>CERP01000073.1_pt1 | contig 97358 bp, 97 predicted proteins | sample 530801 | NCBI WGS metagenome assembly CERP01 (sample SAMEA2620991, study PRJEB7988) | marine metagenome | biome: marine biome (ENVO:00000447); feature: surface water layer (ENVO:00002042); material: "saline water (ENVO:00002010), including plankton (ENVO:xxxxxxxx)" | depth 5 m | reverse complement strand
AAGCGGGTGCAAATATAGACCGCTTTTTCGTTCCCGCAAATTAAATCATACATTATTTTGAAATATTTTTCCGGTAAATCACTAAGGGTTTGAAACGCTATTACTTAAGGGAAAAAATAAATTTACGGCTTTTTATACCTTAATATATATACTATTTTTAGGCTTGTTATTGCGTTAAGGATTGAACGGCATGTTTGAGCTCTCCCAAGGCGCCGTTTTAGCGCCTTGGGAAGCGAGTAGTGAAAGCCTGCCCCATAACCGCAAAAACGGTTATGGGGAACGCCCAAAAAATAATCACAATCCATAAAGTGGTTATTGCACACCGCCGAAACTAATAGTATCTTTGCACCCTAAAATTTTTGAGTATATGATAGCCATTACCTTACCAGACGGAAGTGTAAAGCATTTTGATGCAGGGGTTACGCCTATGGACGTGGCCAAAAGTATTAGCGAGGGATTTGCGCGAAACGTGATCTCGGCGTCCTTTAATGATGCAACTGTTGAGACCACCACCCCTTTAACTGAAGACGGAAGCCTGGTGCTTTATACTTGGAATAATGAGGAGGGCAAAAAAGCTTTTTGGCATTCTTCCGCACATTTACTGGCGCAGGCTCTGGAACAATTGTACCCGGGAATTAAATTGACCATTGGCCCAGCCATTGAAAACGGTTTTTACTACGATGTAGATTTTGGCGACAAAACCATTTCTGAAAAGGACTTAAAAGAGATTGAAGACAGAATGCTGGAAATAGCTCGCGGAAAACATGAATTCTCAATCCGCGAATCTTCTAAAGCTGATGCGTTGGATTATTATAAAAAACAAGGCAACGAATATAAAGTAGAATTGATCGAAAATCTGGAAGACGGAACAATTACTTTCTGCGACCACGATACATTTACTGATTTATGCCGAGGCGGACATATTCCGAATACCGGAATCGTAAAGGCCGTGAAGCTGATGAGCATTGCCGGTGCCTATTGGCGTGGTGATGAAAAGAACAAACAGCTTACACGCATCTATGGCATCAGTTTTCCGAAGCAAAAGGATTTAACTGAATATCTTGATTTGCTTGAACAGGCAAAGCAACGCGACCACAGAAAACTTGGCAAAGAACTTGAGCTTTTCACATTTTCGCAAAAGGTGGGGCAAGGACTTCCATTGTGGTTGCCAAAAGGAGCGGCACTTCGCGAGCGACTTGAAAACTTCTTAAAGAAGGCCCAGAAAAAGGCCGGCTACGAAATGGTGGTTACGCCCCATATTGGCCAAAAAGAACTTTATGTTACCTCTGGCCATTATGCTAAATATGGCGCTGACAGTTTTCAGCCAATACATACGCCGAGTGAGGGCGAAGAGTTTTTATTGAAACCGATGAACTGCCCACACCACTGCGAAATTTATAATAGCAAGCCGTGGTCCTACAAAGATTTGCCGAAGCGTTTTGCAGAATTTGGTACCGTTTATCGATACGAACAAAGTGGCGAACTGCACGGGTTGACCCGTGTTCGCGGGTTTACACAGGATGATGCACATATTTTCTGTACCCCCGACCAACTTGATGAGGAGTTTAAAAAAGTAATTGATTTGGTTTTGTATGTTTTCGGTTCTTTAGGTTTCGAAAACTTTTATACCCAAGTTTCATTGCGCGATCCGGAGAAACCGGAAAAATATATTGGAAGCCTCGAAAATTGGGAAAAAGCCGAAAAAGCAATCATTAATGCCGCCGAGGCAAAAGGGTTGGATTATAAAGTGGAATATGGTGAAGCTGCTTTCTATGGTCCGAAATTGGATTTTATGGTAAAAGATGCACTTGGAAGAAGTTGGCAGTTGGGAACAATTCAAGTAGATTATAATCTTCCGGAACGTTTTGAATTAGAGTACAAAGGTAGCGATAACGATACACACCGTCCGGTTATGATTCACCGTGCGCCCTTTGGAAGCATGGAACGTTTTGTAGCTATTTTGCTGGAACATACTGGTGGGAATTTCCCGCTTTGGTTGATGCCCGAACAAGTGAGTATATTATCATTGAGTGAAAAATATGAAAAATACTCACAAAAAGTTTTAAATTTGCTTGAAAATGACGAAATTCGCGCCCTTGTTGACAATAGGAACGAGACAATTGGCAAGAAAATCAGGGAGGCTGAAATGAACAAAATCCCGTATATGTTGATTGTTGGCGAACAGGAAGAAAAAGATGGAACGGTTTCTGTACGTAAACACGGTGAAGGCGATTTGGGCACAATGACACCAAAAGCCTTTTCAGAATTGATTCAACAGGCAATAAAAGAAGAATCGAAAGAATTTAATGTTTAACTAAAATTAGTAAGCCATAGCAATACGAAGAAAAAGAAGTAGAGGCCCTGCAAGGGTAATTAAGGAAGATCAACACAGAATCAACGGAAAGATTCGTGCAGAAGAGGTACGCCTTGTGGGCGACAATGTGGAGATTGGGGTCTATCCCTTAAAAAAAGCGCGTGAAATTGCCGAAGAACAAGAGCTTGATCTTGTTGAGATTTCACCAAATGCAAACCCGCCAGTTTGTAAAGTAATAGACTATAAAAAGTTTGTTTACGAACAGAAAAAACGTGAAAAGGCCCTAAAGGCCAAAGCAACCAAGGTTACCATTAAGGAAATCAGGTTTGGACCGAATACTGACGATCACGATTACGAGTTCAAAAAGAAACATGGCGAAAAGTTTTTGCAGGAGGGTTCAAAATTGAAAGCGTATGTTTTCTTTAAAGGACGTTCCATCATCTATAAAGACCAAGGTGAAATTTTGCTTTTGCGTCTTGCCCGGGATCTTGAGGAATTCGGAAAAGTAGAGCAAATGCCAAAACTGGAAGGCAAGCGAATGATAATGTTCATTGCCCCTAAGAAAAAGTAATCAGTCCCAGTTTTCAGTAGTTAGGATTGATTTAAAGAAAAAGGAATACTTCAGTTTTTAAAATTGAAGTTTACAATAAAGCGAAATAACAAATAAAAAGTAGGAAACATGCCGAAACAAAAAACAAAATCCAGTGCCAAGAAGCGTTTTAAGCTTACGGGTACAGGTAAGATTAAAAGAAAGCATGCGTTTAAGAGCCACATCTTGACAAAGAAGAGCAAAAAACGCAAACTTGCATTGACGCACGATGCGTTGGTTGACAAGGCCGACGAAAGCAATGTTAAGCAAATGCTTCGATTGAAGTAATACCGCTTAACCGGTTAAAACAATTATTTAAACCCTGGAGTAGTGCCAAAACGATTTTAGATTAACGATTTACGATTGTTGATTTAAGAAGTTTGAAAAAAGTGTCATAAATTAAAGACCGCCTGCTACAAAAAAAATTAAAATTATGCCAAGATCAGTAAATTCAGTTGCGAAGAGAGCCCGCAGAAAAAAGGTTCTTAAACAAGCCAAAGGTTACTTTGGAAGACGTAAAAACGTATGGACGGTTGCCAAAAACGCTGTGGACAAAGCAATGCTTTATTCATACCGCGACCGTCGTGCAAAAAAGAGAAATTTCAGATCCCTTTGGATCACCCGTATCAACGCGGGCGCAAGACAGCATGGAATGTCTTATTCACAATTTATGGGAAGTTTAAAAAACAGTGGAATCGAGCTTAACCGTAAGGTATTGGCCGATTTGGCGATGAACCACCCAGAGGCTTTTGCAGCAATCGTAAAACAAGTAAAATAAGACATTAACTATATTATTTCGCCTAAAGACCGCTTCAGAAATGAGGCGGTTTTTTTATGTGAAAAATTCAACTAAGGAAGTTTGACTATCTTCGTTAAAAATAGACGAATGCCTCGATCCGTATTTCTTCTCTCTATAATGCTTGTAGTTTCGGGAGGTTTTCTTTTTGCCCAAAAAGGCACCGGAAAACTATACAGAATTGACAGGTATGAATCTATCTATCTTCCTTTGGGAAAAATTTCCTTTGCAGATAAATTGATTGAATATAAAGTTGGTACTCCTCCACCCATTCAAAAATACAGGGATAGCATACAATGCCTTCACGAACCAAATTACAAAAATTACCAAACCCCAAATTTTATATCGCTGGGCTGCGGCGGCAGTTTGACTGTGGAATTCACGGACAATGGTTTTATGAACCTGCCGGGCGACGATCTTTATCTTTTTGAAGTTGGCCCATCTAAAGAGCCTGCCAAAGTTGAGATTTCCGAAAATGGAATGGATTGGAATTATGCGGGAAAAATTGCCGGCGGAAAATCTTCTATTGATTTAAGTAAGGAAGGTATTGATACTGAAACCGTTTTCTATTTTCTTCGAATTACAGATTTAAAAGATCTCTGTAGAAGCAAAAGTGCCGGGGCAGATTTGGATGCTATTGGAGCCATAAATAGCGTGATAAAACTTACCATTAATGCTGACGTTTTGTTTGATATTGCCAAATATGATTTAAAGGAAAATGCAAAACACAGTCTCGATTCTTTGGCAGAATCCATTCGCCAAGTAGATAAGGCAACTATTTTGATTGAAGGCCACACCGATAGTGATGGCGATGAGAATTCAAATATGTTGCTTTCTGAAAATAGATGTATTTCAGTAAAAAATAGACTGATTGAAATTTTTGGGGAAGATTCGTTATATGAATTCGAGATAAAACCGTACGGCGAAAGCAAACCTCGTTTTCCGAACGATACTGAAGAAAACAAACAACAAAACAGAAGGGTGGAAATTACCGTCTTACCGCCGCGGGATTATTACGAAAGCATTTCCAGGGAATAGGTTTGAGGTGTGAGGTATGAGGACTTTGTAAGATTTAGGTTTTCTGTTTCTTCTTCTTGGCAGCAGGAAACAAAACGTTGTTCAAAATAAGCCGATAGCCCGGAGAATTGGGATGGAGCGCCAGTTCAGTCTTGGCATCCCCTACCCTGTGCTGGTAATCCTCGGGGTCGTGGCCGCCGTAAAAGGTAAAGAAACCTTTTCCTTTTATTCCGTGAATATAGCGAGCCTCGCCGTTTGTTTTGTTCTCTCCCATAATTAAAACATTACTTTTAATTTCATCAGGGTCAAAAGAAGTTGTTTGCCCCATAAACCCTTTTACCAAAGCAGTATGATTTTGGTTAAGCATCGTTGGGATTGGGTCCCATTTTGCGGAATAATCCATTAATGTAAAATAATCACTTTCCTTGGCAATCCTGCGTTTTTCGGTCATGTCAATACTGGAAAATTCATAAACCATTGGATTTCGCTCCAAAATAAAATCGGTAAAGGCAAAGGTTTTGCTGTAATCTATCTTGCTTTGATAATTTGGTTCGCTCGGGTCGCCGTCAAACATGGGTTCGCAAATATCAACGCCTTCCGCGGAAAGGGCAATGTCAAAACTATCGGTGGCACTGCACATGGCAAACATAAAGCCACCCCCAATTACATAATCGCGGATTTTTTTGGCAACGGCCAATTTTTCTTCGGAAACCTTATTGTATCCCAATTTTGCCGCAAGCGCTTCGGCCTTGGCCTTCTCCTCAATATACCATGGCGCGGAACGATAGGCTCGATAAAATTTTCCGTACTGCCCAGTGAAATCCTCGTGGTGCAGGTGAAGCCAATCGTAAAGAATCAATTGGTCGCCCAGCACTTCTTCGTCGTAAACAACGGTGTAGGGAATTTCAGCGTAGGTCAAAACCATCGTCACGGCATCGTCCCACGGAAGATTTCCTTTTGGGGAATATACCGCGATTTTTGGCGCTTTCTCTAAAACAACGGCGTCCATGTTTTTTGAAGGACTACTAATATCCGTAAGTATTTGTTCGGTTTTGCTGTCGGAGATCACTTCAAAGGAGACCCCACGGATCTGGCATTCCTTTTGAATTTCGGGGGAATCGGGCATCAAAAAAGAACCGCCGCGATAATTCAGCAACCATTTCACTTTTTGCTGTTTTTCCAAAACCCAATACGTAATTCCATAGGCTTTTAAATGTTCTTTTTGGCTTTCGGCATCCATTGGAATGAGAATGTAGGAAGCTGAAGCTTTTAGGGAAAAGAGTATTAAAAATATGACTAAAATAAAACGTTGCATCGTGCGAATATAACGACAATTTTTAAGCCATGTTTTAGATATGAATAAATATAATTCGAAATAAGGGCCTTTCGACTGCGCCCAAGGTGACATTTTACTTAAAACGGCACATCATTATCCTCGTCAATGGAAAAATCATCGTTCATCGAACTTCCAAAAGCTTCGTTTGGAGAGGGCAGATTCTTGGTTTTAAAAGTATCGTCATTTGCGGCATCGTTCATTCTGGAATGGATTTCCATCGGTGTATCAAAGTTATCGAGGCTTTCAAACTTACCCAGATGGCCAATAAACTTCAAACGAATTTCATCCAAACCACCGTTACGGTGCTTTGCAACAATAAACTCTGCCTGTCCAGCTGTTGGCGTGTGCTCTTCATCGTCCCACTCATCAATTTTATAATATTCAGGACGATAAATGAAGGAAACAATATCTGCATCCTGCTCAATCGCTCCAGATTCCCGAAGGTCTGAAAGCAACGGACGCTTGCTACCGCCTCGGGTTTCTACTGCTCGCGAAAGCTGCGAAAGTGCAATTACGGGAATGTTCAATTCTTTCGCTAACGCCTTTAGGTTTCGGGAAATAGTGGAGATTTCCTGCTCGCGGTTCCCCCCTTTTTGGCTTCCGCCGGCGGTCATCAATTGCAGATAATCTACAATGATAAGTTTGATGCCGTGCTGGGACGATAGCCTCCGTGCCTTTGCACGTAAGTCAAAAATGGAAAGCGAAGGGGTATCGTCTATAAAGAGTGGTGCTTTTTCAAGTCCTTTTACTTTCACGTTCAATTGTTCCCACTCGTGTTTTTCAAGGTTTCCGGTCCGCAATTTTTCAGAACTCAACTGCGTTTCGGAAGAAATCAAACGGGTAATGAGCTGGACCGAAGACATTTCCAAAGAGAAAAAAGCCACGGGAATGTTGTGCTCCACCGCGATGTTGCGCGCCATGGAAAGCGTCAAGGCTGTTTTACCCATACCCGGACGGGCAGCGATGATTATCAAATCGCTTGGTTGCCAGCCGGAAGTAAGCTTGTCCACTTTCGTAAATCCTGACGGAACTCCGGAAAGTCCCTCTTTATTTGCAATTTCCTCAATCCGTTTCTTTGCTTGGATTACAAGATTCTGTGCAGTTTCTGAAGAACGCTTTATGTTTCCCTGGGTAACTTCGTACAATTTTGCTTCGGCGTTGTCCAAAAGGTCAAAAACGTCGGTGCTTTCATTATAGGAATCCTCAATTATTTCGTTTGAAATTTTAATCAAACTTCGTTGAATATATTTTTGAAGAATGATACGCGCGTGGAATTCAATATGTGCCGAAGAGGACACTTTTTGGGTCAATTGTATCAAATAAAACTCTCCACCAACGAGTTCGATTTTGCCCTGCTTCTTAAGTTGTGTTGAAACGGTTAATAAGTCTACAGGCTGGCTATCTTCAAACAGATCGTGAATAGCTTCAAAGATGTGTTGGTGTGCTTGTTTATAGAAAACTTCGGGGTGTAGGATATCTATTACTTCATCGACCCCTTTTTTGTCAATCATCAAAGCTCCGAGCACAACTTCTTCTAAATCAATAGCTTGTGGCGGTATTTTGCCCTTTTCAAGCGATATGACCTGCGAAGAGCGGGTTGAAAAACTGGTTTGAGGTTTGATTTTTTCCATGAAGCGAATGTAAAGAAAATGTTAAGAGGAATGTATTGTTTTTTGTCTTACTATATTAACCATTCTTCAACAATTGAACTGTTGAAAACTGCAAAAAATTGTTGATAACCCGTAAAAAAATCCGAGGCTTCCACCTCGGATTTACGGTAAGTTAAGCTATTGTTCGTTTTAACCTTTGAACTCGCCCATTTCCAAATATTTTTCCATGCGATTCTTAACCAAATCGGTTGGGGATAACATTTTTAGGTCAGCATAATACTTCTCGATAGCACCTGCAACAGTTGTAAAAGTTTTTTCCCGATCACTATGGGCGCCACCCAAAGGTTCCTTTACAATTTCATCGATAAGTTTAAGTTTTTTCATATCTGTCGCCGTAAGTTTTAGAGCTTCGGCGGCCTGTTCCTTAAATTCCCAGCTTCTCCATAGTATAGATGAACAGCTTTCGGGGGAGATTACGGAGTACCAAGTGTTTTCAAGCATCAACACTTTGTCTCCAACACCTATTCCCAAAGCACCTCCACTTGCTCCCTCTCCAATGATTACAACAATAATAGGCACTTTTAAGCGTGTCATTTCCAAAATGTTACGGGCAATGGCCTCCCCTTGTCCCCTTTCCTCTGCTTCCAAACCAGGGAAAGCCCCGGGTGTATCTACAAAACATACCACAGGTACATTAAATTTTTCAGCAGATTTCATCAATCGCAAAGCCTTTCGGTACCCTTCGGGATTGGCCATTCCAAAATTTCTGAATTGGCGGGTTTTTGTATTGTAGCCTTTCTGTTGACCCACGAACATATAACTTTGATCGCCGATTTTTCCCAGACCGCCCACCATTGCCTTATCGTCCTTAAAACTTCGGTCGCCGTGAAGTTCCAAAAACGAATCGCCACAAATGGCATTTATATAGTCCATGGTGTAAGGCCGGTCCGGATGGCGGGAAAGCTGTACGCGCTGCCAAGGCGTAAGGTTTTTGTAAATTTCCTTTTTGGTCTCTTTCAGTTTCTTTTCAATCTGCTTACAGGTGTTGGACACATCTACATCGCTTTCTTCGCCAATTAGACAGGCCTTTTCGTATTGTTCCTGTAATTCTTTTATAGGGAGTTCAAAATCAAGATATTCCATAATTTTTTCCTTCTATTTATAAAGGTTGGTGTACAAAGATAAAATTTTGTTTTAGGTGTTATGCAATCTTCTTCGTTTTCTTTCTTGGGTTATTTTTATAATTCCATTCGCAATAACGGTAAGTAGTATTATAATGGCGCCGTAGTAAAATTGCGGACTCATATTTTCAGAATCGCCCAAAACTATGAGTGCCAAAATAATACCATACACGGGTTCCATATTTATGGTAAGCATAACGGTATAAGGGCTTATCCATTTCATAACATGAATGGAAGCGATAAAGGCATAAGCGGTGCAGGCCGAAGCCAAAATTATGAGATAAATCCAGTCGTGGGCCGAAACCGTGAAAAATTCCGTAGTGAATTTTCCCGCGAAAGCGAGATAGATACTAATGCCGATAACGCCAAAGAGCAATTCATAAAAGGAAATTGCCGATGCCTTATGCTGCAAGACATACTTTCCGTTGATTACAGAAAAGAGCGCACTTAAAAATGCTGAAATAAGCGCCAAAATGATGCCTAAGGTATAGGAAGCTTCCACGTCGAAAATTATGTAAAGTCCCACTACCACTATTAACCCGAACAATACCTCGTATAAAATAATTTTTCTGCCGTAAAGCAAAGGTTCCAAAAGCGATGCAAAAAATGCTCCCGTGGAAAGTACCGCGAGCGTCACCGAAACATTTGAAGCTTTGATAGCTCCAAAAAAAGTGAGCCAATGCAGGGCTATAAGAATTCCCGCAAAGCAAAACTTGCCCAGCGTTCTAAGTGAGAACCTTAAATTTTCCTTTTTGAAGATTAAAAAAAGAAAGACAAAACCTGCAGCCAATAACATCCGATACCAAACCAGCGGAATGGCCTCAAGGGAAATCAACGCGCCCAAAACGGCGGTAAACCCCCAAATAAAAACTATAAAATGAAGGTGCAGATAATTAAGGAGCTTATCGTTTCGCATTTCTTAAAAGATAGATTGCCAATATTCCAAACACAAAATTCGGAAACCACGTTGCTATAAAAGGTGAAAAATCACTTTGCTCCGCCATAGTGCCGAATATTTTATCAAAGAATACAAAAACCATCCCGATACCAATACCAATGGCAAGGTTCAGCCCCATACCGCCACGCCTTTTTACAGAGGAAACGGCTACGGCGATTATAGTTAAAATATATGCAGAAACCGGCAAACTCCATCGTTTGTACCTGACCACCTCATAACGGTTAATGTATGAGGAACCGCGTGCCTTTTCCTTTTTGATGAAATCGTTTAGCTCGGTAAAATTCAATGTTTCGGCAATGTAGGTTACGGGAGTTAAGTCTTCAAGATCAAAAGAAAAAACGGTATCGAGCTTTGGCTTGCTTTCCAAAACGTCATCGAACTCTCCTATCTTTCTTTTGTTGTAATGAAACAGGGAATAGGTGCTATCCTTTTCGTTATATTTTATCTGCGCTGCGGAAATTTTATAGGTCATTTTATTGCCCTCAAAATGTTCCAAAGTAAAGTTGCTGCCTATTTTATCGGTTACGTTGAAATAGCTAACGTAAATATAATCGTTGTCATTTATCTGTGTGTAAACATTGCTTTGGTCTCTGTCCTGTTTTCCTTTTTTCAAATAATTATAGGAAAATTCATTAAAACCCTTGCTGGCCTTAGGCGCCAAATACATACTAAACACAAGTGCCGCAATGCAAACTATGGTAGCGCCAATTATATACGGTCGAAGAAAGCGGTAATAGGAAACCCCACTACTTAAAAAGGCAATTACTTCAGTATTGTTTGCCAATTTTGAAGTAAACCAAATTACCGAAAGAAACAAAAACAGTGGAAAAAGCAGGTTCGCAAAGTAAATGGTGAAATTGTACAGATAAATAAGGACCTCCATCAACGGCACCTCGTTTTCAAGAATTTTATCAATCTTCTCCGCGAGATGGACGGTGATTCCGATTGGTATAAAAAGAAGCAAGAGGAGCGAAAAAGTCCCTAAGTATTTCTTTAATATGTACCTGTCGAGAATGCTGAGCATGTTATAGTCTTTGATCCAGTTTTTTGACCATACCGCCTTTCCATTCGGCAAAATCACCCGCTAATATATGTTTTCTCGCCTCGCGAACCAACCATAAATAAAACCCAAGATTGTGGATTGTTGCAATTTGTCTTCCCAACATTTCGTTCACGGTAAATAAATGGCGAAGATATGCTTTGCTATAATCTGTATCTACCCAAGTAATGCCCATTGGGTCTATTACCGAAAGATCTGCCTCCCACTTTTTGTTTTTAATGTTGATAATCCCTTCGGAAGTAAAAAGCATTCCATTTCTACCGTTTCTGGTTGGCATTACGCAGTCGAACATGTCAATTCCCAACGCGATGTTTTCCAAAAGATTCACTGGCGTACCTACGCCCATTAAATAGCGCGGTTTTTCCTTTGGAAGAATTTCAGTCACTACCGCAGTCATTTCGTACATTTCATCAGCGGGTTCGCCCACCGACAGGCCGCCGATGGCATTGCCCTCCGCTCCTACCGAAGCGATATATTCCGCAGATTGTCTTCTTAAATCTTTATACGTACTACCTTGAACAATCGGGAAAAAAGTTTGGCCGTAATCATACTTCAAAGGAGTTTTCTCCAAATGTTTTATGCAGCGATCCAACCAACGATGCGTCATGTGCATCGATCGCTTAGCGTAATTGTATTCGCAGGGATACGAGGTACATTCGTCAAAAGCCATAATGATATCGGCGCCAATGGTGCGTTGTATCTCCATCACGTTTTCAGGAGTGAAAACGTGGTAACTGCCGTCAATGTGACTTTTGAACTTTACACCTTCCTCTTTAATTTTTCTATTTGCCGAAAGCGAATACACTTGGTAGCCGCCACTATCTGTCAAGATATTTCGGTCCCAATTCATAAATTTATGCAGCCCGCCGGCTTTTTCGAGAACTGGTGTTTGTGGCCGCAGGTATAAATGATAGGTATTCCCAAGAATAATGTCTGGGTTAATATCTTGCTTCAACTCCCGCTGATGTACGCCCTTTACGGTGCCCACAGTGCCAACGGGCATAAAGATTGGGGTTTCGATTACTCCGTGATCTGTAGTAATTGTTGCAGCTCGGGCGCTACTTTGTAAATCTGTGGCTTCTAATTTAAAGTGCATGCAGCAATTTTTATTGAGGGGGCAAAGATAACCTTATAATTCTGAATTTAGAATTCTGTATTCAGAATTGAATGACATGTTAACAAAACCTTCAAATCGTTAATAAAAGCATACGTTTCAGCTTTGAACGGCTCATTGAATGCTTTACTTTTGAAACTGAAAATTAAAACACATTATGGCAGATTACAAAGCACTTGAGGATTTGGTGGTTCAGGTCCGACGGGATATTTTACGACAGGTACACAAAGTAAATTCCGGACACCCCGGGGGTTCTCTTGGCTGCACCGAATTTTTCGTTGCACTATACAATGAACTTATGGAACGAAACGAAAACTTCACCATGGACGGTATTGGTGAAGATTTATTTTTTCTTTCAAACGGACATATTTCACCGGTTTTCTACAGTGTTTTGGCACGGGCGGGATATTTCCCTATGGAAGAATTGAACACCTTCCGTCTTTTGAATTCAAGATTGCAGGGACACCCAACTACGCATGAAGGCTTGCCGGGCGTACGTGTAGCTTCTGGTTCTTTGGGACAGGGCATTTCGGTCTCTATAGGGGCGGCACTTACCAAAAAATTAAACAAAGACAAACACTTAGTTTACACTCTTTGCGGCGATGGCGAATTGCAGGAAGGTCAAAACTGGGAAGCGATAATGTATGCCGCCGGAAATAATGTGGACAATTTGATTGTAACCGTAGATTTAAACGGGCAGCAGATTGATGGTGCTACAAAGAATGTACTTCCGCTCGGAAATCTGAAAGCCAAGTTTGAAGCTTTCGGCTGGGATGTGATGGATATTGAAAAAGGAAATGACCTAAAAGCCATTGTTACAGGTATGAAAAAAGCGAAAGAAAAAACAGGTAACGGTAAACCCGTTTGTGTTTTGTTGCATACAGTAATGGGCAATGGCGTTGATTTTATGATGCACACCCACGATTGGCACGGAAAAGCGCCAAACGATCAGCAGTTGGAAACAGCGCTTTCACAGAATCCTGTAACCTTGGGAGATTATTAAAATTGAAAATAGTTCAGATGAAAAAATATACAGATACAGGTAAAAAAGATACGCGTTCAGGTTTTGGGGACGGACTCACGGAACTTGGAAAGAAAAACAAAGATGTGGTTGCACTTTGTGCAGACCTTACGGGTTCGCTTAAAATGGACGAGTTTAAGGATAACCATCCGGAGCGCTTCTTTCAAGTGGGTATAGCCGAAGCAAATATGATAGGCATTGCTGCGGGAATGACCATTGGCGGGAAGATTCCCTTCACCGGAACTTTTGCGAATTTTTCTACGGGAAGAGTTTACGACCAGATTCGTCAAAGTGTTGCTTACAGCGGAAAAAATGTAAAAATTTGTGCCTCGCACGCGGGATTGACCTTAGGTGAGGATGGAGCAACGCACCAAATTCTGGAAGATATCGGGTTGATGAAGATGCTTCCGGGAATGACGGTTATCAATACCTGCGATTACAACCAAACCAAAGCTGCAACCATTGCAATTGCGGACTACGAAGGCCCTGTATATTTACGGTTCGGAAGACCAAAAGTTGCAAACTTTACTCCTGCCGACCAAAATTTTCAAATAGGAAAAGCCGTGCAATTACAGGAAGGAAATGACGTAACCATTATTGCTACAGGTCATTTAGTTTGGGAAGCTTTGCAAGCTGCGGAAACTTTAAACGAAAACGGAATTACTGCCGATGTAATAAACATTCACACAATAAAACCTTTGGACGACGAAGCTATCCTGAAAAGCGTAAAAAGAACTGGTTGCGTAGTTACAGCTGAAGAGCACAATTTTCTTGGCGGATTGGGAGAAAGTGTTGCTCGTTTACTTTCCACCCAGCATCCTGCCCCGCAAGAATTCATTGCCACAAATGACACCTTCGGCGAATCGGGCACCCCGGAACAATTGATGGATAAATACGGTCTAAACGCCACCGCTATCGTAAACGCAGTAAAGAAGGTGATTGCACGTAAATAAGACGTAGCCTAAATATTTCGTATAAATGAAAAGCCCCGCTTAAAATAAGACGGGGCTTTTTATATGTTACTTAAAAAGTATTATTTCTAAATAGTTGGATCCAAATAATCCGGAGTTCCGTTTCCGTTAGTGTCGGGAAAGGTAAGAACGCCGTTAATAATTTCTATTTCAAATTTGGTCAATCTGCCATCTCCATCATCATCATCGTCTAAATAATTTGGAATACCGTCACCGTCCGTATCATCATCCATCAAATATTGGTAGTCAAGATTATTTATATCTTCCATATACGAAGGTATGCCGTCATTATCGTGGTCCGCAACTTCAGATTCAAATAATTCAAACGAAAAAATAACCTGTTCATAAGGGTCCAAACCACCGGGAGCGCCAAAATTAAAATATGCCAAGCCAGATGGAATAAAGACCGCTCCGATGCCATAGTTCTCGAAGGTAAGAGTTCCATCGGGATTGGAAATAATATTGGAAGCGCCCTTAAATTCAATCATTGCCTGTTGCAATCCTCTGATTATGCCTTGTGAACCGGGCGATTCTACCAAACTAAAACGCACTGGGATAACTGAACTATCAAATAAATCCAAATTCATAAGCCTCCCGTCATAAGTATTCGTGGTATAATCTGAAAAATGGGGCGTTTCACCACCGCCTTTACGAACCTCTAGGTAGTATAGTTTATAAACAACACTATTATCCACCACATCCCTTACTTCTTTGGAAACAACCTGGTCAATCAACGGAACGACGGTATCATTTTCAGTCTCGATCTTACCAAATCTTAATTTGAAATTATCCGGATCTGATTGAAATTCCCAATAATTATAATAATGCGTCTGCAGAAACTTCTCTATAGAGTCTTGGGCGCGAATTGCCTCTTCACCCCGATCTCTTGGAGGGGGTCCTATTGGTCCATCATCATCATCTTTTTTACAGGAAACCGTAACAGCAAGGATTACAATTAAAAGCGCAAAGGCGTATTTTATTTTTATCATCATTAATTTTTTGTGGGCGCAAGATACAATTTTCCGTTATTTTTGCACATTACATTAACGTTGTTTTGGGCATTATAATTATGAGGATTGATAAATATTTATGGGCGGTTCGATATTTAAAAACCAGAAACATGGCTACCCAAGCGTGCAAAAAAGGCGCTGTACGTGTGAACGGGGATATTGTGAAACCTTCCAGAGACGTTTATCCCGGAGATGCCATTAACCTTCGGAAAAATCAAATCAACTACCAGCTTGAGGTGCTGGATCTCCCCGAAAGCAGGGTTGGCGCGAAGTTGGTGGATTTGTACAGAAAAGATACCACACCCAAAGAAGCATTTGAAACTAATGAAATGCTGCAATACGCAAAAACTTATTATCGCAAAAAAGGCGTTGGCCGCCCAACTAAGAAAGATCGCAGGGATCTGGATGATTTTACTGAAATCACCGAAGATGAAACAGACGCGTAACAACCATATTTAAAATAGAGCAGATGCAAGAAATAAACACCGTTATTCTCGATAAAAAACAGATTGCGCATAAAATAAAAAGAATTGCCTATCAAATCTACGAAACCAACGTTGATGAAACGGAAGTAGTAATTGCGGGCATACAAACGAATGGGTTCCTTCTAGCAAAAAAGTTAAAGATAGAGGTTGAAAAAATTTCCCCCATAAAGGTGATGCTCTGCGAAGTAGTAATTGATAAAAAAAATCCAACTCGACCAATCGAAACTTCACTGAAGCAAGAAGAATACAAAAATAAATCGCTCCTTTTGGTAGATGACGTACTACACTCGGGAACCACTTTGATATATGGAGTAAAGCATTTTCTAGAAGTTCCGCTAAAACAATTTAAAACTGCTGTTCTCGTGGATCGCAATCATAAAAAATATCCTGTAAAGGCAGATTTTAAGGGAATTTCTCTTTCCACTTCCTTAAATGAAAATGTCTCCGTGATTTTTGAGAAGAATAATGACAGGGCCGTACTAGAATAATCCAGCTATAATATTTTCCACAATCTTATCGGTATTCTCCTCACCGGCTTCCACTGTCATATGGGCTTGGTTGTAATAAAATGCTCTCTCAAAAAGATGTTTTCTTATAAAATCTTCCAATACCTCCTCTGAATTTAGATGCGCCAGAAGAGGCCTTCCATCGTTTTCATCATACAGCCGTCTAACCAATGTGGGAATGGGCGCTTTTAGATATATAGAAATAATCTTGCTAGTCTTCAATATCACCTCTATCGCATTTCCGTAACAGGGGGTGCCCCCACCAGTTGCCAAAACAAAACTGTCAGCCTGTTGAAGTAAGTTTTTTAAAATTTGATTTTCCACCCTTCGGAAATAGATTTCTCCTTTTTTCGCGAATATTTCTGAGACAGATGATCCTTCTGCTTTTTCAATTTCGGAATCCATATCTTTAAATGGAAGCTGGAGTGCTGAAGCTAATTTTTTTCCAACGGATGACTTTCCGCTTCCCATATATCCCATCAAAATTATTTTCATAGATTTTCAAATTACGAAATTCACATATTTTGGCATAATTAGCATCAATACTTTATGAATTTTTTATTCAAACTAAAATTTTAGAGAAAAAATATCATTTGTGAGGCCCTGTATTTCAAAGGTTTTGAATTTTCCTCAAATTTAATTCATTTTCGTTTTGAAAATTTAATTTAATGATAGTATATTTGCACCCGCATTAAGGAAGACCTGGTAGCTCAGTTGGTAGAGCACCTCCCTTTTAAGGAGGTGGTCCTGGGTTCGAGCCCCAGCCAGGTCACAAAAAGTTAAGCCTTTGGTTTAACTTTTTTTGTTTTAGTTCTTTTATACTTTAATGAACTAAGTATCCACCCGGGTGCTGGAATTGGTAGACAGGCATGGTTGAGGGCCATGTGTCCTTTGGGCGTGTGGGTTCAAGTCCCATCCCGGGTACATTTTTTCAAGAATAACTATAAACGATTCTAAAAGTATAATTCTGGACTTGTAGAATTAAAATTTCTCCCAAGTAGTATTTTTCTACTGCTGTAAAATGCCTAGTAGGTCCTTAAATACTCTACCACTTGCCGCGCTTCTTCTTGCGTAAGCTTTAAATCAACCATTCTCGTTTCGTAAACAGCTTTTAATGCCTTAACCTGTGGATCGTTCTCTATCATCCCATCGGGATTCAATATCATATTCATTACCCATTGTGGAGAACGTTTTTCCAAAACTCCGCCGAGCGCCGGCCCTCTATTACTATTATGTATTTCATGACAAATAGTGCACTGTTTATTAAAGATTTCTTCCCTCTTGGCTGCCATTTCTTTATTTATTTCCATTCCTAGCTCCACAGGCTCCTTTATTGGTCCGACACCTGTTTTGACCTCAGACGGCGCTTCAACCATTGCATTAATAGAATCATTGTTTTCTACTTTATTGCCATCATCTTTTACTTGATGCCCCCAATTACAGGCGACTAAAGATAAAAACGGAATTAACATGTAGAAGATTTTATAAGTTTTCATAGTCGTAGTATTAAATTAATATTGTGTTTTCCAATCTCTAACCTAAAATTACAATGCATCGTTGTTTTTCACCATATTATTAACGTTTGCTTAATCAGAGTAGAATTGTAGTAGATACGCCTTTAGAAAGTAAATTTTGTGTTTACCGGGGGAATGAGTTCTTCTTTCAAATGCTATAAATGCTGGGTTGAAACGATTTTATAAAATTCCTCTATATTTAAAGAACGGGTTGATTTTATATAGTTTTACATTTTTCAAAAAACAAATTTTATAATTGTGTTTAGAGAGTTTCACTTTTTTTTAAACAATCTCACATCTTTTTAGTACTTTCACCTTGTAATAATAAAAATATCTCTTCAGTGGTCAAAACACATTTTGGCATAAAGGATCTTGAAAACCTCTCAAACGTTAAAGCCCATACAATTAGGATTTGGGAAAAACGGTACAACCTGCTTGAACCGGACCGTACCGATACAAACATCAGAAAGTATGACCTACAGAACCTTAAAAAATTATTGAACGTCGCCTATCTATACAATTCTGGGTATAAAATCTCAAAAATTGCGAGTTTAGATTCTGTGCAAATTCAGGCATTGATTAAAGAGAACATTAATGGCCTCGATTCTGAATACATGCTGAATGTCTTTAAATCGGCCATGTTTGAATTTGATGGCCAACTTTTTGACGCCACCTTGAAAAAACTATTGGAAACAAAATCCTTTAGGGAAGTTTTCGTTAAGATATTTGTACCATTACTAAATGAAATGGGAATATTGTGGCATTCGGGAACTATTGATCCATCCCACGAGCACTTCATATCCGAAAAAATTAAACATACCATAATTAGTTTTTCAGATAAAGAAAAAAAAATTAGCACTAAACCAGGCCCTCTATTCACCCTCTATCTACCATATCAGGAAATACACGAGATTGGGCTGCTATATGCCAATTACGAATTGATTTCAGCAGGGTACAACACCATTTTTTTGGGAGCGAATATTCCCTTGGAAAGCTTGACGCATATTTTGAACAGTAAGCAGCGGGTAATTTTTGTCACCTATTTTACAATCCAACCAGAGAATGATAATCTTAAAAAATATCTTTTCGATTTTCAAACCGAAGTAGGCTCCAAAGGATCATGCGAACTCTGGGTATTGGGAAACAAGGCAGAAAAAAGCAGCAAGAACACTAAAAATCTTAAATTTTTCAGAGATATAACCCTTTTCACGGACCATATCGAAAAATTCCAACAATCATAAAAAAAAGACTCTCCGATCATCTAGTTTTAGATCTAAGTCATTCTATTTCCTTAATTCTTTCCCAAAATTTGAATTCAAGTATGAAAATAAATCGTGCAAATTTCATTTTTGTTTAAATAAAATGTAGATTTGTTAAACAATATGAAAGACATCGCAGTTATTGGTTCCGGTTTTTCTTCGCTTGCTGCATCTTGTTATTTGGCACAGGCAGGAAATAAAGTAACCATTTATGAAAAGAATGGAACTATTGGCGGAAGGGCCCGCCAGTTAAAAAAGGACGGCTTCACTTTCGACATGGGCCCCACTTGGTACTGGATGCCCGATGTTTTTGAACGTTTCTTTAAAGATTTTGGAAAGCGTCCCTCTGATTTTTACGCCTTGGAAAAGTTAAATCCAGCATATCGAGTATATTTTGCGAACAATGAATATATAACTATAGAGGATACGCTTGAAAAAATATGTACGGCTTTCGAAAATGAGGAAGCAGGAAGTTCGATAAAGCTCAAAAAATTTATGGCTCAAGCCTTGGACAATTACAATATCGCCATAAAAGACTTGGTTTATAGGCCGGGCGTTTCGCCAATGGAATTGGTCACCGCTGCAACCATGAAAAAGATAGGCCAGTTTTTTAGCACGATAAGCAAAGATGTGCGCCGCGAATTTTCAAACCCCAAGCTTATATCCATTTTAGAGTTTCCGGTTCTCTTTCTGGGAGCAAAACCTTCGGATACACCTTCGTTTTACAGCTTTATGAATTATGCTGACTTTGGCTTGGGCACATTTCACCCAAAAAATGGCATGTACTCCGTAATTGACGGAATTAAAAGACTTGCGGAAGAATTGGGCGTAACTATAAAGACAAATGAAAACGTTGAAAAAATAATTGTTGAGAACGGAAAAACCAGTGGGCTTATTTCCAACGGTGAAATGATTGAAGCAGATGTAGTTTTGAGCGGTGCCGATTATCACCACACCGAAACACTCTTGGAAAAAAGGTTCCGTAAGTATTCCGAAAACTATTGGAGCAAAAAAACCTTCGCCCCTTCCGCCCTGCTTTTTTACGTTGGGTTCGATACCAGAATAAAGCATGTAAATCATCATACATTATTCTTTGATGTAGATTTCAAAAAACATTCTGAAGAAATATATGATTCTCCCAAATGGCCCGACGAACCGCTTTTTTACGCGAGTTTCCCATCCAAGACGGATAATAGTGTGGCTCCAGAGGGAAAAGAGGGGGGAATATTCTTAATTCCGTTGGCTCCGGGTCTGGATGACATCCCTGAAATACGTGAGGAATATTTCGAAAAAATAATGGCGCGGTTTGAACAAATTACAGCACAGGAGGTCAAAAAATACGTTATATTTAAAGAATCCTTTTGCATCAACGATTTCATTTCAGATTATAATAGTTACAAAGGAAACGCATACGGCCTCGCAAATACCTTAATGCAGACCGCTTTTTTAAGGCCGAAACTGAAAAGCAAAAAAGTAAAAAACCTCTTTTTTACAGGACAACTTACCGTGCCTGGCCCCGGCGTTCCTCCGGCTCTGATTTCGGGGAAATTGGTAGCCGGTTTAATCGATAAAGAAAACATACAGTGAAAGAACTTTTTGACATCGTATCCAAAAAATGTAGCAAAGAGGTAACCAAAACTTATAGTACCTCCTTTTCATTGGCTACACGAATGCTTGGGCCCGCCATACGCCAGGACATCTACAACATTTATGGTTTTGTGCGTTTCGCCGATGAAATTGTAGATTCCTTTCACGAATACAATAAAGAAATCCTTTTCAACCGCTTTGAAAATGCTTTGGAAGAAGCGCTCTCGGATAAAATCAGTTTAAATCCTATTTTAAATTCATTTCAGGAAACGGTCTATAAATACAATATTCAAAAAGAGCTAATAGATACTTTTATGGCGAGTATGCGTTTGGACCTCACTAAAAGCGTATATTCCACTACGGAAGAATTTAATGATTATATATACGGCTCCGCAGACGTTGTGGGCTTAATGTGTTTAAAGGTTTTTGTGAAAGGTGATATTGAGAAATATAACCAGCTGAAGGAATCAGCCATGAATCTGGGCTCTGCCTTTCAAAAGGTAAATTTTCTGCGCGACCTGAAAGAAGATTACGAAAACCTGAGCCGAACCTATTTTCCAAATACCAATCTCGACTCTTTGGATGAGGAATCAAAAATGATAATTATTGAAGAGATAGAAGAAAACTTTAATAGAGGCTACCAAGGCATTCTGCAATTGCCGCACGATTCCAAACTCGGGGTTTTTGTGGCATATCGATATTATAAGAGATTGCTGAAAAAACTTCAACAAACCCCCGCCATCGAAATAAAAAACGCGCGGATACGCGTTCCAAACGTTGAAAAAATTGGGCTTTTAACGCGCAGCTATGTAAAATATCAATTAAATTTGGTGAAGTGATGGGTGCTCCGTTTTGAGAAATCCCAAATCCCAAATCCCAAATCCCAAATCCCAAATCCAAATTTACAAATCACGAATTAACAAAGTAAAAAACAACAATGACAACAGTTCTTTGGATATTAATTTTCATTTCCACCTTCTGCATTATGGAATTTATGGCGTGGTTTACCCATAAATATATTATGCACGGCTTTTTATGGAAATTGCACAAAGACCATCACCACAAAGACCACGGCAGCTGGTGGGAGCGGAACGATTATTTCTTTTTGTTTTACGCCCTGGTCAGCATCAGTTGTTTTATAGGATGGAGCTATTATGGCTTTTGGGCAGGGTTGCCTATCGGTTTGGGCATTTTTGCCTATGGGGTTACCTACTTTTTTGTGCACGATATTTTTATACACCAGCGTTTTAAAATGTTCCGAAACGCCAATAACTGGTACGCCCGTGGTATCAGGCGTGCGCACAAAATACACCACAAACATTTGGGAAAGGATAAAGGCGAATGTTTCGGGATGCTATTTCCGCCACTGAAATATTTTAAAAAATAAAGCATGTGGCATCTCTATCTTTTATTGGACATCGCCTCGCTGAGTGTCCCGTTTCTCTTTAGTTTTCACCCAAAATTGAAGTTTTATAAACTTTGGAAATATTTTTTTCCCGCCACCTTTATCATGATGGCTTTTTTTATTCCGTGGGACATCATCTTTACACAGCAGGGGTTTTGGGGCTTCAACGAAAAATACCTCTCAGGAATACATTTGGGAAACTTGCCAATTGAAGAATGGCTCTTCTTTATCTGCATTCCCTATGCTTGTCTTTTCACTATCTACGCCTTTAAAAATTTACTGCCAAAATTTTCCCTTTCAAAAAAAGTAACCGGAATAGTCTATTTTTCATTGCAGACCATTTTGATTGTCTCCCTGCTCTATTTTTACGACCGTTGGTACACCGCGGTCAATTTCGGTTATGCCATTGTGTTACTGGCCTTGGTTTATAACTATAAACGTGAAACGCTACAAGTTTTCTTCCCCGTATTCCTCATTCTTTTGGTGCCATTTTTTATAGTGAATGGGTTTCTCACCGGCAGTTGGATCCATGAACAAGTGGTTTGGTACAACGATGCCGAAAATTTGGGCATCCGTATTGGTACCGTTCCCATTGAGGACAGTATTTATGCCTTAACAATGCTGTTGACAGTTTTTGTTCTGATGGAAAAATTCAGCGAAAAATATCCTTCCCAAGAGGAAATACCCTAATTTGATTTTTTCTGAAAAAATCGGCAAATTAACAGCAATAAAATTTCATATACAATAGGTTGCGAAATGTAAATAGAATGCGTTTTTACATTACATTTAATCCTAAAAACCGCAGTTGTTATGATACATCCTAAAACTGAGCTTAAATTTATCAGCGATCAAATAGGTTACGGCGTGGTTGCTACCGAATTTATACCCGCCGGCACAATAACCTGGGCCTTGGACGATCTGGATCGGGAATTTACGCCAGCCAAGCTAAAGAAAATGAATCCGCTTTACCAACAGATTCTTGAAACTTATTGTTACAGAAACAGCAAAGGCAACTTTGTGCTGTGCTGGGACTATGGCCGCTACGTAAACCACAGTTTTAAGAGCAATTGTTTATCTACCGCCTATGATTTTGAAATTGCAATCCGCGATATTCAGCCTGGGGAAGAGCTGACGGACGATTACGGCTACTTAAATGTGTCTGAACCTTTTAAGGGCATAGATGAAGGAACCCGCCGAAAGACGGTGTATCCCAACGATCTTTTGAACCACCACCAAACCTGGGATAAGCAGCTCTTGAAAAATTTTCCAAAAATTCCTAAAGTTGAGCAGCCACTAAAATCCTTGCTAACCCCAAAATTATGGAATACGATTACTGCAATTGCCGAGGGAAAAAAGGAAATGGACTCAATTCTAAAAAACCATTTTCCGGGCTAGTTTTTAGGGACTATTCGGTAAGCAGGTTGTCCAATAGAGCCCTCATTTTTTTACTGTTCCAGTCTGCTGCGCCTTCTTCATCAATGATAATCTCCCCGGTTTTTGAAATCAAATAAGTAGTCGGCAGGGCCTGTGACCTCAATTGTTTTGGCGCTTCATATTTTTGAAGAAAAACGGGCAATGAGTAGCTGTTTTTCTGAAGAAATCTATTCACTTTTTCAGATTCTTCCGAAGTGACGAAATAGAAATCTACTTTATCCCCGTAGCTATCATATAATTTCTGAAACGAGGGCATTTCGGCAACGCAGGGCGGGCACCAAGTAGCCCAAAAATTTACAATGGTAACCTTCCCTTCCGATTGTGAAAAATTAATCTCCCCACCTTCCATTTCCAGTAAATTCCATTGATAATCCTGTAATGTCTCGCGGTCCGACACCTTTTTTTCCGAAGGCGAAAAGGAAATAAGCCGCTGCACAAAAACCTGAATGGGCATTCGCGTTTGCGGGATAATCAGCAACGCCAAAAATGCAAAAAACAAGATATTGCCCCAATGTTTCTTTATAAATTTCATCAACATTAATATTATAAAAAAACCTAACAGGGTTTTAAAATCCTGTTAGGTTTAGTAGTATTTAAACCCTTTTTAAGCGTTCTGCTTTTTTATCAAATTCAGAGCAGATCCTTCGCGATACCACTTAATCTGTGCATCGTTATAGGTATGGTTTACTTTAATTGTATCCTTGCTGCCATCTTTATGGACTATTTCAACTGTAAGCGGCTTGTTTGGCGCAAATTCTGAAATATCCACAAAGTTGAAGGTATCATCTTCTTGAATCAAATCATAATCAGCTTCGTTGGCAAAAGTAAGTGCCAGCATTCCCTGCTTTTTTAAATTAGTTTCGTGAATTCGTGCAAATGATTTCACCAAAACCGCCGCAACACCTAGGTGGCGTGGCTGCATGGCCGCGTGCTCACGCGAAGAGCCTTCGCCATAATTATGGTCACCCACAACTATGGTTTTTACGCCTTGGGCTTTGTACTCGCGTTGCACATCTGGCACCCCGCCGTACTCGCCGGTAAATTGGTTTTTTACAAAATTAGTTTGTTTATTGAAAGCGTTTACGGCGCCAATTAATGTATTGTTGGCAATATTGTCCAAATGCCCGCGGTAGCGCAACCACGGACCAGCCATTGAAATATGGTCGGTTGTACATTTTCCGAAAGCTTTAATCAATAATTTTACACCCTGCAATTCCGAATCCTTAATAGGAAGGAAAGGCTCCAATAATTGAAGGCGCTCACTGTCTTTCGCCACTTTCACCTCAACCGAGCTTCCGTCTTCCTTGGGTGCCAAATAGCCGTTATCCTCAACTTCAAAACCTTTTGGCGGCAATTCCAATCCACGGGGTTCGTCAAGTTTCACCTCCTGTCCGTCTTCATTTAAAAGCGTATCGTTCATCGGGTCAAAATCCAAACGGCCCGAAATAGCGATTGCGGCAACCATTTCCGGCGAGCCAACAAACGCGTGTGTGTTGGGGTTTCCGTCAGCGCGTTTCGAAAAGTTTCGGTTGAATGAATGCACGATGGTGTTCTTTTCATCGCCTTTTCTATCGCTTCGGTCCCACTGGCCAATGCACGGTCCGCAGGCGTTTGTAAAAATGGTGGCTCCCAGATTCTCAAAAACGTCCAAAAGTCCGTCGCGCTCTGCGGTAAAACGGATTTGCTCTGAACCGGGATTTATTCCGAAATCGCTCTTTGGTTTTAATTTTTTATCGATGGCCTGTTGCGCAATAGACGCCGCCCGCGTTAAATCTTCATAGGAAGAATTGGTACAGCTACCTATCAAGCCCCAATCCACTTTTAAGGGCCATTCATTTTTCTTTGCTTTTTCACCCAATTGGCCCACTGGCGTCGCTAAGTCTGGCGTAAAAGGACCGTTCAAGTGTGGACGCAATGCCGTTAAGTCAATTTCTATAACTTGATCAAAATATTTCTCGGGATTTGCGTAAACTTCATCATCACCGGTTAAATATTCACGGATTTTATTGGCTTCGTCTGCAATTTCTGCACGATCTGTTGCTCTAAGGAAGCGCTCCATGGCGTCGTCATAACCAAAAGTTGAAGTAGTCGCGCCTATTTCGGCACCCATATTACAGATGGTTCCTTTTCCGGTACAGGAAAGATTTTTTGCACCCGGACCGAAATATTCAACAATGGCACCCGTTCCACCTTTTACGGTAAGGATTCCGGCCACTTTCAAAATAACATCTTTTGAAGCTGTCCAGCCATTCAGTTCCCCCGTAAGTTTTACGCCTATTAACTTCGGAAATTTTAGCTCCCAAGGCATTCCTGCCATTACATCTACGGCGTCAGCGCCGCCCACGCCTATAGCCACCATTCCCAAGCCACCTGCGTTTACGGTGTGACTATCGGTACCTATCATCATTCCTCCGGGGAAGGCGTAATTTTCCAAAACCACTTGGTGGATAATTCCTGCTCCTGGTCTCCAAAAGCCGATTCCGTATTTGTTTGAAACCGATTCCAAAAAGTCGAAAACCTCGTTACTGGTTTCATTTGCGCGCTTTAAATCGGGCGCGGCACCCTGTTTGGCCTGAATTAAATGATCACAGTGAACGGTAGTTGGTACTGCAACTGTTTTTTTACCAGCCTGCATAAATTGCAAAAGCGCCATTTGGGCGGTTGCATCCTGGCACGCTATTCTATCTGGGGCAAAATCCACATAATCCTTTCCTCGCTGGAAAGCCTTATCTGGATTGCCATCCCAAAGGTGGGAATATAAAATCTTTTCGGAAAGTGTAAGTGGTTTTCCCGTGATTTCACGTGCTTTATCCACACGTTCCGCCATCTGGGCATAAACCTTTTTAATCATATCAATATCAAAAGCCATAATTGTATTTTTAGTTGTTTGCGAAAATACAAAAATTTAGAATATTTAAAAAATATTTAATGAAAATGCCTATTTAATGAACATAATTCAGTAAATACCAAATATTGTTGAATATAATTGCCGATATGATAAAGTTAACTGTGAAAAATTAAGAAATTCAGAATATTATAAAAGAATGTTTTATAATTTCAAAAGATGGGAAATATTCCGCTTAATATAGGCTCTTGATTATTTCCTCAATACTTAACCCTTCGGCTTCGGCCTTGTAGTTTTTTATAAGCCTATGGCGAAGGATTCCGATTGCGGCTTTCTGCACGTCCTCAATATCCGGAGAAAATTTTCCGTGCAAGGCTGCATTTGTCTTGGCTGCCAAAATGAGGTTTTGCGAGGCGCGTGGCCCTGCGCCCCAATCAATATAGTTTTTTACGGTATCAGTCGCGGTGGAGCTATTGGGACGGGTTTTTCCAACGAGTGTTACTGCGTATTCCACAACATTGTCCGCTACCGGAATTCTTCGGATCAATTGCTGAAAGTCTATGATTTCCTGCGCAGTGAAAAGGGCATTCACCTTTTCTATTTCTCCGGCAGTGGTTTGCTTTACTACCTCGACCTCTTCAGAAAAAGAAGGGTATTCCAGGTTTATGGCAAACATAAACCGATCCAACTGCGCCTCGGGCAAGGGGTAGGTTCCCTCCTGCTCTATCGGGTTTTGGGTAGCGAGTACAAAATAGGGAAGATCTAATTTATAGTGGTGGCCAGCAACGGTTACTGCACGCTCCTGCATAGCTTCCAGTAGGGCCGCTTGGGTTTTGGGAGGCGTTCGGTTAATCTCGTCTGCAAGGATGATGTTGGCGAAAATGGGCCCTTTTATGAATTTGAATTCACGGTTTTGATCTAAAATTTCAGAACCCAAAATATCGCTCGGCATCAAATCTGGCGTAAACTGAATTCTTTTGAACTTGAGACCGAGCGCTTCCGCAACAGTGTTTACCAATAAGGTTTTCGCAAGCCCGGGAACACCTATAAGCAAAGCGTGCCCGCCGGAAAAGATGGCAAGCAAAACCTGCTCAACTACTTCATCTTGACCTACTATTACTTTTTTTATTTCTTTTTTAAGGGCGTTGTATTTGGAAACCAGTTGCGATACCGCTGCTACGTCTGACATATTGTTTTCTATATTATTTTTTTAACCAATCTCCAGCAAAATCACAATCCTGGTAATCTTGATTGATGCTAATATACGTATCTTTTATTTTCTCGTTCTGCCATTTGTTGATTACCTTAATCTGCTTTTCGCGTAAGGCCAATTGTTTGATGCGCTCATAATCATTGGCATAATCGGCTTTGTGCTCGGGGTATTTTTTAGTAACGGTAAGGATCTTCAAACTGCTTTTTCCGGTACGGTCACGGTCTGTGAAAATTTCAGAAACCTGCCCTTCTTTTAAATTATACACTTGGGCGCTGAGGGTAGGATCCATTTTGGTAAGATCAAACTTAGTGTCAAATGTTATGGGGTTAACCAATTGGCCACCATTATTTCTGGTTTCCTTATCGTCTGAGTACTTTCTGGCAGCTTCGGCAAAGGTAATTTCGCCATTCTCTATTTCGGTTTTGATGTCCTCTATCTTTTTCTGTGCTTCATCGATCGATTTTTGTGATACTTCGGGAAACATTAGAATATGCCTAACATCTACCTCCTGCCCGCGGATCTTTTCAACATAAAGAATATGCCAGCCAAATTCCGTTTCAAAAGGCTCACTGATCTCGCCTTCCAAAAGTGAAAAAGCCTGATCCTTAAATTCCTTTGCCCAAGGCGAATCGCGTCTTACGCCCTGATAAAGGCCTCCTTTTGAAGCAGAACCCGGATCTTTGGAATAAAGCACCGCTTTAGTTGCAAAACTGGAGCCGTTGTCAATAATATCTGCACGAATTGCGTTTAGTCTGGCTATGACCTCGTCTATGGCCTGTTTGGTTACTTCGGGGTCAATAACAATTTGCGCAATTTCAATCTCCGCTCCAAAAACGGGGCGTTCTTCTTCGGGAATGGAAAAGAAAAAAGTACGTACCTCTTCTGGGGTAACCTCTACTTTTTCAATTACTTTTTGCTGCATTAAGCTTGCCAATTTTATGCTCTTATTGGCTTCAAAAAGTTCCTTTTTTAGATCGGCAATGTTATCTTTTCTGTAGTATGCCGCAACTTTTTCCTCACTGCCCAATTCACTGATCATATATTGCAATTGCTGATCAATCATTCCGTTTATTTCGGCATCGGGAACTAAAATGCTGTCCTGCTGGGCCTGGTGCGCGTATAGTTTATCCTCCATCAACTTGCCCATTAATTGGCAACGGGTTATGTCTTCAATAGACATGCCCTGCGATTGCATTTCCACGTAGGCCTTATCGATATCGCTATCAAGAATTACGTATTCGCCAACTACGGCGCTTACACCTTCTGCCTTGTACCTTTTAAAAGGTTTTAAAGTGTCGCGCTTTACAGCTTGCTGCATCACCAAGGAATCATTAGCTTTCGCAACCCCGGTACTGTCCGGCTCTACCACTGTTTGTGCTTGTAGCATTGCAGAAGTAAGTAACAATACCAATAAAAGTTTATTCATTTTTATAGATTTCAAAATTATTTGTTTCAATAGCATCTCTTGTAATATCTGTTTCAAGTTTTTTTATGAGTTCCAGCTTTCTTTTATTCAGAATTATTTGTTTCAAAGTAGGCTTAACATAGGAAAGAGGCGCGGTATCATTGGGATTGAGCACATCTTCAATTTTCACCAAATATACTCCTAATGAATCTTGCAATTGTGTAAAATTGGATTTTTTTAACACTTGCTCACTGTTGTCCCTAATTGCGGGCAAGGTATTTAGCAAAATTTCTTTTCTCACCCAAACCGAATCATTGAAGTTTGAGGAAATAAATTGATAGTCCTGGCTGTTAAGTGACTTTCTATCCTTTTCGTTATATCTTCCCAGCTTCTCGCGTACGGACGCCAAACCTTCATAATTGACCGGCAACTGCACGTAGCGCAATTTGACCAACAAATCTTTTAATCTGAAATTTTCTTTATTGGTCTCGTAATAGTCGCGATACTCCTGTTCGGTAATGGTGCTATCCAGTTGCTTGCTTACAATTACATTTTTATAGGCTTCCGTTAATAAATCGTTTTGGTATTCCTGCACCAGTTTTTCGTACTGTTCCAATTGGTCTGCACTCAGATTTATTCTTGCTTGGTCTATAAGCAACTGCTGGGTGGCCCAACGGTTTATATAGTTGTTGACAATTAGAATACTATCCTCGGGGGTAGTATCTTCACTTATAAGTTTCTGGATGTCCTTTTCATATAAAAAATTGTCATTTACACGCGCCACTACGTTCTCCTCCATCTTTGGCTTAAAGTATTCACAGGAAACCAAAAGGGTGCAAAATAAAATTATATGAAAAATGTGACGTATCACTTCAAGTCTCTTTTAACTCGTTTTAAAGCTTTATTGTTAATGTCAACCTTGTATTTAGTTCGTAAACTTTCCATCCATGAAGCCTCAATATCATTTTGGTAATTGCTTAAAACCTTCCCTCTTACCTCGTCCAACGACTTGGGGCCGGGTGCTAATATTTCCTTGATGTTTACTACCACAAAAGAATCATTGTTGGGGTAAATAGTTGAAACTCCTTGTTTAATTGCAAGATTTTTTGGCAATTCGTGCTGATCTATTTCGAAAATTCCGGGAGTAATCAAAACATCTACTTTATCTTCGGTATTGAGCGTGGCTTTTATGTCCTCGGCAGTTTTGCCAGCTGCCAACATAGCTTGGATTTGTTCGGCGATTTTTTCAGAAGTTGCCGAATAAATATCCGCATCAACGCGCTGTTTCCATTGATAGTTTTCCTTGGTTTTATTATAATATGCCTCAAGGCCTAAGGTATCGGTTTTCGCCTTGTCCCAGATATTTTTGTTCATTACGTCAAAAATCAATAGCCCATCGCGGTATTCGTTGAGTACGGCGGCATAATCTTCGTTATCCTCTTCAAGTTTTTCCTTGAAATAATCTTTTAGCTGCTCTGTCTCAAACTCGTTGTAAAGTTCCACCAACAAAGCTTCCTTTTGTTTGTAAGGTCTTGTTGATTTTTGGCGATTCTCGATATATTTGGCAAAATCGGTATAGCCTACTTTTTTGTTTCCAATGGTGAAAAGCGTCTTTTCCTCAGATGCCGGGATTGGCTCCATAACCCATTTTCTCTTAAGCACCTCATCACTAACATAAGTATCAAAATAAGGCAGAAAGCTCGCTTCTTTCTTAAAGCCATATTTCTCTTTAATCTTATTGTTGGTGGCAGTAGTCACCAATTTGGAACGATCGCCTTCCGAGACCTTTTTTTCAAGCATTGGTTTTTGCTCCTCAAAGCTTTCCATAGGCAATTTTTCATCCAGACGAATAATATGCCAACCAAAATCCGTTTTTACGGGCTTACTGATATCGCCCACATTTTTAAGTTCATAGGCCGCATCCTCAAATTCTGTGGCCCGCAGGTCTCCTTTGGTAAAGGGATTCAATTTTCCACCTTTAACCGCGGAATTTTTATCATCAGAAAATTGTTTTGCCAGGCTTTCAAAAGACTCGCCTTGCTTTAACATGGTGTAAATTTCATTAATACGTTCTTCTGGATTAAAAGTACGCGCGCCCTTTTTGTCAGAAATCATAATGTGCGAAACGCCAATCTTAGGAAGTTTGGCCCGTTTATCCTTCACTTTAATAATATGGTAGCCAAAACTGGTTCTTACTATATCAGATATTTCACCTACCGGGGTATTGTAGGCCGCAGTTTCAAAGGGATAGACCATTGTAAAAACAGAGAAATATCCCAGATCGCCAGCTCTTTCGCTGGCGCCAGGCTCTTCTGAGTACGTTTTTGCCAAGGTTGTGAAATCTTCACCTTTTAGGGCTCTTTCCCTGATTGACTTTATCCTGTTATAAGCGGCAAGCGTATCCTGCGGCACCGATTCGTAATCGGTACGGATTAATATGTGCGAGGCGGCAATATCAAACTTTCCGCGTTCGTAGGCCTCCTTGGCAAGTTCTTCCGTAACCTTGTCCTCAAAAAGATAATTTCTGGACAATTGGTCACGATACTTCGAAAATTCACGCTTATAAGTACTTTCCTCATCTAGCTTTTGGGCCTGGGCCTCCGCAATTTTCAGCTTATAATCTACAAATAGATTCAAATACCCATCTATATCCTTTTGGGATTCATCTTGAACCAGATCAAGATTCTTTTTATAAACACGCTTAAATTCATTGGCATAAACAGGGTCGCCGTTTATGGTCATTAGCACCTCTTTCTTGTTTTGAGAAAAAACGGTGGTGGCACCCAAAAAGACCAAAATGAACAGGGAAAGAAAATTTTTCATCATTTTTTGAATATTTATTTTTATTGAAGCGTGGCAAAAATAGCAAAAAGCTTCGTTAACATACCTCAGAAATGCAAACGAATTTAATATAATTATAGTGTTTTTACATTTTAAAAATATTGCTGAAAACCCGTATCTTGCCGAAGGTTTAAAAACCGGCAAGCCACAAGTCAAAATTTGGGACGACAGTTCCTTCAAACGCTATTTAAATGCCTGAAAGAATAAAACTAATTTGGGATTTTCACGGACCGAATGCGAAACACATTGCCCAGCACCACGCCAAACATTTAAACGAATATGCCGAGGCCGAGCACCTGCAGCACAGCTTTACGGGAGCGGAAGAATTAACCCCAATGCACCATATCGCCTATATGGTGGTGGAAAAAAAGTTAATGGACACCTTGAGACAAACACTCAAGCCTACTCGCGGGCAGTTATTTGACGAGGGATGAAAACGTTTTTTCAAGATACTTTTCAATATACGCACCATAGCAACCAGTCGGTCATTTCAGCCGTGCAGGACAATCCATCCTTGTTTACGGGGCGAGCAGGTGTTTTAATCTGCCACTCCCTGAACGCCCACCACATTTGGAACCACAGAATATCGGGAAGCTCGCCGAGTTTTTCCGTCTGGGGAGCGCTAGCCCTAAATCAATTACAGGAGGTTGAGACTGAAAATTTTAGCCAAAGTCTTCAAATTATCGAGAAAGAAGATTTTGACGAAAAAATTAGCTATCAAAATACCAAAGGCCACACCTTTGTGAATAGCGTTTCCGAAATTCTCTTCCACATAATTAACCACAGCACTTATCATCGTGGTCAGATTGTAAATCTTTTAAAACAGGAAGGGGTGCCACCCTTGGTTACCGACTATATTTTTTACAAACGATAGGCCAACTGCCTGTATATTTGCAATATTTATAGTAATATTGCCCTCCTAATTTATTTAAAAATAAAGCAAAATGAAATTTCTGAAGATTGCCGTATTACTTTTAAGCATTTCCGCTTTCGCCCAAAGCAAAGTGGGCGCTGTTGATATTGATTACATCCTGTCAAAAATGCCAGAAATGGAAACCGTTAAGACCCAAATGGAAACCTACGGAGCACAACTGGATTTAGACTTGAACAAAAAAGTGGACGAGTACAAAAAACTTGCAGAGGCTTATAAGAAAAATGAGGCCTCCCTTACCCCAGAGGAAAAAAAGACCAAACAGACGGAGCTCATAGCCTTGGACGCCGACATCCAAAAATTTCAGCAGAACGGTGCCAAACTAATGGAAATAAAGCAACAGGAATACCTGAGTCCGCTCTATAAAAAAATAGGCGAAGCCCTGGATAAAGTTGTAAAGGCACAAGGCTATACCCAGGTGATGGAAACTACACCGGAATTAGTTTACCTAGATCCTAATTATGATCTTACCCTTCCCATCCTCTCAGAACTTGGCATCACAATAACTGCCGAACCGGAAGGTGAATAGAAATTTTTATTGACTTATAGACAAACGTGAGGTTTTTAATCTCACGTTTTTTTATACTCCTATTTAATCAAAAAAGTATATTTGAAGAGTTCCAATGACTTACTATGAATATAATTAAGGATTTCGCTGAAAAGCACGATGGCTATTATGAGGAAGATGACATAAAAAATATTTTTTCCTTGCTTGGAAGAATGGTCTATCAGCCCAAAACAGCTAAATTTTTAATTGCAGGTTCAAAAATTTCAATTAATCTTAATGAAGTGGGTGGCGCAATTCCAACGGCAGAACCTTATAGAATCACGCTTCATCTAAAACACAAAAACAGGGAGCTTTTGGAAATATACCCAGTAACTTTTTTTGAAAGAATTGTCCAAAAGTTTTTCCCTACAAAAAATAAGAAGCTGAAAAAGAAGTATCTTTTCAGAGGAAATGAAAAGCTTATACGAAGATTAGTGAAAGATGAGATTTTGATTGAAAAGCTTCAAAACCAAAAAGTCTATATCCGTATTCCAAGAGAAAATACTTCAAAAATAATACTTACCCCTCCTACCGGAATTGAAAATGCGAAAGCACTTGAGCATTTTATTGAAGTTTTAAAAAGTATAGAATTAAACATTAAGAGCAATGACTCCGGAAGAAATTATTGAATTCATAAGTACAAATTCATCTGGAGAAATAAGCGAACCGATTATTATAAAAAGCCAGAATTATGAATTGAATTGTAAATGGAAGAGAAATATCAAAATAACCATTCGCCCAAAAGCTTCGTTGATTACAGAAACTGGTTATTCTGAAATTAGAAAGTTACCGCTTATTAGTCTCATTTTGCGAGCTCCCCAATACGAATTACGAGGAGAAAAAACTGAACTTACCGAAAATTTATTATCAAATCAATACACACGCGCTTTGCTTTATTATCCCGCTTCCAAAATTAGTTGCGAAAACCAGCAAATTTCATACACAGCACAATTGAGGAAGAAAAATAGCCCCGACCTGGAAAAAATAATCAATTATTTTGAAGCGTTGGTATCTACCTTAAAACAATAAAGCACCATAAATCGGTGCTTTATAAAAATATCTGATTATCCAACTATCTACTGTAATTAGGCGCTTCCTTTGTAATAGTTACGTCGTGCGGATGACTTTCGGCAATTCCGGAAAAGGTAATTTTCACAAACTTCCCGTTTTCCTTTAAGGTCTCAATATCCTTGGCCCCGCAATATCCCATTCCGGCCCGCAAGCCCCCAATGAACTGCGTCATACTTTCCACCAACTCACCTTTGTACGGCACACGGCCCACAATGCCTTCGGGAACCAATTTTTTGATATCGTCTTCCACATCCTGAAAATAACGATCTTTGGAACCCTGTTTCATTGCTTCCACGGAACCCATTCCGCGGTAGGATTTGAATTTTCTTCCTTCATAAATTATAGTCTCACCTGGAGATTCCTTCGTTCCGGCCAATAATGAACCGAGCATTACACAATCGGCTCCCGCGGCAATCGCCTTGGGAATATCGCCCGTGTATCGAATACCTCCATCGGCTATCACGGGAACTCCGCTTCCCTTTAAAGCCGCCGCAACTTCCAGCACCGCAGAAAACTGTGGAAACCCTACTCCAGCAACCACACGAGTTGTACAAATTGAACCCGGTCCAATACCTACTTTCACGGCATCGGCACCAGCATCAACTAAATATTTAGCTGCTTCTGGGGTAGCGATGTTTCCCACTATTACATCGAGATCTGGGAATTTTTGTTTTACCTGTCTCAAAACCTCAACCACGCCCTTAGTGTGTCCGTGAGCAGTATCGATAATTACGGCGTCAATCTGAGCGTGTACCAAAGCCTCCGCTCTTTGCACTGCGTCGGGTGTTACGCCAAGGGCCGCAGCCACGCGTAGTCTTCCATACTTATCTTTGTTGGCAATAGGTTTTTGGGTAAGTTTTGTAATATCCCTAAATGTAATAAGCCCCAACAATTTTCCGTCATCGCTCACTACAGGTAGTTTTTCAATTTTGTTCTGTTGAAGAATAATCTCCGCTTCCTTTAAAGAAGTGCCCTGCGCCACGGTAACCAAGTTTTCGGAAGTCATTACCTCGCTCAAAGGACGTTTTAGGTCTTTTTCAAAACGGAGGTCGCGGTTGGTGACAATTCCTATAAGTTTCCCCGCATCATCGGTAATTGGAATACCCCCGATGCTGTACTCACGCATCGTTTTTTGCGCATCGCCCACGGTGCTGCCTTTTTTCAGCGTAACCGGATCTATTATCATGCCGCTTTCAGCTCGTTTCACTTTCCGTACTTCGGCAGCCTGCTGTTCAATGGTCATGTTTTTGTGAAGCACCCCAATACCTCCTTCCCGAGCAATAGCAATGGCCATGGCGCTTTCCGTAACCGTATCCATAGCGGCGGACACGATGGGAACGTTCAAAGTAATATTTCGTGAAAATTTTGTGGCGATGGAAACTTCGCGGGGTAAAACTTCGGAATAGGCAGGCACTAAAAGTACGTCGTCGTAAGTAAGGCCTTCCCCAAGAATTTTGTTGTCGTGTGCGGTCATTGCAATTAATTTAACTTCCGAAAGAGCGAAAGTGGTTATGGATTAATTGCGTGCAAATGTACATCTTTTAATTCAGAATTTTGAATTAAGAATTGTGAATTATCCTGCAGCTATTAAAAATATAGAGATATGTTCAAAAATCTCGCAGCCATTTTCAATTATAACTTTATCTGAAGCGTAGCATACCAAGTACGCGGCTGGCTGGGAAGAATTCCCGGCCCGGGATACCCAGTAGCGCGGCGCGTAAAATAACTGTTGTTTAAAACATTGTTGATTCCACTTTCCAACTTAAAACGGCCAAAAGTATATGCCAAGGATAGATCCAAAATATCATAAGCCGGAATTTCGCCCACGATGCCACTCTGACTTTCAAAATCGCGCTCACTGTTGGTGGCATCGGTAAATTGCTTGCTCAAATAAGTGTATTGCAGACTTCCCAAAAAGTTTTTATAACCGAAGCCAAGTCCGGTTTTTAAGTTTATAGCAGGAATAAATTCCACTTTTTTGCCTTCCACATTATTCTCTTCGGATGAAGTGTATTCGCTATCGGTTAATGCCAGGTTCACGAAATAATTCATCCTCAAATATCTATTCGCCGAAAAAGTTTCCATAATGTTCCAATCCACAAAACTTTCCAAACCATAGGTAACCGCATCGCCAATATTTCCGCGGAAGCGTTCCTCTTGAATATCGCTCACCTCGCGCACGATAACCCCTAACCTATCCTGATAGCTTAAGAAAAAACCACCGATGTCATACGAAAGATATTTACCAAACCGTCCGCGTGCGCCCAAATCAAAAGTGTAACCTTGCTCATCGGTAATGTTTGGATCAACTACTAATGACGGATTGGTTATTCTAATATCATTAAAAGTAACTGAACGGTAGTTTTGGCTGACGTTCCCATAAATTTCCAACGACTTTAAGGGTTTATAACTCAACCCTACTCCCAATAACACAAAAGCTCGGTCAAATTCGCGGTTATCGGCAATGTTCTCGTTCAAGATAGGATTGCCTGCAATGTCAAAATTTATTTTTTTGTATTCGCCTTCGCTCTGCGTTTTTATATATTCAAACCGAAAACCGGGCGTAACCGAAAACTTGGACGAAATGTTGAAAATATTTTCTCCAAAAGCAGCAAAATTCAGGTTCGGAAACTCAAAATCACTTTGGCGCGGGTAGTTGGGATATTCAGAAGATGCGAATTCAAAATTGGCGTCACTATCGTTGGTTCCCGGTCCTTGGCGTTCGCTATTGTTCGATTGATAATATTTTCCGCCAAAAAGCACCACATTCTCTTTTCCAAATAAATTATAGTGTGTTAAAAGTCTAGCTTCCGCGCCCCAATTGTTGAAATTTCCTGAAATCAATTCACGCGGCGCATCCAAATCATCCTGCTGCGAAACCCTGTTTTCCCGGAAACCAACCGATTTTCTATACGCGTCTAGGACAAAAACGTTGAGGCTGAAATCTGTTTTATCCGAAAAACTGTGGTCCAAACGCAGCGAATAGAGTTTCCAATCTACCTTAAACCAGTTTCGCGTCCGGTTGCTAAAAGTGGGATCTTCCTCAAATTGCCTATCGGTAAGTCCACCCGGCTGTTGCGCCAAATAGTTTAAGTAACTCATTTCAAAAGCGAGAGTTGTTTTTTCTGAAAAATTATACTCCAAATGGGCGTAGGCGTTGTGCGAATCAAATTCAGAATTGGGCCTGAAATCATCGCCCGTTTTAAAGTTGTAATACGCGTAATAGCCAAACTTCCCCACGGTGCCGCTTAGGCTGTTGAAACTATTGAAAAGTTCATACGAACCTAAGGATTGTCGGGAAATCCATTCTATTTTTTTCTTCGGATTGGGTTGGTGCAACTTAAAATTTATCAATCCCCCAAACTGCGTTCCGTACTGAAGCGAAGCCGCGCCACGAACCACTTCAATCTCGCTAATGGCATCGGCGGGCGGTGTGTAGTAACTTTCGGGATAACCCAAAACATCTGCTGAAATATCATAACTGTTTTGGCGTGTGTTAAAGTTTGCGGTTCTGTTTGGGTTCAAACCGCGGCCGCCAATGTTCAGCTGTAAACCACCGTCGTTGTTTTCATAAATATTCAACCCTACAACCTGCGCATAAATCTGGCGCGCATTGTTGGTGGCCGTATTTGTAGTCAAGTTGTCCATCACAACTACTTCGCTCTTTTTTCCGGCGTAAATGGCTGTGCCTTCCACCTGTTTTAAATTCCGCAAAGCGAAAATTTCCTCTTTACGTTTTGTGATCAGTACTTCGGAAAGCTGTTCGCCGAGCAGTTCCAATTCGAAGTTTATCGTTGTATTTTCTGAAATTGTGAACTGCTTTTTCAATACTTCATATTCCAGATTGAAAACCGCAAATTCATAGGTTCCCGCGGGAATATCAGAAAATTCAAAATTTCCCGCTTCGTCGCTTACCTTAGATTTTCCGAGATCCAAAATATAAACTTCGGCGTAAGCTATCGGCGTTTTGGTTTCACTTGAAACCACTTTTCCCGAAACGGAAAATTGTGCAAACACGGAAAGGTTTACAAAAAGAAAGATTAGAAATAGGGCGTTTTTCAACATTGTAGTATTTTAAAGTCCTTTAATGGTATCGTTAAATGGCAGAATCCAATTCTTTCTTCGGAAGGATTCCCGTTGTTTCATCAAATCTACATTTGGGTCAACGTAAGGCTGACTCAATCTTCCGTTGAGTGCTACATAGCTTTCAGCGTAAACAGCTACATTTTCGTGGCCTTGCGCCTCAAAATGTTCACCCAAAAAATGTGCGTATTCCAATATAAAATCGGGTTGGGTGCTCATCTGTTTTTCTTGGAAAGGCGTCAAAAAGTCTGTATTGTCCACTAGAAATTGCTCACCCGTTTCGGTATTTTTTATTTTGAATTGTGCATAGCCCGCTTTCTCCATCAACATAACACGCCACGAAAAACGGTAGCCTTCCTCTGTCCAAAAAAGCTCGTTGGGGTACGCCAAATAGCGCCACGGAAACAATAGCTGAATCATAAAAAACACGGCAAGAATCGGCAAGGCAATATTTCTTTTGAAACGGTATTTCCTTGTTTGCGAAAGAGCGAACATTTTGGAATAATAAATTCGCAATAATTTTGAAATAAAACGGATTACTTTTCTGTGAAAGCCCGTGTCAAAAAAGATAAGTGTGCTCACGATCATTATATACGGAAACATCCCAATAGGGAACAAAACCCGCGTCATTACGTGAAAAGTTACGACCAATGCAAAAGCAAACCAACGCGTACGCCTGTAAAGCAATAAAAAAGGAATAGCCAAATCATACAGGGCGCCGCTCCAACTAAAAGTGTAATGTACCCAGGGTTGCTGCATTAAATCTCCCAGAAAAGGAAGATCGTATTTTGAGGGAAGCCAAATTTTTAAAGGCATAGCATTAAAGAGCCAATCGCTGTTCAGTTTTGCCAAACCTGCATAAAAATAGACAATGCCCAATATTAGTTTGATGCTATCTATAGTCCATTTTGGAACCATTTGAAAAGCCTTCCTCGGGTTTTTATAAGCATCTACTGAAAAATAAACGTTTGCAGGAAGAAAAATCATCAAAAACGCAACGCAGCTAATAAAATAATAATGGTTGAGATACGTGGTTTTATCCATCAACTCAATATAGGTGAAGCTTAAAAAGAAGACGATAATAGCTACACGATATTTATAGCCCAAAGCCACAAAGAGGGCGGCAATTCCACAAATTGCAAAAATTATATAGGTGTAATTTCCTATTGGTTTTACCCATTCAAAACCGTAATAGCTAAAGAAAAATTTCGGTTGTATGTATAATTTTTCAATCCATCCATTCGCCCAAAATCGAACTATTCCCAAAAACATCATAAAACCAAAAAGAACACGAAAGACCGCGAGTGGCGCGGCCTGTGTGTTCTTTTGAAAATATTTTTGGATTGCTGTAAACATTAGTCGCCGTCAGCGTCTACGTAATCTATGGTCACGTCCAGCGCTTGGATCATATCTACTTTTAACAAAACTACGATGCGCTGCAATTCATCGTATGTAGCGAGCATTTTTGAATTGTCAGTTTCTATTTGTTCCACAAAATTTGCATTTAGCTCGTTTGCCTTATTTTTTGCGACCGTGAATTGATTGTTTATCAAAGCACTTAGATTTTCACCGTTTTTGATAGTGTTCAGATAATCCAAATATGTTTTGAAGCTTGCTCCGTTGGAATTTCCGTTAAAACTTTTCCCATTAAAGAAATTTACACTGGCATTGATGGCTTCCAATAAAAGTTCTTTTGAAATATCTTTTTTATAAAATGCCTCTACGTTTTGTGGCAAAGTTCCGTTTGAAAAAACACCAGCAGGAATACCTACTTTTCCAGCCCGAAGCGCTTTTTCAAAATAGAAGATGTAATCATTTGTAAGTTTATCAACAGCACCGGAAGCTGATGAGCTTGTATTTGCCACAAACGCATCGCGATAACCGCCCGTCCAGCTTGTAAGCACCTCATTGCTCAAACTTTTTATAGTTTGGGAAAGTGTGGTCAAATAATTTTTATAGCCTTCGGCATTAGGATTTGAAGTATAAAAAACCACTATTTCGGCATCGGTTTCAGCAAGGCCATTCAGCATATAATCCAATGCTGGAAACCCTTGTTTATCGATAGTAGAAGGCAATGCAAAATCATAATTTCCCGTTGCTATGAAGTCTTCTATTTGAGAAACGTTTGTAGGATAAACGTTCAAGCGATTTCGGAAGCGTACTTCCTCAGCCTTTCCTATTTCAAACATTGAAACATTCTGGAAAGACACATAAGCTTCTTTCCAAACAGCACGCAGCGCTTGCAAGTTTTCCACGGTTGGAGTTGCGGTGAATGAACTTGTTGCGGCTTCCATTTCAACTACTTTGGAATTGAAACTGGTATATGCGGGAACGATGATGTTATCGGCCCAATTGGCGAGCATGGCGCCACGGTCAAAAGCATCATCGGTTTCTTCCGGGCCATCGCTATCGCTTGAACAAGCAGTAATAGTGGCAGCCACAAGAGCCAAAAAAATTCCAAATTTTAAAAACTTCATCTTAATTGATTTTTATTAAAACAACAATCGGCCAGAAATACCGACCGATTGGAAACTATTGTAACTAAATTATAAACTTCCTGCTTGGGCTACGGTAAAGTCGAACTTTGCCACCATAACTTCAGACACTGTGTCCAAGGTTTCTGGAGTAATATCCCAAAATCCATTATCTGATGAATTCATCAACATATTCAATAGTGTATCAACCTCAGTTTTTGTAAATAATGGTGTGTTATTATCAGACATTCTTGTAAAACGTAAACTGTAAACAAAACCATAAGCTTCAGAAAGCGCGTGGAAAGCTCCTTCCCGATTGCCCTCGGCGATTTTATTTTTTCCCGCTTGCAGATAATAAATACCGCGAACGGCAATTACTTCAGAAATTTTCTCTCGGATAATAGCTATCTGTGCATCACGAACTTCATAATTTTTTGCAACAATTGCGGCGCGGCCCAATTTAAAAGCATCAAATATTTCAGCGGCAATAGTGGAAAAATCCGGGTCATCATTTACACGGCCCACGTATTCATTCAAGAATTTGTCGTCCTCGCCAATGGTTAAATTCGGGTTTTCAGGATTTGCAGAAGTTCCATAAAGGTAACCGTATGCCTCATCCCACTTGTGCTCCATAGTGGTGTAAGGTTTGTTTTCTTCGGTAATGTCGTTATTATTGTCTTCGCGATTATTACCCTCATCAAGCACCGCGACACTTAGATAATTGTTCAGCATTTGGTCTGCCATAACAGCGCCCAAAAGGCTTTTTGCGAAGGCCTGATTGTATTCCAATCCTTTGGCATTTACGTAGCGCGTTCTGGTGCCATCAGCAATTTGTCCTGCTACGCCAGGAGTTGCGGCTATCATTTTATTTGGAAACACCTCGTTGATTTGGGAGGATATATATGCTTCGAAGGTGGCTTTAATGGCAGCGCTTTCAGAAGTATTCATAAAGAAATAATCATAAGACGCCGCGGTCTTGCTTCTAAGATTTTTATCAGATGCATTCAAATCTGCTTCGCTAAAATCAGCGTTTCCCGCTTGGTGATTGTACATTGCCAGCAATGAGGCTTCCGTAGTGTTTTCAAAATCTGTAAATGCATTTGCCGTCTCCTGCGCCATTAAAATCCTGGTGGTTTGGCCATCAAAACTAACCGTTGATTCCGTTCCTCGCATAAAGTTATAGGTTGCCGGCGCCTCAACCGTGTTCTGAACTATAGGCTGATCATCGTCTGAAGAGCAGGAAGCAAACAGGGCCACTGATAGAATTGATGTGGTGAGAATTAAATTTTTCATTTAAAATATTATTTAGACTGAATTAAAATAGATTGGTTTTTCAGCCGCAAAAATAATAGTCAAAAATAAACCTCACAAGTTTATTTAGAACAAATTTAAATAAACTTCGGAATAATTATTTATTCGTAGAAACCTCCAGTTGGTGTTTGTATTTAAGCCGAGCCACGCCTGCCCATTGCAGTAGTAGTTTCTTTTCTTCGTCAGATAGACCTCCATGGATTATAGCGTAAGACTCTAAAGGCATTTCACCATCCTCGACCATTTCAACAAGTTCTTCTAACTTGTGCTCCTTTTTTTTGATGGAATATGTACTCCAGGCAGAAACATTGAAATGTTCCTTTCCATGCTCAATATGTTCATCCAACCACAAGGAAAATGGTGCAATTTCGGAATACCAGGGATATTGCGTCTGGTCGCTGTGGCAATCATAACAAGTTTCCTTTAAAATTAATGCCACTTCGGCGCTAGGCGTAGTTTCCCGCTCAAAAAGTGCGACACTTTCATAACCGCCCGTATTCTTGTCGGGACGAATAAATTGAATGGCCACTAAAGCAATAAGGGCTACTATTAATACGATTTTTATTACTCTTTTCAACATTTATTTTTTCTGCGAATTTAAATAGAAAATGATTGCTTTGCGAATATCTGCCGCAGTTTCATTATCCTCGGGTTCATAGATTTTTACAATCCCTTTGTTCTGGGGCGTTAAAAAGGGAATATCCAAACCTTTCAACAGAAAATCACTAAAGGCAACCGTATAGGTTTTGTTGTCACTAATGGATTTACCGCCAACCAACCACGTGCCATCGGCATCCTGCGAAAAGTTATATCGTTGAAGATAGGCCCCTTCACCGCTTTGCATTTTGCCGTATTCCAAAACTTCCTTTAATAAATTTCCCTTTAAATCTACTTTTAGTACGCTTCCGCCAAAAGGAAGTACTCTAAATATATCGATACTGGTTATATCGCCTACCAATCTGTCGTCTATTCTTATGGAACCGCCGTTCACCAAAGCGCCATCAACCTTATTCCCGTAGGAATAGGCCATTGCCCGGGTAATTAATTCCCCTACATTGGTCTGCTTGCTTCTATTGGCTTTATCGGTACCGTCTAAGGGCGAGGTAGCTCTATATATTACCTCCTGGGGATTCTCCACTACTTCCTTTAACCGTGTGTTTACAAGATCTGTCCATTTGCTAACCACCCGTTCTACTTTGGCCGACGATGCTATCTTATCTGTAACCATCATCAATTCAGAATTGATGTGGAGATATTTGGTTCGGAGATTGTAGATTAGGGTATGCACATAAACACTTTTTGCGTTGGCGTCTGCTTTTGCTATTATAGTTCTACCTTCTTTCTCAAGCATATTATAATGCTCATGCCCTCCCATTATTAAGGGTAACGATCTTAATCTTCGGGCTATTTCAATATCTTCCTCTAACGAAACATGGGTAAGGCCTACTACAAAATCAGCTTTTTTAATCGCCAAATCATAGGCTCGTTCCGCATTCTCATAAATATCGCCATAGGAAACATAATCTTTTGGATTGGAGGGAAGGGTCACGCCAAATACTCCAAATTTCATTTTATTGCCATCGGCATCAATTGCGCTAAAGGTGGAAAAATCTGAGGTGGGTACGGTAGAATATTCCCACTTAGTGGCAAAAGGCACGAGCCCTTTCTCTGTAACATGGCGCACATTTGCCGTTGTCCAGGTAAAGTTGGATTCATTCAATCGCTTTTGCAAATCCTGCTCGCTGAGATCAAACTCATGGTTGCCGAAAGTAACCAGATCGATGTCCATCGCATTCAGCACATCTATCATTTGCTTTCCGTTTACGCGTTCGCCATCAACCTTTAGCGTGCCTATTAGGGAGGGGTTTAAAAAGTCGCCGGCCAAAAATAAATACGTATTTGGAAATCTATCCTTTATGGAATCGCGAATATGGGCCACTCGGGCCAATCCACCATATTCACCCCCATTTAATGGCGCAATTTCATACACATCATTTATCTGAATAATTTTGAGGGTAATGGCACCCGCCCCTTTTATGGGGTCTTCAGGATATACTTGTTGAAAAATTTCGCAGCTCGAAAAAAAATAGCCCACTACAGCTAAAAGTAAAAACTTTCTCATTTAATGATATTTTGTAAAAATTTTAGTTGCTTCATTGTGCGCGCTCTCAAAAGACATGGGGTTGATGTTGCTCGAAACCTTTTCAGCAGTAAAATAGCTGAGCATCTTTTCGGTTGGCATATTTCCCGTTAATTCATCTTTCGCCATTGGGCAACCGCCAAAGCCTTGAATGGCGCCATCAAATCTTCTGCAACCAGACTTATAGGCTGCGTCAATTTTTTCGTGCCAGGCTTGAGGAGTGGTGTGCAAGTGCGCGCCAAATTCTATGTGGGGATATTTGGGGATCAAGTTAGTAAATAAATATGAAATAATATCAGGTGTAGATGATCCCACGGTATCGCTAAGGGAAAGTATCCTCACCCCCATTGTGGAAAGCTTCTCCGTCCACTCCCCTACAATATCCACATTCCAGGGATCGCCATACGGATTTCCGAAGCCCATACTTAAATAGGCAACTACCTCCTTATTATTTTTATAAGCAAGGTTTAAAATTTCCTGAAGTATTACCAAGGATTCGGCAATTGTTTTGTGCGTATTGCGCATTTGGAAGTTTTCCGAAATAGAAAAAGGGTATCCCAAATAATCAATTTCAGGGTGCTTTACGGCATCTTCTGCACCCCGCAGATTGGCGATTATGGCAAGTAGTTTACTTTTTGTGGTGGATAGGTCCAATTTTGAAAGTACTTCGGCAGTGTCCTGCATCTGCGGAATCGCCTTTGGCGAAACAAAACTCCCAAAATCTATGGTGTCAAAACCACAGCGCAAGAGCGATTGTATATACTTCACTTTCTGTTCCGTGGGAATCCAGGTTTTGATGCCTTGCATGGCATCGCGCGGACATTCTATTATTTTTACTTGCTGCATTGCCCCAAAGATATGAATTCTTGCGAAGGCAGGAATCTTTCAATTTTAAAAAAGAATTATGGAATTAGGGCAGCAAGATAAAAATGGCAATGCCCACAAAAACAACTATCTGAAGCCACTTTAAAACAATTCCCATACTTTTCCATTCGGAGATTAAAGATGAAATCTTGCCCGCCGCGAGGGCTATGCTACTGAAAGTTATAAAAGAAACCATCATAAAAGTTATTCCCAAAATGTAAAATTGCAGCACGGTGTTTCCATCTTCATTCCAAAGAAAACCAGGGAAAAACGCCAAAAAGAAAATCATCACTTTTGGGTTTACCAGATTCATGATTACTCCTGTTTTAAAAAGTTGTGCATACGTTTTTTTCGGAGCGTTTTCAGCTATTGAAATATGCTCGTCACTTTTATAGACTTTGTACGCCAAGTAGAGCAAATAACAAGCTCCCAAAATTTTTATTCCGTAAAAAATTTCATCGGAAGTCATTATAATCGCAGAAATGCCGAATGCCAAAAGAGTAGTGTGGACTATGCAGCCACTTATCAATCCTGCGGTGGTTGCAATGCCGCTTTTGGTACCATTGGCCAAGGATTGCGTAAGCACATAAATATTGTCCGGTCCCGGTGAGATGGCGAGCGCTAAAGTGGCGATTGAAAAAGAAATTAATGTTTCGAGCATAAATGACGGTTTGAAACAGGACGGTTTGAAAAAAACTGGATCAATCTCCTCTCCGCCGCGGCGGAAGGTCGGGAGGGGACCGTCCTACGTCCTTTTCAGTATCGCTTTGTTTATTTGCTTAACCAACCCAGGACCTTCGTAAATAAAACCCGTATAAAGCTGCACCAAGCTTGCGCCGGCATTTAGTTTTTCCAAAGCATCTTCGGCGGAATGAATCCCACCCACGCCAATAATGGGGAATGCACGGTTGCCTTTTTCCGAAAGAAAACGAATTACATCCGTAGCTCTTTTATTTAAAGGCTTTCCACTTAAACCGCCCATTTCCTTTTTGTTTTCGGAAGTAATTCCTTCGCGGGAAATTGTGGTGTTGGTTGCAATAACACCATCAATTTTCGTGGTTTCAACAATTTCAATGATGTCCAAAAGCTGTTCATCGGTCAAATCTGGCGCTATTTTTAAAAGAATTGGTTTGCGTTTTTCTTTTGAATTATTTCTATCCTGAAGCGTTTGCAACAAATCGGTCAACGGCTTCTTTTCTTGCAAAGCGCGCAGGTTTGGCGTATTGGGTGAACTTACGTTTACCACAAAATAATCCACATAATCAAAAAGCGCCTCAAAACAGATAATGTAGTCGTTTACGGCTTCTTCATTGGGCGTAAATTTATTCTTCCCAATATTTCCGCCTATTAAAACCCTTCGATGCAGCCTTTCCTGAGCGGAGTCGAAGGGCTCAGGATGACAATTTGCCTTCAATCTTTCAACCGCTTCTTCCACCCCGCCATTGTTAAAACCCATTCGGTTAATAATTGCGGAATCTTCTTTCAAACGAAACAAACGCGGCTTTTCATTGCCCGGTTGGGGTTTTGGGGTGACGGTTCCTATTTCAATAAAACCGAAACCGAAATTTGAAAGTTCTTTGTAAAGCTTCGCATCTTTGTCAAAACCCGCGGCAAGCCCCACTGGGTTTGGAAATTTCAATCCAAAAAGTTCGCGCTCCAGTTTTGGGTCTTCAATTTTATAAATACTTCTAAAAATACTTCCGAAGCCAATTTTATGGAAAAACCGAATCAGTGAAAAAGTGAAATGGTGAATTTTTTCAGGATCAAAGCTGAAAAACAGAGGACGGATGATGGTTTTGTACATGGTTGAAAAATGTGGTACAAAAATACACTAATCTATGTATTTGTTATTTTGAATATGCTTTATTTTGCATTGTAAAAGAAAAGCTATGATTGAAAAACAACACCTTATTGACCGCTTTATAAGCTACGTAACCATCGATACCGAAAGCGATCCAAACAGCGACACCACGCCCAGCACCAAAAAACAATGGGACCTCGCTAATAAACTTGCCGAAGAACTCAAGCAGATAGGAATGGAAGACGTAACCATTGACGAAAACGCCTATATAATGGCTACATTGCCCGCCAATGTTTCGCATCCCGTTCCTGTTATTGGCTTCGTTTCACATTTTGATACTTCGCCCGATTTTACCGGAGCCAACGTAAAACCCCAAATTGTGGAAAACTATAACGGAAAGGACATTGTACTTAACGAGGAAAAAGATATCGTTCTCTCGCCGGATTATTTTGAGGATTTGTTGCTTTACAAAGGCCAAACCCTGATCACAACAGACGGCACCACGCTTTTGGGCGCTGACGATAAAGCTGGAATTACCGAAATAGTTTCCGCAATGGAATACCTTATAAATCATCCCGAGATTAAACATGGAAAAATACGAGTTGGGTTTACTCCCGATGAGGAAATTGGCCGTGGCGCACATAAATTTGATGTGGAAAAGTTCGGTGCCGATTGGGCCTATACTATGGACGGCAGTCAAGTGGGCGAACTGGAATATGAAAACTTCAACGCAGCCGGGGCAACGGTTACCGTAAAGGGAAAAATTGTGCATCCCGGTTATGCCAAGGGAAAAATGATAAACAGTATGTACATCGCTACGGACTATATCAATTCGCTCCCAAGGCTGGAAACCCCTGAGCATACCGAAGGGCGGGAAGGCTTTTTTCACCTGCATGGCATTAAAGGAACGGTTGATGAAACTAAAATTCAATACATAATTCGCGACCACGACCGTAAGCATTTTGAGGCCCGAAAGGATATGATGCAAAAACTTGCTGACGACCTGAACGAGCAGCACGAAATGGAAGTGGTAACTGTTGAAATAAAAGACCAATATTTCAATATGCGCGAAAAGATTGAGCCGGTTATGCACATTGTGAAAATTGCAAAACAAGCCATGGAGCAAGCGGGTATTGAACCTATCATCAAACCCATTCGCGGTGGAACGGACGGTTCGCAGCTAAGTTTTATGGGGCTTCCATGCCCGAACATTTTTGCGGGCGGCCACAACTTTCACGGCAGGTATGAATATGTACCTGTGGAAAGTATGCAAAAAGCCGTGGAGGTAATTGTGAATATTGCCCAAATTACGGCGCAGGATCTTTCAAAATTCAAGAAAGAGGAAGAGTAATTGGTAAATTGCAAAAATAAAAAAGCACCAAATTCCAAATCGATACTTGGATTTTGGTGCTTTCAATTTATAATTTTTATTGCTATTTCTTCTCTTTTACGGGGGCGTTAAGTTTTGCCGTTCTTTCCATAGAAATGGCAGCTCTTTCAAACTTTATTTTTCCGGCGCCGCATTCAATAAGGCAGGTACCATCTTCATAAAGCTCTAGCACTTTACCGTGTATTCCGCCAGTGGTTATCACTTTATCGCCTTTCTTCAATTGGGCGGCAAACTGTTTTTCCTGTTTGGCCTTTTTCATTTGGGGACGTATCAAAAAGAGATACATCACCAAAAACAATAATATTATAGGTAAAAAACTTTGAATTTGTTCCATAGCAATTTTTTATTCCTAAAAGTTAAGATTAGGAAGTTGGGGTTTTTACGGGTGCTTGTGCAGCGCCATTTTTAGGGTTTACGAACGCTTTGATTGTCAAGGTTTCGGTACCTGCTTTAGTATTTGTGGTAAGCGTTACGGTCTTGCTTACTTGGTTTTGTCCGCTACCGTTGAATTTCACCAACAATTCACCTGTTTCTCCAGGAGCAACTGGTTCTTTTGGATATTGTGGTACGGTACAACCACAGCTACTTTTTGCGTTTACAATCATCAAGGGTGCTTCGCCCGTGTTCTTAAATTTAAATACGTGCTCTACGTTGGTACCTTGGTCTATAGTTCCAAAGTCGAACTGGCTTTCTTCGAAGGAAATTACAGGAAACTTACCAGATTCGGCATCGCGTGCCTCTGCAGTGGCTATGTTTTCCTCGTTTACTTTGTCTGCGGCATTGTCTTTACAAGAAGAAAAGGCAAAAACAGATAGTATTGCTACTATTAAAACTGATTTTTTCATGATAATTAAGATTTTTATGTTTTTAGCACGCCAAAAGTATGTATTTTTTTGCTTTTATTGAAGCCCGCGGCCAATTTTATTAAGTTTGCCATTTTCCTCAAATTCCTTAACTATTTTGTCCAAAATACCGTTGACGAATATGCTGCTTTTAGGAGTGGAATATTCTTTGGAAACTTCCAAATATTCATTAATTGTGGCCCTAACGGGAATGGACGGAAAGAATAAAAATTCCGCAATGCCCATTTTTAGGATTATTAAATCTATATCGGCAATTCTATCTTGGTCCCAGTTTGGGGTCTTGCCTTCAATCTGGGCGTTCAATTTGTCCTCATTGAGGATTACTTTTCTGAAAAGTTGCAGGGCGTAATCGCGATCTTCGCTATTCTTATAAAGATCCGGCACCAAGAGTTCGGAAGCATTTTTTTCCGAAAGTTTATTGAGCATTTTAACTATGGCGGTATTCACCAATGGGAAATCATCAATCCACGTCAAACGCTTGTCTTCCAAATATTCATAAAGTTTGTCATTGGGAGCGATCACCTCCTTAAACACCTTTATAATAAAATCCTGATCCTCCTTATAAGTGGTTTCCTTTTTTGAAAGGTAAGTTTCATACCACTCCAACTGCCGAAGCTCGTTTAAGATAATGCTTACATACTCACTATCCATCGCCCAATAGTCTAGCTTCTTTTTCGCTATAACATCATTGAAGGTAGAATTTGAAGCTATAAGCTGCAATAACTTATTGTCAACAAAAGTACGGCTGGGGTTCTTTTCAATAGCAGTGGCAAGATGCTTTTTTTGCGATCTGGCAAGAAAACTTTCCGCTTGTTCGCGAAGAGCCAATAGCATCTGCAACATCAACAAGTATAAATCCTGCATTTGATCTATACTGTGCATCAAAAATTTTTCCTGCGAATCTATATTCGGGTTTGCACGCTGGCTGTAGGCGTAAACGGATTGCAAAACTTTTACTCGGATATGTCTTCTTGTAAGCATATTTTTTGAAAGAACTGGTTTAAAGAAACAACGCACAAGAAAATTCCTGTGCGCTGCAAAGATAGTGTTTTAAAAAAATGGAAACCTATTTTTCGTTTTTTCTTGCATCAATTCTGGCCTGTGCCACATTGAATGCCGCTTGATGCGTTGTAATATTATCGGCATCGGCTTTTTTCAAGATTTCAAGCGTGGTGTTGTATATATTTTCCGTCTTGCGCATTATTTCCTTTCGGTCATAATTTTCAAGTTCTGCGTAAACGTTTATTATTCCACCCGCGTTAATCAAAAAGTCAGGAGCGTAAACTATTCCCTTTTCGCGAAGCATCTTTCCGTGCTTTTGCTCTTCGGCAAGTTGGTTGTTTGCGGCACCTGCTATAATTTTTGTGTTCAACTGATTAATGGTGAAATCGTTAATGGTAGCACCCAAGGCACAAGGCGCATAGATGTCCATTTCTTCCGCATAAATGTTGTCGCCTCCGTAGATATTCACGCTGTATTTATCGCGTACCTCCTCCAAGCGTTCTTGGTTAATGTCTGAAACATATACTTTCGCACCTTCATTGCTCAGGTTTTCCACCAGGGCTTCCCCCACGTTTCCGATTCCCTGCACATAAATAACCTTATCTTCCAGGATATCGCTTCCAAATTTAAACTTTGCGGCAGCCTTCATTCCCATAAAAACACCATACGCGGTTATCGGGGAAGGATTGCCGGCGCCTCCTTTGGATTCTGAAATTCCGGTAACGTATGGCGTAACCGTGCGCACCAAGTCCATATCTGAAGTTGCCATTCCCACATCTTCGGCAGTAATATATTTTCCGCCAAGGGAGTGAACAAACTCGCCGAACTTCAGCATCAATTCCGGGGTTTTCTGTGTTTTCGCATCGCCTATCAAGACAGCCTTTCCGCCGCCCAAGTTTAGGCCAGTGATTGCACTCTTATAGGTCATTCCGCGCGACAGGCGCAAAACATCGTTCAGTGCTTCCCACTCGCTGGTATAGTTCCACATTCTGGTGCCGCCCAAGGCAGGTCCCAAAACCGTATTGTGGATACCAATTATTGCTTTTAAACCAGTATCTTTGTCGTTGCAAAAAACGATTTGCTCGTGATTGTCAAAGGACATTTGCCCGAAAACGGGGTCAACTTTATGAAGTTCGCTTGTTTTAATTACTTCAGTTACCATAGCTTTTAAATTATTTTAACCATCCTATAAAATGGCGGTGCAAAAGTAACTTATTGTTGTCAATTCCACAAAGCAATGGTCGTTAAATTAAGAATTTTTGAATAGTTAATACGTTACTAAGTTATTGGGTTATTTAAACTTGAACACATTAACAGCCCAGTAACCCAATAACTCAAAAGAGTACATGAAAGAATTAAAATATCTAAATAAATATTTTCTGAAATATAAAGGACGCCTGCTCTTGGGCGTTTTTATAACTATCATCGCTACCGTTTTTAAATTGGTCGTCCCTATGAAAGTGGGCGATTCCGTAACGGCGGTAAAGCAGTATATGAATGGTGAAATTACCGACATTGCCGTTGTAAAGCACGAACTGCTCATAAATATACTTCTACTTCTTGGCGCGGCCCTGCTCTCGGCATTTTTCACATTTATGATGCGGCAGACCTTTATTGTGGTTTCCCGCTACGTGGAATATGACCTTAAGAATGAAATTTTTAAACATTACGAAAAACTTTCCCTCGGCTTTTACAAACAAAACCGCACGGGCGATTTGATGAACCGCATAAGCGAGGACGTTTCCAAAGTACGAATGTACGTAGGCCCGGCACTTATGTACAGCATCACTACCGTAACGCTTTTCGTGGTGGTAATTAGCTATATGTTCTATCAAGCACCCACCCTCACCTTATACGCCATTGCGCCGTTGCCCATCCTGTCAATGGCCATATACAGGCTGAGCGTGCTTATTAACCAACGCACAACCATCGTGCAGCAGTATCTTTCAAAACTCACCACCTTCACACAGGAAAGTTTTAGCGGGATTGCGGTAATAAAGGCCTATGGAATAGAGCCACGTACCAACGCCAATTTTGAAGAACTCGCCGAGGGCAGCAAAGTGAAGAACATAGATCTCGCAAAGGTGCAGGCCCTGTTTTTTCCTTTGATGATTTTGCTCATCGGCATTAGCAATATACTCGTAATCTATATAGGTGGAACACGCTACATAAACGGCCAGATTGCCGAATTTGGAACCATTGTTGAATTTTTGATTTATGTGAATATGCTCACCTGGCCCGTTGCCGTGGTTGGCTGGGTTACTTCCATGGTGCAACAGGCAGAGGCTTCACAAAAACGAATCAACGAATTTTTGGAGACTGAACCTTCCATCGAAAATTTAGTGGCAGAAAATACTCCGATTGGGGGAAATATTGAATTCGACCATTTATCATTTACCTATCCAGACACAGGGATTACGGCGCTAAAGGATGTCTCCTTTAAGGTAAAACCCGGTGAAACTTTGGCAATTGTTGGAAACACAGGTTCGGGAAAATCGACGATTTTGGAATTGATAGGAAGGCTTTACGATGTGGAGGAAGGGATGCTGAAAATAGACAATACGCCCATCCGTCAGTTAAATTTGGAGAATTTGCGAAATAGCATTGGCTACGTGCCCCAAGATGCTTTTCTTTTCAGCGATACGCTTCGCAACAATATTCGCTTTGGGAAAGAGGACGCTTCGGAAGAAGAGGTGATTGAAGCTGCCAAGAACGCCGCCGTGCATAAAAACATCATCGGCTTTGCCAAAGGGTACGACACCGTGTTGGGCGAGCGCGGCATTACCTTGAGCGGCGGCCAAAAACAACGCGTTTCCATTGCCCGCGCCATTATTAAAGACCCACAGATACTTCTATTTGACGATTGTCTTTCAGCGGTTGATACGGAAACCGAAGAAGAAATACTCCAAAACCTCCATAAAATTTCAGAAAACAAAACCACGATTATCGTGAGCCACCGTATATCTTCGGTAAAAAATGCCGATAAAATAATTGTGCTGGAAGCCGGAAAAATCATACAGCAGGGCACGCACAATAAATTGGTGAACAGCGAAGGCTATTACAAGGAACTTTACGCAAAACAACTTTTGGAAAAAGAAATGTAAATTTTACTTTGGCTGGTTTGGATTTTTTTTGGATTTTTGGCAAAACGTTAGCAAAAAACAGAAATTATGAGTGACCACTATACGATGGAGCAAGAAGAGATTTTTTCAAAAGTAATGCGCGCGGGAAGACGCACCTATTTTTTTGACGTAAGGTCCACAAAGGCAGGCGATTTCTACCTTACCATTACCGAAAGCAAAAAATTTACAAATGATGATGGTTCCTACCATTACAAAAAGCACAAAATTTATCTTTACAAAGAGGATTTCAGCGAGTTTAAGGATAACCTTGAGGAAATGATAAATTACGTAATCGACGAAAAAGGTGAAGAAGTTATAAGCGAGCGTCACCAAAAAGATTATAAAAAAGAAACCGATGACGTTGCGGCCACTGCTGAAAAGGCTTCAGAAAACGGGCAACCGGACACCAGCAACTTTACCGATATTGAATTTGACGATATATAAGTTTCAAACTTTTAAAAATAGAACCGGCACGGTCAAAAACCGCTGCCGGTTTTTTATTTCAGAAGCTCAAATACTTTGCTTATTTTTCAGGAATAAAACTTTTTCCCAGCTACTTTTATGGTAAACAAACTATACCAACCCTATAAACCGAATCTGGATTTTTCGGGGTTGGATCACATTGTGATTGGAAGCGGAATGGGCGGGCTCACCGTTGCCACTTGGCTTGCAAAGGCCGGAAAAAAGGTGGCAATTTTTGAACGCCACTATGTTCCCGGCGGTTTTACCCACAGCTTTAAACGCAAGGATGGCTTTCAGTGGGACGTTGGCGTGCATTACGTAGGCAATATGGCAGAAGGGTCTTCATTACGCAGTTTTTTTGACTTTTTGACGGATGGAAATTTGCAGTGGGAAACGATGGGCGAAGTGTACGATGTGGCAAATATCGATGGCACGGAATATCTTTTTAAAGCCGGAAAGGAAAATTTCAGAAAACAATTTCTCGCCTATTTTCCCAAAGAGGAAATGGCAATTGACAGCTATCTTTCCCTGATTGAAAAAACAAACAAGCGCGGCGGTGCCTTCTTCTTCGAAAAAATTTTTGAGCCGTGGTTCAGTAAATCGGTCGGTTGGATTTTCAGAAAAAGATATTCCAAATTTTCCCAAAAAACCACTTGGGAGGTTTTAAATGAACTCACCAAAAACGAGCGGTTGATTGCCGTACTCTGCGCCCAATGTGGCAATTACGGCCTGTCGCCAAAAAATAGCAGTTTTGCGGCGCATGCGATGGTGATTGGCCATTTTTTGGAAGGCGGCTACTACCCTATCGGCGGCGCCGACCAAATTTGTGAAAAAACTTTGGAAGTCTTTACAGCACACGGCGGCAAGATTTTTATAAACGCCGATGTCACCAAAATCGTTACCGAAAACCATGAGGTGAAAGGAATCGAGCTTGGCGAAAAATTCATTCCCTGCAAAAGTGTGATAAGCAATGTGGGTGTAAACAACACCTTCAATCAATTGCTTTCTGAAACTGATAGAAAGGATTGCAATTTCAATCTAAAAAATGTGCAACCTGCCAGCGCCCACATCTGTTTATATCTTGGGCTGAACAAATCAAGCGAGGCCCTCAACCTTCCGAAACACAATCTTTGGTATTACAAACACGACGGCATTGACGCAATTTTTGACAAAGCTACTTTGGAAAATGCACCAGAAAATTTTGCATACATCTCCTTTCCTTCCGCAAAAGACCCCAATTGGGAAACCCAAAATCCTGGGACGGCGACAATCCAAGCAATTTCCGTGGGAAATATGGATTGGTTTGAAGATTATAAAGATTCAAACTGGATGAAACGCGGCGAGGAATACCTTCAACTAAAAAAGAATTTTGAAACCGAAATGCTTAAGGTGCTCTACAAGTTTTTTCCACAGATTGAAGGAACCATTGTGGCTTCCGAAGTTTCAACCCCGCTTTCCACCGAAAATTTCACCAATTATAAAAGTGGCGAAATTTACGGTTTGGCACATTCGCCAGAACGATTTGCGCTTCCATTTTTAAGACCGAAAACTAAAATAAAAGGCCTTTTCTTAGCAGGCCAGGATATTACCTTAGTTGGTGTGGCGGGCGCGATGCTTTCCGGTTTGTTGTGCGCAACCGCCATTTTGAAGTTTGGTTCGTGGAAAATTTTTCGGGAAATTAAAAGCAGGCAATAATCAATTAGTTTTTAATTACTTTTAGCCCAAAATTTCAGCCTATGGAACGCTTAAAAATTGGTCTGGCTATTCTGGCAATTGCTTTCTCCGCATCTTTTGGTTTTTCCCAAGAAGACACTACCTCGGTAAAAGCGGATTCTCTGAATATCGTGCTATTGGAAAACTATAACAAACGCTTGGCTGAGATAGAACGCCAGCGAGTAGCCGATTCCATCAAAAAAAGTGAGCTTGAGGCCGAACTGAGTGCCCTAAAAACCACGGACAACCTTAAAAAAGAAGAGTTGCAGGCACAGCTTATTGCCCTGAATGAAAAGGAAATAAGACGGCTTGAAGACAAAAAGATAAAAATTGACTCTTTAAAAAAGGTTACCAAAGGCTTTCCGGTTTTTGGATTTTTCAACGATACCCTATTCGTGCTTTACTCAAAATTGGGCAGTTTTTCACCCAAGGACCGGGCAGAAGCTATAAACAGGCGTATAGACAAGCTTACCGATAATCTCAATTTTGATGAAACGTCCCTTGAAATCCAAAAGTCTGAAAACGAGTTGGATATCGTTTTTGGCGATCAAACCATAATGACGCTTATTGAGAACGATGCCTTGTGGAACGACACCACAAAAGAGGCCCTGGCCAAAGAATACAAGGATAAAATAAGTGCGGCCGTTTTAAAATATAAGGATGAAACCAACTTTTTCAACCTTGCTAAAAAAATAGGGCTGGCAATTTTGGTATTGCTGATTATTGCCGCTCTGGTCAAGTATATTTCAAAGTTTTTTGCTTGGACGGCAATAAAAATTGAACTGCAGGAAGACAAAAGAATCAAAGGAGTGCAAATAAAAAATTACACCCTGTTTGATGCCAAAAGACAGATAAACGCTCTCTTAATACTGAACCGAATTCTGAAATGGATTGTCATAATTACGGCTATATACATTGCGCTTCCCATTCTATTTGGCATATTTCCTTGGACCGAGCATTTTGCCGGCACCCTTATCGGTTACATTCTCAATCCGGTAAAAGGCATATTGACGTCGTTTTGGAATTACCTGCCCAATCTTATTACGATAATTGTAATTGTCTTGGTTTTCAGATATATTCAACGGGGAATACGTTTCTTAAAGGACGAAATAGCCCGCGGCAATCTTCAAATCAACGGTTTTTATCCCGATTGGGCGGAACCTACCTATCAAATAGTACGAATTCTGCTGATTGCCTTTATGTTCGTGGTTTTATTTCCCTATTTACCCGGAAGTGATTCTCCCGTATTTCAAGGGGTTTCCGTGTTTTTGGGTTTTCTGTTTACCTTCGGCTCGGCAGGTTCATTGTCCAACATTATCGCGGGTTTGATTTTAACCTATATGCGTCTTTTTACAATTGGCGATAGGGTGAAAATTGGCGATGTTTCGGGCGACGTGATTGAGAAATCAGTTCTGGTAACTCGTATTAGAACTCCTTTCAACGAAATTATCTCCATTCCAAATTCCACTGTTATGAACAGCCATACCATAAACTACAGCAGTGACGCACAGGAAAAAGGGTTGATAATACATAGCACGGTTACCATTGGTTACGACGTTCCGTGGCAGGATGTACATACTGCTTTAATAGACGCTGCATTACGAACCGAGCTTGTTTTAAAGGAACCCTCCCCTTTCGTTTTTCAGACCAGTCTGGATGATTTTTATGTAGCCTATGAAATTCACGCCCACGTACGCGAAGCAAATAGGCAGGGCCTTATTTATTCGGTACTCCATCAAAATATTCAGGACGTTTTTAACGAGCGTGGTATTGAGATTATGTCTCCGCATTATCGTGCCGCACGCGATGGCAATGAAACCACCATTCCGTCAGGCTATAGACCGAAGGATTATAAAGCGCCCAGTTTTAATGTGAAGACAAAAAAAACAGACGGAGCGTAACTACTTTCTTCCACTGAACAATAGAAGGGTCCGTCTATTTTGAAAACCGTATATTTGCCGCCTTTAAAAAAAACCAAATGCTTGCAAAATACCTTTTATCCTTCACACAAAACCCAAAAAACGATATCCTTTCCGGCCTTACCGTAGCCTTGGCTTTGGTGCCCGAGGCCGTTGCCTTTGCCTTTGTTGCGGGCATTGACCCCTTGGTGGGGCTTTACGGCGCCTTTATTATGGGAATAGTAACCGCCCTCTTCGGGGGTCGTCCGGGAATGATTTCCGGAGCCACGGGCGCAATGGCGGTAGTGATGGTCCATTTAATTCAAAAAGGAAACGAAGTAGGCCTAACCTTGGCTGAACCCTTGGAATACTTAGGCTTGCAGTGGCTTTTTATCACGCTTCTTTTTGTGGGCGCCATTCAAATTATGGCCGGGGTTTTTAGATTGGGAAAATTTGTTCGGCTCATTCCACACCCTGTAATGATGGGGTTTGTAAACGGATTGGCAATTGTAATTTTTCTTTCGCAATTAGGGCTATTTAAGGAAAGCCGTGGCACCGTGCCACAATGGCTTACAGGACCGGATTTGTGGGTGATGCTGGCATTGGTCGGGCTAACGATGGGCATTATGTTCGGCTTGCCGAAACTTACCAAAAAACTTCCGGCCGCCTTAATCGCCATTATTATCGTGGCGTGTATAACCATCTTCGGAAATCTTGACGTGAGCACCGTTGGCTCCTTTATTCGCGACGGCGGCGGAAGCGGTTTAAAAGGTTCCCTGCCCGTTTTCCAGACCCAGATTTTTACGTTTATCGATACCCTTACCGGCCATTGGGACTTGATACTTTCCACAGCATTTTTATTGGCAGCGGTTGGTTTGATTGAATCGTTGATGACGCTGAATTTAATTGATGAAATGACCGAAACCCGGGGCAGCGGCAATCGCGAGTGTGTGGCCCAAGGCGGGGCGAACATACTAAACGGACTTTTCGGTGGGATGGGCGGTTGTGCCATGATTGGGCAATCCATTATCAACGTGAGCTCTGGCGGTCGCGGAAGGCTTTCTGGAGCAACGGCGGCCATTGCACTGTTGTGTTTCGTGCTTTTTGGAGCTCCATTAATTGAGCAAATCCCAATCGCTGCTTTGGTGGGCGTCATGTTTATGGTGGTAATTGGCACTTTTGCGTGGAGCAGTTTTCGTATTTTGCATAAAATTCCCCTTTCCGATGCCATCGTTTTGATTACCGTTTCTGCAGTAACCGTTTGGCAGGATTTGGCAATAGCCGTATTTGTAGGCGTAATTATGAGCGCGCTGGTTTTTGCTTGGAAAAGCGCCACAAGAATTCGCGCCCGAAAGCGTATTAAAGAGGACGGCACAAAGGTGTACGAAATCTGGGGTCCTTTATTCTTTGGATCCACTACAGCTTTCAATAGTAAATTTGATGTATCCGGCGACCCCGATTCCATTGAAGTTGACTTTATAGAATCCAAAATCTCGGACCACTCGGGAGTGGAAGCTGTCCGCAACATTGCCAATAAATATCTCGATAGCGGAAAGCAAATCAAGTTGACGCATCTCAGTCCAGATTGCAAGGCTTTACTATTAAAGTGGAATCCTGAATTTGATACCATTATTGAAGATTCCATCGAGGATCCAAGGTATTATGTGGTGACGGATACTTTGGATGCGGAAGTATAATTTGCGGTTGGTTCCTGCATTTTAGCATAAATTTATAAATGCCTTTTTAAGGTTCTTTATAAATTTATAAGAAAATACGATGCTGAAATTTCTACGTTTCGGGATTTTACTGCTGTGTGTCTTTTTCTTTAGCGCCTGCAATTTCCCTAAAGACCCAAAAAATTCATACGAAAAGGCAAAAAAATCTTTCTTGCGCGTTGGCGTGGTTTCAAAAACAGATTCCATCCAAACTTCCTTTGAAAAGAATCTCATACAGAATTTTGCCGAGCAGGAAAATATGCAGACCCAATTCATAACAGACAATGAAACGGAACTCGTAAAAAAACTCGAAAAGTATCAACTGGATGTCGTTTTGGGCGGTTTCAAAAAAAAATCCAATTGGAAAAGCAAGGTGGGAATGACCAAACCCTACGATTCCATCCACGTTTTTTTTATTCCCCGTGGTGAAAATCGGCTGTTATTTCATCTTGAAAATTTCATCCACAAACATAAAAAGCAATGAGAGTAGAATCTTTTGAACTTCCCGACAATTTAAAGGAGAAGCTAAATAAAGCCAAAAAACTGGAGTGGATTACTCTAGTTTATTTGGCAACGGTAGTTATACTTATGTATTTGGTAATGGGCTCTTCGCAAGCCATGAAAACCGCGTGGCTGGAGGATGCACTGAGTATGATTCCGGCTATCTCGTTTTTGATTGCTTCCCGCATATACAATAGAAAACCCACAAAAAAATATCAATATGGGTTTCATCGTGTATTTAGTATCGCTTTTTTGACGGGGAGCGTCGCCCTTTTTGGAATGGGTCTTTTTCTTTTGGTAGATTCGACAATTACCCTGATTAAAGCTGAACATCCCACCATTGGCAGCATGATGTTATTCGGCAAGCAGATTTGGATGGGTTGGATTATGATAGCAGTACTAGTCTATAGCTCCCTTCCCGCAATGTATTTGGGATACAAAAAGTTGCCTTTGGCAAAGAAACTCCACAACAAAATTCTATTTACGGATGCCAATGCACAGAAAGCCGATTATATGACCGGCTTTGCGGCAATGGCCGGTATTCTTGGCCTTGGTATGGGTTGGTGGTGGGCAGATGCCAGCGCAGCCCTGTTCATTTCCTTCTCCGTTTTAAAGGATGGTTATACCAATTTAAAGGATGCCGTAGGAGATTTGATGGACCGAAAACCGTTGCATATTAAAGACGACAAACCCGATGAATTGGTAGATAAGGTAGAAAACTCCATAAAATCGTGGGATTGGGTTAAAGATGCCAAAGTGCGTTTCCGCGAGGAAGGGCAAGTATATTTTGGCGATGTGCAGCTTATTGTAAAACCCGGAACCAACGTTTCCAAAGCCATTGAGGAAGGGTTGGAAAAACTATATGAGTTCCATTGGAAAATTTATGATGTAACCATGATGCCCGTGGAGCAAATTAAGGACTATTCAGAAAAAGATTCCTGAGTTCCGACGAAATATTGAATTCCTCTTTTTGAAATTTTTACTGTCTCGAAAAATGAAAGTCCATCTTTTTCGGCTGACCGTTCACAGTGCCTTCAATCCACGCATGTAGTGAATCTTTCGCAGGATTTGTATAAACTATTCTTTCTGGGAAATCGTGGTTCTTATTTTCAAAAATAACCTGTCCGTTTTCTTGGGAAACCATTTTAAAACTCACCGGCTTCGCACCATTTTCCGATGCTGAGGCTACAGTCAATATCACGTCCCCGCCTTTTTTCTCAAGCGCCATGGTTTCTGCAAAAACTATTTCCTTTTTATTCATCTCCACAAAACTATAGGCGGTAAAGGTACTGTCGTTTTCCTGCGACCAGGTTTCTTGGGAATATTCCTTCCCGTTCTGGTTTACCCAAGTTCCCAAAAGCCACTGCAATTGTTCAATTTGCTCAAACTTACCGGAAGTAATTTCAGTTTTGGATTTTTCTTCGGAATTGTTTTTACAGGAATTTAAAAATAATTGAAGGGCTAAAAATAAAAGGAGTTTCTTCATAATTGACAGCTTTGTTTTGGCGAAGGTATCACAAAAAACAATTAATCATAGAATTCTTAGACCATTCCGTACTTCTTTTCCGGGCTGCAAGAGCGTTACATCTTTACCCTCCACAGCGCCCAAAACGAGGCATTCGCTCATAAAGTTGGCTATCTGTTTCTTCGGAAAATTTACAACTGCAACCACCTGCTTTCCAATCAATTCCTCTTTTTTGTAAAGTGAAGTAAGCTGGGCAGAAGTTTTCCGCTGGCCTATTTCACTTCCAAAATCTATTAAAAGTTGGTAGGAAGGGTTTCGGGCCTCGGGAAAATCATGGGCTTCAATCACGGTTCCCACGCGCATTTCAACCTTTTCAAAATCAGACCAAGACAAATTATTCGTCATGATGCAACTTTAACTTCTGAATCATTTCTGGTGAAACTTCACCTTGGTCAGCGCCATAGGCATCAACCAATAAGCCTTTAATGCCATCGTTTGTTTCTATTAAGTAAAGAATGGTGTTGTCGCCGGGATTGGTCATTCCTTCAAAACGATAGAATTTTACCACGTCCAATTCGCCGGCTTTCCATTGCTTTTTAAGGTTTTTGGATTCTATGCCTTCGCCCACTAGATTAAAATCTTCTGTAAAACCGTGCTTTTGCAAATCTTCAATGGCCACGGATAGTGATGAATATGAGTTTTTCATAATTGTTGGTTTAGATTTTAAAGTTAAAGGAGATAATTTGCAACCGCAAAGTTTTATAGTTTCTTTAGGAAAATCAGTACGCAGTAAGTCCGTAGGCTCGCGATTTATCGCGCGCCCATATTATTATTCAAAATAAAAAAAACTTTGCGCCTTTGCGCCTTTGCGAGAGAATTCACAAAATCGTAACTTTAAAAATATTTTCACACCACTACAGAAAAGAAAAAATGGCCAGAACAGAATCCAAAATGCTTCCATTGGGAACCCAAGCCCCCGATTTTACATTGATTGACGCAGTAACCAACAATGCCGTTTCCTTAAAGGACGTGCGCGGCGAAAAGGGCACGGTAGTGATGTTTATCTGCAACCACTGCCCGTTTGTGAAACATGTAAATGACGAACTGGTGCGTATTTGCAACGATTACCGGGTAACCGGTTTTGGATTTGTAGGCATAAACAGCAACGATGTTATCAAATATCCCGAGGATTCCCCTGCCGAAATGTGGCGAACTGCGCGCAGGCACAGTTACCCTTTTCCATATTTATATGATGAAACCCAAGAGGTAGCAAAGGCTTACGATGCTGCCTGCACGCCCGATTTCTATCTTTTTGATGATGAACTGAAACTGGTTTACAGAGGCCAATTGGACAACAGCCGTCCCGGAAACGGCATTCCCGTAAACAGCCGCGACCTCCGGGAAGCGCTGGATAATATCCTAAACAACAACCCGCAACGGAAGGACCAAAAACCGAGTATTGGGTGCAATATTAAGTGGAAAGAATAAATTCGGGATTCGTTAATTGGGGATCCGGGGTTCATATTCACAAATCCCGAATCCCGAATCACTACTTCACGTCCATCAATTCCACATCAAAAATCAGGGTAGCACTTGGAGGAATAACCCCGCCAGCGCCGCGCTCGCCGTAACCTAGATGCGAAGGAATCACAAAACGGGCCTTGTCGCCCACTTGTAATAATTGGATACCTTCATCCCAACCGGAGATTACCTGCCCAACGCCCAATTGAAAGTCGATTGGCTGTTTTCTTTTGTATGAAGAGTCAAACTCAGTTCCATCCGTAAGTGCACCTTTGTAATGTACTGAAACAGTTTTTCCTTTTTCAGCTTTTTTACCGTTTCCTTTTTGGATTATTTTGTAAAGAAGTCCGCTATCGGTTCTATCAAAACCTTCTGAAACTTTCTTAAGCTCTGCTTCCTCTTTTGCTTTTTTTGCGGCAACGCGCTGTTCCCTTTCGCCCGTAAATTTTCTGAAAGCTTCCACAGCGTTCCAGTTTTTGGCTTCCTCGCCCACGCGGATTATTTCTACTTTTTGCATCGTATCGCCTTGCGCAATGCTATCCACAACATCCTGCCCTTCCACTACATTTCCAAAAACGGTGTGCTTGTTGTCCAACCACGGCGTAGCAACGTGCGTTATAAAAAACTGGCTGCCATTGCTCGCTGGCCCGGCGTTTGCCATGGAAAGCACGCCTGGAGTGTCGTGGCGAAGGTCTTGATGGAACTCATCCTCAAAAGCGTAACCCGGTCCGCCAGAACCTGTTCCTTTTGGGTCGCCGCCCTGAATCATAAAATCTGGGATTACACGGTGAAATTTCAAACCGTCATAATAGGGTGTTCCCTGTGGTTTTGCTGAATTTTCCAAGTTCCCTTCAGCCAAAGCCACAAAGTTTCCAACCGTTCCCGGGGTTTTGTCGTGTGTAAGTTTTATAAGAATTTCTCCTTTTTCGGTCGTTATTTTTGCGTAGATTCCGTCTTGCATTTTACTTAGTTTTTTAAAAGATGTGCAAAGTTATTAATTCTAAATTTAGAATTCTAAATTACAGTTGAAATTGTAACAAATACATTCCCCATTCGTCATACAAACAACCTCCCGATAACTATCGGGACCAAAAACAATTCCGTGGAAAACATTCTCACAATAAATAACCTCACCAAAAAATTTGGCGCGATAACTGCCGTGGATAATCTTTCCTTTTCCATTGAAAAAGGCAATGTTTACGGCATCCTCGGCCCAAATGGCAGTGGCAAAAGTACCACGCTCGGCATCGTGCTGAATGTGGTAAACAAAACCGCTGGCGACTTTAAATGGTTTGATGGCAATATCGATACGCACAATGCCTTAAAAAAGGTGGGCGCCATCATTGAACGCCCAAACTTTTACCCGTATATGACCGCCGTGCAAAACCTGCAACTGGTGTGTAAAATAAAGGAAGTTTCGGAAGAAAAGATTTCAGAAAAGCTGGAGCTCGTAGGACTTTTGGATAGAAAGGACAGCAAGTTCAGCACCTTTTCCCTGGGGATGAAACAACGTTTGGCAATCGCTTCGGCACTGCTAAACGACCCCGAAATACTGATTCTCGACGAACCCACAAACGGCTTGGACCCACAGGGTATCCACCAAATTCGGGAAATTATAAAAGTAATTGCTTCACAGGGAACAACTATTTTGTTGGCTTCGCATTTATTGGACGAGGTTGAAAAGGTTTGTACGCACGTGGTAATTCTTCGGAAAGGGGTAAGTCTCTATTCTGGCAGCGTGGACGGGATGAACGCCAGCCACGGTTTTTTAACAATGCAGAGCAACAATATGGAAAAGTTGCAAAATGCTTTGGAAGGAAATACGGCCTTTGGAACCGTAAAACGCGAGGGCGATTTTATCATCGCATACCTCAACAATCCAATGGATGCCTCGGAAGTGAACAAACTGCTTTTTGAAAAAGGCATCACGCTGAGCCATCTTGTGAAACGCAAAGAAAGCCTTGAAGAACAATTCCTTGAACTTACCAAACAAAACTAACCACCCAATGCTACGATTATTAAATATAGAACTCCAAAAACTGCGCTATAACCGTTCGGCAAAGGTTATTTCCATTATTTATTTTGTGCTTATCACTTTCATCGCCTTGATTGCTTCCATCGAATTCAATTTTGGTGACTTCCACTTTCGGGTGGCCGACCAAGGAATTTTCAATTTTCCGTATATCTGGCATTTCAACACGTATGTGGCGGCAATTCTCAAATTGTTTTTAGCTATCGTGATCGTGTCCATGATGAGCAACGAGTACAGTTACCGTACCCTAAAACAGAATTTAATTGATGGCTTGAGCAAGAAAGAGTTTGTGCTTTCAAAGTTTTTAACGGTATTGCTTTTCGCCGTAATTTCCACCGTTTTTATTTTTTTGGTTTCTTTGATTCTCGGCTTAGCTTTTTCGGATTACACTGAAATAGGCATCATTTTTAGCGATATGGAATACATTGCGGCCTATTTTATAAAACTCGTAGCCTTCTTCTCCTTCTGTCTTTTTCTCGGCGTTTTGGTAAAACGTTCTGCCTTTGCGCTTGGGTTCTTAATTGTATGGCAGGTTATTGAATGGCTGCTGTACGGCTTGATGAAATGGCAATTTTTTAAGGACACCGAAATAGCCGATACTATTTCGCTATTCTTTCCGCTGAATGCCATGGCAAACCTCATCAAGGAACCGCTAAGCCGTTTGGGCGCGATTCAATCTGCCGCAAACCAATTGGGCGAAAATTTCAACAAAGATTATGGCGTAAGTTGGTTGAACGTATTAATTGTATTGGTGTGGACGGCACTTTTTATCTACTGGTCCTACGCTATTTTGAAGAAGAGAGACTTGTAAAAAGTCGATGCACCGATAGGTTCGTGAGTTTAGGAGGTTAAAAGTTTATGGGTTTTACAACCTCCTTTTTACTATATTTATCAGGTAATCAACCAATATTTTTTTGAAATATATTTTTACCATAATCTGCTTATTCTTTTTCACTGGAGTTTTTTCACAGGACATTTCGCTTTACCAGCAATTCAATGGACGTTACGATTACAAGGCCTTTGGGAACACATTAAACGTTGAGGAAAACGGTCAAGGCGGACAGTGCTTCATCCTTACCAGCAGCAGCGCCGATTTTCAACTACAGCCAAACCAGGAAGTGGTGGCAGCCTATCTATATTGGGCCGGTTCGGGGCCGGGCGATTTCGACGTTACTTTTAACCAAGTGCACATTGCCGCGGAACGTACCTTTAACCTAACTTTTAACAGTGGAGGCCAAGATTATATCTACTTTGCGGCCTTTGCCGATGTTACCCAGCAGGTTCAAACCACGGGCAACGGCAACTATACGCTTTCCGATTTGGACCTTACCCTAGTGATTCCCGCATATTGCAGTCCGCCGGGCTCGGGCACCAACTTTGGGGGCTGGGCGGTTACGGTGGTTTATGAGGATGCCACGCTTCCCAAAAATCAGGTAAATGTATTTGATGGGTTGGAGAGTGTTTCCAGCCAGAATCAGACTTTGGATATTACATTGGACAACCTAATGGTGCTCGACACCCAAGGCGCAAAAGTTGGTTTTTTGGCTTGGGAAGGCGATAGTGGGATTTCGGTCAATGAAACCCTTCGCTTTAACGGCAATATCCTAAGCAATCTACCGCTGAATCCTCCGGACAACGCCTTTAACGGTACCAACAGTTTTACAAGTAGTGATGTGCTTTACAATATGGACATTGATGTATATCCTATTTCAAATTTTATAAATCCGGGCGATACTTCAGCCAACATCCAACTTACCAGCGGCCAGGATTTTGTAATGGTCAACAATATTATTACTGTTTTAAACACGGAGTTGCCCGATGCCACCATTTCCATAGACAATATTATCGGCGGTACCGAATGCGGCAATCGCGAACTAAGGCTGGATTACACGGTTTACAACCTCAACAGCACTGATGTGCTTCCGGCAGGAACGCCCATCGCTTTTTATGCAGATGAAACGCTGGTGGCCCAAAGTGCAACCGTGGCCGTAATTCCCATTGACGGACAGGAAAACGGAAGCATTACGTTCACGGTTCCCAACAGTATTGAAGCAGATTTTATTCTGAAAGCGGTAGTGGACGATACCGGCAACGGTACGGGGATTGTCAATGAAACCAATGAAGACAATAACGAAAACGAAGCGCCTTTTCATTTATTGTTAAACCCTGTAATCACGGGACTGCGCAATTTGGAAACCTGCGATGTATTTGGTGAGGAGTATTTCGATTTAACCGAAGCCACTTCCGAAATAGACCCTATTTATGAATTGAGTTTTCACCTTTCGGAAACGGATGCGCAGAATAATGTAAACCCAATCATCAATCCCGAAAATTTTCAGAATACCGAAAATCCGCAGACCATTTACATCCGGGTTTCCAATCCAGACTGTTTTTTGATTGATAGTTTTACGGTGGAAGTACTCCCCTGCCCGCTGCCCGACGCTACTATTGCCATTCCGGAAGTGTCCGCTTGCCGCGATAGGGCATTATTGCTTCCGTTTACCGTTTATAATTTAGAAGCCACGGGGCCTTTGCCGGCCAATACTTCGGTGGCTTTTTATGCGGAAGGTGTGTTGCTCGCACTTTCCCAAACACAGCAGGAAATCCCCATTGACGGCAGTGAAAATGGCGAAGTGGAACTGCTGCTTCCCGAGAATTTACCAAACACATTTTCAATCACCGCCGTGGTGGACGATGACGGCAACGGCAATGGTGTAGTGGAAGAACTTAGGGAAGATAATAACAGTTTTACGCAAACCATTTCTTTTGAAAGCATCCCGCCCATCCCCAGTTTGCCGGATTTATTGGAATGCGACACGGGTTTTGACACGGCGATTTTCGACTTGACCCAACAGGATGAATTGATTAGGACGGGGCCCGATGATGTGGTTCAGTATTTCACATCGCTTGAAAATGCTTCGGAAAACAACAATCCCATCAGTAACCCAACGGAATACCAAAACGGCTCGGATCCACAGACAATTTATGTACGGCTGGAAAACGAAATCTGCTTTGCCATAGCTTCCTTTTTATTGACAACGGAAAATTGCGCGCCTTTTATCCCCCAAGGCTTTTCGCCCAATGGCGATGGCATTAATGATACATTTGAAATCAGCAACCTCCTCAACATTTACGAAAATTTTGAGTTGAATATTTACTCCCGCGAAGGTAATTTAATCCATACCGCACACAACGCTGATGGCTTTTGGAATGGGGTGGCTACAAAAGGGTTACTCTTTACCGGAAGCCCCGTTCCCGTGGGTACGTATTATTACGTTTTGGTTTTGAACGACCCCAAATATCCCGAGGCTTTTATTGGCTGGGTTTATGTTAATTATTAAAAAAGAAAGAGCGCTCGCGCGCCCTTTCCCCAAAAAAACCAAACCACCTCACAAATTTGTAGTTTAGAATTATTTACTGCTTTTTACCAAGCGGATAAACTCGGCACGGTAGCCGTCCTTATCGGTTCCTTTGCCAGCTTCAGCCAAAGCGATTACGTCTGCCTTCTTTTTGGTGTTAATAAACTCCGAATTTCGAAGCTGCATCCCGAAGAGTGCAACCGCAGCTGAAAACTTTAAATCTTCCGAAGCACTTTCTATTGCGCTGTTTTCATCTTTCACAGTTTTTACAATCAGCTTGCTTACATCGCCATCAGGTTCTTTGTAGCGGAATTTCACCGTTAGCATTTCATCTGTATAATTTCCTGTAATCTGTTTTGTGTATTTCAAATTATCGATATCTTTCAAATACTTACTTTTTATTCCAACTGGGATTATTTCATATAAAGCTGTCACAGTGTGGCCGCTTCCCAATTCGCCTGCATCTTTGGTATCGTCTTTAAAATCCTCATCGTTCAGCAAACGGTTTTCGTAGCCAATTAAACGGTAAGCCTGTACTTTTGCAGGGTTGAATTCCACCTGAATTTTCACATCTTTTGCAATTGTGTAAAGCGTGCCGAAAAACTCTGTACCCAGCACTTTCTGCGCTTCTTGCATCGTATCGATATAAGCGTGATTTCCATTGCCTTTATCGGCTAGGGTTTCCAGTTTGCTGTCTTTGTAATTCCCCATTCCGAAACCTAAACAGGTTAGGAATACGCCACTTTTGCGCTTTTCTTCAATTAAGTTTTCCATGGAGCGGTCGCTGGAATTGCCAACATTAAAGTCGCCGTCGGTTGCAAGAATTACGCGATTGTTTCCACCTTTGCTGAAATTTTCTGTTGCAATTTTATAAGCCAATTCAATGCCAGCCCCGCCAGCCGTAGAACCGCCTGCGCTCAGATTGTCAATAGCTTGGCGAATGATAGCCTTCTCCGCTCCCGAAGTGGGTGGCAGCACCAGTCCAGCTGCGCCGGCATAGACCACGATGGCCACTTTGTCCTTTTCGCGCAATTTGTCCACCAATATATTCAATGCAGCTTTTAGCAAAGGCAATTTGTTGGGCGAATCCATCGAGCCGGAAACATCCAATAGGAACACCAAGTTTGATGGCGGCACGTTTTCCAGGGAAATATCTTTTCCTTTTAAACCGATTCGGACCAACTTGGCATCGGCATTCCAAGGGGAATTAACCACATCTGCGGTTATCGAAAAAAGGTCATCGCCTTTGGGTTGTGGATAGTCATAGGCAAAATAGTTTACCATTTCCTCAATCTTTACAGCGTCTTCCGGCACTTTCTGCCCATTGTTGAGCATTCGGCGGATGTTGCTGTAACCCGCTTTGTCAACGTCTATTGAAAATGTGGAAAGCGGTGCGGTGGTAACGCTCTTAAAGATGTTTTCCTCAATGCGGCCGTAAGATTCGTTTTCGGAAACGGGGTTTGATATATTGGAAGATGTTCCACGAATAACAAAAGAGGGGGACGCTCCTACATTACTATTAGTTACTTGAACTCCTGCTGCTTTGCCTTGAAGTTTTCTCTCTAAATTTGAATTATAGCTCTTATTTCTTCGAATGCCATAACCCTTTGCATTTCTTATAGCGTCATTGCTAACGGAATAAGCCGTAACAACAACTCCATTTAAACTCGCGCTAGGCAGCAATGAAACATTAATAATGGTATCAGCCCCAACGCGTACCTCCCTATTTTCAAAACCTACGTACGAATAGACCAATGTTTGCCCAACCTGCGTTTCTATAGTATAGTGGCCGTTAAAGTCTGTTTGGGTATCTTGGTTAGTTCCTCTAATTATTACGTTGACTCCGGGTAGTGATAGTCCGCCGTCATCCGTTACCGTTCCGCTAATAGAAACGGCTTGTGCGTTTAGTTGGAGCCCCAACAACGCTACTGCTAAAAATGTGAAAAGTGTCTTCATAATATGGTTTTTGTGTTAAACTTGAAGTAAAACTACCATACGCAATCGCGCTATAAAATAAGGAATGAGCCAACTGGCTTTTTGAATGAGAGAAGCGTCCGTTACAGACAATTGGAATGTAGAAAATGTAAAAAAACCAGTTTTTACAGAGTTGCGAAAAATTGTTATCGCTTTCGTCTTCGCAGCTTTTTGCTGTTTATTTTTTTCTGAAATGCCCTGCTGTGTTTCAGCATTAGGGCGTGCGTTTCTTCGTCACTTTTACCGTAAAGTTTCGCGTATTCGGCCGCCATTATTTTCACCATTGTTTTTGAAAGCCACAACCTGCGGAAGTTACGCATGCGCTTTTCAAAAGTCATTTCCTCAAAACGCATTCGGTTCAAATCAATTAAATAGAAATCGTAATTGTCGTTGCCGTTGTCCATTATCAAGGTATTTCCCGGGGAATGGTCTAAAAAATTTACGTCGTTTTCGTGCAACTTAAAAGTGAATTGGGTAAACTGCCTTAAAATTTCGTTACGCTTTTTAAATCGGGGATTATGTATCAATTCCCGAAAATCAAAATCGTAGTTAATCTGTTCGCTTACGTAGAAACTCTCCTTTAATCCGCCCGAAAAAAATTCCAAATACGCCACGGGAAAGGGCGTTTTTATTCCAAAGCCAATTAATTTTGTAGCGTATTCAAAAGAGCGCCGGGCCTTGCTTTTCCGCAGATATTGATACACGAGCGACTGAAAGGCGTTGGGAGTTTTAAACTTTTTTATATTTAGGGAACGGCCTTCGAGCTGCACGGTTTTAATAATATTGCGTTCGCCCTTGGTCACGTATTCACCTGTTTTGAAAAAATTATGGAGCACATCGCGTAGCTTTGCGGCCATTTGGGAATAATCTGGGTGAATAACAAAATTTTCCTGCATTTTGAAAGAAGATAAAACCAAAAAAGGTATTTTGCGAAGGTAATCTATATGAAGAAAATTCTCGTTATACAAAACAAAAGAATTGGCGATGTACTAATTAGTTCCGTCATTGCCAACAATATAAAAAAAGTCTTCCCGCAAAGTGAAGTGACTTATTTTGTCTATGATTATACCACGGGGGTTTTGGAGAACAACCCTAATATTGCCAAGATTATTTCAGTAAAGGAAAAGGAACTCAAAAAATTTCCGAAACTTTTACAGACTATTGCGAAGATTAGAAAGGAGAAATACGATATTATTTTCGACCCGTATTCCAAGTTCCAAAGTAGAATGATTTGCTTATTTTCTGGCGCGGAATACAGAATTGGACTAAAACGGGCGCACAAAGAATTGAAACTTCCATTCTACACCCACCCAATCAGTTTTTTGGAACATCGCTCCAAAAACTGCGGCAAGGCAATTGAAGATAGAATTAATATGATTGCTTCGGTTTTCAACTTAAAAGAACCTGAGTACGCTCCAAAAATATTTCTTACGGAAGCTGAAAAAAATTACGACAGGATTGATTCCCTTCAAAAACCGATAATTATGTTGGGCATTTTGGGCAGTACGCCCCAAAAATCGATGCCTTACGAATATATGGTTGAAATAATTGACTTTATCACTTCAAATTACAATGGCACCATTCTCTTTAACTATGCTCCCCATCAAAAAGACGAAGCGCTGAAGGTTTACGAAATGTCCCAAAATAAAGACCAAATAAACCTCGATATTTACGAAGACTCCATCCGTGGGTTCATCAAACTGATGAACCAATGCGACCTGTTGGTTTCCAACGAAGGCGGCAGTGTTCATATTACCAAGGCGCTCAAAAAACCTACCTTCACTATCTATTCGCCTTATGTAAACAAAGAGCATTGGTGCAGTTTTGAGGATGGCGACCATCACGATTCAATTCATTTATTGGAAGAAAAGCCCGATCTTTTCAGCAGTTTTACTTTAGAGGAACGAAGGCGAATTGAGCAAGACCCACATTCACTTTACAAACAATTGACCCCCGAAATGATTTTTGAAAAATTAAAGCCGTTTTTGGCGCATCATCTTAACAACCACGGCACTTGAATTTACTGGACAAATTTCATAACTGGCGAAGAAAGCAACGATGGAACCGACAATATAAAAAAGGACGGTGGCAAAGCCTGCGTAGCGAAAAGGAAGCATTGCGCTACCAAAAAATCATTGAATATATAAACCGTTTTTCACCTAAAAGCCCGAGTATTTTAGATATTGGTTGTGGCGATGGTTTGCTTACGGAACGTATAAATCCCGAAGATTACTCCTATTTTTTAGGATTGGATTTTTCAAAGGAATCCATAAAAATTGCAAGTGAAAAGAATTTGCCTAAAGCCGAATTTCTCGCTGCCGATGCCGTAAAATTTCAACCGCAACAGGATTTTGATGTAATCGTTTTCAATGAAGCATTTTACTACATTCAAGAAACCGAAAAGCAAAATGTTCTTGACCAGATGTTGTCAAAACTAACTGACGGGGGAATTATTATAACCTCCATTTATCGCGAAGGCCACGGTTGCTGGGAATATTTTAAAGAAGATAAAAGGCTAAAGGAACTTGATTTTACAACGGTTAAAACCGATGAAGAACTTCGTTATTGGAAAATTGGAGTTTACAAAAAGAATTAAACAGTTTTAATTTTCAACCGTCGTTTCCTTTGAAACGATGCCGTAATCCGTCCAAACCCGCTTTTCCTTTTTCGTCACCCTTCGGATGGCCTTATTTTTTATAAACATTTCCTTTCGCACATACCCGCGCTCGTGGTCCAAATGCAATGTAACCGTGCTATAGCGAATCTGTAAGGGCTTGATGCCGTAATTCATAAGCCGCTCCCCCATTTCACGGTCCTCGCCGCCGTACTGCATGCGCTCGTCAAATCCGTTTACCGCCAAAATATCCTTTTTCCAGCCAGAGGCGTTGTTGCCGTCCCAGGTAGCACTGGTGGGCGTAAAGGTGTTTAAAATATCTTCCTTTAGACCATAGGATGTTAGTTTGTTCAGTTTAAAAGTCTTTTTTAGGCCGTGCTTTAAAAGCCATTTCGCGTTAAAACAGCGCTGTGTTACAATATCGTCCTTGGTAATCTGCTTCGAAATTTTCATCGAAAGCTTGAAATATCCAGCCGACAGAAAACAGCCCGGACGGCTCAGGCCCAAATGGGTTGAGACCAAATCGTTCCTCGGAATACAGTCGCCATCGGTAAAAATTAAATAATCACCTTTAGCAACTTTTATGGCTTTGTTCAAGATTTTAGTCTTTTGAAAACCGTGGTCTTCCTGCCAAACGTGGGTGATTTTCAGAGAAGAGTTTACTATAAAGGAATCGATTAATTTTTTTGTTTCTTCAGTAGAACCATCATCGGCGATTATAATTTCAAAATTCTTTTCCAGCTGTTGTTCAAAGCCCCACAACGCTTTTTTAAGCCATTCCGGCTGGTTGTAGGTGCTGACGATTACCGAAACAAAGGGACCAATATTGTCATCCTTTACAATTCCAAAAGGCGTCCATTTCTTCCTTTTATCGCGCGTTTGCTTGCGGATGGCAAGATTTTTATTGATGGAATCCTGGTTCTTGTAGCCACGTGGATGGTCCAAATGGAGCACTACCGCATTGTACCGAATCTGTTTACTTTTCAGGCCGTAATTAATCAACCGTTCGCCCAGTTCGCGGTCCTGCCCGCCGTACTGCATGCGTTCGTCAAACCCGTTTACTGCAATGATATCCTTTTTCCACCCCGAAGCGTTATGGCCGTTCCAACTGGCATTGGTGGGTGTAAACCTATTGAGGAGGTACGCCTTGAAGGGCCCAGAATACAGCTTGTTGTTCTTAAAGGAAGATTGCAGTCCGTGCTTTTTCAACCAAGAAACATCAAAGCATTTTTCAGAATAAATATCCTCCTTCGTTATGCTTTTTGAAATATCCAAAGGCAACATAAAATAGCCGCCAGAAAGGAAATAACCCTCTTCCCGAAATTTAACGTGCTGCTCCACAAAATCCTTCCTCGGAATGCAGTCGCCGTCACTCATTATAATATATTCGGTGCTGCACTGCAAAATTGCCTTATTGAGAATCTGCGATTTCTGAAAACCTTTATCCTCGTGCCACACGTGGATGATGGGATAATAGACTTCGGCCTCCATTCTTTTTAGCAACTGCCGTGTTTCGTCATTAGAGCCGTCATCTGCAATAACAACTTCAAACTGTCTGTACGTCTGATTGTTATAACCATAGAGCACCTTCTCCAGCCATTCGCGAGAATTGTAGGTACTGATAATTACGGAAGTATCAATTGCAGTCATAGTCTGGCAAAGATAAAACTAATTCTTGCGTAAATAAAAAGCTGCCTGATCGCCTCGCCCCTCTTTATTGAGTTGTTTGGCCTTTTCGTCGTATTTAAAATTTTCAGCCTTTCTTTTTAATGATTTTGAAAAGCCTTTATCTTTTGGTGCGGAAAGCGGAATATCCTTTATATATTTTTCACTACCGGTGAATTGGAAATGTGTGGAATCGTATTCAATTTTATACAATTCAAAATTGGTCTTGTCGGCCAGCAGTTGCATACTTTTTTTTGAATGCAGAAAAAAGTGCCGTGGCGCGTCCAATTGTACCCAGTTAACTCCGTAATGCTCCCAGGCATACGAAGAAACCGTCGGAATACGAATGATGCAAACCCCATCCACGGCAAGAAGTTCGTGCACTTTCTGAAGGTTTTCCAAAGGGTCGGGCAAATGTTCAAAGGCGTGGTGATAGGTGATAATATCGTAACTACCATCCATGTCGTAAACACTGCTTTTCTTTATGGTGAGCCCGTTTTCATATTTAATTGTTTCCTTTAAATAGGGGTCGCAGCCCATTACATTCTTAAAACCCACTTCGGCCAAGGGGTACAGGAAATTTCTACCATTGCCACAACCAACATCAAGAATGCGGGTTTCCTTATTTACGTTTAATCCTATAAAGATGGCGTATTCCTTTTTCCCTAAAATTTTCCCCAAGGTATTTTGGTAAACAGGTCCGCCAAGAACCGCAGCTTCGTATTGTTTCTTTTTAATCGCGCCTTTTGTTCCAGTAAATTTCTTGCCGTCATAAGTGTCAAAACTGTAATAATCGCCGGGATAATACTTGCCCATATCCGCTGGAAATTCCGCAATCTGCAAGCAACCACAACTGGAACATTGAAAATATTCAAAAGTTTCGCGCAAGCCGTACATCATTTCTTTTGCTGTAAAAGTTTCGTTTTCTTCGGAATTGCCACAAATTCTGCAAGTGTTTCCCATAAATTGAAAATTGCTTTAAGCTCCAAAGATAAAGTTATTTACTAAGTTGCCTCAGAAATTGAAAAGTTGTAATTTAGATAAAAATACAGAATGATGATTACTAAAAGTTTTCTGCAAAAACATATCGATAATTTTCCCGATGAATTTACTATTGAGGAGTTGATTGAACGCTTCATATTTATAGACAAGCTTGAAAAACGAATTGAAAAATCTAATCGAAACGACACAATTAGTGAAGAAGAATTAGAAAACGAAATGCAGCAATGGTTCAAATAAAATGGCTTCGTGATGCTAGCATTGATTTAAAGGAAATTTATGAATATATTTCGACTGATTCAAGGTTATACGCACGGCAGCAGGTAGAGAAAATAAAACGAGCTACAGAAATTATTAAAACGCATCCAAATATTGGTAAGCTTGTGGAAGAAATGAAGGATCCAAATATCAGGGAATTAGTAGAAGGAAATTACAGAATTATTTACAGGACAGTCAGTTCAAAAAAAGTTCATATTTTAATGGTCCATCATGGAGCCAGAGACCTTTTCAGGAGAATAAAAAGCTAGCTATGCCAACCCTTTCAGTTATCATCCCCACTTTCAACGAAGAAGCATACATTGAAGATGCCTTATTTTCAGTAGCTTTCGCCGATGAAATTATTGTAATCGATTCCTTCAGTACAGACAAAACCCCTGAAATAGCAAAGAAATACGCCACCAAATTCCTGCAACGAAAATTCGATAATTTTTCAAACCAGAAAAATTTCGCTTTAAAAGAAGCCACTGGCGATTGGGTGCTATTTTTGGACGCCGATGAACGCGTTACCCATTCTTTGGAAGCCGAAATAAAAGCAACCCTCCAAAACCCCAAACACGGCGGGTACAAGATAAATTTCCCGCATTTTTATATGAACCGTTTTCTCTATCATCACAGCGATGACGTGCTTCGGCTCGTAAAGCGCAATGGGGCGGAATATTCCGGAGCGGTTCATGAAAAACTTACTTGCCAGGGCAGCATTGGGAAACTGAAAAATAAAATGTTGCATTTTACCTATAAAGGCCTCGACAATTATATTTCGAAAAAAGAATCGTATGCTTGGTTTCAAGCGCAGCAACTGTTTGATAAAGGCAAAAAAGTCACTTGGTTCCACCTCTTTTTCAAGCCCAGTTATCGGTTTTTCCGTTCCTTCATTTTAAAAGGCGGTTTCCGCGACGGCGTTCCGGGAATGACCGTAGCCGCCGTAAATGCGTATGGTGTTTTTGAACGGTATGTGAAGTTGATGCTGTTGCAGAGAAAGGCTTCCTAGCCCGCCGCGGCGGGTTAGGGGGCTAGGGATTAGAGGCTTAAAAAAACTTCCCAAACCGAATTTTCTGTCGAAACTTCAACATGGAGAATTCCCCCTTTACATCAATGCGTTGGATTTCATAGGGGTTTTTAAAGGGAAACGTATTTATTCTATTGCCGATGCGCAGCCCGTATTCAATGCCGTTTTGTGAAAGTATTTTCTTAAAGATTTCATTCCGCTTTTTTTCCTTTGGAAATTTGCCGTACGGATAGGCCAAAACAGGCGAAAAATTCAATTCATTTTCTGAGACGAATTCCAGGCAACGGCGGGTATCGGCTTCAATTTCGGCATTGGAAAGCTCGGTGTATTTTTTATGGTAAAAGGAATGGAAACCGAGCTCCACAATTTTTGGGTCGAGCTTTTTCAATTGTTCCGCCGTCATTATTTTTAGGGAAGAAGTATTCCAAGTGTCGGTTCTTCCCAAAAAATCTAAAGGCACGAAAAAGGTGGCTTTCAGTTTGTATTTCTTCAGCAACGGAAGCGCCAGTTCCATTTGGCTCACATAGCCATCGTCAAAAGTAATGACGATGTTTTTGCCTTTTGGCAGCGTCTTCAACTTGTCTAACTCCCGAAAATGGTAGGTTTTATAGCCGTTTTCAGCCAAATGTTTAAACTGCTTTTCAAGTTTTTCTACGGAAATGGTCAAACCTTCACCCTTTTCAGCAGTAACGTGGTGGTACATTAAAATAGGTAGTTTCGCCATAACGGTTTTCAATTTTATACCTGTAAAATTATTACTTTTACGCAAACTACAAGCCGTTTTTGGAAAACCCTGTAAAAATCACCGCCCTTGCCATCACGCTCAACGAGGCCCACAATATTGAAGGCTATTTAAAGAGCCTTTGGTTTGCGGATGAAATTGTGATTGTGGATTCCTTTAGCAGCGATGATACGGCGGCTTTGGCTTCCAAACACGAAAAAGTGACGGTTTACCAACGAACCTTCGACAACTTTTCGGCACAGAAAAATTTCGCTATTTCAAAAGCAACGAACGATTGGGTAACCTTTTTCGATTTAGATGAAGAAGTAACGCCCGAGCTTGCAAATGAAATCGTTGAAAAGTTCAAAAATCCAAAAGCCATTGCCTATTTTGTAAAACGCGATTTCTATTTTATGGGGAAACGCATCAAATACAGTGGTTTGCAGAATGATTACATCATCCGATTTTTCAATAAAAACCATTGCCAATACAACGCAAACCTGGTCCACGAAACATTGGAAGCCGACGGCAGAACCGAAAATTTAAAGAACAGCCTGCCGCACCACACCTATAAATCTTTTGACGATTACACCGCAAAAATGCACCAATACAGTGCGCTGCAGGCCCAAATGCTCTATAAAAAAGGGAAGAAACCAAATAATTACCATTTTCTGTTTCGCCCTTTTTATCGATTTTGGAACCAGTTTATTTTTAGATTGGGTATTTTAGACGGAAAAGAAGGTTTCATTCTCGCCTACGTAAGCGCCTTTTCAGTGTTTAAACGGTACGTGAACCTTTGGCTTTTATACCGAAAAATTGACTAATCTTAAATCGCTACGTTGAAACAAGTTTTTTTAGAATCGCATAATTTAAAAAACCGTTATTCGGGCTTTGGGCAGTTTAACTACCATTTCATAAAAGCGTTGGCAGCCTTGCCGCAAGACGATTTTGAAATAGTTCTGAATGCGAAAAATATTTCAGAACTCAAAGAGGAATTTGGCGATACGTTTAAATATCGAAAGTACAATTCGTTAACGCGCCACAAGCCTTTCCGAATAAAGAAAAAATACAATCTTTGGCATTGTTTAAATCAAAATATAAAGATTGAACCCTTCTTCAACATTCCGTATTTATTGACGGTTCACGACGTGCATTTTGTAACGGAAGGCTCTGTGGAATTGCAAGAAAAGTTGAAAAAGCAATTCGCCGAAAAACTGAAGCGCAGCAGCGCCATTGCTTATATTTCAGAATTTGCAAAACAGGATACGCACGCACATTTTGATGTGCCGAACATTCCGGAATACGTAATTTACAACGGCAATACAATTACCGAAATCACACTTCCGAAGGATTATAAACCTTCGCTTTTGCCGCCAAAACCCTATCTTTTCTCGATTGGTGATTTCAGCGATCGCAAAAATTTTATGAGCCTTGTGGAAATGTTGCGCTTCTTGCCCGAATATAATTTGGTCCTGGCGGGAAGTAACAGTTCGAGTTACGCCGAAAAGCTTACTGAAAAAGTGAAACAGTACGGTTTTGAAGACAGGGTATTTCAAACCGGGAAAATAGCCGATTTGGAAAAACAATACTACCTTCAAAACTGCGAATCCTTTGTTTTTCCTTCGTTACGGGAAGGTTTCGGAATTCCCCCCATAGAAGCCATGCGATTTGGGAAACCCGTTTTTCTTTCAAACAACACTTCGCTCCCCGAAATTGGCGGGGAGCACAGTTTCTTTTGGGACCATTACGACCCCCAATATATGGCGCAAACGCTAAAAGCGGGAATGGAAAAATTCAACAACAATAGACCGTTTTATGAAAACTGGTACACGGCGCGCGCCCAAAGTTTCAATTGGAAAACCACGGCCGAAAAGTATATTGAAGTCTATAAAAGCTTGCTCTAACCAACTTTATTAAAACTTTGGACAAACTCCCACGGACAGTAATTGTATCTTTGCCAAAAGCAGTCGGAAAAGTTTCCCGATTAAAATTAATTTGATGGATGTAGCCGTTATCATTGTCAATTACAACTCTTCAAAATATACTTTGGAGTGCATACAGACCGTAATTGACAAGACTTCGGAAGGTATCAGCTACCAAATAATTGTGGTGGATAACAATTCAACGGCTTCGGAATATAAAATTTTAAGAGATAATTTTCCGATAAAACCACACGTTTCTTTACACCGAAGCATTATCAATACGGGCTTTGGCGGCGGGAATATGTTCGGGGCGCAATTCGCGAAAGCCGATTATCTGCTTTTTCTGAACAACGATGCCATGTTGCTGAACGACTGTTTGGGCATTTTGCTCAATTTTATGAAAGCAAATCCAAAGGTAGGCGTTTCAACGGCGCAGAATTTTGACGAAAACAACAATTTCGTGCCGTCATTTGACCATAACAAGGGCCTGCGAAGATTGCTTTTCGGAAGAAGTTTTCTCGAAAAAAACAATCCAGAATTATATCCAAAACGTAAAAAGGAATATTCCCAACCAGTACAAGCAAACTGGATAAATGGCGCATTTCTATTTTTTGATAGCAAGGCATTTGCAGCGGTGGGCGGTTTTGACACCAACATATTTCTGTATTGGGAAGAAATGGATATTTGCCATCGCCTAAAAAAATTGGGCTACGAAAGTTGGCTGGTTCCCGAAGCGCATATCCTGCACCATCAGGGCGTAAGTACAGGTACTTCAAAAGCGATGAACAGGGAAAGTTATATTTCGTATTTGTATGTACTTCGGAAAAATTACGGCTATGGAAAATATTTGCTCATTAGAATGTATTTAACAATCGCCATTTTAATCAAACCGAAAAAATGGTATCTGCTGCCCATTATTCTGAAAAGCAACAACCAAACCCAATCGTTGAAACAGAAACAAAAAATCACTTTTTTAAATGAAGACTGAAATTGAAAATTGCATCGCCGTTTTAAAGAAAGGCGGCTTAATCCTTTACCCCACCGACACGGTTTGGGGAATAGGCTGCGATGCCACCAACCCCGATGCCGTGGACAAAGTTTTTAAGCTGAAGCAAAGAAGTGATGAGAAATCGCTGATTTGTTTGGTGCACGATTTTAAAATGCTCAATGAGTATGTGGAAAACGTACCGGAAGTAGCATACGATATTTTGAAATACGCCAAAAAACCCACCACTATCATTTACGATAATCCTATTCGTGTTGCGGAAAATATTATTGCAGCGGACAATTCGCTGGCCATTCGCGTGGCAAAGGATGAATTCTGTAAAAAATTAATACAGCGTTTTCGCAGACCCTTGGTTTCAACTTCGGCAAATATTTCCGGGGAAAAAACCCCACAAAGTTACGCTGAAATAGACCCTTTAATTTTGGAAGGCGTGGACTATGTTGTAAATTTGCAGCACGAAAAAAAATCAGGAAAACCTTCGGCTATTATTAAGTTGAAAAATGATGGTTCGGTGAAGGTAATTCGGCAATAAAAAGGTTACCACGAATACACGAATAATTATGTATTTGATTTGTTTACTTAGGCATGGACAATATCATCTATAGACAGGAAAGTTACGACATTGTTGGTTGTTTATATGAGGTATTTAATTGCTTGGGAAATGGTTTATCGGAAATTGTGTATAAAGACCCTTTGGAATATGAATTTACCCAACGAAATATCCCTTTCGAGAGAGAAAAAGAATTCTCAGTGGCGTATAAGGACATTGTACTTAAACATAAATTCTATGCTGATTTCGTAGTTTTTAATAAAATAATTTTAGAGGTAAAAACTGTTGAAGTACTTACAGATATGCATCTTGGTCAATGTATTAATTATTTGAAAGTTTCAAAAAACAAGTTAGCCATTTTAGCTAATTTCAAAGGGGAAGGCTTAGAATACAAAAGAATAGTTCTATAAAAACATTCGTGCATTCGTGGTAAAAAATCCACCACGAATCCACGAATAAAAATATAGTATAAGTAATGATTTTAAACCATCGTAGGCGCGCGATTTATCGCGTGCGAACTAAAAAACAATTTGTCTATTCGTGGTAAAAATTCACCGCATTAAACATATAAAAACATTTGTGCATTCGTGGTAAAAATCTCCTCTATCAATTTTTAAAATTTATCCGTGGTAAACCCATCCTACATATCCGCTTTAAAAAACCCAATTTTTAGAACCATTTCAAAAGCTTCCAAAAACTTAAACTTGGAAAGTTATGTTATTGGCGGTTTCGTACGCGATTTCCTTTTAAAACGCGGGGAAGCCAAGGATATTGACATAGTTGCCGTAGGAAGTGGTATTGAATTGGCACAGGAAGTTTCAAAATTGCTTCCCGGAAAACCGAAAGTTTCCGTTTTTAAAACCTATGGCACGGCAATGCTAAAAAGCGGAGGTATTGAACTAGAATTTGTTGGCGCACGTAAGGAATCGTATTCCGAAGAAAGCAGAAATCCAGCTGTGGAAAACGGTACTTTGGAAGACGACCAAAACCGAAGGGATTTTACAATAAATGCACTCGCTCTCAGTCTTTCCGATGATAATTTCGGCGAATTGCTGGATCCCTTTAACGGTGTTGAAGATCTTCAAAATAAAATAATCCGCACCCCGCTCGACCCAGACATTACTTATAGCGACGATCCGCTGCGAATGCTCCGCGCCACTCGGTTTGCAACCCAATTGGATTTTACTATTGAAAAGGATTCGTTGGAAGCCATTACTCGAAATGCCGAGCGTATAAAAATAATTTCCAAGGAAAGGATCGTGGATGAACTGCACAAAATTCTACTTGCCGATGTGCCTTCCAAAGGATTTGCCCTTTTGCACAAAACCGGCTTGCTACCCTTTATTTTGCCGGAATTGGTTGCCTTACAGGGCATAGACGAAAAGGAAGGACAGACGCATAAAGACAATTTTTGGCATACGCTGGAAGTAGTGGATAATATTTCAAAGGCAACCGACGACCTTTGGTTGCGTTGGGCGGCTTTACTGCACGACATTGGCAAGGCGCCAACGAAACGTTTTGATAAAAAATTGGGCTGGACCTTTCATACGCACGAATTTGTGGGTGCAAAGATGGTCTATAAACTTTTCAAACGCTTGAAAATGCCTTTAAACGATAAAATGAAGTTCGTCCAAAAAATGGTTTTGATGAGCTCCCGCCCCATCGGGCTTGCCGACGAAGAAGTAACGGACAGTGCCGTGCGTCGTTTGATTTTTGACGCTGGCGATCATGTGGAAGATTTAATGACGCTCTGCGAAGCCGATATTACCACAAAAAATCCAAAAAAGTTTAAAAAATACCACGCTAATTTTCAGTTGGTACGCGATAAAATCGTGGAAGTTGAAGAACGTGACCACGTCAGGAATTTTCAACCGCCCGTTACCGGTGAGGAAATTATGGAGACTTTTAATCTAAAACCTTCTCGGGAAATTGGCATCATAAAAGACGCGATAAAGGAAGCAATTCTTGAAGGGGAAATTCCGAATGAATACGGAGCGGCACGGGAATTTATGTTGAAAAAAGGAACTGAAATTGGATTAAAGGCGATTAAATAGTTGACAGTCGCAGTTGCAGTTTTCAGGTGTAGGTTCGCGATTCGTCGCGTGCAAATTGATATAAAAAACAATTCGAGTATTCGTGGTCAAAAAATAATCACCACGAACTTTGTAGTAAAAAGAATATCAGTATTAAAAAATAATTCGAGAATTAGTGGCAAAGAAAGACAATAAAAAAGTAATCTACTGGCTGTTAACGGGATGTTTCCTGATTTTTGTAATGGTAGTAGTAGGAGGAATTACGCGCCTGACCCATTCGGGCCTTTCAATTTCCAGTTATAAGTTAATTTCCGGCACCATTCCACCATTAAACGAAGCCGAATGGATAGCCGAGTTTGAGCATTATAAGCAATTCCCCGAGTATCAGAAGCTGCACAATCACTTCGATTTGGAGGATTTTAAGGATATTTATTTCTGGGAATATATCCACCGGGTGTTGGGCAGGTTGCTGGGTATTGTGTTTATCATCCCCTTCCTCTATTTTCTCATTAAAAAACAGCTTACCAAGCCTACAATAAAAAAAGCCTTGATCCTGCTTTTCTTGGGTGGATTCCAAGGATTTCTGGGCTGGTATATGGTAAAAAGCGGCCTGGTGGACCGGCCCAGCGTGAGCCATTATCGGCTTGCCATGCACCTCACTACCGCGTTTATAACATTTGCTTACACCTTATGGGTTGCGCTGGATCTATGGTATCCCGTGAAAAAGGAAGTCAACAGACATTTCCAGAATATCATTCGGGTGGGAATGGCCGTATTGTTGATCCAAATTATCTGGGGCGCCTTTGTGGCCGGACTCGACGCGGGCTGGATCCACAACCATTGGCCTTTGATGAACGAGGGCAAGTTGATCCACGAAACCGTTTACACCGAACAGGTTCCGTTATGGCGAAACTTTGTGGAAGGAAAGAGCGGCGTTCAGTTTGTGCACCGCTATATGGCCTATGTGGTGGTGGCAGTTATTTTGTATATTTGGTTCAAAGCCCGAAAATTGCAGCTTACCGTCCCGCAAAAAAACGGAGTCAATTTGCTTATGATATTGGTTTTGGTGCAATTTATTTTGGGCGTGTTTACCCTAATCCTCCAAGTACCTGTAGTTCTGGGCGTTTTGCACCAAGTAACGGCTTTTTTCCTTTTGGCCGGAATGACCTTTGTGCTACATCGGTTTTCGAAATAAAATCTTTTAAGATTAAGCTCAATATTTGAGTATCTTTGATACAGACGGAAAGTTTTGCCGCTAAAATTTATATGAATATGCAAAAGGAAGAAATCATCTCAAGGCTAAAAGAACTCAAACCTACACTTCAAAAAGAATTTGCAGTAAAGGAAATTGGGCTGTTTGGGTCGTTTTCAAGAAATGAAAACCATACCCAAAGCGATATAGATTTATTGGTGGAACTTGAAAAACCCATAGGCTGGAAATATTTTTCCCTAGAACCCTTCCTTGAAAATATCTTTAAACGCAAGATTGATATAGTTACCAAAAACGCATTAAAATTGCAATTGCGGGAGAAAATACTGAACCAAGTAATCTATATTTAAATTGAAAAAGGAAAGACGCAATTACGTTTTATATCTTGAAGATATTCTTTTGGCGATGAACAGAATAGCCGAATATATTGAAGGACATTCTCTTGAAGGGTTTAAAAAAGATTATAAAACGGTGGATGCCGTAATACGGAACTTCGAAGTAATCGGGGAGGCTTCAAAAAATATTGCGATTTCCCTAAAGGAAAAATATCCTGACGTGCCTTGGCAAGAAATGTATTCCCTCCGCAATAAAATCTCCCACGAATATTTTGGCATTGACTATGAAATAATTTGGGATTTAGCCTACAACTATTTACCTGAAAATAAAAAACAAATTAGCGAGATAATTGAAAATTTGAAAGACTCATAAGACAGTCTTACATTGCGCCGGTTTTCAAGAGAAATTCAGAATAATCACTACCAACTGCCACTGAATACTGAACACTTTTTTTATACCTTTGCAACCCTAAGAAATTAAGAAAATGATTTACCGTTTCAGAATTATCCTCGACACCCACGAAGACGTTTTCCGCGACATCGAAATAGAAGCTTCAAATACTTTGGAAGATTTTCACAACGCCATCACCCAGGCCTTTGGGTTTGATGGGCAGGAAATGGCTTCGTTTTACACCACTAATGAATTCTGGGAAGAAGACGAGGAAATACCGCTTTTTGACGTGAGCGACGAACCCGGAAGCATCCGTGTTATGGGTGAAACCAGTTTAGAGACCGTGGTAGATAAGGAAAACACGCGGCTTTTATATGTTTACGACTTTCTGAATATGTGGACATTTATGGTGGAACTTGCCGATATTGCCGAGGCTGAAGCTGGACAGATTTACCCGAACTTGATGTACTCCCACGGACAAATCCCCGAAGAAGCACCCGAAAAGGAATTTACCTCAGAACCCATAGAAGGCGAAGAAGATTTCGATGAGGAATTTGACCTAGATCCGGAAGATTACGACAATCTTGATTTTGACGAAAACTGGAATTAGGTTCAGTGATCAGTCGCAGTCGCAGTCGCAGTTTTCAGTTTTCAGTTTTCAGTTTTCAGTTTTCAGTTTTCAGTTTCGAAAAAGTAGAGGAAATTACCCAACGCTTAACCCCTAAACCTTAACGCTTAACGCTTAACGCCTAACCCTTAACTCCTAACCCCAATGATCAACCTTTTCAATACCCACATTGCCTCCCTTTCCATCCACCGAGTGGGTAATAAAAGTAGAAATGAAGCTATTTTTCTTTCGGAAAGTCCGTATAAAATGGACGATGAGATAACGCCATTGCTGAAAGAATTTTTCCTAAAACCATTTCGTGAGAAGGAGGAAAACTATTTTAAGTTTTCGCACGAAGCCGATCTTGAATTTCACGAGCTTTATAACAGTGCCTCCAAGATTTTTGACAATCCCGATAACATTCACGAAGAGAGCCGAAAAATAGCTACCTATTTATACAACCAGTCCGAACATCCGCATATTAAAAGCGGCGAGGTGTATGTGGCCTATCTTGAAAATGTGCAATTGGACAATGTAAAGATGGATGCCATCGGCATATTTAAAAGTGAATTGAAACAGGATTTTCTTCAATTTGCAGAGGAAGGAAATCAATTGGAAGCCATGCTGCAGCATGGGGTGAGCCTCAATAAATTGGACAAGGGCTGCATTATTTTCAATTCAAAAAAAGAGGAGGGTTATAAAATCCTTTCGGTGGACAGCAACCGCTATGACGCGCGTTATTGGCTGGAAAGCTTTTTGGGCGTGGAAGCCTTTGCCGATGATAATTTTTACACAAAGAAGTATTTAAAATTCTGTCAGGATTTTGCAAAGGACGTGGTCCTTCCTGCCGAAGATAAAAAACAGGAGGTTATGTTTATGAACCGCGCCGTGAACCATTTTGCGAAAAATGACCAATTTGAGGAAACAGCCTTTATGAACGAGGTGATAGACAATCCCGATTTGATGCCGGAATTCCGTCATTACAAAAGCGAAAAAGCACCCAAGTACAGCATCGAGGACCTAACAACCTTCCCTATTGCCAATACGGCCGTTACCGCTGCCCGCAAAAAAATAAAAAACGTCATAAATCTGGATACGAACATTCAGATCAAATTGGACTTTATCAACCCTGAGAGTGCGGAAAAATTTGTGGAAAAAGGATGGGACGAGGAGAAGCAGATGTATTATTATTTGGTCTATTTCAACAAGGAACAGAAATCTTAGAGACGCACGGCCGTGCGTCTCTACGTGCGGTCAATTCCCAACCTCACTAATAAACTTAATACGGTATAGCCGCAGTTCCTCTTCATCATAGTCGCCGTCAAATTCTTCAAGGGCTTCTTCAATTTTATCCGTTTTAGCCTCCAGAAAATATTCGTGGATTTCTTCTTGTTGGTCTTCGTCCAGAACCTCATCGATCCAATAATCAATATTCAACTTGGTGCCGCTGTACACTATGGCTTCCATTTCCTTAATAAACTCTGGCATTTCTAGGCCTTTGGCGTTCGCAATGTCTGGTAGGGCAAGCTTTCGGTCCACATTCTGGATGATATACAATTTTAAGGAGCTGTTGCTTCCTGTGGATTTCACCACAAAATCCTCCGGACGGATAATATCGTGCTCCTCCACATAGTTTTGGATAAGCTTCAAAAAGGGCTTGCCGTATTTTTTGGCCTTTCCTTCTCCTACCCCGTGAACATTGGAAAGTTCTTCCATGGTTACTGGATACTTCAGCGCCATATCTTCCAACGAGGGTTCCTGGAAAATTACGAAGGGCGGCAGGTCCAGATCGTGGGCTACCTTTTTGAGTTCGGCCTTTAAGAGTTTGAAGAGATTTTCATCGGCCACGTCGCCTCCTTTTTTGGCACCCACAATTATATCGTCGTTTGCGTCTTTATAGGAATGGTCTTCCGTCATCATAAACGAGGTGGGCGATTTAATAAACTTCTTCCCCTCCTCGGTCAAGTGAATAACGCCATAGGTCTCTATATCCTTTTTTAAATAGCCAGCCACCAAAAGCTGTCGCAGCAGGGCCATCCAATAGGCCGCATCGCGATTTGCCCCCGAGCCAAAATATTCCTGGGCATCGGTTCTATGCGATTTTATAAGGGCATTCACCTTGCCTATCAGAACATTTACAATTTCCTTGCTTTTGTATTGTTCATTGGTTTTTTTCACCACTTCCAAAAGCTGTTTCGCATCATCTTTGGCCTCGTGCTTTTTCTTGGGGTGGCGCATATTATCGTCCATCATGCCGCCCTCACCTGTTTCATTATCAAATTCTTCCCCAAAATAATGGAGGATAAACTTTCTTCGTGAAATGGAAGTCTCGGCAAAGGCAACTACTTCCTGTAGCAGGGCGTGGCCAATTTCCTGTTCGGCTACGGGCTTGCCGCTCATAAACTTTTCAAGTTTTTCTATATCCTTATAGCTGTAAAAGGCAAGACAATGGCCTTCCCCCCCATCGCGACCGGCGCGTCCGGTTTCCTGGTAATAGCTTTCAATACTCTTCGGCATATCGTTGTGGATCACGAAACGCACATCGGGCTTATCGATCCCCATCCCAAACGCGATGGTGGCTACCACCACATCTACGTCCTCCATCAGGAACATATCCTGGTGCTTTACGCGGGTCTTGCCATCAAGGCCTGCGTGATAGGGCACGGCCTTTATACCGTTAACCTGCAGGGCCTGCGCCAATTCCTCTACCCTTTTTCGGCTTAGGCAGTAAATAATACCGCTTTTGCCCTCGTTCTGTTTTACGAAGCGAATGATGTCGGAATCCACATTTTTTGTCTTTGGCCTTATTTCATAATAAAGATTGGGACGGTTAAAGGATGCCTTAAACGTATTGGCATCCTGCATATTGAGGTTTTTTAGAATATCCTCCTGCACCTTGGGGGTGGCGGTGGCGGTAAGCCCGATTATGGGAATATCGCTGCCAATGCGTTGGATTATGCTTTTTAAATTTCGGTATTCCGGCCTAAAGTCGTGGCCCCACTCACTGATACAGTGAGCCTCGTCTATAGCCATAAAGGAAATTTTCTGGGTTTGCAGAAAATCTACATACTCTTCCTTCGTAAGGGATTCAGGAGCTACATAGAGCAGTTTTGTAACGCCGCTGGCGATATCGCTCTTTACTTTTTTAACTTCGGTCTTGTTTAGGGAAGAGTTGAGCACGTGCGCAATACCTTCCTCAGAAGAAAGGGAACGCAGGGCATCTACCTGGTTTTTCATGAGGGCAATCAGGGGCGAGACTACTATCGCCGTGCCATCCTGCATAAGTGCGGGAAGCTGATAACAGAGCGATTTTCCACCACCAGTAGGCATAACCACAAAGGTATTGTGGCCGCCGAGTATGCTTTTTACCACTTCTTCCTGTAGGCCTTTAAAGCGGGTAAATCCAAAATATTTTTTTAGGGCTGCGTAAATGTCAATTTCTGCCACGCTGCTTGGTTTTTAGGGATACTTCAGTTTTAGCCAACAATACATTGTTTTACAGATTAACAATTGTAATTTTGCAACCGTATTGAGTTGACTGCATCTTAACAGAAAGGTTTCTATATTAAGATTTCTGAATTGTGTTAAATTCTATTCTAAATATACTAATTTCTGAAACAGTTACAAACATTCAAAAGCATTAAAATTTTGAACAGGCAAGATAGAATCATTTCCGTAGCGAAAAATACCATAGAAACTGAGAGTAAGGCAATTGCAAATCTGGCGCATTTGGTGAACGAGGAATTTGCCGGCGCAGTTGACTATATATACCATTCCAAGGGGCGGGTAATAGTTACCGGCATAGGCAAAAGCGCCAATATAGCTACTAAAATTGTGGCCACTTTAAACTCCACTGGCACGCCCGCAATTTTTATGCACGCCGCCGATGCCATCCACGGCGATCTTGGGACCATTCAGCAGAACGATACGGTAATCTGCATTTCAAAAAGCGGAAATACCCCTGAGATAAAAGTGCTCGTGCCTTTGATAAAGGCTATTGACAATAAACTTATTGCCATTACGGGTAACGATGAATCCTTTTTGGCGCAGCAGGCAGACTATGTGCTGAATGCCTATGTAGAAAAGGAAGCCTGTCCCAATAATCTGGCGCCCACTACGAGTACTACCGCACAGTTAGTGATAGGCGACGCCTTGGCCATGTGCCTTTTGGACCTTCGTGGGTTTTCGAGCAAGGATTTTGCAAAATTCCATCCCGGGGGTTCCCTGGGGAAAAAATTGTACTTGCGGGTAAGCAATCTTACTTCCCTAAATGAAAAACCACAGGTAAGCCCTGATACCGACGTTAAAAAAGTGATTGTTGAAATTTCCGAAAAAATGCTCGGCGTAACCGCTGTAGTGGAAAATGATGAAATAGTGGGCATAATAACCGATGGCGACCTGCGACGTATGTTGACAAAAACCGATAGCTTTGCCGGACTCACCGCTAAGGATATTATGACGCACAACCCGAAGAAAATAGCCAACAACGCCATGGCCGTAGAGGCCATGGAAATGATGGACAAATACGGAATTACCCAAATTCTTGCCGAGGAGAAAGGGAAATACAGCGGGGTGGTGCATATCCATAACCTGACAAAAGAGGGGATAATCTAATGAAGAAAATAGGTTCCCCAGAAAAAGAAATGTCCTTTTTGGACCACTTGGAAGAACTGCGCTGGCACCTTATCCGCTCTACCATTGCCGTAGTTGTGCTGGCCCTCTTGGCCTTTGTTTTTAAGGATTTTATTTTTAATACGCTTATTTTCGGACCCAAACATCCCGACTTCCCTACCTATAGAATGTTCTGCAACATATCGCGCTCATTGGGCATGGACACGTTCTGTTTTCAGGAAATGCCTTTCCGTATTCAAAGTAGGACGATGGCGGGACAGTTCTCGGCACATATGTGGACCTCTATTTATGCTGGTATTATCGTGGCTTTCCCTTATATACTTTATGAATTTTGGAGGTTTATAAGTCCTGGCCTAAAAGAAAAGGAACGCAAGAGCAGCCGGGGTTTTATAGTCATTGCCTCGCTGCTATTCTTTTTGGGCGTATTGTTTGGGTACTACCTTATCACTCCCCTATCCATCAACTTTTTGGGGAACTATCAGGTGAGCGAGGAAGTGTTTAACGACTTCGATTTGGACAGTTACATTTCCCTGGTACGCACCTCTGTATTGGCCTGCGGTATTGTTTTTGAATTGCCGATTATTATGTATATCCTTACAAAAATTGGCTTGGTAACCCCTGAAATCCTTCGGAAATATCGAAAATTTGCCTTGATTATCGTTTTGATACTTTCGGCAGTAATTACGCCGCCCGACATCGTGAGCCAGATAATCGTTGCCATCCCGATACTTATTCTTTATGAGGTGAGTATTTATATATCGAGGATTGTGATTAGGAATCAGAAAAGAGAGGAAAGAAGAAGGAAAAAAGAGGGTAATATTTAGGCTTTTGGCTTTTGGCTTTTGGCTTTTGGCTTTTGAAAAAATAAAAATTATGAAAGAAAATATTGTAGAAGAATTCAATGCCTATCGCGCAAAGATGAACGAGAAGATGCTGGAAGATAACAACAAGATTATCAAGCGCATCTTTAATCTGGATACCAACGCCTATATGGAAGGAGTGCTTCCGAAGAAAACAAAGGAATTGCTCGGTTTGGGAAATTCGTTGGTGCTTCGTTGCGATGATTGCGTGCGCTACCATTTGGAGGAATGCCACAAACTGGGTCTGACCAAGGAAGAAGTGGTGGAAGGAATGAGTATTTCACTTTTAATTGGTGGAACCATTGTAATTCCTCATTTAAGAAGGGCTTTTGAATATTGGGAAGCTTTGGAAGCAAAATAATAATTGCTAGCTTTACCTTATAAGCTCAAAATATTTTAACCACAAAGGCACAGAGGGCACAAAGAAAGAAATTAAATAATGACCGAAAACGAAATTTCTTCAAGAATAATAGGTGCGAGTATTGAGGTTCATAAACAATTAGGGCCTGGTTTGTTAGAAAGCACTTACGAAATTTGCTTAGGTCACGAATTAAAATTAATGGGTTTGGAAGTAAAGCAACAAGTTCCACTGCCTGTAATCTATAAAGACGTTAAACTTAATGCCGGCTATCGTATTGATATGATTGTGGAGAATCAAGGTTATTATTGAAATAAAATCAGTTGATGCATTGGCTCCAATACATACTGCCCAAATATTGACCTATTTAAAATTGAAAGATTTAAAACTCGGACTCTTGATCAACTTTAACGAAATAAAGGTTATTGACGGTCTAAAAAGAATTATAAATGGCGTACTTTAAGCTCTGTGGCCTTTGTGCCTCTGTGGTAAAATTATATAATATGCCAAGTTTAAAAGAAATATTAGAATGAAGCTAAAAGCTGAAAATTTAATGAAATCCTATAAAGGCCGTAAGGTCGTAAAGGGAATTACCGTGGAAGTAAACCAGGGGGAAATCGTCGGACTGCTCGGTCCCAATGGGGCGGGCAAAACCACTTCCTTTTATATGATTGTAGGCTTGATAAAACCCAATGGCGGGAATATTTATTTGGAAGGCACCGAAATAACCAAGTATCCTATGTACAAACGTGCACAGAACGGTATTGGCTATTTGGCGCAGGAGGCTTCGGTTTTTAGGAAACTTAGCGTTGAGGATAATATTCTGAGCGTGCTGCAGCTTACGAAACTTTCCAAAAAGGAGCAGCGGGCCAAAATGGAATCGCTTATTGAGGAATTTGGTTTGGGCCATATCCGCAAAAATCGCGGCGACCTTTTAAGCGGAGGGGAACGAAGACGAACGGAGATTGCTCGTGCCCTCGCCACCGACCCGCATTTTATTCTTCTCGATGAACCCTTCGCGGGAGTTGATCCAGTTGCAGTGGAGGATATCCAGCGCATCGTGGCCCAGCTAAAAAACAAAAATATCGGGATTCTTATAACCGACCACAACGTACAGGAAACGCTGGCAATTACCGACAGAACCTACTTGATGTTTGAGGGAAGCATCCTAAAACACGGAGTACCGGAAGAACTGGCCGCAGACGAAATGGTGCGGAAGGTATATCTGGGGCAGAATTTTGAGCTTCGGAAGAAGAAATTGGAGTTTTAAACAGTCCTTTGTTTAACCACAGAGGACACAATGTTTGCACAGAGTTCGCGGAGGATACTTTTTACTCTTGGCGACTTTTTGGTATCCTTGGTATTTTTTTAACCACCGAGATTACAATGTTTGCACAGAGGTCGCGGATGACACTTTCTACTCTTGGCGATTTTTTGGTATCCTTGGTATCTTTTCGATCACAGAGATTACAATGTTTGCTTAGTGTTTGTACAGAGTTCACGGAGCCTTGATAAATTTACAATTCTCCGTTAATAACTCTTTTAACACCTTGCTTTAACAGATTTACATTAAAATTAATTAGAAGACCCAGTTTAAAACCACCAAGACGCATATAGGTAAGGGTCTGTGCTAAATGGACATCATTTAACGCCTCTACACTTTTTATCTCAATAACAACCTTATTTTCGACCAATATATCTATTCGATATCCAACCTCCAATTTCACCTCTTCAAATATGAGGGGCATTGGTTTTTGTTTCTCAGCAGCTAAACCCTCTAACTTTAATTTATAAAATAAACATTCCTGATAGGCCGATTCTAATAACCCCGGACCTAGTGCCTTATGGACTTCTAGCGCACATCCAATAATCTTAGTGGCTATTTGGTTTTCATTCATTGTGTTTGCATTTATATACATTTTTTAAACCACAGAGTACACAGTGTTTGCACAGAGTTCACTGAGCCCTCTTTGTGTTCTTTGTGTCTTCTTGGTGTTCTTTGTGGTTAACCAACGAAAGCAATATATAAAGTAGAATTATAAATGGTATCGCCAAGAACTTCAGCAGTACCAAAAGCAACACACAAAGAATCAAAAATATATAGCGGATGGCATTGGTCTTAAAATCCCAAGTTTTGAATTTTAGGGCGAAAAGGGGTATTTCGGCATTTAAAAGTATGCAGCTGAGAAGCGTTAAGCCAATTAAAAACCAGTTATTCAGAATTATACTTTCTGCCAGTTCAGAATATTGAAACTGTAAAATTAGCGGTAAGCTTAATATCAATAAAGCATTTGCAGGTGTTGGCAAACCGATAAAACCCGAAGTTTGCCGGGTATCTACGTTGAATTTTGCCAAGCGATATGCTGAGGCAACAACAATTAACAAACCAATAAGCGGCAGATAATTTTTAAAACCTACATTCCATCCATCCAATGAAAATGTTTCGGTGAGCGTCTGCATTTGATGGAAATAAGACAAATTCAGCATTTGGTACATTACAACGCCTGGTGCAACACCACTAGTAATAACATCTGCCAAAGAATCGAGCTGAAGGCCAACTTCACTTTGCGCTTTCAACAAACGCGCGGCCAGCCCGTCAAAGAAGTCGAAGAAAATTCCGAGGAAAACAAAGAAAGAAGCGGTTATCAAATCACCGGATATTGCAAAAAGTATGGCAACACATCCACAGAGGATGTTTAGGGAAGTAATGATGTTTGGAATTTGTTTTGATATATTCATATTCTTTATAGCGCAATTTGGATTTTATGATTTAGGCAAAACATCCCCTTCCAGCCTCCCCTTCAAAGGGGAGGAGCCTAATAGGAGTGGATTTTATAATATCTATTAAGATTATGTGTAAAAATAACAAAGTATTTTCGTCCAAGGGCATCCAAACACAATATGTACATAAATTTAAAGTTTAGTATTCTGTAAAATAGTGCCATATTTGTCCAAAATTTTTTAAAACTTGAAAGAGAAATTACTGCTCCTTTTATTCCTTGTTTCGGCTACGCTGGGAGCCCAGACCGTACGTAAATATTCCAACGAATTTATGAATATTGGTGTAGATGCCGCAGCATTCGGGATGAGCAACGCGGTGGTGGCTTCCTCTGGAGATGTAAATTCTGGGTATTGGAACCCCGCAGGCTTGGTGAATCTTGAAGACAAGCAGATTTCATTGATGCACGCCTCTTATTTTGCGAATATTGCTAATTATGATTATGCGGCCTTTGCAATGCCTTTGGACGATAGAAGTGCCGTTGGGCTATCGGTCATCCGTTTTGGGGTAGATGATATTTTGAATACAACACAATTAATAGACAGTGAGGGCAACATTGATTACAACCGTATCAGCCTTTTTTCCACCGCAGATTATGGGGTGACATTTTCTTATGCACGCAGGCTGCCGCTGGACGGCTTGAACTATGGGGTAAACGCAAAGGTTATCCGTCGCATTATTGGCGATTTTGCCTCTTCTTGGGGCTTTGGGCTTGATGCCGCCGTTCAATTTAGAACCGATAAGTGGATGTTTGGAATTATGGCGCGCGACATTACCACCACTTTCAATGCCTGGAGTATAGACGAGGAAAAATTTGCTGAAATACAGGGCGCAGTGGAAGGCCAAAACCAGGAATTGCCCGAGACTACAGAGATTACCATCCCAAAACTGCAATTGGGCGTTGCCAGAAAATTTGTGTACCGCTATGATTTTTCACTCTTGGCCGAAGTGGACCTGAACTTCCGTTTTGCTGAGACCAATGACGTTATCTCCACGTCCTTTGCGAGCATTACCCCATCCCTAGGGCTTGAATTTGCCTATATCGATATGGTTTTCGTGCGTGGCGGCGTGGGCAATTTCCAGAATATAAAACAATTGGACGGAAGCGACTCGGTAGGTTTCCAACCCAACATTGGCGTAGGTTTCCGATATAAAGGCATACAAGTGGATTACGCCCTGACGGATATTGGCGACCAAAGCGCAGCGTTGTATTCCAATGTGTTTTCGTTGAAATTGGATTGGGAGATATTTAGGTGATGGAGCGTGTTGGGTGCTGGGTGATGGGTGCGGGTTAGAATGGTAAATTCCAAATCACAAATTCCAAATTCCAAACCTGCCTGTCGGGCCTCTGGTAGCCGGGTTCCAAATTCCAAATATGAAAGTTGATATAAGAAAGTGGAAAGATGAAAGTGGAAATACGAAATTACATCCCGAATCAACGAATCAACGAATCAACGAATCAAAATACAAAAACTAATATCTCCAAACCACAAACCTTGAATCTTGAATCTTGAACCTTGAACCTTGAATCTTGAATCTTAAATTTGAACCTGAAACCAGAAACCAGAAACCAGAAATCAGAAACCAAAAAAATCGTGACAAAAAAATACTTCCTCTTCCTTCTTCTATTAGCGACTGTTTCGGTAAAGGCGCAGTTTGGTTCCTTATCCCCGGCAGCAGAAATAAGTATATTGACCATTGGCCCGGGGGCGGAGCTTTATGACAAATTTGGGCATAGCGCCTTTAGAATCAAGGATAGCCTTAGCGGAGTGGATGTGGTTTTTAATTACGGGGTTTACGACTTCAACACACCAAATTTCTATACCAAGTTCGCGCAGGGAAAACTGCTCTATCAGTTAGGCGTAACCTACTACCAACCCTTTTTTGAAAGTTATGTGGCCCAAAACCGCTGGGTGAAGGAACAGGTATTAAATCTGCACCAGACCGAAAAGCAGGCCGTTTCAGATTTTCTTTGGACCAACGCCCTGCCCGAGAACAAAAAATATAAATACGATTTCTTTTTTGACAATTGCGCCACCAAGATTCGGGACGTGGTGCAGGAGGTATTGGGCAATAAGTTGGAGTTTAAGGAGGACCATATTACGGAGCAATATACCTTCCGGGAACTCATCCAGCAAAACCTGGATGCCAATACCTGGGGCAGTCTTGGAATAGACATGGCCCTGGGCGCAGTTATCGACAGAAAGGCAAAGCCCATCGAGTATCAATTTTTGCCGGACTACGTATTTAAGGGCGCGGCGAATGCGCTTATCCATCGCGAGGGAGAAACCGAGCCGCTCGTTAAAACAACTAAAGTCCTTTTTGAAAACAGCCTCCCACCCCCTGCCAAAACCTTTTTTTGGAGTCCGCTGTTTGTTTTAGGGATAATCGGTTTGTCGATGGTGTTTGTAACCTATCGCGATTATAGAAAAAAATCGCGGAGCCGGTATCTGGATGCCGCAATTTTCTTTTTTACAGGACTTATCGGCCTCTTTCTTTTACTGCTATGGTTCGCGACCGATCATACCGCAACGGCAAACAACTACAATCTGCTTTGGGCTTTCCCTATTTCCATTTTTGTGATTTTTGCAATTTCGAAAAGGCAAGTCTCTCCCAAATTGAGAAGATACGTCCTATTGCTACTCCTGCTCCTAGCGCTGTTGGTTATCCATTGGATTACCGGCGTACAGGTATTTGCCATTGGCTTGTTGCCGCTGTTGGTGGCATTGGCGGTACGGTATCTCTATTTGATGGCTTTTATTGGAAAAAAGGAATAACCTTTCCTCTCCAGCCTCTTCTTCAAATCGTTCGGCAAGGCCATTAATGGGAAGGAGTTTGATTGTTTTTATTAGAAACTTTTAAAAAAAAAGACAACACGGCGGTTTTAATTAAATAGATTTGGCAAGTAACAGTTAATTCTTTATTGAGAATGCAATGAGTTTATTATGTGTAAAATACGCTTTATACACGCTATAAACATACTATAAACATACTATAAATACGCTATATATACGCTTTATACTTGAGAGAGGGAAGAATGTAGTTTGAAGAGGAATCTTGAATCTTGAATTCTATGTGTCCAAATTCCAAATCCCAAATCCCAAATCCCAAATCCCAAATTCCAAATCCCAAATCCCAAATCCCAAATCCCAAATCACAAATTCCAAATTCCAAATCCCAAATCACAAGACCTGAAACTTGAAACCTGAACGGTCCCCCTGCCCCCCAAAGGGAGAATAGATTTAAGATTCAAGGTTCAAAATTTAAGGAAACCTGAAACTTGAAACTTGAACAGTCCCCCTGCCCCCCAAAGGGGGAATGGATTTAAGATTCAAGGTTCAAAATTTAAGGAAACCTGAAACTTGAAACTTGAACAGTCCCCCTGCCCCCCAAAGGGGGAATGGATTTAAGATTCAAGGTTCAAAATTTAAGAAAACCTGAAACCTGAAACCTGAAACTTGTAACTTGAAACTTGAACTGTCCCCCTGACCCCCAAAGGGGGAATGGATTTAAGATTCAAGGTTCAAAATTTTCGAAAACCTGAAACTTGAAACCAGAAACCTGAACAGTCCCCCTGTCCCCCAAAGGGGGTATTGATTTAAGATTCAAAATTCAAAATTTAAGAAAACCTGAAACCTGAAACTTGAAACTTGAAACTTGAAACTTGAAACTTGAACAGTC
>CERP01019814.1_pt1 | contig 107796 bp, 82 predicted proteins | sample 530801 | NCBI WGS metagenome assembly CERP01 (sample SAMEA2620991, study PRJEB7988) | marine metagenome | biome: marine biome (ENVO:00000447); feature: surface water layer (ENVO:00002042); material: "saline water (ENVO:00002010), including plankton (ENVO:xxxxxxxx)" | depth 5 m | reverse complement strand
CTCCTTGTTGAAGGAGAAGACAGAAGAGGTCGAACGCTTGTTGAGCAAGCACCTTAACTAAAAAACTGTCATCGAATTACCTAACATCTACAATTGCGATGAATTCAGCGACCGCAGAAAGCAAATTCCGTGGCAATCTCTTTTTTATGCAAGATTGCCTGAATTAGGGAGATCGCTTCGTCGTTTGAGAAAATTACCCTAACCAAAATCCGGGCTCCTCGCGATGACTATATTTCCTTAGATCAAAGCTTCTCAATCGCTGTATCAATTCTATCCAGCACTTCCTCTTTACCGATAAGTTCCAGCGCCGGGGTTAGGTCCGGACCAAAGCCCTGTCCACTCACAGCAACTCGTAGCGGCATCATCAGTTTTCCAAAACCGACATTATGTTCTTCAATCGTCTCTTTGATTTTGTCTTTCAAGGTAACAGCTTCGAAGTCACCATCAGATAGCTGCTCAATTTTATCCCGATATGCTTTTAGGATAACTGGACTGTCCTCTTTCCATTTTTTGAGGGCTTTTTCATCATATTCTTGCGGCGCTTCAAAAAAGAAAGCACCCATGCTTACAAATTCCTCAATTCTGGATACACGCTCATGTAGAAGCTCAATAACATCACTTAAAAACTCTTCATTTGGAATCTTAAATTCTGACTCTTCAAATAAAGCTTTCACTCTTGGCTTAAGCTCTTCTACTGAATGCTCACGGATATAATTTTCATTATACCACATCAGTTTTTTGTAGTTGAAGACTGCTCCACCTTTACTCACACGGTCGAGTGTAAATAACTCACAAAGTTCTTTCAGATCATGAATTTCAGAATCATCACCGGGACTCCATCCCAAGTAAGCCAGGAAGTTCACAAGAGCATCCGGCTCATAATTTCCTTTTATGTAATCTTTGGTGTTTACCGGAATCCCTTCACTTTCAGCTTTACGCTTGGAAAGTTTTCCGCCACTTGGAGACATAATCAACGGCAAATGAGCCATTTTTGGCGGCTCCCATCCAAAAGCATTATAGAGTAAGATATGCTTGGGTGTACTGCTCAACCATTCCTCACCGCGAATAACGTGGGTGATTTCCATGGTGTGGTCATCAACAACATTTGCCAAATGATATGTTGGCATTCCGTCGGATTTTAGCAAAACCTGATCGTCTAATCCTTCGGTATCGAAAGAAACGCTGCCCCTAATCTCATCTTCAAACCGGACATTCTCTTTACGCGGTACTTTCAGGCGAACTACGTACTCGTCACCATTTTCTAATTTCTTCTCAACTTCATCTTGAGGAAGAGTCAGGCTATTCTTCATAGACTGACGCGTAATCGCATCATATTTAGGAGATGGATTTCCGGACTTCTCCAAACGCTCACGCATCTCATCAATTTCCTCAACTGTGTCAAAAGCGTAATAGGCATGACCGGCTTCAACCAGCTGCTCCGCATACTTGTGATAGATATCCTTTCGCTCGCTCTGTCGGTAAGGACCAAAATCTCCGCCTTTGCCAGGACCTTCATCAATTTCCATCCCGGTCCATTCCAAAGAATCAATAATATCCTGTTCGGCTCCCTCTACATATCGGGACTGATCGGTATCCTCAATTCTCAATATAAATTTACCGTCGTTATGGCGGGCAAATAAATAATTATAAAGTGCGGTTCTCAATCCGCCAATGTGTAAAAATCCGGTTGGTGAAGGCGCAAATCGTACGCGAACGCTCATTTAATTTCTCTTTTTTGTAGTAATTGATAGTTCATTTTTCTAATCCCTTAAAGATAACAAATTTTAAGTGCTAAATTTTGAATGTTGAATTGGCTAAGTTTCCATTCAACATTCAAAATTTAAAAATTTAACATTGCAATTAGCTCTGCTCCAACCTCAATTTGCTCCCAATCTTTACGACCTCTCAGCTATGCTTAAGGCGGATCTCATTGTTTGGGAGGATGTAGAAAAGTGGTCTCGTAAAGGACGTTCGCACCGTGCTCAAATTCGAGGGCATAATGGATTGCAATGGATTAATCTCCCTATCAAGACCGAAGACAAGCAAAAGCCTATCAAAGATGTGCGTATAGATCAGACTCGTGACTGGTTTGAACCTCTGTGGAATGCCATCTATCACAACTACAAAAGCGCCACCTACTTCGACTTATTTGAGGATGAACTTCGAACAGACTTTGAAACCGGAGCCCATTTCACCAAGCTCATCGACTTTGATATCTATTTTTTTAACCGCATGATGACCTACCTGGAAATTGACCTTCACCCCAAAATGGCCAGTGATATTCCGGAATACGATACTTTCCCGGATCAATTCGTCCAAAACATCGGTGCCGATACGCTGTACTTAGAGCACGAATCAAAGAATTATCAGCGACAAACAGATTTAGCTATCCCCGCATTAGATGATCATCCCGAATACCGGCAAGCCGTTTCCGGTTTTGTCCCCGGTTGCAGTACGCTTGATTTGCTATTCAATTACGGGAAAGAGAGTTTTAGAATAATTGATGATTTAAGAGGGTAAAGTTCTGTATGATGGCAAACCCAATAATCTTGTAAATCCATCAATCCCAAAATCAAGTTTCAAAAACGCAATGTGAACCATGATTTTAAGGATTTTGATGATGACTGGGATTTCAATTATCCTACTTTATCTCTCACTTTTAAAACTACCTTACAATTCCTATTATCTGCCATGGATGAAAAAACAACCGACCAAAAATTAACTCCTAAATGGCTTGGCGATTATACGGTCGTTGCCATACTTGGTGTTATTTACATTCTTCTTTTTCTGATCTTCACCTCCACATTCAATACCCCATAAATGAGCTGGATTGACTGGTCGGTATTAATCATTTTTTTAGGATATACGGTATGGGATGGAACCCGTCAGGGTAAAGATGCATCCACCATTGAAGGCTATTTATTAGCTAATCGCTCCATGCCTTGGTGGGCAGCGGGACTTTCAGTAATGGCTACTCAAGCCTCTGCAATCACGTTTATTGGAACCACGGGAATTGCCTATGTGGAAGATATGCGCTTCGTGCAGACCTATCTCGCCATTCCTTTTGCCATGATTTTCATCTGTATGTTTCTAGTTCCCTTCTTCAATAAGATGCAGAATTTTACGGCCTACGAGGTTTTGGAAGAACGATTTGGCCTCAAAACACGATTAACCACTTCCGGTCTTTTTCTAATTTCACGCGGACTTGCTCTAGGTGTTGTGATTGCCGCTCCCTCCTATGTATTGGCCCTTTTGCTTGGTCTTCCGCTTAATGTGACCATTATCATTATTGGCATTATTGCCACCGGATATACTACTGTTGGCGGTATTGCGGGTGTAATCAATACGGATGTAAAGCAGATGGCTGTGATGATGTTTGGGCTCATATTTTGCTTCGGCCTGGTCTGGATGAATCTGCCCGAAAACGTTGATTTCGGAGATGCTCTTTACTTAGCCGGAAGCCTCGATAAGCTTACCGCCCTTGACCTGAATTTCGATTTATCCGAAAAATATAATGTCTGGAGTGGAGTGATTGCCGCCTTCTTCCTGATGGTTTCCTATTTCGGAACCGACCAGACTCAGGTGCAACGATATCTGACAACCGATTCAGTCAAAAACGCACGAAAGTCACTACTGCTTACGGCTTATGCTAAAGTACCTATGCAGTTCTTTATTCTCTTACTTGGGGTGATGTTATATGTGTTCTTCATCTTTAATCCCGCACCGGCTTCTTTTCGTGCAACAGAACCTGTAGCTGAACAACAAGAATTTCGTATTGCCGAAGAACGGATTTTGAAGCAATATGACCTCGCCCATATCGCACGTGAAGATGCGGCCTTAGCTGCGGTTCAAAACAGGAGCAAGGAAAATCAGCAAGCCTTTATAAATGCCGATCGCGAAATGAATGAAGCTCGTCAGGCTGATCTGGCTTTACAAGCTGAAATCCAGCAGGCAGATGTCAACGACACCAATTATATCTTCCCCTATTTCATCCTCAATCATGTCCCTATTGGTATTATTGGGTTGATTGTAGGTGGGATTTTTGCAGCTGCACTCAGTAGTATAGACAGTGAGCTCAATGCCTTAACCACGGTTTCCATTGTAGATTGGTATCGACGGCTCAAAGGCGATACGTATGAAGAAATGCACTATGTGAAGTCTTCGAGAGGTGTCACATTTATGTGGGGCGCTATAGCCACGGTTTCGGCTTTACTGCTTGGGGAAACTAAATCTATTATTGAGCTCATTAACCAGATTGGCAGCTATTTCTATGGATCTATTCTGGGTGTGTTTGTATTACTGCTTTGGGTAAAACGAGCAACCGGAACCGGAGCTTTAATTGGGCTTATTTCAGGAATGGCTTCCGTGTTCACCTTCGATCGTCTTTTCTATAATGCCACTACTGCCGACTACTCTTTCATATTCCCATGGAGTGAAGTGCCGGATGGTTATACCAAAGCCATCGAGTTTTTATGGTTGAATCCGGTGGGTACCATTATGGTAGTTATGGTTGGGTTGATATTAAGCTATATCAACCCTCGAAAAAGCTAGTTTATTTCTCTTTAGAAATTTCTACTTCCTCATCCCCAAACTTTGAACCTACTGGCGGGCGATACGACTGAAATGGAATTTTAAGCAAGTTCCCCAGATTATCATTTTCGGCGGGATCCATGTGAGTATCGATGCCATATTTGAGCTCGGTCATTTCATCAACTTGGGCAAAGGTTCCAAAAGCACGATCCCAGACAGCAAAAATATTACCATAATTGGTATCTGTATAAGGCTGGGTGTAGTGATGATGAACTTTATGCATCAATGGCGTGATGAAAATCCACGACAAAGCCCGATCTATCTTTCTTGGCATGTTTATATTCGCGTGTGTAAGGTGAGCGAATAGCGCAGAAATGCTTTGGTATAAGAACACAATCCAGATGGGAGCTCCAACTACAATCACCCCTATGATGGTAAATACCATTCGAAATACAGCTTCTCCGGGATGGTGGCGGAGTCCTGTAGTCACATCTACCGTTGTATCGCTATGATGTACGAGATGGAATTTCCACATAAATATGACTTTGTGCTCTATCCAATGAATCAAGTAAGCACCAAAGAAGTCGAGCAGCATCACCCCAACAATAGCTTGGACCCATATCGGCATTTCAACCCACTGCAAAACCCCAAACTCATTGGCCGTCACATAATTCGATGACCACACCAATAGACCGGCAAAACCCAATCCAATCACTACAAAAAAGCCGTTTAACACTAAGTTGATAGCAGCATGTCGGACTTTCTTGTACCCAAATTCAAACAAAGGGAATACTCCCTCGATAATCCAAAAAAGGAAAATTCCACCAATCAACATTCCTGCCCGGAATGAAGTAGGTACATTTTCAAAAAATTCAATCAGTGATTCCATAATTAAGTACTTGGTTAACCAGGCTTACTTAAGATGCTAAAACGAAAGCTTAGGGGCAAAACCATAGCTATAAAAAAAGCCCCACACATAAATTATGTGTGGGGCTTTGAAGAACTATACTCTTTTAATTAATCGTCACCGTCAAGTACATCCTGAACTCTCGCTTGGAGATCTTCAAGGTGCGTTCTTGTGGCTCGGTCAAATCCACCACTTCTTAGAGCGCTGGCAATATCACGATTTAAAATGTTTAGTTGATTTCGCACGATTGGGCGAATGTCAGACTGACTTACATCAACAGATGGTCCTGACCACCAGTTTCCTTGGATTTCCTGAGTCATCAGGCCTTCCATCTCTTCAACGTATGCACGCTGTAGAGCTCGGCGATGTACATCAATATTTTCATTAGCTCTTACTTCGCTGAAAATACCGTTACGTACGTCATCCATCATTTCGAAAGCAGTGTACGTATCGTCATCTGAACGTCGCTCGAACTCAATCAGTTTTGCAACTCGTCTTCCATCAACAAGAGCGGAAAGAACACCGGCTTGAGCACCTCGGAAATCATCAACAGCTGATGCCTGATTTACACGATCAAGGATTTCATCACTGAAAGCCCATGTTGGTGTACTGAATGCATGCTGCTGTAAAAACTCCATCGCGTCACGCTGGGTTGCTTCAGGAACAGCTTCATAAACAACGCCATCCTGCTCATACGTTTTGTGGTTTTCATAGATACCACCAACATTAGACAACACATGTCCCATGTACCTTCTCCACTGACCAATGATGTTACCATATAGCTCGTCTAATTCTTCATAATTAGCACCTTCTCTTTCGGTCCAGTCAATCAGGTTTTCAGTTATTACCTGAAGGTTAGCCAAGCCAAGTTCGCCTGCTTCCATGGCATTATTGGTAAGGTCTTCGTTCTGAGAACGTGGGTCAATTTTGCTACCGGTTTGACGGCCGTAGAAGTACAAAGGATCATCTGCCCTTTCTACAGTCCACTCATTAAGAGTAGCTTTAATTTCTTCATCACTCATGTCATCAGGGAACCAAGTGTAACCCCATTTTGCATTCCACTTGTCATATTCGCCAACAGCTGGATAGAAATTAGTAACTCCGTCACCAGGCTGAGCGATATAGTTAAAGCGAGCATAATCCATGATAGATGGTGCTGTTCCGTGTGTAGAAGTAAATTCCGGATCGCGAAGCTGTTCTACCGTGAAAGCGTAACTTGAACCAAAGTTATGTGGGAAACCAAGTGTGTGACCTACTTCGTGAGCAGATACAAATCGGATCAATTCACCCATAATCTCATCGTCAAATTCTACACCGCGGGCATCAGGGTTAGCTGCTGCTGTTTGGATGAAGAACCAGTTTCTGAGAAGGTTCATTACGTTATGGTACCAACCGATATCACTTTCAAGAATCTGACCGGTACGTGGATCATGAACATGTGGTCCGTATGCATTCTGTACCGGAGATGCGAAGTAACGAATCACCGAATAACGTACATCTTCCGGGCTAAACTCAGGATCTTCTTCCTTCGTTGGAGGTAATTTACCCATAATTGCATTTTTGAAACCGGCAGCTTCAAAAGCTACTTGCCAGTCATCAACACCCTGAAGTAAATATTTTCTCCACTTCTCTGGAGTTGCAGGGTCAACATAATAGATAATAGGATTTTCCGGCTCTACAAGCTCGTCACTCTCGCCATTCATCCAAGCCATGTAGGCTTCTTTATCTTTAGGTACTAATTTCCAGCGTGTTACATGCTGAATTTGTTTTGCCTTTTGAGCTTCGTCCGTGTATTCCGTTTTAGAAACACTAAAGAATCCTACCCGCTGATCATAATCTCTTGGGCGCATTTCTTCTTCAGGAAGCACAATCATACTGTGATTCAGTTCAATAGAAATAGTCCCTGTGGAAGAGTTTGAAGGTGGATTTCCTGCATCATAAGTCAGGATGTTTCGCGCTTCAATATTTTCCGGGTAACTATTGATGTGCTCAATAAAAGTTCGGCTACCATCTACGCGGCGTACCTGATACTGCCGGCGATCGCCACTGTCTAATCCTAATGATGGGATATCATCAGTGAACATACTGGTTATCTCTACCACAGAACCTGTTGAATCCTGATTAAGAGCTTCAATATCAAAAGAAGCAATGATTGGCTCGAAGTTAGAATTTCTTACCGCTTCATAAATAGGCTTGGTCTCTGAAGCAACGTTCTCATAGGAGATGTGACGAAGAAGAATTTTATCCTGCTTCTTTTCCCATCTTACGATTTGAGTGTTAAGCTTTTCGCCACCGTAACCGAGGTTATCTGCTGTTTTAGCAACACGTGTAACTAATAACATTTCCTGGCCTAACAAGGCATCAGGGATTTCATAGTAATATTTGTCTTCAACCTTATGTACATCAAACAGTCCTTCGTCTGTTTCTGCATCTTTAGTGATGACATCACTGTACTTTTTCATTTCGCCATCACCACTTGGGCCGCCGCCTCGCATTCCCCGGGATGGGCCTTCAGATGAACTTGCTGCTTTTTCTGCTGTCTTACACCCTGCAATAACAAAGGTGAAACTCAGCAAAAGTACTGCAAGTCTATTTATAGTAACTTTTCCGTAGTTCATAGATTTTGGTTTATTTCTTATTAATGGTAACCGAATAGTAAAAGTGAGGTTAGTTTCGAAGCTAATCAAGTAGCTAAGACTAATGCTGTGTAAAAAGAATTAAACAGAGAAAAGTTTTTATCGCAGATATTCTACAAACCAACCTTCCGTCCACTCTAAGACCTCAGCAAGAGGCTTTGGAAAGTCCTGGCTTTCAAAAGGATGAGCACCACCATAAGTGTGTGTTCCATTGGCCACCAATCTTAATTCTTTATCGCGGGCGTCACAGGCAATGTGTAATTTTTCTGAATCAGTATAAGGCACAGTTTCGTCGTCCCGTCCGTGAATAAACAGCGTAGGAATTCGAAGTTCGCCAACCCGTTCCATCGCAATAACCCGTTCAGCATTTTCTGTAGCATCATCATATACAACCTTACCGAGCTTCATTTTTTGGCCGGTTCGGCTGTTTTCAATTTCGGTGTATCCCTGCTCTTCCCAATCTTTTTTCATGGAATCAGACCATCGATCCCGATAGTCAGCAACTGCCGACCAGGTGGCAATACATTGAACCGGAGTATATTCAACGGCCGCTGCAATAGCCGTTTGGCCACCACGTGAATGCCCTATCAAACCAATTTTATCGGTATTTAAGCTTGAATGGCTATCGCTGATCTCTCCTTTTTGAAGGGCTTCAATCACCGTACCAACGTCTTCAAGATCTTGAGAGAGCGTTTCTCGTTCAAACAATTCCATCTCGGTAAATTCGGTTTTCTCATCCCCAATTCCGTTCAAAGAAAAATTCATGGCAACAACCCCAAATCCTGCTCGGGCCATTTCTTCGCAAATATCCGGGAAGGGTCCCCAGTCTTTAAATCCTTTAAAGCCATGTAAAAATATTATGACCGGAAAGCTGAGTCCGTTTCTTGAAATAGGTGAATACAAATCATAACGGATTGGTAATCCTTCTGTTGATTTTACCTGTCCGGATGAAATCGAAATACTGCTTATTTCCATGAAGTCTCTTTTGGTTTACCTTTCTTTGTTAAAGTCTAATGTCTCAAGCTTAACGTGTTTTCGCAGTGCATTAATTTCATTTTGTCGAAGATATCTCCATCTCCCCATCGAAACATTCTTTAAAGTGAGCCCTGCATATTCCACTCTTTTAAGCTTGGTTACTTCTGTTCCGTGGAATTCTACCATCCTGCGAATCAAACGGTTTCTTCCTTCAAATACCGATATTTCAAACATTTCCGGCATATCAACGAACTGCTTCACGTGATTTGCCTTTGCTATTCCGTCCTCAAGTTCAACGCCTTTCAGGTATTCGCCCAGCTGCTTTTCAGTGAGTGGCTTTTCAGTTTTTACATGATAGGTTTTTCGAATTGAGTAGCTTGGGTGCATCAGCCGATGAGCTAAATCTCCGTCATTGGTCAAAACCAACAATCCTGTTGTATTCCGATCCAAGCGCCCAACCGGATATACTCGCGAGCCTGTTGCATCTTCAATGATATCCATCACCGTCGTCCGGTCTTTTTCATCATCGGTGGTTGTAATTACATTTTCTCCCTTATTAAGCAATAAATACACAAAAGGCTCAAGGCTGAGGTTTTGTCCGTCTACTACAACCGTATCCTTCCTGCGGACTTTAGTTCCTAACTCAGTTGTAACTTCCCCATTAACCTGTACTTTTCCGGCAGAAATGTAATCATCTGCATCTCGGCGAGAGCAGAAGCCTGCATGTGCTATAAACTTGTTAAGGCGTATTTCCTCTTCTTTTGAATAATTTTGATCTACCGTTGCTGCTTTTTTATCGTCTGCCTTATTTTTCTTCCGTCTTCCTTTCTTACTCATTCTTCCTCGTTGGTTTCTCCTTCATGATTCTCATTTTTGGGCTGATCCAATTCCTCTTCAACCTCTTCTTCCTGATCATTTTCTTTTGCTGTTTTCTTCTCCTCGTACTCTGAAATTAATTCATCAGCCATTTCCTCCGGCGTCACATCATCTTCTTCCTCTTCCATTTCATCAATCATAAGCTGACGCTCCATTAACAACTGACGATGTTCGGCCATGTCATCATCTTTTAGGATCTCGTCAATTTCACGCGGCTTTGGAAGCTCACTTACCGAATTGATTCCAAAGTGCCTTAAAAAGTGTTTTGTGGTTCTATATAACAATGGCTTTCCGGGGCTGTCAGCTCTGCCTGAAACTTCAATAAGAGCCTTTTCCATTAGCTGCCGCAGGATATATCCGGAGTCAACCCCGCGGATTTGGTCCACTTCTGGTTTTGTAATGGGCTGCCGGTAGGCTACTATAGCGAGCGACTCAATTGCTGATTGTGAAAGTTTTCTGTAAGCATTTTCGTGCTGAAAAATACTGAGCCAATAGTGGTATTTTTTCTGGGTTACGAAGGTATATCCCCCACCCATTGCTTGGATCCTGAAGCTGAATCCGTTTTCATCGTAGCGCTCATTCAACTTATCTACGAAATCAGATACCGTTTCTTCAGTAATCTCAATCTGCTCTTCATTTTCAACAATAATGTCCCGGATTTTAGAACCGGTAATCGGCTCTTCGCTGGCAAAAATCAGTGCTTCAATCACTGATGAAAGCCGGGAACCATCAATAAATTCATAATCGTTTTTCATTTAAAAATTCAATTAATAACTGAAAAGGTTTATTACTGAAATCAGTCTCCAAACATACGCAAAGTGTGAGTCACCCAACAAAATTAATTTCACTACTGATTCAGAACCAATTCTTAAGCGAATTAAATTTAGCGCTTATAACAGATGAGTTTCGCTTTACCTTTCTTAATTACTCGATATCCCAGCAGGTGAAAAACCTCCTTTACAAAGAAACGGGCCACGTTCAGATTAACTTCAAAAACACCATCACCCTCAAGTTTCACTCCCGGCAGGTATTGCAGATAATTATTAAAGAAAGAATCACGGAATAGGGACGACAACTTTAACCAGAACGAAGAACGAGCTTTAAGAATGAAAAATCCATCATTCCCCTTATTCTGATATAAAGGCATAAATATCAGACCTTTTTCAGGTGCAACAACCGGCTCTCCTTCATAATAGGCTAGCAGCTCCCCTTTCTGTACGCGGTCAAAATTGTAGTATCCACTTTTCATATTGAATAGGGATGCATCTTCTAAGTACTGATGATAGCTGATTTCATAATATCTATTCTCAACATCACTCGAGTCACTTATTCTACCTTCAAAATGTGCTATCTCTGAAGTATTTAATTTATAAATACCTTTATGGTGGAGGTATAGCCAAAGGAATGCCTCCGTTTTGTCAGTAGAAGCATCTTCGAAATGGTTGCCTGCCTCAAACCCGATAGCAGGATATCCAAGGTCGTTGATGTAGCTCATCAGCGTGCCGTGGATGTTTTCTTCAATCCCTAAAATTTGCGGTACCGGAAATTGAGCGGCATTCTCTCGATTCCTAATGGTATCGTTGAATAATAAAAAAGCGCAGCTTTTAGCTGATGTTGTGTGCAAATCTACAAATGAGATTTCATCAGTATGAGCGCTATGTTCTTCAATGATATGCAGAATGGTATCAAGAATATCATGTGCTTCGTGCCATTCCCTGCTTTCTTCCTTAGGCTTATTCTTCCCTGTTTCACCTAAATCACCCCAAATTCTGTTCAGATCGAAGTCTAAAAATCGTACTCCTTCTTTAATGGCTTTTCTATTCCCGCTAATTATATAAACAGAACCATTCAAATTATCTGAATTCTCACGTAACTCATCCAAAAGACGTTCACTCGCCTTTAACCCGGCTATTTCATTTCCATGAATAGCTGCAAATACGACAGCCACAGGCCCAGTGTCAGATTTATGACTCCAAATTATGCGGTCTAAACTTTCTTTCTCAAATATCTCTTCCAATTTTATTTCTTCAGTCTGTTCTTCAATCAAAAATCTTAATCCTTTTGGCTTTCTAATTTCTTCAATAGCAGAGTCGTAATGTTCATAAAGTTGCCCTCGGTGATGATCCCAACTACACGACTGTTTTTAACTACCGGCAAACAGCCTATTCCTTGATCCTTCATAATATCCATCGCTTCCATAATAGATGCCTCCGGATGAATGGTAATGGGATTCTGGATCATTATTTCAGAGACTGTTTTCGCTCCGGTATCTTCTCCATCTTCAGCTGTTCGGTAGTATTCCCTCAACAATTGACGCATGGTAATCAGTCCGGTGAGGTGCTTCTGATCGTCTTCTACAGGCAGATATCTGATTTTCCTCCAATCCAGTAAATTCCCTACAAATTCTAAAATATCATCTTTCCGAACCGTAAAAAGATCGGTTGTCATGAACTCTTCCACCATCAGAGTTGACGGCTTCCAGTACTCCATATCTTCTATTTTAGCCAAACCCCATTTATGAACCGGTTCACCTTTTTTCTGATTTTTAATCATCGCATTAGTGATCGCAGAAAGCGCCTGCTCTTTATTCGCTTCTTTTATCAGCTTGCCATAGGATTTCACCACCCAATAAGAACCGGTTTGAGCTGAAGTAGCCCGCTCTTCAATAACATTTAGGTAGGTATCGATATCACCAGAATCAAGATTTGCTTTTTTGAGTCCATTTCTGGCGATTGGAAGCAGCTCATCTTTAATAAGATCTACAGCGGTGATCTTTCGGTCTTTGGTCCAAATAAATTTAGTATCAAGACCCATCTTTGATGCTGCAAAGAAATTCATCTTCGCATTATCAAAGTCCATTTCTTTTGTTATATCCGGGTACTCATCCTCAAAACCATTCAGTAGACCAAGCCAGAATGCAGCATTTGCTACCTCGTCAATAACCGTTGGCCCGGATGGCAATACCCTGTTTTCAATTCTTAGGTGTGGTTTTCCGTTGCCAACTCCATAACATGGTCGGTTCCACCGATATACTGATGAATTATGCACTTTCAAAGCCATCAATTCCGGAGCTATTCCCTGCTCCATCATTTCTTCAACTTCTTCTTCGATCTCCGCACTTAACATTACCCTGTACCGGGATATATCTTCCTGATATATATCCAGGATGCTGTTCTCAAGCCATTCATTGCCGAAGGTTACCCGTGGACTCGAATCCCGAAGATGCTCACCAACCTGGCGGGTGTCTATGGACTGATGAAACAATGCAACTCGCGTTTCAGCCCATAATCGTTTCCCAAATAGAACCGGTGAATTCACAGCACAGGCAAGTACCGGTGCCGTTACTGCTTGTGCAATATTATATTTGTTAACAAATTCGTCAGGCTTTACCTGCAGGTGTACCTGAAAACCCGTGTTACAGGCCTCGAGTAAGGGAGAATCAAATTTCATCAGCAATTCATCCATTCCCTGAATACGAAGTTCATATTCTTTTCCCCGAAGTTTATTGATCGCCTCACATAATGCTTCATACCGTTGAAGTGGTGTCAGGTTTTTAATATCCAGATCCATTTTCCGTATGGTCGGAAGGATTCCGGTAAGCAGCGTATCCCCACCAATTTCAGCCACCGTTTTGCGCACATACTCCATTTCTTTATGCATGTTGAATTCCATTTTCGATAAACAATCGCCGGTAAATTCAAGGGGATCCATATTGATTTCGAGGTTGAAGCGGGCAAATTCAGTCGTATAATTCCCTTCTCCCAAGGCTTCCAATACCTCCAATGATTTGGGAAATACTTTCCCATGGGGATCTACCATACATAATTCCTGTTCTGCGCCAATCCGTAAAGTATCGGTCTCAATCCAATCTTCATCAAGCATTTTTTGAAGTGCCCGCAAATCGCGAAGCACATGCTTCATAAAAGATTGCACCTCTTCATTATTGTCTGCAAGCTTTACGCGCTCTTCTCCCATAATCTGTTTCGTTAGATGGGTTAAAGTTGAATTCCCTTTAAATACCGACTTTGCCAGCCTTTATGCAAGTTTTTGCAGTGAACTTTTATTGGATAGCATCTGGATTCACATTCACCCTTACTGAAGAAAACCTGCCCTTCGTTTCAGCTTCATATACTTGCATGATTTTGCCTATCACTGCCTCTATATATCCAGCTCCTTTTTCTGGATCAATTTTCAACGTCACTTCCCATATATATTTTTTATTCATCCATGGGATAGCCCCCGGAGAAGGACCCAATACCGGAAGTTCAGGCATCACTCTGCCTATAGATGAGGTTAGTTGGTGCGCGGCCTGACTCACTTCTTGTTCTTTGGTCGATTTCAGCTCAAACCGAACCAACCGTGAGTATGGCGGATAGTAAAGTGGTTTTCGAAACTCCATTTCCTGCCGTGCAAAGCCTTTATGGTCATGTTTTCGGGCAAACTGTATTGCTGAATTTTCAGGCTGACGACTTTGTAAAAATACCGTTCCCGCTTTTTCGCCACGTCCCGATCTTCCCGAAACCTGACTCAACAATTGATACATCCGTTCTGTTGCCTGAAAGGATGGGAATGCTAATTCGGTATCGGTATCAATCACCCCAACAACAGTTACATTGGGGAAGTCGAGTCCTTTAGCTACAAGTTGTGTGCCGATCAAAATATCAGCTTCGCCTTCACCAAAGGCATTCAGAATTTTTTCGTGCGCTCCTTTTCGCGAAGTCGAATCCCGGTCAAAACGAATTACTTTGGCATCAGGAAATAAATCTTCCAGTTGCTCCTCTATATTCTGTGTGCCGGAACCTTGTACTTTTAAATTTTGTGAGCCGCATTGTTCACAATTCGTATCCGCCCGCCTTGAGTAGCCTGAATAATGGCACATTAATAAATTTTTCCGCTTGTGGTAGGTCAGGCTTACGGAACATTCAGGACTTTGAGGAATATGCCCACAGTCTTCACACTGCAAGTAGCTGGCATAGCCACGGCGATTATATAACAGAATAATCTGTTCGTTTTTCTCGAGCGCTTCTTCCATTGCCATAAAAAGAGGAACGGCTAATTCCCCACGCATGGCTCCTTTGTATTGCTTCAAGTCTAATACTTCTACTTTGGGAAGTTGGGCTTCGGCATGGCGCTTGGTTAGCTCAAGTAACTCACACTTTCCTTTCGCTGCCATATTAAGTGACTGCATGCTGGGCGTTGCTGAGCCCATAATAACCACAGCATTATTTTTCCGGGCACGGACAATTGCCGTTTCACGAGCATGATACCTTGGCGCCGGATCCATTTGTTTGTAGGAACTGTCGTGTTCTTCATCCAGAATAATAAGACCCAAGTTTTGGACCGGAGCAAACACAGCAGAACGTGGCCCAATCGCGATATTTTTCTTTCCTGAATTTAAGTCTCTCCACGCCTGAAGGCGTTCACGATTCGTCATCCGGCTGTGGAGGACCGCAATTTTATTCCCAAAAATTCTATAGAACCGAGAAACTGTTTGGGGAGTAAGGGCAATTTCAGGAACCAGTACAATCCCTCCTTTTCCGCTATCAACAACTTGTTCAAGAGCGTGAATATAAACCTCTGTCTTCCCGCTTCCCGTGATCCCAAACAACAAATAATTGGCGAACTCCTCTTTTGAAAGCGATTTACTGATCTGTCTAAAAGCAGCCTGCTGATCTTCATTTAGCGTTTTAATAGAGTCCGGCTCGTAATCCAGATGTTCAATATCGGATTTCTTCTCTACCTCTTGATAGGTGATCCACCCTTCATCCTGTAGCTTTTTCAGGGTATAAGAGCTGAATGCATTTTCGTCTTTAATTTCAGATTGACGAACCGGTAGCCCCATCTCCAGAAAAGCCTCTAAAGCTGACACCCATTTTAAATCTGTATTCGATTCCTCACTCTGTACAAAATCCTGAACATCTTTTTCATTCTTTCCCTTTGCCCAAATCCACTGGCGCTCAGTGGCTACGGTCACCTTTAGGTCCGGTTCTTCCCAAATCTCGATAGCCTTACTTTTCAGAAGTCCTGAGAACACCTTATTTAAACCGGTTCCTTTATATCTTTTCTTGGCTTCCTTAAGTGTAGTTTCTGTTTCTTGAAGATCAGAGATTACTTCTTTTTCATCCTTGTTGAGTTTATTTCTGTCAACTGAATCTGAAATCCTCAGGTATTTTCGGGAAACAAAGTTAAGTCCTGAAGGAAGGGCGGCCTGAATAGTTTCTCCCCAGCTGCTGTAATAAAACCGGGAGATCCACTGAGTCAGAGCAAGCAACTCATTAGAGAGAATAGGTTCCTCGTCTAGGATTTTTCGAATGGGTTTTGTTTTAAAGGAAGGCGTTTGATCATGTACCCTGACAATGACTCCAATGGCATAATAATTTCGAAATGGAATCCATACCCTTTGTCCTGCCTGAACAGAGTTCATCAGCTCTTTAGGAACATGATAGGTAAATTGCTTACGGACAGCGGCCGGTAAAGCTACATCAACAAAACTGGACAAAATATCAGCGTGATCTTGGATTAATTTTAGAAGGAAAGCTTATCCAATTTCAGCGCTCGAATCAACCGATTTATAAAACCAGTAGTAAATAGGTCAGAATAATTAGCACTGGTAAACTAAATACCAGTCCGCCTCTCCAATATGCCGTTCTGTTTCTCATAACCGTCTCCTTTTTAATTGATACTGATGCCCAAGGATTAAGTTTCTTCAGCCATAATCTTAAATAAATTCTTTTGCCTAAACACCGCATGAATATGTGAATATTCGAACATTGAGATCATACTATGATTGCTTCAGCTGCAGGTCTGAAGACCTTTGCTTGTCGATTTACTTTGTCTTAATCAGGTTATTGACTTCTTGATTATACGTTTGTCCTTGATGGTGTAATTCTTGGTTATAGATGTATTTTCTTATTCTGTTGATGTCATCGGGTGATACAGAAAAAACTCCGTAGCCTTTCTGCCATTCAAATTTTGTATCAAGAATTATTTTTCTATTGACCCAGAAGGATGACTCTCCTTTAATTTCTCTAATTATATCAGCTACACATTGTGTTGTTTTCAACCTTAATAAGCAGTGTACATGATCCTCCACTCCGTTTATAATATCCAGCAAGATTCCTCTTTCTTCCGCATACTTTTTCATGTGTTTGAATAACTTATAACGAAAAGACTTTAATAGAACCTTACGGCTATCTTTTTTCCCCAAACGCAATGAATCCAATGAATTGAATATGACTGTGACATTCTATCTTTTCCTTAATAGCAGTCCAGAGTTACTTCCCTCGTTTATTGTATCTAAACTTCTAAGCTACTGGTCTTAAGTTTGGGTAATTATGATTCTTTCAATACCTATGTAATTAATAAGCAAAGGTCTTCAGACCTGCAGCTAATAATTAGGTTCCTCACCCCAACCACCCTTCTCTATCCAGGCTTCGATATTGAATAGCTTCGGCTACGTGATTGGATTTAATCTCTTCGGAATGGTCCAGGTCTGCTACCGTTCTGGATACTTTTAGGATACGATCATAGGCCCGCGCCGAAAGGCCTAAAGAAGTAATAGCTTTCTTTAGAATGGATGAGCCCGCATCGTCAAGTTTGCAAACTTTGCGAACCATTCTCGTACTCATCTGGGAATTGCTGTAAACACCTTTCATTCCCATAAACCGCTTAGATTGAATTTCCCGGGCAACTACTACACGTTCACGAATATCATTGGAAGATTCCCCTTTGGCTTTACCTGAAAGTTCTTCATAACTCACTTTATGTACTTCGATATGTAAATCAATTCGGTCTAAAAGCGGACCGCTTATCTTGCTGAGGTAACGCTGCATCTGCATAGAACTGGTTCCATTCATTTCCTGTGCATCATACCAATCTCCCGAAGGAGAAGGATTCATAGAAGCCACAAGCATTACACGGCTTGGATAGGTCACACTCATTCTGGCTCGAGAAATAGAAACGCTGCCATCTTCCAGAGGCTGACGCATTACTTCCAGTGCACTACGTTTAAACTCCGGCAACTCATCCAGAAAAAGCACCCCATTGTGAGCCATTGATATTTCTCCAGGCATGGGAATACTCCCGCCTCCTACCAACGCCACATCAGAAACAGTATGATGAGGCGACCGAAATTGTCGCTTCGTAATAAGTGCTTTACCAGATTCAAGGATTCCTGAGACAGAATGAATTTTTGTCGTCTCCAGTGCCTCTTCTAAAGTCAGGGGTGGAAGAATAGTTGAGATTCTGCGAGCCATCATCGTTTTTCCTGAACCTGGGGGTCCAACCATAATAACATTATGCCCTCCTGCAGCCGCTATTTCCAGAGCGCGCTTAACATTCTCTTGTCCACGTACATCACTGAAGTCCAGCGGATTGTGCTTCCCATTTTGATGAAAATATTCCTGCACATTACATTTGAGTGGATCTATATTCCCACGGTTTTCCAGCCAGTCTTTCACCTGATTAAGGTGGTCGAATGAAAATACGTCTATCCCTTCAACTACAGCGGCTTCTCCTCCATTTTCCTTAGGAACTACTAAATATTTGAATCCTTTTTTGGCAGCTTCGACAGCCACAGGAAGCACCCCTTTAACCGGACGGATCTGTCCATCTAAAGCTAATTCACCCAACATAACGGTAGAGTCCAGTTTGTCGGTATGGAGTTGTCCGGACATATTCAGAATCCCAATGGCGAGTGGCAGATCGAACCCATTTCCCTCTTTAGGTAAATCGGCCGGAGCCAGGTTTGCTGTAATTCTCCCCAATGGATAGTAGGATCCTGTATTTCGAATTGCCGCTTCAACCCGATCACGGGATTCTTTAACGGCTCGGTCTGGCAATCCTACTAAAAAGAACTTCACCATTCCATTTGTGTGATGTGTTTCCACGTCAATAATTTTTGCATCTACCCCAACCGTGGATGCACAATAAACTCTTGAAAGCATGTTTTGTACCTGAATCTTTTTTATTGTGTTTACGTAGTTAGAGCGGCGAGAATCCAATTCCTTACAAAAAATTTCATAAATCACACATATCATGAAAAAAGAAGAAGCAAAAGAGAAGGCAAAAACAATCTATCAGGAAATCCAGGGCGGAGTGAATGAGGTGATCAAGCAAATCCGAAATTTGATCAAGGAAGGAAGTGCAAGAAAACTGATTATAAAAGACAAAGAAGGTGAAATTAAATTTCAGACTCAGTTGGCTTTTGGAGTAACCGGAGCAGCTTTGGTAGGCGCAATGGCTCCTGTAATTTCAGCCATTGGAATGTTCGCCATGTTTATTAATGACTACCAGATTATTGTAGAACGCGAAGTTACGGATGAAGATGAGTATTCCGTAGATGCTGAGTTTATAGATATCAAAGATGAGGACGAACCGGAAGAAAAGACTGAATCAAAAGAAGACTCAGATTCTGAGGAAGAAGAGAAGGAAGAGAAAACAGTCGGCAAGAAGAAAAAGTGATATGGTGAGTTGGTGATATAGTGAACCTCACCTAATCACTATATCACCACATCATTCTACTTCCAGTGCTCCTCAGCTATTGCTTCGCGACTTTCAAGCTCACCTAAATAACGTTCGGCGTCTAAAGCAGCTTTACACCCTGTTCCGGCTGCGGTAACTGCTTGGCGATATATAGCATCCATAGCATCTCCGCAAGCAAATAAACCAGGTAAGTCTGTTTCGGTGGACTGTCCTTTAGTTTGAATGTATCCAACATCATCCATTTCAACCACACCTTTAAAAAGATCGGTATTTGGTTTATGACCGATCGCTATAAACACACCGGTCACGTCATCAAGCGTAGTGACTTCTTCCGTGTTCAAGTTTCTGATCTTTACACCGGCCACAACTTGCTCACCTAAAACTTCAATAAGTTCGCTATCCCACATGAATTCAATTTTCTCATTATTGAATGCGCGGGTTTGCATAGCTTTTGAGGCTCTCAATTCATCGCGGCGATGAACAACGGTTACTTTACTTGCGAATTTGGTCAGGAAGGTTGCTTCTTCCATTGCGGTATCACCACCACCCACAATAATTACGTGTTCATTTCGGAAGAAGGCACCATCACAAGTAGCGCAAGCAGAAACACCTTTTCCTCTTAGCTTTTGCTCACTTTCGAGATGCAGCCATTTTGCTGAAGCTCCGGTTGAGGCTATAATTGCGTTTGCAAAAACTTCCGTCTTTTCATCCACAGTAATTTTGTAAGGACGCTTGCTGAAATCAATATCAGAAACAAACCCGTAGCGACAGTCTGCTCCAAATCGAGTTGCTTGTTCGCGGAAATCCTGCATCATCTGTGGACCCATCACTCCATCAGGGTAACCTGGAAAGTTCTCAACATCGGTGGTTGTCATGAGTTGACCACCCGGCTCCGGTCCTTCAAAAACTAAAGGGCTCAGATCAGCACGAGCTGCATAAAGCGCTGCTGTTAAGCCGGCAGGTCCACTGCCCACAATTACTACGTCAAATGTTTTTCCTGCAATGTCTTCCATAATAAAATCCTTTATTTATTCGACTCTAATTATAAGGTTTTGACAATAAAATTATCTGTCTAATTCTCTATCAAATTCATAGAACAAGCTTATGCTGATATCAAAAAATAATCCGCATTGTTCTGTTCGTTTTGATGCTCTCTTACTCATCATTCTTACTCGTTCTCATTATTTCTGTCAGTTAGTAAGAAAAACCCCTAAAAAGCGCTCCCATGTATATTTGTGATATTCATTGATTTCATTATGTTGTTTGAAATGTTTTAACGGAGGATTTATAGTGATAGTTGGAGTTTTAAAGGAAACAGCGGAACATGAACGCCGGGTTGCACTTACGCCTGAAGTAACCCAACAGCTGGTAAAACAAGAATTGGAAGTTTGGGTTGAAAAAGATGCCGGGCTCTCATCTAATTTTCTGAATGCTCATTACGAAGAGTCGGGTGCTAAAATAGCTAACAGCCGAGATGATGTTCTGAAACAAGCCGACGTCCTGCTTACCATACAAACCCCTTCAGATGAAGAGTTAAAGAAATTAAAGAAAGGAGCCATACTCATTTGCTTCCTGTGGGCCCTGCAGCACAAAGAACTTGTGGAAACCTTGAAAGAGCTTGGAATTTCTGCTTTAGGCATGGATGCTGTTCCACGGATTTCAAGAGCTCAAAATATGGATGCTTTATCTTCCATGAGTTCCATTGCCGGATATAAGTCAGCATTGATTGCTGCGAATGAATTGGACAAGTATTTACCCATGATGATGACGGCCGCCGGCACCATCCCTCCTTCCAAAGCTCTTGTTTTAGGAGCCGGTGTAGCTGGACTTCAGGCCATTGCTACCTGCAAACGTTTGGGGTCAGTAGTTGAAGCTTTTGACATTCGACCTGCCGTAAAAGAACAGGTAGAAAGTTTGGGAGCTAAGTTCGTCGAAGTTCCTCTCGAAGAAGACATGGAGACCGAAGGCGGTTACGCAAAAGAATTAGACAAAAGCAGCCAGGATCGTCAGCGGGAAGTGATTCATGAGCATGCCAAGAAATCTGATATCATAATTACTACTGCTTTGATTCCCGGAAGACCGGCTCCTCTGTTAATCACCAAAGAAATGGTGAAAGATATGGCCCCGGGTTCTGTAATTGTTGATTTGGCCGCTGAAAATGGCGGAAATTGTGAACTCACCGAAGCCGGGAAAACCGTAATCAAACACGATGTCAAAATTGTGGGTCCGATTAATTTACCCAGTCAGCTTTCTCATCACGCCAGTAAGTTATACTCAAAGAATATGTATGCTTTGCTGAACCTATTGATTCAAGAAGGGGAAGCCAACTTCAATTTTGAAGATGAAATTCTACTTAAAACCACCATCACCCATCAAGGTGAAATTGTAAGCCCAATGCTTAAGGAATCGTGAACATTGAACATTCAATCACGAATCTTGAACTGAGTACAAACTCTAATATTTAAATAACTGAATTTTACTTAACCCTTTGAACATGGGAATACTTTACAATTCGATATTCAATGTTCCTTGTTCGATATTCAATATTCAAATATCATGTCAGCCTTAATTTTTTCCCTATTTATCTTTGTTCTGGCCTGTTTTATTGGCTTTGAACTTATCGCAAAAGTACCTCCAACTTTGCATACCCCTTTAATGTCGGGCGCCAATGCCATTTCAGGCATTACCATTGTGGGTGCACTAATTGTTGCAGGGCACTCGGGCTTAGATTCCCAAGTGAGCCAGATTATTGGTTTTGTTGCCATCATATTTGCCACCATTAATGTGGTGGGTGGATTTATGGTAACCGACCGCATGCTCGAGATGTTCAAGAAAAAGGAGGATGACCAATGAGTCAGTTTTTACCGGAATCACTTTTACCTTTTATACCCGATGCCATTCAAATCATTTACCTGATCGCGACCTTCTTTTTTATTCGCGGGTTGAAATTATTGAACTCCCCGGCTACGGCTCGAAAGGGAAATCAATATGCAGCCATTGGTATGTTGATTGGAATTGTTGTTACTCTTTTTGATCAACAAATTATTTCTTTTGAATGGATTATTGCCGGAATCGTTATCGGTAGTTTAATCGGTGCCATTCTTGCCAAGAAAGTTGCCATGACCGCAATGCCCGAACTAGTAGCGGTATTTAACGGCTTTGGTGGTGGCGCTTCTGCGCTAGTTGCCTGGGGTGAATTCTCCCGACTCGTAGACCCTACCACTATGTCGCCGGATAGTTTAGTAACTACAGGTTTAGGCATCTTTATAGGTGCTCTTACTTTCACTGGAAGCTTTATCGCTTTTGGTAAACTGAAAGGATTTATTTCAGGAAATGCCATCACCTTCCCGGGATTGAACTTCATCAACATTGGTTCTATGATTGGTGTGGTTGTGCTGATCGGATTTTTTACCGTTGATCCAACTAACCAAACTATTTTCTGGATTATCCTCGGATTGTCATTGTTAATTGGTATTACTTCAGTAATTCCGATTGGTGGTGCTGATATGCCCGTTGTTATTTCATTACTGAATTCCTATTCAGGAATAGCTGCCTCTATGGCCGGATTTGTAATCGGTAACAACCTGCTCATTATTGCAGGTGCACTTGTGGGTGCAGCCGGACTTATCCTCACACAAATTATGTGTAAAGCCATGAACCGCTCGCTTACTAACGTCATCTTCGGAGCTTTTGGTGGTGATTCCGGTGGTGGAGCTTCCGGCGAAGAGGGCGACAAAACCGTACGGGAAACAACCGCTGATGATCTCGCCATACAGGTAGCTTATGCTTCTAAAGTGATTATTGTTCCCGGCTATGGGTTGGCTGTGGCTCAGGCTCAGCATGTCATTAAAGAAGTGGCTGGAAAACTTGAAGAACGTGGAGTTCAGGTAAAATATGGAATTCACCCGGTTGCGGGACGTATGCCCGGACACATGAACGTGCTCCTTGCCGAGGCTGATGTTCCTTACGATCAGCTTTTGGATATGGACCAAATCAACCCTGAGTTTAAAAGCACGGATGTGGTTCTTGTAATTGGTGCAAATGACGTGGTGAATCCGGTTGCCAAGACCGAACCCGGAAGCCCTATTTATGGAATGCCAATTCTAAATGTAGATGAAGCCAAAAGAACGATAGTTTTCAAGCGAAGTTTGAGCCCCGGTTACGCCGGCATCGACAACCCTCTGTTTTATGATGAAAAGAATCAGATGTTTTTTGGGGATGCCAAGAAAAGCTTGCAAGCTCTAAACGAAGCCTTGAACAACGTATAGAATAGAACGAGGGTGGCGCAGATTTCATCTGACTGCCCCTATTTCTGACTGTTATTCACTTTTTTACCCTCGCTCCGATGCTCTGCGTCGGAGCGTTTTTATTTCAGCAAAAATTCTGTCATTTACTTCAGAACCGCTTATCTTTTTGCTTCCGAAAAATTAACAATTATCTATTGACTACATGCATTCAATAAGAAAATTCAGTCTTATCATTCTTTGCCTTATCGTTTCATTGACGTTCACCTCTTGTTTAGATACCGGTTGTGGTCAGAAACCAAATACCAATGTAAGTGAAAGTCAGCTGGAAGCTGATATCGAAGCCATCGATGCTTATCTTGATGAAAGAGGAATTGAGGCTCAGGTTCACAAGTCAGGACTGCGTTATGTGGTTACTACAGAAGGCAGTGGACGCTCCCCAAGTCTGTGTAATTTTGTATCAGTGTCTTACACAGGAAGCCGCTTATCGGATGGGTTTGTATTCGATGAAACAGACGAAGATGAATTTATTTCTTTGTCCTTAGGTAGAGTTATTACAGGATGGCAAATCGGATTACAAGAGATTAAAGAAGGTGGAACCATTATTCTTTATATCCCTTCAGTATACGGTTATGGAAGTCGTGGAGCTGGAGAAGACATTCCTGCTAATACCAATTTAGTCTTTGAGGTAACGATCGACCGCGTTTCTTAAATAGCTCTACTTGTCAATAGACTTTTTACAATTCATCAATTGAAATAATATTGATTCTTGATAGATTAATCTTTTAGGCTAATAATAAACGATTATGAGATTTACAGTTCTTCTGTGTTTTGCATTTATTTCATCTTTTCTGCTTACTTCTTGCAATAGCGCGCCCTCAGTTGAACCGGGGGTATCTTTAGGATTAGCTCAGTTCCGAAAGGCTCAAATTTCTGACTTGGAATATGACCTGACCTTCAGAATTCCAAAAGAACAATCAGAATCTATTCCTGCTTCCGAAACAATTCGATTCAATCTAAAAAGCACAGCAAATAACCTTCAGCTAGATTTCCGTGAAAGCCCGGAGAACCTCAAATCACTAACGGTTAACGGCCAGCCGACGGATATTCAATTTCAACAAGAACACCTGATTCTCCCCTCTGATTTACTTAATGAAGGGCTGAATGAAATCGGTATTGAATTCACTGCCGGGGAAACTTCCCTGAACCGAAATCCCGAATATCTATATACGCTTTTTGTCCCTGATCGGGCAAGAACAGCTTTCCCTCTGTTTGATCAGCCCGACTTGAAAGCCACTTTTGATTTAACCCTCAAAATTCCTGAATCATGGGAAGCCATTTCAAATGGTCCCCTTGAAACTGAATCCACCAAAGATTCTATCCGCGTTTTAGATTTTGCCCCTTCCGACTTAATCAGTTCATACCTTTTTTCTTTTGTAGCCGGAGACTTTGAATCCCTTACACGAAATGTAGATGGTACGGAAATGACTCTTCTGCACCGTGAAACAGATAGTGAGAAAGTAGAGCGTAATCTGGATGACATTTTTACCCTCCACAAAGCCTCTCTCGAATGGCTGGAGGAATACACAGGAATTCCGTATCCCTTCAAAAAATTCAGCTTTGCCCTCATTCCCAATTTTCAATACGGAGGAATGGAGCACGTTGGAGCTATTCAGTATAGGGCTTCGAGTTTGTTTTTGGATGAAGATCCTTCGGAAACTCAATTACTAGGCCGGGCCAGCCTGATTGCTCATGAGACCGCCCATATGTGGTTTGGCAATTTGGTAACTATGGAGTGGTTCAATGATGTGTGGACCAAAGAGGTATTTGCCAATTTCATGGCAGCTAAAATCATGAATCCCAATTTCCCGGACATCAATCATGATCTTAATTTTCTTGTCAGGCATCATCCCAGCGCCTACTCAGTTGACCGAACGGAAGGAGCAAATCCGATCCGACAAAACCTGCGGAACCTAAACGAAGCCGGGCAAATGTATGGGTCTATCATTTATAATAAAGCTCCTATAATGATGCGTCAACTCGAACTGCTGATTGGTGAAGAAGCGCTTCAGGAAGGCCTTCAAGAATATTTATCTGACTATTCCTTTGGGAATGCCACCTGGCCTGCACTTATTCAGATTCTTGATGAAAAAACAGAATATAATCTGGCTCGCTGGAGCGAGGTTTGGGTGAATACCTCAGGTCGACCACACTTTAGCTGGAAGTATATTAAAGAAGAACTTCCCTATTCTACCTTGGAATATGATGTGCTCATTCAGGAAGACCCGACTGAAGAGAACCGAATCTGGTCTCAGCAAACAAGCATCTGGATTTTAGATAAGGACTCAGTTGCAAAATCTTTTACCGTGGTTAGCGACACCCTTTCTGAATTTGCAACGCTGAATGAATTGAAAGCACCTCATAAAGTCTTTAATGCAAATGGTGAAGGATATGGACTCTTTCCGGCAGATCTTAAAACATTAGATGCATGGCCGCATATGAAGGAAGTGCGTAAGGGCTCACATCTCATTAACCTCTTTGAAAATATGCTGGAGCAAAATAGAGTAGCTCCGCCCGAGTATCTTAACCGGCTTTCTGAAATCATTCAAACCGAAGAAAACCAACTCGTGTTAAATCTTGCTCTCGGTCAGTTACAGACCATCTATTGGGATTTATTGACGGATGAGGAACGAGAAGAAATCAACGAAGATCTGGAGGAAATCCTTTGGTCTGAAATGCTGGAACAAGATGAAAGCAGTAAGAAAAAGACCTTCTTTAATGCTTTCCGAAATATTGCCCTTTCTGATAATCAAATTCAAAAAGTATATGATATCTGGAATGAGGATCTTGAAATTAACGGACTAAACCTTTCTGAAAGTGACTACATAAGTATGGCTGGCAACCTCGCCGTTAAAATGCCCGATCAGGCTGTGGATATTATTGAAGCACAAACCGACCGCATCGAAAACCCGGACCGTCAACGGCGCTTTGAATTCATTAAGCCTGCTTTATCTCCGGATGCGACTGTTCGGGACGCTTTCTTCGAATCTCTTAAAGATGAGGAAAACCGCCAGACTGAATCCTGGGTTTTAGGAGCCATCGGATATTTACATCATCCCCTCAGAACCAATCAATCCGCGAAATATATTTTACCGAGTCTTGAGCTGCTTCAGGAAATTCAGGTAACCGGTGATATCTTTTTCCCAAAACGCTGGCTGGATGTAACACTAGGAAATCACTCTTCTGATGAGGCCGTTACTACGGTTAGAAATTTCCTTGACGAACGACCGAATTACAACGAACAGTTGCGGATGAAAATCCTGCAAGCTGCAGATATGATGTTTAGGGCGAATAAGATCAAAAATTAGTCTTTCCTTCAAGTGAATGGCTTTTATAACAGTCATCCCTCGGCGCATTCCGGGATCTGGTTTTTTGAAAAGGAAAGTAGTCGAATTAAAGATCCAGATTCCTGCCTGCGCAGGAATGACTGGAGACTTGGCTAGATATTGGTTAGATAAAAGTAACCGTCATTCTGAGGACACTTCCGAAAAATCTTTCTCCATTTTGATCACCATAACTACATTGACTAAGAATCAATAAAACATCGTGTAAAGCGTAGTTACCACAATTCCTTTGCCATCCTCATATGGTACGGCCAATAGCTCTTCCTCCTCTTTTACCTCAAGATTAAACGGAGGTGCTAATAAGTCTAAACCACTTTGCTTTTTAAGCCTGATTCCTTGTCCTGAAATAATGTCTTTATTGGGTATGAAATCTCCTTCAGGAATATGTTCTGTTAAAACAACATATTTGAAATCAGCCAGCTTATTCACAATATCCTGTACTTCCGTATTCGATAAATGCTGAAGTACATTTCTTAGCAGCACACAATCTCCTGAAGGCAGCTCGTCTGCTGCAATATCCAGACAATAAAACTCTAGGTTTTCTGCTTTAAATGTTTCTTTATTGCGCCCAATCAGGTCGGCCACTATATCTACAGCCATATACTTTCGGGTGTAGGCTACCAATTCTTTTCCGACATTAAAATCTCCGCAGCCTAAATCACAGACCACAAGAGGGTCATCAAAAGAGTTTAAGAACGAGGTTACTACTTCTATATATGGATCTACTAATTCAGGGTGATGCGATCCTGCGCCTGAATAAAAATCAGTGTTATTATCTCCCCAGAGATTCATTTCATAAATCTGCTCCATGGCGTCCTTAGTTGGCCAGGGTTGCTTGGTTTTTTCCATCAATAGGTCTTAGTTCTTGAAATAGTAATTTTCGGCAACAAAAGGTACGTATAACTTACACGCGTTTCTTGTCGCTACCCATTATAACCCCTTAGAGTTATTTCAGATATTAGGATTCCTGCCTTCGCAGGAATGACTGTTAATTTGATTTATTAAGTGAATTCCTGAAATACTCAGAACCTCAGTGAAAGGCAGCTCAAACCGCCATCCAGTTTTTGGAACTCTGAGACATTTACGGCTATCGTTGAATAGCCGGCTTTTTCTATCTTTTGCTTTGTTACAGGAAAGCCCTCGGGGACGATGACTGTGCCATTGATCCATATACAATTTGCTGCATAGCTCTCTTCCTCAGGGACTTCAATGATTGTAAATTTATCCAATTCCGGATGAGATGAAAATTCTCTGCAGGCCACTATGGTATCATTTTCCAAATAGCTCATCCCCGTTTTCAGATGAAGGATCTCTCCTACTTCAATCACCGATCCACTCATCCCATACTTATTCAAAATCTGTATGACTTGCTCTGCCCCAATTTGATTCGTCCGATCCGATAAGCCAATGTAATAGTGATCACCCACCATCATAATGTCCCCGGCCTCCACCGTTCCCGGAGCTGTGATTTCTTCCAGGTCTGAATAATAGGATTGAATCACGTTTTTCATGGCGTTGACTTCTCCCTTCCTTGAAGGAGCGCCGGGATTCGTAATAATGGCACAGTGAGGAGTAAGTAAAGCGACATCCTCTACAAAAGTGGAATCGGGAAACCGTTCATCGGCTTTCAGTTCTTCTACCTTAACTCCGCATTCCTTCAGCGCAGAAACATATTGCTTGTGTTGTTCTACGGCTTTCTGATAATCAGGGGTGCCCAATTTTGCGGTGGTCAACCCATCGACCATGCTTTTCCCAGGTTTACGCACAATTGCGTTTGAAAATTCAGTCAACTGGATATTGGTTTGATTCTAAAATGTAAGATTAATTAATAAATCCGAAGCGAACAAGAACTCTCGGCTCCAAGTCATGACACCCCGACTCTCATCCCGCGGCGTATGTCCGGGATCTGGTTGCCCGTTACAATCCCCTCGAGTTATTTCAAACATCCAAATTCCTTCCTGCACAGGAATGACGGAGTTTTGGGCACGTTATTCTAATAATTTATTAGCCTTGACTAACTTTATAATTAGCTATAGTTTCTTTTAAAAATTAGTCAGACATGAAAACATATATTCTACTGCTTTTTTGTACGACACTTAATGTAGCAACAGCAACACTTAGTTTTGCACAATCAAGCTTCGGAAAAATTCAGGGCACCGTTTACCATGATGGGCTGACTTTGCCCGGAGTGAATATTAAGATTTTAGATCTTCAGCGCGGCACGGTAACAAATGCCGACGGATACTTTGAAATAACCAATCTCCCGGAAGGAACTCATAAGCTACAAGCCTCCTACATAGGCTTCAATAAAGTGACTAGGGAGGTAAAGGTTACTGCGGAGGAATCGACAACCATCAATCTTACCCTGGAAGAAACTTCCTCAGAGTTAGGCGAGGTAGTCGTAACCGGCACCATGAGAGAAACCTTCGTGAAAGATTCACCAGTTAAAGTTGAAGTCGTAAATGCTGAGCGCCTCAGTCAGGGGAGGTCCAGCTCTAATTTTATGGACTTGGTGAGTAATGTGAATGGCCTTTCCACCCAATTAAATTGTGGAGTTTGTGGCACCAACGCCATACGAATCAACGGTGTGGAAGGCCCCAATACTGCCGTTCTGATTGATGGAATGCCCATACAGGGGGCACTTGCTTCGGTATATGGCTTGAATGGAATCAGTCCATCTATTATTGATCAGGTAGAAGTGATTAAGGGGCCACAATCGACCCTATATGGTACACAGGCACTTGGTGGAGTGGTAAATATTATCACCAAAAATCCATCAAATACTCCCACCTTTACTATTGATGCATATGGTGAAAGCATCACACAAGAAGGCAGTCTTAACATTGCCGCATCACCAAAATTTGGTCGGTTTAAAGGGTTTGTGAGTGGCAACCTCAATCGAAATGAGAACTACTTTGACAACAACAATGACGGCTTCAGTGACCAAGCCAAACAAACACGAGTAGCCCTTTTTGGGAAAGGTGTTTTAGAAGGCAGAAACGGCGAACAGCGTTTCAATATCGCAGCTAAATACTTGAATGAAGACCGAACCGGCGGTGTACCCGGATTTTCCGATGAACTGCGCGGCTCCAGTGAAATTTATGGAGAGTCCATTTATACTCAACGTGCTGAAGTTATTACTGAATATCGCCCGGCAGGTTTAAGTGAGAGGCTGCGTATAAACACTGCACTAACCTATCATGCACAGGATAGTTATTATGGTGATGAAGCCTATGATGCCACCCAAAATATTGCCTTTGGCCAAGTTACATGGGATCAGCCGCTATCCAATCGCTTGCGGATTCTAACAGGAAGCACCCTCCGCTATGAATCTTACAATGACAACACCCCTGCTACCTCCGATGGTGCCGACCTCCGGTTTATTCCAGGGGTTTTCACCCAAGCTGAATTGGATATCGCTGATTTTACCCTGCTCGGGGGACTTCGTATAGACCATCACACCGAACACGGATTTGTATCCGCTCCACGGCTTTCAGCCAAATACAGCCCCAGTTATTCAACTACGCTGCGTGCAAGCGGAGGCACTGGTTTTCGGGTTGTGAATGTATTTACCGAAGATCATGCTGCTTTAACAGGATCTCGGGAAGTAGTATTTACTGAAGACCTGAATCCTGAAGAATCCCGCAGCGTTACCGCAAGTATTGAACAGGTCATACCCTTTGGCACCAATCCAATGACGGTGAGTGTAGACGGATTCTATACTCGTTTTTCGAATCAAATTATCCCCGATTACGATCAAGACCCTAACCTGATTGTCTATGAAAATCTGGATGGTTATTCCGTTACGCAGGGATTTTCAGTAGCGCTTGATCAAAATCTTACGGTTTTACCATTTAGCTATAATGCCAGCTTTACGTTCATGGACGTCTTCACTCAGGAAAATGGAAATCGGCAGGCACTCACCTATGCCCCTGATTTTCTTAGCAACTTTGGGGCAAGCTATCAGCTGCGAAGTTTAGATGCCACCATCAGTTATTCGGGGAATTTGGTTGGCTCCAAGCGCATGCCGGATAGTTATGTGGAAGATTTTGGGCGTGAGCGAAAGTCGCCTGTATATAGTGTGCATGATATTAAAATCACTAAGGAATTCTCCAGCGTTAATGATAAAGCAGGAGTAGGATTTGAAGCCTACTTATCGGCTGAAAATATTTTCAACTATACACAGGGTACCCCTTTGGTTGATTCCGCCACACCCTTTAGTCCTGAGTTTGATACTATTTACACTTGGGGACCGATCGTTGGCCGCACTTTGACTATAGGGGCACGACTAAATTTACGCTAAGCCAAACACTTAACGACCATGCAAAAACTGTCCATTTTATTAGCTGTGCTCGTGGCCTCTATTCTATTTAGTGGCCTGAAGTCCTCCACAGCTTTTGCTCAGGAAAAGCTGGACTGGAAGCCGTTCGAGGAAGCCCTATCTTTTGCTGAATCCGAGGGTTTGCCAATCTTTGTTGATGTATGGGCACCGTGGTGTGGCTGGTGCCGGAAGATGAAACGAGATGTGTATCCGGAACTAGCAGAACACCTCAGTCAGAATTATGTTTTAACACGCATCAACCGGGATGATAATGAAACAATGCACAGCTATAAGGGACAAAGGCTCTCATCTCTTCGTCTGGCTCAGAAATTGAATATTCAAAGTGTTCCGGGGATTGTACTTCTTAATTCAAAAGGGGAATATGTTATGCATTTATCCGGCTTTATCGAGAACAAAGCGTTGAGACCTTTACTCGAGTAGGTTTCTGCAACATTCGGGTTTTAAAGACTAGCTGAACTAAAGAATCAGATTCCTGCCTTCGCAGGAATGACGGGGTTATTCTTTTATCGCATCTTCAGAATAGTGCTGCATCGCTTTCAAAAAGAAGAACGTAGCCAAAATTCCACATACGGTGAATACCAGCAACAAAGCCTTGGAAGGTCCATAAACGCCGGTAAACACATGGTCAATCATCCAGCCGGTTATGGGCGGGCCGATTCCAAATCCCACAATACTCACCACAAATAAATAAGCTGCGCCGGCCATGCCCCGCATATCTGATTTCACAAAATACTGAATGAGTGCAGCTGCCACTCCGTTATAGGAGGAAGAAATCACATTCGCTATGCCGATCAAGAAGAAGGCTACTATTGCTGACTCTGTCATCAACCCGAAATAGTATAATGGAAGTCCGCCCAGTGCGGCTACGATTCCCATCACAAACCGTTTTTCGGGACCCCCTTTTTTGGCGAAAAAATCAGCCAGCCAACCGGAAGCATTTACGCTTAGTCCCGTTGCAAACATAAACCAGCCATATTGGGAAATCAGCGACGGCATTTCAAAAGTGTCATTCAGCACGGTTCCGATGAAAGCCAAAATGGTATAGCCACTGAGTGCCAATAGGGAGAATCCTGCCAGATGGTAGCGAACGGTTTTCTTTTGAAGGATGTATTTCAGGACTTTGAAGAAATCAGCTGATTTGCGGCCTCCCTTATCTGACTTTCGGACTGGTTCCCGAATCAACAAAAACCCAATCACGAATAATAAAACTCCTGGCCAGCCTACCGTTTTCATAGCAACCCGCCAATCGTATAATTCCGCAACTGAGCCTCCAATCAAAAACGACAAACCTACTCCAACAAAAATACCTGAGGCATACAGCGAGAAAACCCGGGCTCTTTTTTCGTGTGGAAAGTAATCGGCCAATAAAGAATATACCGCCGGACTCAACGCCGATTGACTCACCCCCACAAAAAACCGCGCGGTAATGAGAAAGACGAACGAGCTGGCAAATCCACTGGCTACAGTCATCAGGCTCCAGATCAACAAGCCGATTAAGATAATGCGCTTTCGGGAAAACTGATCCGCAAACCACCCCATAAACATTCCGCAGATAGCGTAGATCAGAGAGAAAGCCGGTCCATACAGCAGACCGATTTGTGTGTTAGATAAACCTAGATCATCCCTGATCGCCGTTCCCAGAACCGCCACAACCTGCCGATCCACAAAGCTGGAGATGTAGATCAGCATCAACAGTGCCAATACCAGCCAGGCATAGAACTGAGGTGCTTTTTCTTCGATCTTTCCGTAGATGAATTTCATGGATGCAAAGATATAGTTCTGATTGGTTGGATGGAAGTGCTTTGCTGATTCACATATTTATGGAACACGGATAAAGCGGATTGAACTGATCATCACGGATTAGAGTATAAATTTTGTCACGACTCTTGCTGTAATGCTCTGCCTCGGAGCGCCGATAACGACGCAGAGCATCGTTACCACTTGTGAAGGATTTTGGGACTACCCTGATTTTATCCCGTTCCCCTAACGCTGTCATGCTGAACTCGATTCAGCATCTGAATAGGTATAGATGTTATTTGAATCTTTCTCCCTTTTCAGGTTCGTTCTCAAGGACGGAATGACCAACATGTTTTATCTAATAATTTTGAAAAGAAAATATTCACATAAAGCTTTCAGAATGATTATTTTTGATGCTCACTAATTTTGATAACAATACTCACTCAATCATCATGAAAGTTGGAATTCTTGGCGCTACCGGTGCTGTTGGACAAAAATTTATCCGTTTATTGCAGGGACACCCCTGGTTTGAAATTGAAGCCCTTGGTGCTTCAGAACGTTCTGCCGGCAAAAAATATAAAGACGCGGCCAACTGGATCGAAGATGTCGTACTTCCTAATTATGTAAAGGAAATGACGGTTCAAAATTGTGAGCCATCAGCCTTTTCAAATGTAGACTTTGTGTTTTCAGGATTAGATTCATCAGTAGCCGGAGAAATTGAAAAAGCATTTGCAGAGGCAGGAATACCGGTTATCTCCAATGCCAAAAATTTCAGGCAGGATCCTACTGTTCCCTTATTGATTCCTGAAATCAACCCGGATCATACCGACCTTATCAAAACCCAGACCTTTACTGAAGATGGCAGCGGCTGGATTGTTACAAACCCAAATTGTGTAGCAGTTCCATTGTCCCTGGCTTTGAAGCCACTGTATGATACCTTTGGAATCGAAGCATTGATTTTGACCACGCTTCAGGCTGTATCCGGAGCAGGCTATCCCGGTGTTGCCAGTCTTGATATTTTAGGAAATGTGGTTCCTTTTATTTCCGGGGAAGAGCCTAAAGTAGGACCTGAAACTCGCAAACTATTGAGCTCTCTGTCAGATGGCAGCCTTACACTACCTGAGTTCGATGTACAGGCCACGGCAACACGCGTGCCTACCATCAACGGACATATGATTTCGGCAACCGTTAAGCTCGAAAATCCACCGGCTGACCTGAGTGAACTTAATGAAGCCTATGACAACTATAAAAACCCGATTGGTGAATTAGACCTCCCGTTTTCACCAAAGGCGTTATATAACGTTCATGATAACGACTATTACCCTCAGCCTCGTCTTCATGCCGATGCTGAAAATGGAATGCAGTTACATATCGGTCGTTTGAGAAAAGCCGAAGTTTTTGATGTAAGCTTTGTAGCGATGGCGCATAACACCATTCGCGGTGCTGCCGGCGGTGCAATCTTGAACGCGGAATTACTGACGAAGAAAGGGTTCTTGAAATAGCATACTATAAGGGGACATTTTAAGATGTGTCCTAATCTCTAAAACTGGAACAAGCATCTCGCTTGTTCCTTTTTATTTGAATTCAAGATCTTTACTAAATAACTACAACAAGCTTCCGTCAAAGCGGACGCTTGAACTATTTTTTGAGACTTTTCTACTCATCCATATTATCGAGGCGCTGCTGAGACATGTACAAATTCATTTTTGTTGAAAATCTTATCGCCTCGTTTTTATCTCTTCGCTTGATGTTCAACTTAAGTAAGCCTTGCTCACTTCCGGGAATAGGTTCAAAAAATGCCCACTGATTTGCCTCAAGAATCAATTTCCCGCCAGAAAAAAGAAATCCCTTTTTATATTTCAGGCGCTTAATGTGCTCCAGCTGAATTGAAAACTTAGACAGATTACTCAGTGCATTTCCATGCATGTCATATACCTTGTACTCAAAAAGGAGCTCTCGATCCATAAAGCTTAGAATTCCTTTCACCTCTTTTACCGTGACTTGAACATCCTTGGTTTCATACATCGAATAATTAAAAGGAATACTCATAACTAATCTTCCAGCTCATTAAGTTTTTTCTCAGACAGTTTGAGATTCAGATTTGATGAAATGCTGGCTGCTATATTGCGATGTTTTCTTTTAACCTTAAGCACACGTTCAGTTAACTCTTTACCGGGGAGTTCTCCAAAAGAAGAAGCCCGCTTTCCATGCAAAATTAACTTTGCGCTAAACCAGCCTTTCTTGTACTCCAGCATATCGAGTTCTGAAAGGGTGACTGTCTCGGTTTTTAAGTCTGACTGATAAGCTTCAACTACAGCATCTTTTTTCTGGTATTCAAAAACCAGATTCTCTTCTTCCACGCGCAGAATTCCTTCCACTTTCATGAATCCGCCGTTTAAATTTTCAATTGAAAAAGGAAGACTTCGCATACGCACTACTGATTTTTATGAAGTTAGGTCTTGAAATTATTTTCTCTTAAAAAGTACAAAAAATCTGTAAGGAGTTCCCATCTCATCGCTCTAACTAAACAGCTAACATAAGAGAAAAAAACTAATCATTGCCTTGAGAATGTGACCACATTCTCAATGTCCTTCCAGGGGTAAGAGGTGGAAAATCCTTTTACCCTATTTTTTTTGCATTCTTATTATGGATAACCCCTTCATTATAGTTTGATTTAATAAACTCTTCGCGCTATTCTTTTGACATGAAAACGTGGGTACTCCTTTTACTTTTTGGTGTTTCAGGCACATTAAATGCTCAAACCGTTAACTTCGAAGATGATTTTTCAGATCAGGATATTTCCGATTGGTCTGGCACAACTGGTGATTTTGATTTTATCGAAGAGAATGGGAACACTTTGCTACAACAAGTGGCCACTGGAGCCGGCACTTCTTACCTGAGTATTCCATCAACTGATGTAGAAGGAATCTGGGAGTTTTTTGTTCGGCTTGATGGCTTCTCTCCCTCTGATGGAAACCGAGCAGAAATCTACCTGATGAGTGACTCTCAGGATTTAACCTCAAATCTTAACGGGTATAAACTTAGAGGTGGCGAAAATTTAGGTGGCGACGTTTTCCGTCTTTTCAGAGTAACCAATGGTTCGGAAGCTAATGAAGTGCTCACCGGAACTACCGACATAAGTACGGGTGGAGATTTCCGGGTGAAAGTCACCCGAGACGCCTCCGGAAACTGGACCTTAGAAGTTGCTGAAGGGTATGCCGGAGTGCTTTCAACAGATGACACCGGAACCGATAATACGTACACTTCGGCTACCCATTTCGGATTTAAAAACATCTATTCGAGCAGCCGTTCTGATGCCTTTTTCTATGATTTCAAAATTGACATTCCACCTCTTGAGGTCAATTCCGTTACCACCAATAGCGACACCGAAATAGATGTCACTTTTTCTCGGAATATAGATTTCGCTACAGCTCAAGTTTCAGACTTCACCTTAAATCCGGGTTCTATTAATCCCCAATCGATTAGCCAACAGAGTTCCGATGTAGCACGAATTACCTTTGCAAATACTATTGCAAGCGGACAGAACACTCTTTCTATTTCAGCCATTGAAGATGCTGCCAACCAAACCACATTGGCTGATACCAGTTTCTCTTTCTTTGTGTATGATGATTATCAAAGCGGAGATGTGGTTATCAATGAGTTTTTAAAAGACCCACCAACGGGAACAGCCGAATATATTGAACTGCGAAATACCTCCAGCCGATATTTGAACCTCCAAAACTGGCAACTTGGCGACAACAATTCCTTAAGCACCCTTTCATTCTCTGATTTAACCCTACTGCCCGATAGCTTTTTAGTCGTTTCTTCGGATACCTCTGTATTGAATACTTTTTATGGTGAGGCTAACTATTTACAAGTCTCACTGCCTGCCTTTAATAATGGAGAAGACCAGATTCGGGTTTTTGATGACAATAGCACCCTCATCGATTCTCTTCAGTACAATAGCGATTGGGGTGGCGAAGATGTAGCCGTTGAACGTCGTGACCCTACGGTCTCTTCTACTTTTCTAGAGAATTGGGGAGATAGCCCCGATCCTGATTTTGGGACTCCCGGTTTCACCAATCAAATTCAACCTGACGAAACAGCGCCTTCTATTTCTTCTCTGGAAGTGGAAGACAACCAAACCTTACTCTTGGTTCTCTCAGAACGAGCCGAAAACACCTCCGCTGAAACTGTTGGAAATTACTCGTTGAGTCAAAATCCGGAGGCGGGCGCAAGCACTCCAACTTTACCCGCTATTTCTTCTGTAAGTCAGATAGCTTCGGATTCCATCAGATTGACGCTGAATTCCGCTTTGGAAGAATACGATGGAGACTGGACGCTCAGCGCCAATAATCTCACCGATATATTTGGGAATACTGCCAATCGTGAAATTGATTTTAACTACTTCGTGATTTTTACCGCCGAAGCAGGTCAGGTCTCTATCAACGAGTTTATGTATGATCCGGCAGATGGGTTCTCTGAGTTTCTGGAACTGTATAATCACTCAGATAGCTCATTCAATCTTCAGAACTGGACCTTCAGCGATAATACCGATGATGACGAAGTTATAATTAATGGCAGCTTTGTATTGCCGGCTGGTGATTATGTAATCCTGGCCCCAGACAGCACCATCGCTTCCTCTTTTCCGGATGCCGATCTTATAGATATGGGAAGCCGATTTGCTTCACTCAATAACAGCTCAGATGCCATCATCATCAAAAACCAAAATGGAGTTACTATAGACTCCGTTGCTTACTCCAGTATCTGGGGCGGTAATGAAATTTCACTCGAGCGTAAGGATGTTGAGTTATCAGGAAATTTTCGGGAAAATTGGGGCGATTCTCCTGCCTCTGAATTGGCTACTCCGGGCGCTGTAAATCAAATTCCAACTGATACAACTCCGCCCGATCTGGAATCAATTTCATTTATTTCTGATAATGTTATTCAGCTGATCTTCAACGAACGAATTTTAAGCGCTCCCGCTAGTAATACCTCCAATTTTCAGCTTTCTGCGGAATCTTCCTTTGCAGGGACTCTTCCCGGATTACAATCGGCTACATTTACCGCACCCGATACTATTTTATTACAATATGATAGCAATTTTGAAAGCGAGCCTGATGGAACCACTTACGAGCTTGTCATTTCTAATCAGTCTGATATTTTTGAAAATGTAACCGAAGACCTAACCCGTTCCTTCTTTCGGATTGATTATGCCCAACCTGATTCGGGAGAAGTAGCCATCAACGAGTTTATGTATGATCCCGGTGAAGGGCTTGCTGAGTTTATTGAAATTGTTAACCAAACCGACAGCGCATTCAACCTGCAAGATTGGACTCTGAATGACAATACCGGAACCCGCCGGGCTATCTCAGATACCACTTTCACGCTCAACCCAAATGCTTACCTTATTTTAACGGCAGACAGTACTTTGGTTCAGAATTTTCCGGATGCTCCATTGCTCACTATTGGCAGTCGGTTCTCATCCCTCAATAATTCTACCGATGCCATCGTAATTCGGGATGCTGGCGGTGAACTCATAGACTCTCTAACCTACACTTCAGCCTGGGGCGGTGACGAGGTTTCACTCGAGCGCAGAAGCTTGAGTTTACCATCCGAGTTTAGTGCCAACTGGGGAGATTCTCCTTCTGCTGACTTAGCTACGCCCGGAGCTGCCAACGCCATTGAACCCGACGAAGAAGCTCCTGAGATCAATAAGATTTCTGTGATAACTGATAGTCAAATTCAGGTAATATTTAATGAACGGATTCAGGCCGGACCAGCACAGACATCGGGAAATTATACTCTTTCAACAGTGGCTGGGAATGTTACCCCTCCGGACATCCAAAACATTACGTTTACCGCACCCGATACCGTCCTTTTGACCTATACCACTTCCCTGCCCCGAGAGGATAGTGGAACTAACTATGAACTCACCATCTCCAACCAAGCTGATATTTTTGGAAATGTAGCTTCAAGTTTAAGTGGTGAGTTTCTAATCATTAATTATGCTGATCCTGATTCCGGTGAAGTTTTTATAACGGAGTTCTTATACGACCCGCCTGAACTTCTTTCTGAGTTTGTGGAACTCTACAATGCAACCGACAGTGCTTTCAACTTGAGGAACTGGACCTTCAATGATAATTCAGGAAACCAAAGGGTAATATCAGATCTTGACTATTCATTAGATCCGAACTCTTATGTGATATTGACTCCGGATAGCGTCATCTTTGAAAACTACCCCAACACTCCCTTTCTTGCTATTGGCAGTCGGTTTTCATCCCTTAATAATTCTACCGATGCCGTAGTAATTCGGGATGCTGATGGTGAACTGATCGACTCTTTGACTTATTCTTCCGACTGGGGTGGGGACGAAGCTTCTCTGGAAAGGCGGAGCATCAATTTTTCTCCGGTGTTCAAGGAAAACTGGGGCACTTCTCCTTCCGAGAACAAAGCCACTCCCGGACTTCCCAATCTTATCCCCGAAGACGAAACTGCCCCTGCTATTGAAAGTCTTTCTGTTTTAGATGACGAAACTCTTCAAATAATTTTCACGGAACGTATCCAACCCGATGCGGCGACTGACATAGATAATTACGAGCTCCTGATTCCGGTTAGTTCAGAAATTAATAGACAACTGCCTGACTCACTCATTTATCTGGCTCCTGACACTGTTTTACTTTCGTATTCTGAGAAAATAGCTCGGAAAACCAATGGCACGTACTACAATTTCATCATCAACAACCAAACTGATATTTTTGGAAACGTATCTAATGGACTTGAAGCTCAATTTTTCCTGATTGATATCTCTGAAGCAGGAAATAAGGATGTAGTCATCAACGAGTTCATGTACGAGCCTCAAGATGAATTCACGGAGTTTATTGAGCTGTACAATCCAACGAATAGAAACTATGATCTCAAGGACTGGACTTTGAATGATAATACCGGCAACCGGCGAGCTATTACAGCTGCCAGCTTTGAAATTGTAGCCAATTCTTATGTTGTCATCGGGCCCGACAGTTCTTTCCTCGATCTCTTCCCAAACAGCAATACGCTGATTATAGGAAGCCGATTTTCTTCACTCAACAACAGCACAGATGCCATCGTAATCCGAAACTCAGAAGGTTTACTGATCGATTCCTTAGCCTATTCTTCTGAATGGGGTGGTGAAGGTGTTTCTCTGGAGCGCAGAAGTCCTGACTTCCCCTCAATCTATCGTGAAAACTGGGGGGATTCGCCTTCTGAAAACAAAGCTACACCCGGACAAGCTAACGAGATTGAACAAGATGAGAAGCCCCCTGTTTTAGAAAATGCCTTTATTGCAGCAGCTGATTCAGTAGGTCTTGTTTTTAACGAGCGAGTTGATTCAGTCCGTGCCGGAGATCCAGAAAACTATCCCACCACAGCCTCCCCTGTCGTGGCTGAGGTTGCTAATTATGATGGCAATGCACTTACGCTTGTCCTTGCAACACCGCTGGTAAGTGGACAGAATTTATCGATCGTCGTAAATGAGCAAAGAGACATTTTTGGAAATACTTCACAGCCTGACTCTGTTGAGCTTGAATATGTGGTCTTCTCCCCGGTTAATAACGGTGATGTAATTGTAAATGAAATCCTTTACCGACGGGAAAGTGCAGAGTCTGAAGAGTTTGTTGAGTTATTCAACCGAACCACAGAAAACTTCGACCTCACTGGCTGGACTTTTTCTGATGCCACAAGTTCAACCACTATCCCTGAAGGCACCATTATTCGTGGCGACTCCTATCTGGTTTTAACGGACTCAGAGAATTTTGCCGGTACAAATTCATTGGCTAAACAAATGATCGGAGACCGTGTTTACCTATCCGGTTTTCCTTCTCTTAATGACAGTGAAGATGCTGTAGTCATCAAAAATGAAAATGGCGTCATCATCGATAGCGTGTTTTATAATGAGACCTGGGGCGGCAACACACCGGGTGTTTCATTGGAGCGAAAAGATCCGGAATCGGCTTCCAATGATGCCAGTAACTGGGCAACCAATACTTCCCCAACCGGAAGCAGTGCCGGAGCTCAAAGTTCCGTTTTTCAACCCGACCAAACAGCTCCTGAAATCATCTTTGCTAAACTCAGATCTGATGGAAGAATTTCTGTCGCTTTTTCAGAATTTATTCGCGAAGCTGGAGCAGGGCCTATTAATGTGAATGAAGTCCCTACAGCAATCGTCGAATATGATCCCCAGAACGCCAATGTTCTAATTTTGGGTGAAGATCCTTATCCATCGGGCGAGCCAATCAATGTTTCATTCGCAGGCGTTTCTGACTTCAGAGGAAATACTTCAGAGAACCTTACAATTGAAGTTTCACAACCTCTTGCTCCGGGCAACATTGTTATCAACGAGATTTTATTTGATCCACTGGCTAACTCTGACGACAATCTTCCTGACCAAACCGAATATATTGAATTCTACAATCGAGCCGAGTACGCTGTTTCTCTGGAAGGCTTTTTCATTCATGATGAACCGGATGAAAATAACGAGATTAGATCCATTGAACCGGTCACCTCTCAGTTCAAATGGATTCCGGCTGGTGGTATAGCCGTGCTTTACGCCGAAGATGATGCTACCGATTTCAGTGAGAGTCAGCTTGCCGAATATTTTGAATTTCAGAACCCGTCCGATCAATTCTTCATCCGAACTGATCGATCCAACTTGAGTTTGGCTTCTTCGGATGATGCCGTATATCTGGCGGATAGCACCGGAACAACTATAGATTCGGTGTTCTATGATGAAAGCTGGCACAATCCGAATCTCTTCGATACGGACGGAGTTTCAATCGAACGCATTGACCCTGACGGTCCGAGCAATGATGACTCAAACTGGAGTTCCAGCACACAGGTAAGCGGTGGTACTCCGGGCGAACAAAATTCCATTTTCCAACAAGCCGGTGCAGGACCTGATGAAACCGGAATCACCTTCACTCCCAATCCTTTCTCTCCCGATGATGACGGTTTCGATGACAATCTTTTCATCAACTATAAACTTGAAGAACCGGATTATTTACTGCGCATTCGAATCTTTGACCGTTATGGACGGGAAGTGCGAGAACTGGTAGATGGAAAGCAGGCCGGGTTTGAAGGCTCCATAATTTGGGATGGACTAAAAGATGATCGTACCAAAAACAGAGTTGGAATTTACATCGTACTTTTTGAAGCCTACAACAGTGCTAATGGCAAGAATAAGACGTTTAAAGAAACTGTAGTGCTAGCGAAAAAATTCTAAGTGAAAGATTGGAAATTATGAATGCTGAATTTTGAATGTACGGCTTGTACTACATTCAAAATTTAGCATTTAAAATCTATAATTAACCTTCACCCCGCCAAACCAGTTTCTTGGCGCTGCCGGCTGATAGAATCGATCTCCAAACGCATTCAAGTCATTCCCGAGACTGTACTTTTCATCCAGCAAATTATCGATGCCTACAAAGAGGTCGAGTGTCCAATTTTCAATGAATTCTTTTTTGAAACCAACTTTGGTTTGAACTAAATGGTATGGATTTGAATACACGGTATTCGCATCATTCAAAGGAATTTCATCGGTGAAATTATAGGACAGATTCCCGTAAAACCCGAGCTCTGTTTTAGCCCTTAATGTCGAAACAATCGTATGAGGAGCAACGCCCGTTAGTTTGTTCCCTGAGTAGTCGTTCCCATCGTTTATGTAATTCTTAAACTCGAAGTTGTGGTAGGTATATGAGAGGTTCCAATCCAGCTGTTGAAGAAAGTTCTCAGGGTTTTGAATGACTGCCCATTTCGTGGCCAACTCAACTCCGTATTGATCTGTGGCTCCTGCATTCCTGAAAATGACCGTCGAATTCCGATCGGATTGCTGCTGCACAATCGTTTCATCCAGCTTGAAGTAGAAGGTGGTCAGATCGTAGGTGAACCTTGCATCAACGAAAGAACCTCTTGCACCAACTTCAAAATTCGTTCCTTGTTCAGCTTCCAGGTTCAGGGCTATACTTCCCTCATTGGTTCTGAATTCTTCAATAGTTGGCGGTGAAAACCCGTAACTGATACTGCCATGTAGAGATAGCGCCGGAGATATTTTTTTGAGCAACCCAATTCTTGGAATAATCTCGGGATCAAAAGTTTTCTCGGCAAGGCCGGTTGTATCTCCGGGAAGATTAGTTACCAACCGATTCAGACTATATTCCAGTCGGTTATAGCTAACACCTGCTGTCAAATAAAAATCGTTAGGCAAATCAATTTCAGTATTCACAAAAACCAGTGATGACTGAATCTTAATTTCATCATCAAAGTTAAGCGGACCTACTTCACTGGTATCATTCTCAAAGTTTCGGGCTGCGTAATTTGCGGCCTGAAATTCACCCCCGACCGTAAAGCGGGTTCTTACTTCTCCAATATCAGTGTCAAAGTAAAAGCGGGTTCGCCCTCCTCCTGATTTTCGGCTGTCTTTTTTGTAATCCAAGTTGAACGGATTCTCGAAAGCACTAAACGTACCATATAGGGTAGTCAGATTAGAAATATCATCCGATATCTGTACATCATGAGAAATTCCGGCAAGAAAAGCCTGTTGGTCAATGCTCGCATTCGATGCTACACTTCCAAGCACAAATGGGTTTCCGGGCCGGGCCTGACTTGGGTCATTTTGATACTGATCCAGATTTAATCCTCCCGGAATTCCGTAGTACAAATCTGAATACAAAAAACTGGTTTTTAGAATCTGCTTATCACTCAGCTGAAATCGCCCCGAAAGCTCTGCTGTTTGCCGATTGAAAAAGGATTGATCCCTGTAGCCATCTGATTGCTGATTTGAGTAATTGAACCTGAGATTTCCTCCTTCAAACTGATTTTGAGCGTATGCCGAGTATCTCTGCAAGCCATATGAACCAAACATCGACCCCGCTCCCACTTCATTTTGATTGGACTGGCGGCTTTCCAGTAAAAGAGCTCCACCGTTTCCAGCCCCATAAATACTTCCTGCCGGACCACGGATCACTTCTACTTCCTGCATGTTTATCACATCCAGCAGATTAAGAGGAGTACTTCCGGATGGTTCTGTAAAAGGAATTCCATTCCAGTAAACCTTCACATTTCGCACTCCAAACGGCGCACGAAGCGAGCTCCCCCTTATCGCCACCCGATAACTTCCGGGAGCACGCTGCTCAATCCGAACGCCGGGAACAGTATTCAATCCGTAGAGTAGAGAGCCTTCATCAAATCCACCAACCAGTGCGGCATCTACATTCGTTATGGCGCCGGGCGTTTCCATGACGCTTCGGTTGCCTTCATAGCCGGTAACCACAACCTCACCGAGATCACCCTTCAGAGTGTCCGGTTCCTGCTGGGCAAAAAGCTGGGTTGATGTGAATAAGAGAAATAGAAAAAATAGTATTGTTTTGTTGTTCATAGGAACAAATTACAAAGCCTTGTATTAAGATTTAAGAATTGAATACCTTATAACAACTTTTAATTCCTTCTGTAGGATTTTAGTTTTAATTAATTGATAAGAAATGTGGCTTAGTCATTCCGTGACGAAAGCCGGAATCTAGATGGTGATAAACCCTAAATAGTTACCTTATCAAATATTCAAACCTCTGCCTTCGCAGCGGTGACTTTACTGAGGTACCAATTTTAGAAAAATAAACAACAACTACTCCTAAATACTTCCATTTGCAAGATTTAAAGAACGCACCCATTGGGATTTTTGATTCAGGTATTGGCGGACTTACCGTAGCCAAAGCTGTGATTGATGCCCTCCCCAACGAAGATATTATTTATTTCGGAGACACCGCACGGGTTCCCTATGGAATAAAATCAGAGGAAACGGTGCGTGCTTACGCGCTTCAAATCACCAATTTTTTATTAAAGCGCGGCGTGAAAATGATTCTCATTGCCTGCAATACCGTATCGGCGTCCGCCAAAGAAGAAATCATTCAGGCCGCTGGGGATATTCCGGTTTTAGATGTAATTACTGCAGGAACTAAAAACGCTGTTTCTCTGCCAAACCATAAGCATGTTGGAGTTATTGGAACCCTGGGAACAGTGAATTCCCAAGCTTATGTAAAATCAATTCATGCGTATGATCCAACCATAAAAGTTACCCAGCAGGCTTGCCCTATTTTAGTGCCTTTAGCTGAGGAAGGATGGATTGATAATGAAGTGGCCATTCAAACCCTACACCATTATCTGGATGATTTTGATGACAGCGGAATTCAATCTCTTATTTTGGGATGTACACACTATCCCCTTTTTAAAGATGTGATTCCAAAAGTTCTTAAAAATGGAAATATCGAAATCATTGACTCAGCTGAATCCATTGCAGAATCGGCGAAAGTAAAACTGGATGGTTTAGGAATCTTAAACGAAGACGGCGGCGATTTCCAATGTTTTGTAAGTGATAGACCCCAGCGTTTTCATGAACTGGCAGAACGGTTTTTAGGAAGGACTCTGAACAGTGTTGAGGTTGTCTCTCTAGATAAATAGGAATCTAACGGGTTAATCTTCTGGCCTTAAAGCCTCCAGCCCACTAAATAGAAAAACCGCCGGAGCATTCCAGTTTATGGTAATTTCATTAGTAGAATAACTGCACCAGTTATCTAAAAAGGCCAGCGCCGGCAGTTTGCTTGGATACATCTCCTCCCCACAATCCTGATTCATATTCCGTGGATTAGGTCCACCTGAAACCAAGCCCGGTACCGGTTCTTCTATTCCATCAGCCTCAGAGGGCCGGTGATGGATATTCATCACCCGTTTATCACCGTAGCCTGTAATGTAGCTGTAACCAGTAGGATTAACCCCCAGCAAATAATCCGCAACATGAAGAGCTGCGTCATAATATTTTTCATCTCCGGTTATTTGATAAGCTTGAAGAATAGCCATTCCCACATTTCCTGCATGACCGTTAGATCCCCACATGAAGTAACTATCATCATGACCAAAAGGTGAGCGATATGGGGCCGTTTCCGAAGCTGATACATGAGTATCAACCATTTCCATTAATTTCTCAATCAACCCCTTTTGATTCAGATTTAAATCGGAGTTTTTTGAATGGTGAACAAGAGAATAGAGACCTAATGCCCGAACATCATTCCAATCCGGGATTGAGAATTGCTCAGACTTCCACCCCGATTCAGAGTAGTATGATTTATCTCCGGTAGTAATATACAGCTCAGCGCCAGCCCAAAATTTCTCATCAGAAGCATTTCTGTCTCCATAAGCTCCAGTAACAATATCTGGTTCATATTGTTGGTTCATACTATTTTGCCTGTAAAGAACATCGGGATTTTTCTCAGCCCACAGCCACGCTTTTTTTGCTGCAGTTAATGCCGAGTCTGCAAAAGCCGGTTCATAATCTTTGTATACCCTTGCAGCCTGAGCCATCATCGCTGCAAAGTCGAGTGTGGCAGGAGTGTTTTTCATTACCGCGTAACGCTGACTATTAGCGTTTTCCGGCATTACGGCTCCCTCAAAATTTGCCGTGGTAAGCTTATGATATACCCCTCCGTCTTCCGGATCCTGCATCGTTATCAGCCAGCGAAGATTCCAAAGTGCCTCATCCAAAATGTCAGGAATGTGATTTCCGCTTTCAGGAATATTAAGTCTCTGTTTTTTGAAATAGTCTGGAAACTGTTCAAAAGAAAACAGCAACGTATAAGTACTGATCCCCGAGTTAACCACATACTTGTTGTAGTCACCAGCATCATACCATCCCTTAGGAGATGAAAATATGACGCCTTCGGGACGGCTCTCGGTTGCAGCTGACGCATGGATCATTATGTTCTGATCCGGGTGACCTTCCGCGCGTGCCCATTTACCAGCAAACTCTTCATCAAGTGGCGTAGAAGCCCGCATGAAATAGTAGGCTTTAAGCACCGCATCGGTAACATTTTCAAATACTTCGTTGCCAATCACAAATTCATGGGAAGTCGCTCCGCCTTCAACCTCAAGAACATATGTACCGGGCTCTTTGAAATCTGAAAAATCAGCAATCTTGATCTCTTCCCCTGATGGTATATTTAACCCGCCTTCTTCCAGCTCACCCGTAAACCTGACTTCTCCACTTGTTGCTTCTTTTATGTAAAAAACCGAGGCTTCAATTTCCGGAGTTACGGATATTTTAGGGAGATCCGGATAGTATCCAAGCTGATTGACTTTAGGGAGTGGAGTTTGTGCAACTGCTAATCCTGAGTAGATTCCTAAGAATGCCAGTATCAGAAAACCTTTAACCTTTTCCATAGTTATTTGATAAGAAGCATTTTTTTAGTGGCTGTGAGCCCTTCACTTTGAATCTTATAGATATAAACACCACTTGCGAGCCCTGCCGCATCAAAAGTGACTGTGTGTGTTCCTGCCGGTTTCATCCCTTCTACTAATGTTTTAATCAACCGGCCACTGGCATCAAAAACTTCCAGCTTGGTGAAAGAAGCGCCGGCAAGGTTAAACTCAATTTGAGTAGTAGGATTAAAAGGATTTGGATAGTTCTGTTTGAGCTCAAAAGTGTTAGGGTTTAAAGACTCGCCTTCAGTCCCCACAGATATTGAAATAAGAAGCGGTTCAGATTCTCTAAAAATAGTGGGATCATCGCTATCCTGAATTCGAATGTATAAAGTATCCGCAGGCGGATTTTCAGGAATACTAAATCTAAAATAGAAGTCTTCATTTGGCTCTAAGCCTGCTTCAATGAGTGTTGGTTCTTCCTGATTTGCGAATCGGTAATACAAATCCACGCTATCCACCAGAAAGGTATTCCAGCCCAAATACAATCTTTTTCCGGGTTCGTTACCATTAGGCGTATCGACCGAAATGCCGGTGACCGATCTCCCGGGGGTAATTTTGATAATGGCCGACTGAGCCCAGTTTTCAGCATCAGAAGAATCTTCAATTCTGAATAAAATAGAATCTCCCTTTGCATCCGGGACTTCAAAACCTTCATAACTTCCTACGGAGGCATTGACTCCGGACACAATCTCAGTATACTCGTCATCCGAAAAGATTTTATAGGAGATATCTACTGTATTGACATCACTAGCTGTCCATTCCAGTGTTATTTCAGATCCGGCATCATAAAGAGAATCTGACCCAGGACCCGTAACTGAAATCGTTTTTGTTGTGGTGTGAGTATACTCGGGTGTAGTAGCCTCAAAAGCTACTGAGAGATAAATAAAAGGCGAGTTCCAGTAGGTCGTAACTTCATTGGTAGAATAACTGCAGTAATCATCGAGGTAGGCCAATGCGGCTAATGATGAGTTATAAGCTCCTACTCCACAATCCTGACTTTGATTATTGGGATTTGCTCCGCCAGCCACCCATCCCGGAGTAGGTTCGGTAATGTTATCTGCTTCTGATTGACGATGATGAATGTTCATTGGAGTTTGTTCGCCAAATCCCGTCACGTAGCTATATCCAATTCCATTCCTTCCCAATAAATAATCCATAACATGGAGTGCGCTATTGTAGTATTGGTCTTGCCCGGTTGTTTGATAAAGCATAAACAAAGCCATTCCCAGATTTCCTGCTCCACCGTTTGAGCCCCAGTTAAACTGCCAAGACTCAATTCCAAAAGGTGAACGATAGGGTGAATTATTTCCACTACTTACATACCAACTAAATCCAGTTTGCAGTGCTTGTTTCATTGAAGCGGTGTCAGCTAAACCAACACTGGTTAGGTTTTGGCGATGATGTAATAATGAAAAAAGTCCCAGAGCCTGAACATTTCCCCATCCGGAATTACCAACATTGCTCCAGCCTCCGTCATTGTAATAATCATCATTTTGTGTAGTGATGTAAAGCTCAGAAGCTGCCCAAAACCATTCATCAGAAAAATTACCGTCTCCATAAGCTCCGGTTCCAATATCAGGATCATGGGCTGAATTCATGGCTCCCTGATTGTACTCCATATTTGGGTTTGCTTCAGCCCAGGCCCAGGCACTTTCGGCTGCAGCTAACGCTGAGTCAGCAAAGTCGGGCAGAAAAGGCTCATATACACGAGCAGCCTGAGCCATTACAGCGGCAAAGTCGAGTGTGGCTGCTGTTCCCTTTTGAACAACGTACCGATCGGCAGTTGCCTGAGATGGCATTACGGTGCCCTGGAAGTTGGCGTGTGTCAGTTTATTGTAAACTCCCCCATCGTCTGGATCTTGCATGGTAAACAGCCACCGAAGGGCAAAGGCTGCTTCGTCCAGAACATCAGGGACGTTATCACCACTTTCGGGGATATTCAGATCCTGATCATTGAAATATTCTGGAAACTGCTCGTAAGCAAAAAGCATGTGGTTGATACTGGAAGAAATAGGAACTACATATTTGTTGAAATCACCTGCATCATACCATCCACCCGGCGAAGAAATCCTTGACCCTGCCGGCCGATTATCTGTAGCAGCTGAAGGATGTATAATTACCTGATTATCCGGATGTCCGGCTGCTCTCGCCCATTCGCCTGCATACTCTTCCGTTAGAGGAACAGAGGCACGATTAAAGTATAAAGCCTTTGTTAATCCTTTTGATAGCTCACCAAATACATTATTCTCAATGCTGAATGGATACGATTTCCCTCCTCCGTCTGCATATAAAACATACTCGCCTGGAGTTTTAAAATCTGAAAAGTCCGCAACCTTAACTTGCTCTCCCGACAGAGAGTAATTTCTGCTTACACTAAATTCTCCCTGATATACAACGGTTCCATCTGTCGCATTTCGAATGTGAAAGCTTGTTGAGGATGAAGGTGAAATAGCAACTTTCGGAGCTTCAGGATAAAACCCTAATTGATTGAGCTTTACCATGTTATTTGCAGACTGGGAAAAAGCAGCTACCGAAAACAAAAATGTGAAAGCGATGGTCAGCTTTAATGCGGTCCTGATATTCATCTCGATTTACTTGAAGTTAGGCTGATATATTGCTCCTTGGTAAGAAGAAGCTATATGAATATGAATAATATCCGCCTATTAATCCATTGAGAAGAATTTTCATGAGAGCTATCGCACCTCAGAAACACACTTCCTGTAACCTAAGTATTATTAGCATTTAATCCTTATTTACGGCGACTTTATAAAGCCATATCATGAAACAGATTACGGCACCAACTCCAAGTAGATTTGTGAGCCATGCTAAACCTTCCGGCATAATTCGCAACGCATCCGTGCTTTCAAATAGTGCAAATGGAATGGCAAGTACAATACCGATCAGTGCTTCACCGGTTATCAATCCTGAAGAAAACAGTAAGCCTTTACGCTCGGCTCCGGTTTCTGCTTCTTCCGGGCTTTCACCGCTTGCAATTGCTCTATTTCGAACAACTTTTGCAGCTCCCCATGCAATCATCCCGCCTAAGAAAATAGGGACTGAAAGCTCAACGGGTAAGTAGATACCCACAGCAACGGCAAGCACAGGAGTTCTGAATTCAGATTCTTTACGTTTCAACACTTCATCCAGTATAATGATAGCTACGGCAATTAAGCCCCCGATGATGATCATACCCCATTCCAGATTTTGGGCAAAAACACCCTCAGCTACAGACTGCATCAACGTAGCTTGTGGAGCGGTCAGCATTTCTGCTGGGTTCATCCCTTCGCGGGGAAATACGCCTCCAAGACCATAGGCATTGAAAAGTAAACTCAAAATCGGGGCGATTACCAAAGCGGCAGCAACTACACCAACTACCTGCATAATCTGTTGTTTGTAAGGAGTAGCTCCTACTATTTGTCCGGCCTTTAAATCCTGAAGATTATCTCCAGCTAAAGCAGCGGCACAAGCAATCATCGCTCCCACAATAATGGCTGCAGCGGCGGCAGTAGTTGCTTTGTCCATATCGGCGGTAAAATCGACCTGTCCGCCAAGAATAGCCAGCAAGCATAATGAAGTGGCCAATACGGTAGCTATGGTAACTCCGGAAATCGGATTATTGGATGACCCCACCAAACCAGCCATATATCCGGCAACTGACGAGAATAGAAATCCTGCAAATAATGAAAAGACCACTCCAAATGTGATGGCCGTCCAGTAAGCGCCGCTGCTCACCGCCAGGTGTTCAATATCAATCACAAACATAAACACAATGAAGATGGGAATGGCCAGGCCAATAATACCCCAAATCACAATGTTAATAGGAGTATCCATTTCTGTTCTTGGGATGTTTCCACCTCCATCACTATTTAACTCTTTTACAGCTGCCATGGACGACTTGATACCATCAACCAGTGGTTTTGCCAAAGAAATGAGTGCCCAGACTCCACCAACAACCATAGCGCCAACACCGAGGTAACGGATTTTTTGACTCCAGATCGCCAAGGCGGCATCGTATCCTTCCGCAGCCCCCACAATAGCCGATATCTCTTCCGGACTTGTAACCGCCATATAGATCGGGATTCCGAACAGCCAGGAAATCAATCCCCCGGCAAAAATAAGCACCGCAATATTCAACCCTACGATATACCCGACCGCCAGCAGGGCCACCGATAAATCACTCCCAAAACCAAAGATGGACTTTCCGGCTTTTACCGAACCGCCAACAGAACCCGCAAAAATCTTTAAACCTGTTTGACTGAGTTTAAACAAAGCCGCCGCAATACCGGCTTGAATAATCGTCTTTATTCCTGCTCCACCTTCTGTCCCGGCTTTCAAAACCTCACCGGTAGCTACACCTTCCGGAAACTGAAGATCACTTTCTACAATTAAAGCCCGCCGAAGTGGGATGGTAAATAGCACTCCTAAAATCCCTCCAAACATAGCAATAGCGGCCGTTTCCAAAAAAGGAAAGTCGAGCCAGTATTTAAGTAGAATCAGCGCCGGAAGGGTAAATATCACTCCTGCCGCCAGTGATTCCCCGGCAGAGGCTGCCGTCTGAACAATGTTGTTTTCCAAAATATTGGATTCTTTGAACAACCTTAAAACCGCCATAGAAATAACTGCAGCCGGAATTGAGGCTGAAACCGTCATCCCAACTTTAAGCCCCAAATAGGCATTGGCACCGGCCAGAATTGCGGATAACAAAAAGCCAAGTATTACAGCTTTTACGGTGATTTGTGGCAGATCGTCATCTGCAGAAACAAAGGGGGTGAACTCTTTCTTACTCATCGCAATAATTAGGTTTTAGAATTGGAGTTGGACTAAGATAACACCAAAGTTCAATCTGGCAAGTAAAATAAACTTTCGGTTGTTAGTTTTCAGTCGGTTGATAAGGTCCATAAACAGCATCTCGAAAATCCTTATGAATGGTTCCTGCAAATGGAAAAACTTGAACGAAAAGCACTGCCGTCAACTCATTAACCGGATCTACCCAAAATAAAGTAGAAGCTGCTCCATCCCAGAAAAACTCCCCGACGGTTCCCATATTTTCTTCAGCCGATTGTGGTGGAGCAACCCGTACGGCAAAATCAATCCCGAAGCCAACCTGCCCTTTGCTTGGCAGCCAAAGCCGCTCAGTCACCTCTTCAGAAAGCTGATTGGTTGCCATGAGTTTAACCGTTTCCGGTTTCAGAATTTGCACTCCGTCCAGAGTACCTTCATTTACCAGCATTTGGGTGAAGGTCATGTAATCATCAAGTGTTGAAGCCAGTCCCCAGCCACCCGGTGTAAGCGGCCACTTTTGGGTATACATCGAGTGGGCAGCAATATCAGGAATTTGTTCCAGCTCCCCTTCCTGATTTCGCTGGAAAAGAGAAGACATCCGATCACGATCTTCTTCGGGGACAAAATAGCGCGTCTCATTCATTCCCAAAGGATCCAATACATTTTCCCGAACATAGTCTTGAAAAGTTTCGCCGGAGAGAACTTCAACGAGTCTGGCCTGCACATCAACCGAAGGGCCATAGTACCACTCTTCGCCGGGGTGGAATTCCAAAGGCAGTGAAGCCTGTTTTTCAGCAAATTCTTTAAGCGTATTTTCCCGATTTAGTGGCTGAGCATCCTGTAACAATCGGCCAATATATAAGTGATTTCCATCGTTGGCGAAACCAGAAGTATGCCGTGTTATATCCCGAACGGTTAAAGGCCTTTTGGGCTCAAGCAAAATAGGATTGCCTTCATCGTCCATGCCTTCAAAAACCTTTACGTCTCTAAATTCCGGCAGGTAATCAGAAAGCGGATCATCCAACTCAAATTTGCCCTGCTCATATTGCTGCATCAATGCCGTGCCGGTGATAGGTTTTGTCATTGAAAAGATAACCGCTATGGATTCCCGGCTCATCGGGATGTCTTCTCTTCGGTCTGCATGGCCAAAAGCCCCAAAGTAAACCTCTTCCCCATCTTCATATATAAGAGCAGAAGCACCTGCTACACGGTTTGAATCCACAAAACTTTGAAGAGCTTTGTCAATTCTATTACCAGTCTGTGAATCAACAATTCTTTCAGTTTTGGTAGTAGTACAGGCTACAGCTGCAATCATCGTCATTGCAATTAATAGAGTTGAAATCCGCATTGTGAAAAAGTTTGGTTAGCTGTTGTTGCACATAGAGTAAGGGAAAGAAAAATAATTAACTAATCGAAATAGCTTGGGTTTTTAGGTTTTTGTTTTGAAGTAACCTCGTGAAATTTCGCATATGCAGACAACAAAAATTCTAATCCTAACTTATATGTCTCTTTTATACTATCCCGATTGTCGTACAGGTAACCACCAATGACTCAACAATTCTTATGAACAAACTCATTTTACTTCTTGGCCTCATAATTGGCTCGCTTTCAATTACGGATTCTCCTGTATCGTTAGCTCACGAAAATGAAACTACCCCTGTTTTTAATATAGAGGATTACAGCTGGCTGGTCGGTTCCTGGACCGGAGATGGATTTGGCGGAATTTCTCAGGAAACGTGGTCTGAACCTGTAAATGGAACTATGATGGGCATGTATCGCCATATCAAAGATGGCGAACTGGTGTTTTATGAATTTCTGTTGCTTGATGAAACCGGCATCCGACTCAAACATTTCAACCCTGACCTAACCGGCTGGGAAGAAAAAGACGATATGACTTCCTTCGAAATGATCAGCTTTTCCAAAGACAGGATTGAAATGAAAGGGCTGACTTTTGAAAAGAAGTCTGATACGGAGATGACTATTTCTCTGAAGATGAGACGCGCCGGTGAAATCACTACTGAGGTTTTTAATATGAAGCGGGATTAATATCACTTCTTCAACAAATCACGAATCTCAGTCAATAACACTTCTTCTTTTGAAGGCTCAACAGGCTTAGGGGCCGGCTTCTCTTCTTCTTTTTTCATAAATTGATTGTAAGCCTTCACCACCATAAAGATTGCTGCAGAAGTAATTAAAAAGGTGATAATGGTATTAATAAAAGCCCCGTAATTGATGGTAATTGCTTGAAGTGTTCCATCTTCCAGTGTGCGCTCGGCAATGGTGAGTTTGAGATTTGCAAAATCTACTCCGGCTATAAAATATCCTACGGGAGGCATGATGATGTCATTCACAAATGACTTCACGATAGCACCAAAGTAGGTAGCCATGATAAGCCCCACCGCAAGTTCTATGACATTTCCTCGAGAGACAAACTTCTTAAACTCTTGTATCAAATCTTTCATTACTTCTTGATGAATTAGTATTTCTTTCAATATCCCCAATGTTAAGCGGGAGCACAATCATTCAATATTCAGTATTGAATGTTCAATGTTCGATATTCAACCCCGCTTTTCTTGCATCTTCTTAACGGTAGAGAGTACCATTTTTCGGGGAGCCAATGGAATCAGATATTCCAGTTGAATTTTCAAACTCAGATCATTGATGGCAATTAGCTTTCCCTTCATCATCGCTTCATAGCCTACTTCAGCCACCGACCGGGAAGTGGCGGCGTTTTTAAATAAATCTGTTCCTTCTAAATCAGCTTCTTCAGCAAATTCTGTTTCTACGGGTCCCGGGCACAAGGCTGTGCAGGTGACATCGGTATCCATCAGCTCACCGGCAATGCCCTGACTCAATGAAACAACGTAAGCTTTGGTTGCATAGTAAACGGCTTGAAGCGGTCCGGGGAGTAATCCCGCGGTACTCGCTACATTTAAAATCCTGCCGCTGTTTCGCTCAACCATCCATGGTAAAAATAATCGGGTAAGTTTTGTCAAAGCCTTAATATTCAAATCTATCATCCGCTGCTGATACTCGTCATCCTGCTCGTGAAAATATCCATGACCGCCAAAACCGGCATTATTAATCAGGTATTCTACATTAATTCCTTCTCTCTTGATCTCCTCATGAATTTCCTCACAAGCATTTTCAGCAATCAGATCTTTAGCAATAACCTTTACTTTTACACTATATTTGGCCTCCAGCTCTGTTTTCAATTCCTTGAGTTCATGATCGCGCCGGGCAACAATAATTAAATCGCTCCCTTTTTCAGCATGAATAGTGGCGAGATCTCTTCCAATTCCGCTGGATGCTCCGGTGATAAGTGCTGCTTTTTGCATGTGTGATTTTTGGGGGATTATTGTCTTTAATTGATGAATCTTTATAAAGGAAGGTTTTTTTAGCCTCTTTATCTAATCTCCTTTACCTTTCAGCTAACGCTTATTTCAAAACAAACATTTAGATTTAGCCTATGAAAACCATTGCTCAGCTTACTTACATTCCTTTATCAGAAGAAGATCCTCGTGAAAAAGTTCAAGACTTGCTCGAACATCTGGCTCAATATGATGTTGAAATTGAGGTAGGCTATTTGTCAACTACGGTAATTGGGGCTCCGAAAACTATTTTTGAGATTATCGAAGATCTCTACGACACCATGTCTCTGGAAAGTGAGAAGTTCCGTTTTCATATAGAATTGCTTAGTCCTGAGAAATAGGTTTTAGGGGCAAGGTGTAAGGTTTTAGTTTCATTAGTCATCCTGAGGATACCTCCGAAGGATCTGCAAAAGTTAGACACGTGAAGATTCTTCGCTATCGCTCTGAATGACTTAACTAAAACCTTGTCCCTACCCCCTATAAAAGTTTTGAAGCCAGGTTCGCCAGATCAGAGCGCTCTCCTTTTTCAAGGTTGATGTGCGCATATAGCTCATTGTTGTGCATTCGATCTACCAGATAACTCAGCCCGTTACTTTGGGCATCCAGGTAAGGCGTATCAATCTGGAAGATGTCTCCTGTAAAGACCACTTTCGTATTCTGTCCTGCTCTAGTAATAATGGTTTTGACCTCATGTGGAGTCAGGTTTTGAGCCTCATCAATAATAAAAATCACATTTGAGAGACTCCTCCCTCTAATGTAAGCCAAAGGCACAATCCGGAGTTTGTCCGTTTGCAGCATCTCGTCAATTTTCTTGAACTGCTTGCTGGTTTCTTTGTACTGATTTTTGATATAGCTCAGGTTATCCCAAAGCGGCTGCATGTAAGGATCTATTTTAGCATTTGCATCCCCGGGCAGAAATCCAATGTCTTTATTGCTCAACGGAACAATCGGCCGTGCCAGATAAATTTGTTTGAAGTTACTTCGCTGCTCAAGCGCGCTGGCAAGTGCTAACAATGTTTTCCCGGTTCCAGCTGCACCGGTTATGGTACTGCATAAAATGTTAGGGTTTTGAAGGGCATGCATCGCAAAAGTCTGCTCTGCATTTTTGGGCTGAATGCCATATGCATTCGTTTTTTCCACCACTTCCACATGCTTACTCTTAGCATTATACCAGCCCAGCGCAGACGACCCGTGGCTTTTCATGATGTAGTAGTGATTGCAAAGAGGGTCGCCTTCCATCAGGTCAGCAGGTTTAATTTTCCCTTTCTCATAAAACTTACTGATCACCGAAGGATCTTCGATTTCGAGCGTTGTCTTCCCCTTGTACAAATGCTCAATATCCTGAATCCGAATCGTTTCATAATCTTCTGATTCCAGATTCAGTGCACGGGCTTTCAGCCTTAGATTGATATCCTTGGAAACTAAAATAACCTTTTGATTGGGGTTTTCTTCTTTGAGGTGAAGAGCGGCGTTGATAATGCGATGATCATTCTTATCCGAACCGTACACTTTGGTGGCATCCAAAGAGTTCTTGCCGTTGGTGATAACCCGAAGTTTTCCGTGCGACCGGCCATTCATTGGAATCCAGTCCTGAAGCATATTGTCATCCGATATACCATCCAAGTACCGGATAAATTCCCGAGCATGTAGATTAATTACGTTGTTTCCTTTTTTAAAAGTATCCAGCTCTTCAAGAACTGTGATGGGAATTGCTACATCATTTTTCTCAAAGTTTCTAACTGCTTCATAGTCATATAAAAGAACGGAAGTGTCGAGGACGAAGATCTTCTTAGATTTCTTCTTAGGCATAGATGAGATGGTTTAATTAGTCTTGCCAGTGTACCAGCCATTTGTCTGTAGTCGATGATTGAAAAGAACGGCTCTCGAAATAAAGCTAAAGCCCAACCCATATGCAACGGGTGGAAAAGATTTAATCCAATTTTAATGGGGAGGTTTTTGAGGATCTTGATATGGTGATTAGGTGATATAGTATTCCCACCATATCACCTAATCACTTTATCACTCAAACACCACAGAGCAATACTTACCGCCACCCCCGCATTCAAACTCTCAACCTTATCCTGTCCGGGAGCCGATTCTATCCTGACTTTCTTTCTTCCCGAGTTCAATAAATTCGGGCTGATTCCATTTCCCTCATTCCCCACAACAATAATCGTTTTTTCTGCGGGTTGAACCGATCCGAGCTTCACACTATCCGCTCCGCCATCCAGCAGCAGGACTTCCCATCCTGATTTTTCCAGCTCTCCAAAAACACCTTCTAGCTCTCCACTGAACACCGGAATACTCCCCGTTGCCCCGGCCGTACTTCGAACTACTTTCGGGTGATACACATCCACACTCCCCTTTCCGGCAACTAAAGCCTTTGCTCCAAACCAGGCCGCTGTTCGCAAAATCGTACCCATATTTCCAGGGTCTTGAATAGCATCCGTAGCAACAATTATTCCGGAATCGCCGGCCAATTTCTCAGGCTGAATTTCTTCCGGCATCTTACACAGTGCCAAAACCCCTTGTGGACTTTCTGTATCAGCCACCTCAAACAATACATCCTCTTCTATCAAAACACTGAAAGCTGTCAGCTGATCGCTGATCGCTTTCCCATCAAGCACAAATATAGTCTCCACTTCCACCAGGCCATTTTCAACAACCTGCTCAACCGCCCGCTCCCCTTCAACTACAAACCGCTGTTCTTTTTCGCGGTACTTTTTGCGTCCGAGTTTGCGAAGTAATTTTATCTCATTGTTAGATGCTTTTCTCATACATCAAGAATACAGAACTCAGGATTCAGAATACAGTAATTAAAGTGAGGTTTGACTGCTGTATTCTGACACCTGACTTACCTATCTTCACCAAAAAACAACAGATAAATTATCGTTATGGAGTTTCTGAAGGCATTAGGCATCGAAGGCATCAATCCCGGAACTAGTACGGGGCGCAAACATCATGAAAGCAAAAACACGATCAGCAGTTTTACCCCTACTGATGGAAAGAAAATTGCGACCGTTGGTGTAACAACCCGCGAGCAATATGACAGTGTCGTAGAAGAAGCACAAAAGGCTTTTGAAGTATGGCGTGAAATGCCGGCTCCACAACGCGGCGAGATTGTCCGGCAGATCGGGGACAAACTTCGCGAATTCAAGGAGCCGCTTGGGAAACTGGTCACCTACGAAATGGGTAAAATCTATCAGGAAGGTCTGGGCGAAGTTCAGGAAATGATTGATATCTGTGATTTTTCAGTCGGTCAGTCCCGAATGCTTTACGGGAATACCATGCATAGCGAGCGTCCTCAACACCGTATGTATGAGCAATGGCACCCCCTTGGGATTGTGGGCATCATTTCGGCATTCAACTTCCCGGTTGCTGTGTGGAGCTGGAATGCTATGCTTGCTGCTGTCTGTGGCAACGTGATGATCTGGAAAGGCTCCGAAAAGACGCCATTGTGCGGAGTTGCGGTTCAAAAAATTGTTGCTAAAGTTCTGAAAGAAAATGACCTCCCTGAAGGTATTTTCAACTTGGTTACCGGAGACCGGGAAGTCGGCGAATGGATGACTGAAGACAGTCGTATTCCATTGATTTCAGCAACAGGCTCCATCAGAATGGGTAAAGAAGTCGCCAAAACTGTGGGCGGTCGATTAGGAAAAACCATTCTCGAATTGGGCGGAAATAACGCCATCATCATCTCCGAAAATGCCGATCTTGAGATGGCTATTCGAGCAACCGTCTTTGGTGCGGTAGGAACTTGTGGTCAGCGCTGCACCAGCACCCGCCGGCTGATTATACACGAATCGGTGTACGATCAGGTGAAAGAACGGCTGCTCAGTATCTATGAGAATATAACTATTGGTGATCCTCTGGATGAAAGCACTTTGGTCGGACCTATGATCGATCAGGCTGCAGTGGATCAGATGCAGAAGGCACTTAAAGAAATCGCTAAAGAAGGCGGAACGGTAATCACCGGCGGCGAGCCTCTTGATGAAGATGGGTTTTATGTAAAGCCGGCTATCGCTGAAGTGGAGAATCATTACGACATCGTTCAGGAAGAGACTTTTGCTCCTATCCTCTATCTCATCAAATACAAAACCATGGATGAAGCGATGAAATATCACAATGGTGTGAAGCAGGGACTAAGCTCCGCCATGTTTACCCTGAATATGCGTGAAGCTGAAAATTTCCTGAGTGCCCATGGCTCTGACTGTGGAATTGCCAACATCAACATTGGAACAAGCGGTGCTGAGATTGGTGGTGCTTTTGGAGGCGAAAAAGAAACCGGTGGCGGACGTGAATCCGGCTCCGATGCCTGGAAAGCATACATGCGCCGACAAACCAACACCATGAACTGGGGCGATTCGTTGCCGTTAGCTCAGGGTATCGACTTTGATGTTTAGGGCTTAGTCACAACCCAAATTATCAAATATTGTCATCCCGAGTGCAAAGTAAAGAATAAAGGATTATGAGCTTGAACACGAGGGATCTCAAGTTCTAAATTACATCCTAATACAAACTTTGAGATCCTTCGCGAAAACCAACTTTGGCCTATTTGTTCATTTAAGCGCTCAGGATGACATTCTTGTCCCTTAAATAGTATTTATGATAAACGAAGCGCAAAAATTAATCACCCACTTCGACCTTCAGGAACACCCTGAAGGCGGCTATTTCAAAGAAACCTATCGTAGTGAGGGTGAAATTCCGGAGGGAGTTCTTCCCGAAGAATTTGAAGGAGATCGAAATTATTCCACCGGTATCTACTTTCTCCTCACTTCCGATGCTTTTTCAGCTTTCCATAAAATCTACCAGGATGAAATGTGGCACTTTTATCAGGGTTCGTCGCTTACCATTCATATGATTAGTCCCGATGGTAAATATTCAAAGCAGGTTATTGGGTTGAACTTTGATGAGGGTGAGCTTCCTCAATTCACAGTTCCTAAAGAATACTGGTTTGCCGCGGAAGTGAATGAGCCTGACAGCTATACCTTTGTGGGATGCACGGTCTCACCCGGCTTTGATTTTCGGGATTTTGAGTTGGCGGAAAAAGATGCACTAACCAACCTTTATTCTAACCATTCAAAAATTATCGGAAGACTTACACGAAGCTAAACCCTCGTAATTCAAAAAGTACTCCTAGCCCAACTTTAGCCTTAATCATCCAAAGGACGGGCATTTTGTTTTTGATTCTGTTTTTCGGATAATAGAGTTAATGCTAAACCAAATGATCTGATTATGAATAAGTTTCTTCTCTTTCTCCGTGGATGTGCACTTGGTATTTTATTCTTCGGTATCATTCTTTTCTTTTCAGATGGTGGCCTTCTTGGTGAAAAATCCTTAAGCCACATCCTTGCGATTATTGGTGGCATTCTTCTTTTCGGTTATAGCTCTATGAAATTTCCGGAAGAGTTTTGGAAAGCTTGGCTTCCTAAAAAAGAAGCTTAGGCTTCAATTTTCTATTCAGCTGGTTAGCTCTTCAACAAATTCAGCTTGCTCGGGTATCATTTCACAGCTTAACAGAGCCTGATATCAAGATAAGTGGTAGGTATAGAATCAGAAATCACGCTATACAAAAAATTTCATCCAGCCAAGTGTTACAAATAGTAGTATGAGGCGATAGGTTTGAATCAGGGGTATGAAAGCGGCATTTAGTAAAATAACTTTCCCTGCTTTTTTCCATAGACTACCCGCAAAAAAGTCACGGTACAGAAAAAACGCATAGATATTAAGGATTAAAAGCAACGTAACTGATAAGCTCATCTCAGATATCAAATCCATCATTCCCGAAATCTCAAATTGTGTTGAAATCAATAAGTACGTTCCGGGTAGCACGGAGCACAAAATAAAAACCAGAAAAGCACTCAATACTAAGTTGTAATTAATATGATGCAGGAATGGCTTTTTCTCCCTTAAGCTCAGGTTCAGTATCCATGTAGCTCCTGAAAAAAGTAAAGGAATGAGAACCAGCAATGCCTTTGAAAGTATCTGAGTCAGCTCATCATATTCTACAGCAAATTCAGTATAGTTCAAACCAGATGCCGCAATGAATGAGTCAATAAAACCTTTGGTGTATTCGCTGTAAGGAAGCCGATTCAGCTGAGTATCTAATGAAGTTTTAAAGGTATCTACGGCTGGAAATATAAAGTAAAAGGCATTGGCAAGAATGAAAACCTTGATAGGTGAAAGATATTTTTTTCGTGCTCCGGATAAATACTCAGTCACATATTGATGTGGCTTAATAAGAAAAGCTTTAAAGGTATTCAGGAAGCTGTTTTCAAAATTGAGCCAGCCACTTAAAAATTCATTGAATAGAACGGTGACTTTATGATCTTTCTCAGATAGCTTCCGCTGCCCACATTGTGGACAATATGAGGTATTAAATGGCTCATAACCACAGTTTGGGCATTTTTCAATATCGACCAATTCCGCCATGGCCGACTATATAACTTTTTCAATCCTTTGGAGCAACTCCTCCGCAAAAGATTTCTGCTCCGGTTTCATAAACACGCTCCTCAAAATAGTGACCTGCTCCGAATCCACTTCATATTCCGGATGCAGCCGATGAAAAGTATCCGCCTGTATTTTATATAGCGAAAGGTAAAACGACTGCTCTCTCATCCCCGCATCAAACACCTCTTTTGACTTCGCTGAAATCTCTGATGTCGAACTTACATTGGCTGGGAAATATCCTAAGATATCTAATTCCGGTTTTTTGAAAGCCTTCAGCTTTTCGCTCTTTTCCAGCAATTCGTACATATTCCGAGCCGCTTGCAAGCACTTTTTAAGAACCGGTCCAAAACCCTCTTCTTCCTTTAAAGGAAACATCTGTAGCGTTGCCCAAAAAGCTACGGCTGCAGCTCCGGCTCTTGAACATTCCAGACTTATCTCCCCTAAGTGTAAATCATCGGAGGTAAAATAGGTGTATGGCGAATCGTGTTTATAAAACTTCCCAACAGCCGGATCTTTAAATAGTACACATCCACAACCATAAGGCTGCAATCCATGTTTATGAGGGTCCACAACTATGCTGTCGGCTTCCTCCATCAACCTCCAGGAAGTACCATCAATGATATCTGAATCCTTTAGCGCTCGGAAAAAACCGCCATAAGCCGCATCAATATGAATTCGAATTCCGTGTTCCTTTGCCCAGGGTAAAATCTGATCCAGCGGTTCAACTTCTCCCAGTCCGGTAGTTCCAAGCGTTACAACTATAGTCCCAATTTCTTTTGGGTTGATGGCATCGAGATCAAACTGACCATTTTCTTGAACCGGCACTTTCAATCCTTCAACCCGCAAAACGCCACACATTCGTCCATGGGTGTAATGAGAGTTTTCGGAAAAGGCGATTTTCTTCTTTGGATGAGATTCTCGTGCTACCCAAAGGGCTTCAAGGTTTGCAATGGTACCGCTGGCTGTTAAATGCCCAAGAAAACTATCTCCATATCCAAAGAAATTAGCTAATTCAGCGACCGCCTCTTTTTCCATCTCTGAAGATGGCGGACCACCATCCAGCGCGTGGTTATTGGGATTGATGGACATCGCCATAGCATAAGCCGCCCAGGTTAGTGGGTGTGGTGGCTTCAGCATTTGCCCGGCATAAACCGGATGATGAAAAGGGAAATTACATTTCAGGCGCTGGACCAATCTGCTGAAAACTTGCTCGACTTTTTCATCAGAAATAGAAAGCGTGGGATCTGTTTCCCACGCTCCAAAAGAGTTTTTCCATTCTGAGATTTGACTCAGAGCTTGATCTAATTTCTTTTTCGAAGATTCATCCATTAGTAAAGATTTACAGAAACACCGGCAGAAAGCACTTGTTTGAGCTGCACTTCGCTTGAAAAGTCATTGTCATACCGAAGCTCAAATTGGAAAGAAGCACTTACCACATTATTGATTTGTCCGACCAGCTCATTTCCCCAGGCTACGTCCGTCTCGCTAATGGGAATCAAGAAGTTCGTAAAAGTCTCAAGGCTGCTGGAATACAAAATATTTTCAGCAATCGCTTTCTCGAAATTAATACCGGTCGTCAAACCACCCTCACCCCTAAAATTATCGCCTTGATTCAGTCCATAATTTGGAGCCAGCTCGCCATCACTGATTATTGTTTGTTTCAGTCCAAGACCTGCCTCAAAAATAAAACTCTGGGTGGGTGCATACGCTAAACCAATTCCTTCATTGAAATAACCAGGCGCCATGAAATTTGAGATAAGAGAGTCACCACCGGCCACTTTGGCATCGTAATTAAAACCTCGGTCAAACTGGGTTTTAAAGCCTATTACACCATATGCAGAAAGCGTACCATCCTCTTCAAATGTATAGGTAAATCGATTTCGAATAGAAATAAGATCATCAGTCTTACGAACACCATCACCATTAATGCGTGCTTGTCCGTACTTTAGATTAGTTCGGAACCCATAGGCGAACTTTCCATCCCGAAAAAGGAGAGTAAATACTGAAGATCCTGTTCCACTTACTGAGCTTACCCCACCCTGAGACCAGTTACTATAGGCCGCTTGTGACCCATTAAGGCTGGCTACCCATTGTTGTTCCCATCCATTTAAGGTATCAGGAATTGACACTGTTTGAGCTGATGTACCGGTCGCTATAAAAAGTGCAACGATTAATGATAAAATTGATTTAATCTTAGAATCCATCTTGTTCATTTAGTATTTATTGGTTTTTAAATAATATTGCTTGATCCAGACTTCCATCTTTCAGCATTACTTCAATATGCTCGCCTAGCTTTGTAGGTAATGTAAGACCTGTTAAATCGGTTCTTAAAGGATACTTTCGATGTCCGCGATCCAACAGGGCCGCAATTTCGATACTGGTTGGTTCATATACATTGCAAACTGCAGAAAGAGCCCGGAACATTGTTTTACCTGAAAAAATCACATCATCAACAAGCAGCACAAATGTATCGTTGCAGTCTGGCAGGTTATTCTGTGAAGTACTTCCCTGAACATCATATCTATGAACAGTGATTTTTGTTTCCATCAGCTTTTGGAGTTGCTCAACCAAGAGTTGTGCCGTCGCCTCTCCACGCTCATTAATCCCAATTACAATAAGCTCATTTTCACTTTCCTTACTTAAGCGTTCCCATGTTTGAATCGCCATTCGTTTAATTGAGCGCTCTATTCGGGCACGATCCATTAAAACAATCTGCTTTTTCATATCCTCTATTTAGATTTCACTCCAAGGTAGCGTTTTCTGCACTTAGTGTTAAAAATATCAAAAAAATTAGGGTGAATTTCTTACATTAACAGTGTTAACCTAAACCTTAAAAAGAGAGATTTATGAAACGATTAATTGGAACCGTATTGGTTGGTGCTACTGCCTTTGCAGGTGGTGTTATTTCAGGACTTCTGCTAACACCAAAAAGCGGAAAGGTGAATCGCCGCTGGATTAGTATGCAAGGCAAAGAAACTAAAGACTGGCTGGAAGAAAAAGGCCGGAAGTTTAAACAAGAAAATGAGCACCGCATTGATAATTTTTCCAAAGGCGTTAAGAAGACCCTGAAAGATGCTGTTCCCAATCTCTATGAAGCCACTGAAAACCTTCACTTTTCTGAAGAAGAAGGGATTGAAGAAATAACACAGCATGGATAGTACCGGCTTTCAACATTCTGAAGCCTTCCTGCAGTGGATTTGGGAAAACCTGCTATTCGACTTTAGCCGGTTGGAAACCACTGATGGAAAACAAATACAGATTCTCGATCAGGGGAAATTGAATAATTCCGATGGTCCGGATTTCAAACGTGCCGCCATTGAAATTGACGGGTTAACCTGGCACGGGGATATTGAAATACATACTCAAAGTGAGCATTGGAATTCCCATGGGCACCATAATGATCCAAATTTTGATGCCGTCATACTGCATGTTGTTACAGATTACAGTGCCTCACCGGTTCAAACTCAAAATGGCAGCACTCCGAGTACCCTGAACCTATTGCCCTATCTTTCTCAGGAATTGCATCTTTTCTTAAAGAGTTTTGCCAGCCCTTCAGAACTGCCCTGCAGCTCAGGGCTCCATTTTATTTCCGAAGATGCTTTTTATGCTCAGATTGAGAAAGCTCATCATGAGTACTTTGAAAAAAAGTCCAATGACTTTATCCGATTTTATGATCCCAACCTGACACCATCCAAAGCCTGGAAACACGCTCTTGTTATTTCTCTCTGGGATGGGCTTGGGATTTCACACAACCGTGAACCAATGCAAACTACTGCAAAAGAGTTACTTGAAACGTGGGATGGACTCTCTGTTGAAGATGGGATTAAGATTGCTTTACAGATTGCCGGGCTCTCAGCTACTGATGCAAATACAGATTCACTTTTAGACTGGAGTTACAAATCAGTAAGACCGGCAAACCACCCAATAAAAAGAATTGAACAAGCCACATCAATCAGTCAGTTTATTTTAAACCAACCGTTTGAAGATTTTCTCACAAAAGACGCTCCTGATTTATGGAATAGCTGGCATCAAAAGTCCTCACTTAAAAATTCCGGACGCATGAAAATCCTCTATGGAACAGTTTTTTTACCGGCTCTATATATGCTTGGGAAATTGTTCGCATCTCATGCGTTAGCTGATGCTTCACTCTCAACATGGAAACATTTAAAAACACCAATACCACCAACTTTACTAAAAAAGTACACCTCACTAAATGTCGGCAACCCCGCTTATCGCAAAAAATTAGGCGCTGTTCACCAATTAAAAACCTATTGCGAGGCTTCTAGGTGCTCTGAATGTTTTGTACTAAAAAAAGCGATTCAGTCTTGATTGCTTTTAAAGTGATTTCTATCTTTGGAGTCTGTCAATGACACGTATTGCCCGGTCGTCTAATGGCAGGACACCTGGTTTTGGTCCAGGCAGTGGGGGTTCGAATCCTCCCCGGGCAACAATTAATACAAAGGATGACTGTTAAGCCATCCTTTTTGTTTATAAATCACTGATTCGATTTTAAACAATTTGTATGTAAACCTGAACTGAAGGCGCTCAAAGTGGACACACCTCTGGCGATTTTTTCCGGTACAAGTAACCCGGCTTTAGCAAGAGCAATTGCTGAAGAATATGGTACATCACTTGGTGATGTAACTATTAAGAAATTTTCGGATGGAGAACAGTACGTTAAGTACGAGCAAAGCATTCGGGGCGAAGATATTTTTGTAATACAATCTACTCCCCCTCCCGGTGATAACATTATTGAGTTATTGCTTTTGTTGGATGCCGCAAAACGAGCTTCAGTGAAGAGGGTTACAGCAGTAATTCCATATTTTGGCTATGCCCGCCAAGATCGCAAAGATCAGCCCCGGGTTTCAATAGGTTCAAAATTAATGGCAAACTTGCTGGTTAAAGCTGGCGCTGACCGAATCTTAACCATGGATTTGCACGCTGCTCAGATACAAGGATTTTTTGATATCCCGCTCGACCATTTATATGCGAGCCGGGCTTTTATTGATCACTTTACCTCGAATCCAATCGATAATTTGGTTGTGGTAGCTCCGGATGTAGGCAGTCTGAAAATGTCTCGTGCTTACTCCAAGAAGTTAGGAGCTAGTCTTGCTTTTATAGATAAAAGAAGACCTAAACCCAATCAATCCGAGATCATGAATTTGATTGGCGAGGTCGAAGGAAAGAATGTGTTAATTGTCGATGATTTGATCGACACCGCCGGAACGTTGACTAATGCAGCAGCTGCTTTGAAAGAAAGAGGTGCTTTAAACATTATTGCAATTTGTACACACCCGATTTTGTCGGGTCCGGCATTTCAGCGAATCGAAGATTCGCCCATTGACGAGTTGTTGGTAACAGATACAGTTCAGCTTCGCCAGCCTTCAGATAAGATTAAGGTGTTGAGCATTGCGAATATTTTTGCTGAAGCTATACAACGCATACATACTAACGACACTATCAGTGCACTGTTTGATAATTAATGATTAAGGTAAACGCATTATGGCATACCCAGAATTAGTAAAACTTGAAGGAAAAGTAAGAGATACCAGCAAACAAGCTAATAAAGCTCTCAGGGAAGAATTACGTGTTCCTGCTGTTCTCTATGGTCCCGAAGTTGAAGAAAACGTTCATTTCTCTATTGACGAGTTAGAGCTTGAGAAAATTTTACGCAAGCCTCAAACCAAGCTACAAGAACTTGTTGTTGACGGAAAAACCTACAAAACCCTTCTGAAAAGAACCGAATATGATCCTGTTACAGATCGTCCACTCCATGCTGACTTTTATGTATTGGCTGACGATCAAAAAGTAACACTCCGTGTTCCTATCAAAATTTCAGGAAATGCTAAAGGAGTTGTAGAAAACGGTGGCCGTGTATTTAAGCCAATGAATTTCATTCGTATCCGTGTTCTTCCAGCTGATATCCCTGCAGAATTTGAAATTGATATTTCACCTCTTGAAATTGGACAGTCATTCCATATTTCTGACTTAGAACTCGATGGTATTATTCCATTGGATGATCTAAGCCGAACTATCGTGACTATACGTCCTCCTAAAGGTGCTGACTTCCTCGAAAATCTTGTTGCAGGTATTGCTGATGAGACTGAAGAAGAAGCTGTTGCTGAAGGTGAAGAACTTGCTGAAGGCGAAGAATTGGCCGAAGGTGAAGAAGCTGCTGAAGGCGAAGAAGGTGCTGATTCTGAAGACAAAACAGAAGAATAGCATTCTCTTTTAATACGGAGAACCGAAACGTGATCCCCGCTTGATATGCCCCTTATTGTTGGACTAGGAAATATCGGGCAAGAATATGATGGGACACGTCACAACATAGGATTTGAAATTGTTGACGCAATCGCTGAAACTCTTTCCACAACATTTGGCCCAGGTAATGGGCCTTTTGTGGTTGCAGAGGGAAGGCACAGAGGGCGGAATGTAGTGCTTATAAAGCCAACTACTTATATGAATAAGAGTGGAGTCGCGGTACGAAAAGCTCTCTCTGAGTACAAAACTGATATAAGAGACTGCCTTATTGTTTACGACGATCTTAACCTGGATGTCGGGGATGTCCGGTTAAAATCTCAGGGCAGTGCAGGAGGCCATAACGGAATCTCCAGCATTATTGACCTTTTAGGCACTCGAGAATTTCCCCGATTGCGTTTTGGGATAGGAAATGATTTCCCCCGGGGCCGTCAGGTTGATTTTGTACTTTCGCCTTTTAACAATTCAGACCAAAAATATTTAGAAGAGGGCATTCAAAATGCCCATGATGCCTCCCTTTATTTTGCTCGGGAAGGAATCAACAAAACGATGAACAACTTTAATTAATGAATGCCGCCAGTGTTAACCTGTTGGCGCATCAAACATAAACTAACGTAACGGGAAACAATGCAAACTATAGTCTATTTAATACCGGTCGCCGGAGTCTTAGCGCTTCTGTACACCATATTCAAGTCATCTTGGGTATCTAAGCAGGAAATTGGAACAGAACGCATGGAACGTATCAGCAAGAGTATTGCGAGTGGCGCAATGGCTTTCCTAAAGGCTGAATATCGTGTTCTTGCCATTTTTGTTTTTGTAGTAGCTATCATACTTGGTTTAAGTGCTGATCCAACAACCTCAAGCTGGATGGTCGCCATCTCTTTTATTGTTGGTGCCATTTGTTCAGGATTGGCCGGATTTATTGGAATGAAAGTAGCAACCAAAGCAAATGTAAGAACAACTCAGGCAGCCCGTACCAGCCTTGGTAAAGGTCTTGAAGTTGCTTTTGCCGGTGGTTCTGTAATGGGATTAGCCGTTGTTGGCCTTGGTGTTCTTGGCTTAAGTTTGTTGTTTATCATTTTCGGAATGCATTTTGGACTTGAAGGAGCCGGTGCTGTTAACAAGGTATTAGCCGTTGTAACAGGATTTTCTTTTGGTGCTTCTTCTATCGCTCTTTTTGCTCGGGTAGGCGGCGGTATTTATACCAAAGCAGCTGATGTTGGTGCCGACCTTGTTGGTAAAGTTGAAGCAGGTATTCCTGAAGATCACCCCCTAAACCCTGCTACAATTGCAGATAACGTAGGTGATAACGTTGGCGATGTTGCCGGAATGGGTGCTGACCTTTTCGAATCTTATGTAGGTTCTATTATAGGTACAATGGTATTGGGTGCTGCTTTTATCGCAGGCGCCACCGTTGATGGAGCCGCTTGGGCTGATTCCTTTAACGGACTTTCTGCTGTAATTCTCCCTCTTGTACTTGCAGGTGTAGGAATCTTGACTTCCATTTTCGGAACCTTCTTTGTACGTGTTAAAGATGGTGGTGACCCGCAAAAAGCATTGAATCTTGGTGAATTCCTTTCTGCTTTTATTATGCTTGTAGCGTCCTTTTTCATTATCACCTGGATGCTTCCTGAAACATGGATGTTCAACGGTGAAACATATAACAGTACCGGAGTTTTCTGGGCTACTATATTTGGACTTGCTGCAGGACTTGGCATTGGCTTAATCACTGAGCATTACACTGGAACCGGAACTAAGCCGGTTTGGTCTATTGTAAAGCAGTCTGTAACCGGATCTGCAACAAACATCATCGCCGGATTAGGCGTTGGTATGATTTCAACTGCTATTCCTATTCTTATTATTGCAGTGGCAATTATCGGAGCTTACGAATTTGCAGGTCTTTACGGTATTGCAATTGCCGCAGTTGGAATGCTTTCAAATACTGGTATTCAGTTAGCAGTTGATGCATACGGACCAATTTCTGATAACGCCGGTGGTATAGCTGAAATGGCTGAATTAGAGCCGGAAGTACGTGAGCGTACTGACAAGCTGGATGCTGTTGGTAACACGACTGCAGCAATCGGTAAGGGTTTTGCAATTGGTTCTGCTGCCTTGACAGCTCTTGCTCTTTTTGCAGCTTTCATTACAGCATTTGAGGCTGTAAACCCTGGAGTAGAAGTGATTATTAGTGTTACTAATCCCTCCGTAATGGCTGCATTATTTGTTGGAGCAATGTTACCATTCTTATTCTCTGCACTTTCAATGAATGCCGTAGGCCGTGCAGCGATGAGTATGATCGAAGAAGTTCGCCGTCAGTTCCGCGATATTCCTGAATTGACAAAAGCTCTTGCTGCGATGAACAAAAACGAAGGCAAGAAATTAGCTGAATGGTCTGACGAAGATCGTACTACTTTTGAAGCTGCTGATGGAAAAGCTGAATACGAAAAATGTGTTGAGATCTCTACACAAGCATCTATTCGCGAGATGGTAGTTCCCGGACTATTAGCTGTAATTGTTCCCGTACTTTTCGGCTTTGTTCCTGGACTTATCAGTGACAGCCCAACACTTGGTGCTGAAATGCTTGGTGGACTTCTTGCTGGTGTAACTTCTGCAGGTGTTCTTATGGCTCTATTCCAGTCTAACGCTGGTGGTGCATGGGATAACGCTAAGAAAATGATTGAAGAGGGCGTAACCATCGACGGCGTTGAGTACGGCAAAGGCTCTGAGCCTCATAAAGCCGGTGTTGTAGGTGATACAGTTGGAGATCCTTTCAAGGATACTTCAGGTCCTTCGCTTAACATCTTGCTTAAGCTGATGTCAGTTGTTGCACTTGTTATTGCAACCATGATTTAAGCTTAGAAAGCACTTATTTTAAAGCCTCGCACATAAACTTATGTGCGGGGCTTTTTTGTTAGTTGAATCCATTACCTTTATTAGGTCATCCTGAGCATACTTACGAAGGATCTTCAAATACCTTTTTCAATGGTGAGGCAATATTATACTCGTGAAGATTCTTCGGCAGTAGCCTCAGAATGACTCAATTTGAAAAAACTTATCATTATGCCAAACACCGATATCTTCAAACTATTCTTCCACCACGACCAGCGACTGGATAAACTGGCGGACCGAAATGCGAACAAGAAGACCAATGAGATGGAATCGACACTCGCTGATTTCATGAAGCCGGATCCCACCTATTCTAAGTTTTACCTGACAGGTACTGATTTAGGAAAGGAACAATTCGGGCTAAACCGGATCTCCGGTTATCAAAAAGTGATTGATGCTTTAGAGAAAGCCTTCTCTAAGAAGAACGTATTTACTCAAGAAGGCAAGGTTGAATCAATTTCTGAAGCCATAGAAAAGCTCGAGCTTGGAGAAGTCTTTGTACTGACAGATAAGACAGAAATTGGATTGGATATCAAAGACCTTCATATTGATACCAACTCAAATGTAGGTCACCTTAAAGACGAGCTAAAAGAAGCTCTAGAAGATAAATTCATTGTTGTATATAAAGAGCAGGCCAAGAATGGTTTTGATTTACACCTATTCTCAAAGAAGAATATATACACCGATATGTTTTATCCCCTTCAGGAATTAGTCCCTGACAACTTCCGCTTCTTTAGCATTAACGGAAAAAAATTCAGATCCGAACGTCACTTCTATTTCGAAACGTGGACTCTCGACCGACCTCCCCACGGATTTGAAGAGGTATTTAAAGAGTCAGTTCTATAATTCTAAACTATTTATTCGTTAATCGTTATTCGTTAATCGCCCGCTCAACGAATAACGATTATACCATTAACGATCTACGCCTGGAACATCCATCGGCCCGGTGTTCTGCCACCAGAAGGTTGGGAGTTCTTTTTGATTAGGGAATACCTCATCAAGCGTTTCAGCTTCGTACAGATAGCCGTTTTTCATGATGTGAGAGATATCTGATGTGTTTCGAATATTATCCAGTGGATTGCTGTTCAGAATAACCAGATCAGCCAGTTTTCCTTCTTCAATGGAGCCAAGATCATCATCAAGACCAATTCCGTCAGCACCCTGAATAGTGGCTACTTTGAGGATGTCATGCTCAGAAATTCCTCCTGCTGCCATAGCCCATAATTCCCAGTGGTAGCCCAGTCCTTGTAACTGACCGTGACTTCCAACTCCGGCACGTCCGCCTGCTTCAACCAGATCTTTCACGAATACAGCCTGCTCTTCAAAAACATGCTCTTCTTCCATAAACCAACCGGCACCTCTTCTGCGGGTTCTTTCATCCAGATTTTGATGCGGCATAAAACGCTGAAGCTTTGGCTCGTCATGTGGGCGCTCAATTGCATAGAAATAATTCTCTGCCCAAGGTCCGCCGTAAGCCACTAAAAGTGTTGGTGTATAAACCGTTCTTGAGAAAGCTACCAAGTCTATGACATCATCATAAAGCGGGAAAATTGGGAATGAATGCTCATGACCCGGGTAACCATCAATTACCTGAGTCAGGTTTTCTTTGAAATCGAGGGCACCTTCAGTGGTTGGCATCAGCTCCTGCTCTTTGGCAGCCTGAATAATCCACTGGCGCTGCTCACGATTTCCGGCTCCATACATCTTGATGGTTTTGGTGTCGTAATACTTGCTGTATCTTTCCAGAACTTCACGGGCGTGATCCAGATCACTGATGTCTTCACTGCTAAATACGCCGGGACCCGTTGAATAAACGCGAGGACCCATAATTTTTCCACCTACCACTAAATCCTGATAGGTTAATACATCAGTGGTTGCTGTCTGGGGATCTCGAGTCGTAATAACTCCATAAGCAAGGTTCGTTAAATACGACCAGAATTCTCCTCGATGAAGATTTACAGGATGACGAAAGTGAGCATGAGTATCTACAAAACCAGGTACGATAGTTTTGCCATTCATATTCATGACCTCAGCGCCGGACGGAATTTCAACTTCACCCCGAGCACCAACCGCCGTAATTCTATTATTTACGATTACCAGATCTGCGTTCTCAATGATTTCATCACCATTCATCGTGATTACAGTAGCTCCTCTTAGAACCAAGGTTCCTTCCGGAATATCACGATCTGCCATTACAGAGATCTCAATTTCCTGAGGCTGATAGCCTTTATTCTCTTCAGGTTCTTCTTTCTCCTCTTCTTCCATCTCTTCGTCAGATTCTCCCTCTTCTTCAGCTTCCTCTTCCTTAGCCTCCTCCATTTCTTTAGCAGCTTCCACACTATCCTCATAGGCTTCTTCAGCATCGAAATCATAAATTACATGTGCGTTACCAATCGACCAATGCACTTTATTTGCGTCCCAGCTCCATGCAGGAAACTGTCCGCCAATATCAGTAAGCTGCTTACTTGGAAATGAGCTGGAAGACCCTCCTACTCTGATACTCGGAGCATCACCGCCTACTTTTGGCACTGTTACTACAAACAGATCGTTTCGGATCTGTGCCAGTGCCTGATCTCCTTCCGGAGCCATTCGTATCCAAGAGGCGTTACCACCTCCGCTTCGGGAGACTTCAAGAATCTCTTTCTCATCAGTACCATCCCAACGAATAGAAACAAGTCCACCCCAGCTGGAAAGGAAAATTCGGTCATTACCTTTTACAAAATGGGGATTACCTCTGTTGTTAGTAAAAGTGATGAAGTTATTCTCGCTACCATCGGCATCAATCCAGATTAAGTCACTGGTTCCCTGAAAAGCAGAGCGACGGGTTGCATTTCGGAAATCCTGAGGCTGACCCTTGATCAACACAATTCGGCTTCCATCGTTATTCCAAACCGGATCCTGGAAAACACCTTCTTCCTCATTAAGTTGCTGAAGTCGGCGACCATTCGGGCGGACTTTATATAATTTCCCGCTTTCAGGAGTCCACGATACAAATGCAATCCATTCTCCATCAGGTGACCATACCGGCTGTGCCTGAGTTTCATCCAGATCTACTAATTTCTTAGGCTCACCATCCGGCAGAACCATGGTATAAACTTCATTCAATGCAGTAAAAGCGATCTTCTTCCCGTCTGGTGAAGGGACTGCATCCCGAATTTGTGTAATTTCAAACTGCGGAGTGTCTTCGATCGGATAATCGAAATCGAGCTCCGGACCCAGCTCAATAGTCGCCTCAACTGAAAACGGAATCTCAACGGCATCTCCACCATCAATAGGTAGTTTCCAGATTTTGCCACCGTAAGAAGCAACTACATGCTTGTTATCCGGGGTGAATGACATTCCGGGCAGAACATCACGAGAAGCCCGCGACTCCTGATCATCATGCTGTACAGGATAGGCCAGCCAGCTTTCATCACCTGTTTCCAGTTCTCTTTTTACTAAACCGGTATGCTCATCGTGGCGAGATGCATATACCAGCCATTTGCCATCACTTGAAAGTGTTGGCCGGAAAGAAGAACCATATCGGTCAGACTGTACCGTAATTTCACCGGTTTCGCGGTCATAAGTCGCAATCTGATATTGTGGCATGCTGGCGTTATAATTCCAGGTTCCAAAACGACGAGAGAACCAAACATATCTATCGTCTGCTCCAAAAGCTCCTTCCAACATTCTCAGGTTACCAGGCTCATCTGTTAAAGCAACACCGGAACCACCATCCACATGGTACATCCATATTTTGTGGTTACCCGGATCATCTTTAGAAGCAATTACATATTTGCCATCAGGCATCCATTCCGGCGACTGGTATTCATTATCCTTCCCCTTTGTAAGCTGCTCTTTCTCTTCGGTCTCAATGTCATAAATCCAAACACCCTCTCCACCTGAAGCATCAGAAATAAACACGATTTTGTTCCCATCCGGGCTATATCGGGGCTGACTGTCAAACTGCATACCGCTTGTAATCTGTGTCGCTTCTCCACCATTCATAGGTATGGTATAGAGATCACCCAGATAATCAAAAACGATGGTTTGTCCGTCAGGGCTTACATCCAGAGCAATCCACGAACCTTCATCTAAATCAAAAGAAAACTCCCTACCCGGTTCAAGGGGTAAATCGTTGTTCTTTTCTTCTTCGGTGCTGTCGGCATCCGCTTCAGCATCTTGGGCAAAACTGAGCTGCGGCATAATCGCTGCAATCAGAAGCATCATTAAAAATTTCATTCCTTTTGAAAAAAGTTCGTTCAGTTTCATAGTGTTTGTCGCTTTTTGAATTGAGAGGTAGAATCTAAAAAAATTGCGGAACCACCCCAATCGTTTTACAAGTATATACATGTCCTTTGAGAGACATCAAAATCATAAAACCATTCCGATATTGGGATAGAGAAATGTTATCTTCATCAAAAATTTGAAAGTATGACATTTACAGAAAAACTTAGCCAATCCATACAAACAACTAAATCCACCTTATGTGTAGGTTTAGATCCCAATCTGGACCTTATCCCAAGGCCTGTTAAAGATCAATTTAGCAGCCCGGAAGAACAGGTTACGTACTTTTGCAAGTTGGTGATTGACTATACCGCAGAGCATGCGGCGGCTTTCAAACCCAATCTTGCCTTTTTTGAAGCTTTAGGGAGAAATGGCCTGGCTGTTTTTGAGGAAGTGATTGATCACATCCCTACCGAAAAAATTATCATTGCTGATGCAAAGCGGGGCGACATCAGCTCGACGGCCGAGCACTACAAGAAAACTTATTTCGACGAGTTTGATGTGGACGCCATCACCATCAATCCACTTATGGGTTTTGAAACATTGGAGGCATTTTCCAAAAATGAAGAGAAAGGAATGTACGTGCTCGCATTGACATCCAATTCTGGAGCTACTGATTTTCTCAAACAGCCTTTCAAGAACTTTGACTCCATGTCAGAATACATCGCCGATCAGCTTTCCAAAAAATCACGCTTTTCAGATACACATTTAGGCATGGTGATTGGAGCCACGCAAGCCGAAGAAGCTTCTTCCGTTTTAAAATATCACCCCGAAGCTGCACTTTTGATACCGGGAATCGGAGCTCAGGGTGGTTCTATTTCTGAATTAGGAAAAGCACTTAAAAAGCACACTGGAATCCCTTTGATTAACTCCAGTCGAGGTATTATTTATGCCGGGAAAGATGAAGGCGATTGGCCAACCTATGTGGCTGAACAAGCTAAAAATATGAAACAGAAATTACATTCGATTACTCAACAGTATGTCTAAAAGACCCGAAGTTATTGTGTACACCGATGGAGCCTGTAGTGGAAACCCTGGTCCCGGGGGCTGGGGAGCAGTCCTAATTTGGAATGGGACTGAAAAAGAACTCTCCGGCGGTGAAGCCCACACCACTAACAACCGTATGGAGATGCAGGCTGTTATCGAAGCTCTCAAAGCTTTAACTAAACCTTGCCTGGTAAAAATTCACAGCGACAGCGCCCTCATCATCAACGCCTTTACCCAAGGCTGGATCGATAGCTGGATTAAAAGAGGCTGGCGCAAAGCCGACAAAAAACCCGTGGAGAACAAAGAACTCTGGCAAGCCATGCTCGAAGCCATGAAACCCCACAATGTTAAATGGGTTAAGGTGAAAGGGCATTCAGGGATTGAATTGAATGAAAGAGCTGACCAATTAGCAGTCGCAGCTTCGCAGAAATTTTAAATTGGAAATGTTGAATTTTGAATTCGCCTAAAGCCAATTCAAAAATTCATAATCCAAAATTTCCACTTCCTTTCACTCCGACGCAGAGCGTCAGGAGCGAGTCTAATGCTTAGTATCTGAAATAATCCCCAACCCCTTGTTCCGATCGCTCTGCGTCGGAACAAATTCATAATTCAGCATTTCCAATTTCTCAAAGCGAAGCATAAGGCACCATATCCAGATCATCAAACTGACCAAGCTCGGCTTTCATTTTTCCGGTGATGGCAATCATTGCGGCATTATCGGTGCAGTAGCTTATTTTTGGTGAGTATAGCTGAATGCCCATCTCTTCGCCCATTTTTTCGGATTTTTCCCGAAGCATGGAATTCGCTGAAACCCCTCCAGCCAGCACCACAGTTTTCACGCCAGTCTGTTTAATTGCTCTTTTCAACTTCTTAACCAGTACTTCAGCAATCGCAAAGGACACGCTGGCACAAATGTCATTTTTATGCTCTTCAATCCAATCTTCTTCTTTATCCTGAAGATAATAGAGCACGCTTGTTTTTAATCCTGAAAAACTAAAATCCAACCCTTCCTGCAATAGCGCTTGAGGAAATTTGTGGAATTTTGGATCACCATCTTTCGCCAGTTTATCCATATGTGGTCCGGCCGGATAAGGGAGCCCTAATAACTTTCCGATTTTATCGAAGGCTTCTCCGGCAGCATCATCTCTGGTCTTTCCGATAATTTCGTGCTCAAAGGCGGACTTCACATGAACCAGCTGTGTATGTCCACCCGACACCGTTAGTGCCAGCAGCGGGAACTCAGGGCTGTGATCAATGAAATTAGCATAGATATGCGCATCCATATGATTGATTCCGATCAACGGTATGTCTCTCGAAAGTGCGAGTCCTTTGGCAAAGCAGGTTCCAACCAATAAAGACCCGAGCAAACCAGGTCCCTGCGTTACGGCAATAGCACCCATTTCCTCTAAAGAAACATCAGCTTCTTCAAGGGCTTGCTGTACCGTTTGCGTAATTGTTTTTTGATGAGCCCGTGAAGCTAACTCCGGCACTACGCCTCCAAATTTGAGGTGTATAGACTGCGAAGCGATGATATTTGATTTTATACCATCGGCTGTTAAAACTGCCACTGAGGTGTCGTCACAAGAGGACTCAATTCCGAGAATATTCATACTTCAAAGATAAGAACATTGGGCTTGAAAGACATGCGTAATGGACCGCTGATTTTGCGGATTTGATGAAAAGTCACAGATTGGGGATATAGAACCTAAATCAAACCAAACATTCAGCCTATTTCAGATCCTGAATCAAGTTCAGGATGACAACGCTGGAAAATCCTACACACCCTTTAATCCTATAATCATGGTTCAAAGCTGGAACCTTGATTATAGGATTACCAGGATCTAATAAGCTCAATTAAAAACCCTCCAAGGGTTCAGAACCCTTGGAGGGTTTGGCAAATTTTAAACAAAAAAATCCCGCCTCGGAAAACCGAAACGGGATTTAATCTTGTCTTCGAGTAAGTGAGTTAAGTCTTACTTCTTATCTTCGTCGTCAACTACTTCGTAATCTGCATCTACGGCATCATCGCCTTCGTCAGACTCTTCGGAAGCTTCTGCTCCGTTTGCTGCGCCCGCTGCACCTTCCGGTCCCGCAGCGCCGCCTGCGGCAGCTTCTTCCTGAGTAGCTTTATAGATTTCTTCAGAAGCACCGGACCATGCCTGATTAACAGCTTCAATCGCTGAATCAATCTCGTCCATGTTTTCTTCTTTGTGTGCTTTCTCAAGGGTTTCAAGAGCATCTTCGATGGCTTTCTTATTGTCATCGGAGATCTTGTCGCCATATTCGTCAAGCTGCTTACGGGTAGAGAATACCAGACTGTCTGCCTGATTCAATTTCTCAACACGCTCTTTGATTGCTTTGTCTTCTTCTGCGTGCTCTTCGGCAGCTTGCTTCATTTTTTCGATTTCCTCATCAGATAGTCCTGAAGAAGATTCGATTCTAATACTTTGCTCTTTTCCGGTTCCTTTATCTTGTGCTTTAATGTTCAGCACACCGTTTGCATCAATATCGAAAGTTACTTCGATTTGAGGCACTCCGCGTGGAGCCGGTGGAATTCCGTCTAAGTGGAAACGGCCAAGCGTTCTGTTGTCCTGTGCTTTGGCACGTTCACCCTGCAACACGTGAATTTCTACGCTAGACTGATTTGCAGCCGCTGTAGAGAATGTCTGTGACTTGCTGGTTGGGATCGTGCTGTTGGCTTCAATTACCTGGGTCATAACACCACCTAAGGTTTCAATACCTAAAGTAAGCGGAGTTACATCCAGAAGAACAACGTCTTCTACATCACCTGACATTACACCACCCTGAATGGCAGCACCGACGGCTACAACTTCATCAGGATTTACGCCTTTACTTGGGTCTTTGCCAAAGAATTCTTTTACAGCTTCCTGAATTTTCGGAATACGTGTTGATCCACCAACTAAGATTACCTGGTCGATTTCATCTTTTCCAAGACCGGCATCTTTCATAGCCAGTTTACAAGGATCGATAGATCGTTTTACAAGGTCATCTACCAATTGCTCAAATTTTGCACGGCTTAGATCAATATTCAGGTGCTTAGGTCCTGAATCTGTAGCCGTTACAAATGGCAGGTTGATATTCGTTTTTTGTGAACTTGAAAGCTCAATCTTAGCTTTTTCAGCAGCATCTTTCAATCGCTGCATAGCCATTGGATCTTTTCGAAGATCAATACCTTCATCCTTCTTGAACTCATCGGCTAAGAAGTTGATGATTCGCTGATCGAAGTCATCACCACCAAGGTGAGTATCACCGTGAGTTGACTTAACTTCAAATACACCGTCGCCAAGCTCAAGAACAGATACATCAAATGTACCTCCACCTAAGTCATATACTACAATGGTTTGGTCTTCATCTTTCTTATCCAAGCCATATGCAAGAGAAGCTGCTGTTGGCTCATTGATGATACGCTTCACTTCAAGTCCGGCAATTTTTCCGGCTTCCTGAGTTGCTTTACGCTGCGCATCGTTGAAATAAGCTGGAACGGTAATTACCGCTTCCGTTACTTTTTCGCCGAGGTATTCTTCAGCAGTTTGCTTCATCTTTTGAAGCACCATTGCTGAGATCTCCTGCGGTGCATACATGCGATCTTCAATTTTAACACGAGCAGTATTATCATCTGCTTTGTCAATTGTATAAGAAACCTGTTCGGTTTCATCTTTTACTTCATCGTACATGCGCCCCATGAAGCGTTTTACGGAAGCAACGGTTTTTTCCGGATTAGTGATTGCCTGACGTTTTGCAGGAGCACCAACAAGTCGCTCACCATCTTTGGTGAAAGCAACTACAGATGGAGTTGTTCTTCCACCCTCACTATTCTGAATTACAACCGGCTCGCCACCTTCCATTACGGCAACGCATGAGTTCGTAGTTCCTAAGTCAATTCCTATGATTTTTCCCATTGGTCTAAATCTGAGTTATGTTTGTTTGTTTTAATATTTTTTCTATTTGTGATATGGTGATAAAGTGGTTTGGTGAGTTTGCTTGTTCAGAACTTTAATGCCTCTGAATACAATTTAAACTTGTCAAACAGGTGCTTTGTGTTTAATACCACATCCATCACCATATCACCTAATCACTTTATCACTCTACTTAACCGGAATGGACTGTGAGTCCTTCAACGCCTCCGATTTGGGCATCCCTATTGTCAGTACGCCATTCCTGAAGCTTGCCGACACTTCGGCTGCATTCACATTTTGCGGAACCGCAAACGCACGGGCAAAAGCTCCGCGACGACGTTCCTGACGCTTAAATTCTTCTCCATCACCAGCGATGATTTCACGCTCACCTTTAACAGTCAGCACATTGTTCTTGAGAGAGATCCCAATTTCTTTCTTGGACAATCCCGGCAGATCCAGCAGAATTTTAAATTCTTCTTCACTTTCTACAATGTCGCAATCGGGAGCAAAGTCTTTATCTTCGTTGGCCAGCGGCACTACCTTTTCTACAAACTGCTGAATATCCTTTCCCAGCTTGGAGAGGTGTCGCTCAATTTCAATACCAAATTCTGTGAAGTCTCCCATATGCGTGATGGTTTGTTCTTGTTCACGAGTATTAAAGCAATAGCAATGCCAATTGGGTAGGGGAGAAAGAAAACTGACGTATTGACGGACGTATTGTCAGAAGTGAGAGTTGAATGTTGATAAAGTGATAGGCTTGCCTTCCTATAAGCTTATGTTCCTTTAAAGTAATCGTTCAAGCGTCCGCTTGCGCTAGTTCTGGGTTTAAACTTTAACACGTCAACACACTGTCACATTGATACTTTAGCAAGGTCTTCCCAAAAGCTGGGATAGGAAACAGCCGCGCTTTCAGCATCTTTGATGATGCACTCATTTTGAGCTTTGAGTGATAATACCGCTGAAGCCATAGCAATGCGATGGTCGTGGAAAGATTCAAACTTGGCGGACTTGAAACTAAAATCTGGATTCCCGTGGATGATTAGCCCGTCTTCTTTTTCTTCGAAATCTGCGCCTACAGCTTTCAACATTTTAGACATAGCCATGATACGATCCGTTTCTTTATGACGAAGTTCTTCCGCACCGGCAATCTCTGAGGTACCTTCAGCATATAACATCGCAACGGCAATTACCGGAAGTTCATCAATGCAGTTGGGGATGATTTTCGGGTCAATATTAACCGCTTTTAAATCGGAACCTTTAACAATAACATCTCCCGCAGGTTCAGCCCCTTCCATTCGTTCATTTTCTATGGTGATATCAGCCCCCATTTCCCCCAGAATATCCAATAAAGCATTTCGGGTTGGGTTCAATCCTACATTTTCAATCTTGATTTCAGCATCTTTTTGAATGGCCGCTGCCACTAACCAAAATGCCGCTGCTGAAAAGTCACCAGGTATCGTATAGCTTTGATTTGGAACCTCATCAGCAAGGCTTGCAGATATAATTTTCCGGTCATGAACGATCTTCTGATCTAAATCCAACAAGCGTTCTGTGTGATCACGGCTTGGAAGTATTTCAATAACCTGAGTTAGTTCTTCCCCAAATAACCCCGCCAACAGCACGCATGATTTAAGCTGCGCACTGGGAATAGGCAACTCAAACTTCATGGGTTTCAGCGCCTCATTTCTGTTGATAAAAAGTGGAGCATAGGCACTGTTTCGAGCCAAAATATGGGCTCCCATTTTTTCGAGCGGATTTATGATACGTGTCATCGTTCGTCCACAAAGTGACTCATCACCCACCAGCTTCGCCGAAACTCCTGCACCAACCAATACTCCCGAAAGCAGCCTCATAGCTGTACCTGAGTTCCCGCAATCTAAATCCTTAGCCGGCTCTTGAATTCCTTCTCGCCCGGTTCCTTTAATGATGAGCTTACCGTTCTCTTCTTTTACTTCCGCCCCAAGCTGCTGAACACAACTCAATGTACTTTGGGGGTCCTGAGCCTGAGAATAATTTCCAACTTCAGAAATACCATCATGCAATAAAGAAAAGATGGCAGCACGTTGAGAAATAGATTTGTCAGGAGGAAGAGTGAGTTCGCCTCTCAGTGAAGAGGCCGGAGCAACGGTTTTTATCATTTATCTAAAATATATTGATATAAGTCATTTCTAAAACGACATAGAATACAAATTTTTTAACCAAGTCATCGCGAGGAGTCTCTTTGTGTAAACTCGAGCTTTCCAGTGTTCCGACGCAGCGATCTCCCTGATTTATTTGGGATATCGATTCTGGGAGATTGCTTCAGGCTGTGCGTTGCAGCATCCTTCGCAATGACCGTCTTTACGGAATCATGAATCAGTTTGGTTTAGCAACGTCTGGGCTTTTTTCTCAGCATCGGTACCCGGATAGGTATTTACGATAGAATTAAGGATCGTCATTGCTTCTCCTCTATTCCCTAAGCGGATGTGACATTCTGCACTGCTGAACATAGCCTCAGAAACCCAATAATCAAAAGCTTCAAATAACACTTTTACTTTGGAGTATTCCTGAATAGCCTCATTATATTCTTCTTCTCTTTGGTGAATGTCACCCAGATAGAACTGGGCTTCTGCCCCAATTTCAGTAGTACTTCGTTCAGCAACGGGAAAAAACAGGTCGCGGGCTTCTTCAAAATTACCGTTCTTAATGGCAACCTTGCCCAATCCTACTTTTGCCGCTTCATTGTTGGCGTTTACTTGTAATGCCGAGTCATACTCTTCTTTGGCCTGATCAACTTTGTCTTGAGCGAGGCTCGCATTCCCCATTCCAACATAGGCCTCCTGTCGAAATCGCGGTGCGGACTCTAACAATTGATTGTAATTAGCATGAGAAAGCTCATATTCGCCTCTCTCAAAATTCAAAGTTCCTAAGGAAGTCAATGCAGATGAAGCAAGATCATCCCCGGGAAACTCACTTACAATAGTTTCATAAGCACCGATGGCATTATCAATTTGACCAAGCTGTCGGTAGGCTTCTCCAAGGTTGGAATATGCTTCTGGCATCAGCGATTCGGAATTGGTTACCCGCAGATACTGTCGAAATTCTTTAACAGCATTTTCGTAATCACCGGACTGAAAAACATTTAGAGCTTGTCGATACCGAAGCTGATCAGCCGTAGAACTCGTTGGGTTATCACTAAGGAAATCTTCCAGAATTACCGAACTGCTGTCAGATCTGCCGGACGATAATTGAGCATATTGAATTCCATTGATAGCCTCGATGATGTAATTACTTTTAGGGTATTCATCCAACACCTTCTGATAGGCTGCAACGGCTCGCTCATACTCTCCCGCATTGTAATAAGCATCTCCAATATTGTACTGAGATCGGGCGGCCCAGTCGGTTCCCGGATATTTGTCAATTACGGTCTGGAATTCTTCAATTGCCTGAGAATAGTTATTCGTATTCAGATATATATAAGCGATGTTGTACTGAGCCTGCTCACGCAGTCGGCTAAAAGGATAAATTCGGAGTGTTTTACGGAAATTGGAAACGGCTTCGAAAGTTCGTCCGGCTCGGTAATAACTGTTCGCAACCTGAAACATGGCATAATCCCCACCGGGCTCTGCTCCAATAGCTTTGTTGTAGCTTGCGATCGCATCTCTGTATTGGCCTAAGGCGTAGTAAGCATCCCCGATCCTGAGCTGTACATCTGTGTCGTAAGGGAAAAGAGCTATTGAAGGCGCTTCGTAGTTATTGAGAAAATCTCCTAAAGGACCAACCGCATTATCATATTGCCCCATCTGAAAATAACTCCAGCCAAGGGAATATAAAGCTGCCCCCATCATGTCACTGTCGGGATAGTTATCTGTATAAATTTTAAATCGCTGTGCTGCACTGCTGAACTGGTTCATCTTGTAATGACTGTCAGCACTCCAGAAGAGAGCCTCCCTTCCAACATCAGAATTCGGAGTTTCTGCATAAACAGCTTCAAAAATGGGTTGTGCTTGCTGATAAGCCTGATTACGGTATAATATCCAGGCTTTTTGGAAACGTGCCTGCCGCTTTAGCGCCGGATCGATGTCGGCTACTTTTTCAGCTTCGTCAAAAGCCTGAGTAGCACGTGTATATTCTGCATTCGCAAAAAAGGCTTCACCCAACATGGTATAAACCTTGCCCGGTTCTTCCAGATCAACATCACTTCGCACTAAATCCAGAAGAACTTCAATAGCTTCCCCATATAAAGAAGCCTGAAAAGCAGATACTGACCATTCATAGTAAGCTTTTTCTACCCACAGCCCGGAATCATATCGCTCACCAAATTCACGAAAAGAGTTAATCGATTTACCGTATTGCCCGCCCAGCTTTTCGTTTACTGCTTTATAATATTGAGCCTTCCGAGCAATTTCATCATCGCCAACTGCTGCTTTTCCAAAAGATTCAGCCGCCCAGTGATAAATTTCCTGTTTGTTGTAAACCCACCCTAAACCATAGTGAGCAATGCGTTCCTGAGGCGTACCTTTTGTCATGTTGATATAACGCAGGTACGATCTCGAAGCGACGTCATATCTGCCGAGATAATTCTGACTTTCCGCAATCAGGAATACTGCTTTATTCTGAGATTCTCCATCCAGGTAAGGCAGAGCGCTGTTTAAAGTCTCAATAGCTTCCTCATACTTGGCCTGCATGTAGTAAGACTCACCAAGCGCCGTACCAACCTGCCGTGTGATTGGGTTATTCGGGTATCGCTCCTTTAAAACTTCAAATGCAATGGACGAGGCATTATACTGCTGCTGGGTTAAATACAACCGGCCACGAGCATACAGTGCTTTTGGCGCCCATTCTGAATCCGGGAAATCATTCGCTAATTCCATGAAATAAACCCGCGAGTCAGAGTAATCTCCATTTTCAGCAGCGGCTTCAGCAATCCAATATTTGGTTTTAGCCGATTGTGAATCCGTCATCCAGGAAGAAATGGCTTGCTGGTAATAAGTAATGGCCTCTTCATATTGGCCATTATCCGTAAAACGGTGAGCAATATCTTTAAGCAAAATTTCCGACAAATCACTTCCGGGATAGTTTATAACAAACTTTTTGTAATAAGACTCAATGTTAGCCGAGTCTACTGCCGTATTTGAACGGGCTACATAGAAGTCAGAAGAAACCCGAAGATCATGTTGTGGGTAGGTTGAGCTGAATTCTTGAAAGTGCTCAGTAGCTTCTTCAAAAAAGCCATTTTCATACAGATCAAGGGCTGTATTATATAGGCGGGTTTGTGGTGATTGAATATCCTGAGCTGAAATCAGGTTCACCAAAAAAAGGGTTATAAGAAAAGTAAGAAGGCTGCTTTTAGGGACGAAGTGCATGAACTCGTCAGGATAAATAGGGTTAATAGTTACTTCTTATATGTCAAGATAGCGAATAAGTTCATCAGCACGGTCAGAAAAATTCCCTTCCAGCACCTCACTATTGGCTTCGGAGGTAATTGTGTATCCAAAACGTCGTAATCCTGCGCTTACTACTGAGGAGTCTTCGAGGTTTAATTTGAAGGATACCCGATAGGATGGATTTTTAGCATTGGGCTGCTGAACAGCAATACCCAAAATTTTAGCTCCTTCCAATTCGATAATGCGGACAAGATCTGACAAGCTGAAATCAACCTGATCTAATTCCACCGTTATCACCGAGCCAAAACTAGAAAGGTTAAAGATATCGCCCAGCGCACTGAGGACATCTCGCTTTTTGATCATGCCCTGGAATTCCATTGATTCTGTGGTTACAGGCAAAATGAATAATTCCTGAGCCAGCATAATCCGGGAAGCCTCAAACAAATGCTGGTTGTGGGGCACATAAACAGGATCATCTAATTCTATCTCAGATAATGGCGCTTCTTCGTCTACGACTTCAATGAGTTTTTCAAGCGATGCCATACCAACCACACGGTCATTACTATCTACTACCGCAAATTTTGTGGTATGAAGTAAATCGATCTTCATCAGAGCAGTAGCTACGCTATCTTCTAAATGAAGCGGGGAAATGTCGGTATTTAGGATTTCGTTTACTAGCATAATTATCTATACAACTTCGCCATTAGTACCAATAGTATCCAACAAATGGGATAATTGCTTAAAATCTTTTTTGGCGATGTTGAAAGTGAGTTCAACATCAGTGCCTTCGTATGATTCTTCTTCTACCGTCGCATTTTCGTGAATAAAGGCCACTGCCTTATATTTTGATACCGGAATCTGCATGGTATGACGGCTATAGTCGAGCTCAATCATTTCTTCAATACTGCGCTCGAGTTCCTTTAGCCCAATTCGCTGCTCCGCTGAAACAAACACCGCATTGGGATACTCTCGTTTCATATCCGCAACCTGATGTGCATCCATCCGGTCTACTTTGTTGAACACCAAAATGGTTCTTTTGTTTGTAGCCTCAATTTCTTCCAGTGTTTCTTCTACCACTTCAATGTATTCATGTGCCATCTTGGATGAAGCATCTACCACATGTAATAATATATCGGCTTCCCGGACTTCATCTAAAGTAGATTTAAAACTTTCTACAAGGTTGTGAGGCAATTTCCTGATAAACCCTACCGTATCGGAAAGAAGCACGGAGTGATTCTCGAGTTCGTGCCGTCGTACAGTAGAATCGAGCGTTGCAAAAAGACGGTCTTCAGCAAATACACCTGATTCTGTTAATGCATTCATCAGGGTTGATTTCCCGGCGTTGGTATATCCAACCAACGAGATGCGGTTCATTCCTTCCCGCCCTTTTCGCTGAGTGGTTCGTTGCTTGCTGAGTTTTTCCAGTTTTTCTTTAAGTACTGAAATCCGCCGGCCAATTAATCTTCTATCGGTTTCAATCTGTGTTTCACCGGGACCTTTAGTACCAATTCCACCCGACTGCCGGGATAAGTGAGTCCAGTAGCGAGTCAACCTTGGTAATAAATACTCTAGCTGAGCAAGCTCCACCTGAGTTTTGGCAGCGGCTGTTTTAGCACGGGCGGCAAAAATATCCAAAATTAGTGCACTTCTGTCCAATACTTTTGCATCGGTGCCTTTTTCAACATTTCGGATTTGAGTTGGAGACAGATCATCATCAAATATTACCGTACTGATCTTTTTATCCCCCATAATCCTTTTCAGCTCATTCAGCTTACCCTTACCAATGTAAGTAGAAGGGTCTGGATGGGTTTTATTCTGAAGTATTTTTTCTACGGTGATTCCCCCGGCCGTGTCGGCAAGGAGTTCGAGTTCGTCTAAATATTCTTCCGCTTGAAATCGGGTTGTCTCGGGTCCGTATAATCCAACCAATACAACACGTTCACGTTCTATATCGGAATTTTTAACGTCGTCTAACAAATGGGTATGTCCTTAATTAATCTTCTTGAATTCTCTTGAGGTCGATATCAGGGATTTGCTGCCCGTCAATCTTGTTATCCAGCTTTAAAGATACAATTTTTTTTACTGCATTATATCGGTTCTCGGGTACGAATAATTTGAGATGTTTATACCCTTCTGTTAAAGTTTTATCCATTTCTGAATAGGTAAAAAGGTATTCAACTCCATCTTTTTTGGTACGCTCTACATAATCCAATATTTGGAACCAGGGAATAGTCTGTGATGGTTCGTTAATATTCTTCACGATTCCATAGTCAGTTATGTAATATTTTGAAGCCAGATAGCTCGAAATAAACCACATGCTACCAATCCACATATAGGCAAAGAAAATAGGGAAACGAGCGATATCACCGCTGAATAAAACAATGGCACTTAATGAGATAATAATTCCCAAAAAAACGGTGGCAAATAATGGATAGCCTCTGAGTTTGCCAGACCTCCAGCTAAGACGCACTTTTCTAAGCCGCAATTTATTCTGAAATGAATAAGCTGAAAGAAGTGTAGATGCGATGGAAAACATCACAATAACACCTCTAAAAAAAATGGCTAAAAGTTCTTCCATTAGCTTATTGATTCTGCTTTATACCAAATAGATACCAGCGACTCCGTTATTAAAAATAACAAGCCTGCCAACATAAACCAGTTCCATATTTCTTTTCCAAAACCAGAGGCCATTATTTCACTTTGTAATTCCTCTTCATCAATTTCAGAAGCATTTACCCAGGTAATTGCAATCCCGTCTATTAGATTCTCCAGCTGCTGCTTGCCTGTTTCTGTAAAGTTGGATTCTTCGGTACTCATATTCGATGAGAGTACATAAGATTTACTTTCATCTTTTACTGTGATCCATCCAGGAGTCCATTCTTCCGCCGGATATCGAAGCCGAATTCCTGATGAAACTACATCGATGGTGGGTTTGATTACATCATCAGCAATTTCGATAACGGCTTCTTCACCCTCAATATTTCCCATCCAGCTAAATGTATTCCCAAGTTGATGATTGGCAAAACCACCCTGATCGGATGAGGCCGAATACAGCAATATTCTGTAATAAAAAGGTGCAAATAATGGTTTAACGGGAAAGTTAGACCAGCCCGGATCGTTGCCAATAGCTGCGATCACTAAATTCCCTTCTCCAAAACGCTTTTCATGAACCAGCACATCGCCATTATTCATTGAAAGTAAATCAAAGCCGGTTCCGGTGTTTGATGTGGCGAGCTTCAGGTAATAATAAATTTCAGGACTGGTAAATCGTAACTGCTCATCCTGGTCGCGTTCAAACAATCCGTTAAATGCAGGATGATCTTCGAGAAGCTCATCAGCTGTAGCCACCGAATTAAAAGAAGCATATTCGCCTTGAATTCCAACAAATCGGCCGGCGTTAAACTGTGCCAGCAGGTCGTTATAGTTACCCAAATCTCCATTTTCTGAGGGAAAGAATATGACCCCACCACCGGCTTGCACAAATGACTGTAGTGCCTGAAAGCTGTATTCAGGAATATCCGTGACTCCATCTAACAAAATCGCATCAAAATCACTTAAATTGGCCGTATCAAAAATATCTGTTGTTGCCTCTTGATAGGTTAACTGAGCATCATTTTCTCCAGCCACCCTGAGCATAGCCCCGGTGTAGGAAATGAAATCCTGAGCGGGTTTTTCCTCACTAACCCACAATACATTCTGTGCCTCAGGCACCTGTACCGTAAAGTAGTATTCATTGTCAGGCTGAAATTCATCGCCCTCAATAATTAGTTTTCCTTTCGAAGAACCTGTTTGTGACGGGGTTATTTCGAAAGTGTAGATTTTACGCTCGCCTGGGGCCAACGCAACTGAGTATTGACCGGCATTTTGCCCCTCAAATTCAAGCGATACAAACTGGTTAACTGCCGCTACATCGCTTTGATTTGCGAGCTCAACATTAAGCGAAAATGGGATGTTTGTCCCAATCATATTCGTAGATGTTGTTAAATCTGAGACCATGGTGTTTTGAACATCAACTTCTCCGACATCTATTACTGTGAGTGAAATGTCATCTTTTTCTAAATCCTGTAAGTTGCTCAACTGACTAAGCTGCCCATCCGTAATCACAAATATATTCTTGTTTTGATAAGGAGCTTCTCTTACCGACTCAATCAGACCATTCAACCGATTCAGTATAAAATTACCTGCCGGTTTTATTTCTGTCTCATCGAGGGTATTTAGCAAATTAGCAGGACTCAAGATATTCGTGTACTCGCCTTCGCCATTGGTCAGCTGTAACATAAATCGGTCTTCATCTTTCGCGGATGCTTCGATGTCTTCAACAATTTCACGTGCATATTCAAAAAGCGGACCTTGTTTACCGATACGGCTCATACTGATACTGTTATCCAATAAAATTGCATTCAGTGCCGGAGCCTGTGAATTCCCTCCGCTAGATAATGCAGGTGGTAAAAATGGGCGTGCTAACACAAAGGCAAGGCAAGCTATAGCTAACAGGCGCAATAAAAGTAACAAATATCGCTTAATACGTATGCGCCGGATGGTTGTGTTTTTCAATTCCTGGAAAAAAGCCAGTGTAGAAAATGCTACCTTTTGAGGGCGTTTTAAATTCAGTAGATGTATAAGCAGGGGAAGTCCTACTGCCATCAGTGCAAACAAAAAAATTGGATTTAGAAAACTCATTTAGCGCTCAAAAAATGTTACCTTTGTTTTTAAGTAGCGGAACTTTTTATCGTTCCTGAAATTAGTCCTTACAGAACCAAGACCTTAATCTGTTTATTTTCTTATTGATGCAACGTATCGCTCAGCTCATAATTACTTCTTTAACCATTTGCCTGTTGGCCGCTTGTTCTTCTGTTCCAGACAAAGAATGGTTTAATCTCATTCCGGAAAACTCAACTTTTGTAATTGCACCTGAACAAGGCTTAAATGTACAGGATATTGTAACCAAAGAATATATTTCTTACCTGGATGATCTTACCCCTACTGCCATTCAACATATCTCCGGACTGGATGCTGAAATAAACAGTCGCATTCAAGTTATTGCATTGGCTTTATATCCTGCAACATCTTTGAAATCTAATTTCCTTTGGATTGCCCAAACACCGGATAGTCAATTAAGTAAATGGGCTTCGAGTTTATATCAGCCCTTCACGCAAAATAACTACGATTTTAAAGGTCTAATCATTCACAAGCTGTTCTTTAATAAAAGCGATGTTTTTGCAGCTCAGGTTGGCGATTACCTCATTATGTCAGAATCGAGTTTAATTCTTGAAAACTCTATCCGCTCCTATTTAGGGGAGAAACCTGCCATTCAACTTGACCAAAACCCAGCTCCTTCCTCTTTTGTATTGAATACTCCTAAGCTCGACTCCTGGATTGAGCAGTTTGCGAATGTGAATAACCGTCCTGCTATACGTTCTATGTTTTCAGGTACCAAACCGGTATCTCTGAATTTTGAAAGCTATTCTGATTCAACGAACGATTTACAGCTTTCAGGTAATATAGCACTGACTCCCAATAACCGCTCTGTTCTTGTTGATGCCTTTTCGTTCGAGAACAAACCGGTTTCTTTAGACCGTCACATTGCCGGAAACGCTGGTGCTTTCGCAATTCTTAGACTTCCTCCCGTGTCTGTTCCCATCAAACCAACTGAAGGATTTCTTACCGCTCTTGATTCTACCCTTCTTGATGATATTTCACTCTACCAAAATTTGGTTGATGATCTTGATTCAGAATTCGCTTTTGAAGCTTTTCCGGAATCAGGACTTCTCTCAAGTGGAGAGTTTTTGTTTATGCGGAAATTAAAAGACCGCAGTAGTTTTCAAGATCAGCTGAATGAATTAGTTCAGGAAGGTTTAGCAACCTATCAGGGTAATTCCTACCAGATTGCCAGTAGCGTAATGGGTAAACTCATCGGCTCTGAGCTAAGCACTTTAAGGGATTTCTACCTTGCCTTCTCAAATGATGTAGTTGTGATAGCTAAGAGAAAAGGGCTTGCCGAAAGCGTAAATGCAGATCGTATTCGTCGTCGTGTTATTTATTACGATGAAAACTATTCAGACATTCGCGATAGCATGCCTGATGAAGTTAGTGGTTTCGTTTGGTCTGATTCTGAAAATTTCATGGAATACATCAACCCTTTCCTCAAATCCGGTAATTCTGCAGAAGGATTACTTAGCCGTTTTGATATCACAACGATGACAATGACTGCCCAGGAGAGTTCAGTCAATTTCACCTTAAACACATATTCTAAAGAAGGTTCCAGTTTACCTTATGAAGAAATGTGGGTACTACCTCTTTCTAATTTCGAGCTGAGTGGCAAACCTGTTTTGGGCGATTTGGTAGGAAGCAGTGCAAATGAGATTATATTTTCTACTCAAGACGGGCGTGTGATGGCTTTAGCTATCGATGGCACCATTGCCATGCAAACCTCCACAGATGGGTTAGCTCCGGTTGGCGGACCGCAGCTCTACGACTGGTATGGAAACGGAGAGCAAATTGTATTCTTAGCTGCAGGCTCTAAAATCTTTGCCTGGAATGAAGCGGGTGACTTGTTACCCAGGTTTCCTCTTGAAATGAATGAGCAGATCACAGCTCCTATTTTGGTACAGGATGTGCTGCGTAATGGAGTGCCTGAAATTGTAGTGGCCACTGAAGACCGTAAAGTTCACGCACTCGACGGCCGTGGAGAAAACGTGCGCGGATGGCCGCAAAATACAAACGCTACTGTTCGTACACAGCCGGTTTTTGCTCAGCTTGATAATGTGTGGTCAATTTGGACGTTCTCTGAAAATGCCCTTCATGGCTGGTTAAGAAGTGGCGCCACCCGCCCCGGTTATCCTCAGTTTGTGAATGCTCGATTCACGAATTCACCCCTCATATTTGATAATCAAATTACAGGAAGTGCTGCCGACGGATATTTATACTCAATTGGGCAAAATCCTTTGTTCAGTGACTCATTGGCAACCATCAATTCGGAAGACTCGGTATCTGTGCGATCACTTTATGTGTCCAATAGTGAGTTAAACTCTGTTTCTTATCAGGAAAATATTTTATTGAATGACAGCACTCAGTTTTACCGGAATGATTTACTGATTACTCAAAGTGTAAATGGTTCTTTGTTCTTATATAATAAAGAAGGAAAGCTCAGACTTACCGAAAGTCTTGGACAGCCGTCATCTCAATCATTTCCTCCTCAAATAATAGATATAAATGCAGACCAGAATCAGGAGCTACTTGCATTAGCTGAATTTGGGCGTCTCTTTGCGTGGGAAGTTTTAACTGAGCAACGGGTTTTCAGCATCCCAACTTCAGGAATGAAATATCCAATCATTACCGACCTGAATGGCGACGGACAGAAAGAATTGATTGCTCAAACAAGAGAAGGTCTGCGCTGCTGGACGATCAATAGGGAGTAAGTTTTTAGTGACAAGGTGTAAGGTTTTAGTCGGCAAAGCCAACACTAAGACCTAACACCTTAAATCTTGTAGCTACATTATTTCCGCGAGTGCTTCTTCCAGCTCCTCATAGTGAAATTCAAAACCCGTAACCTGTAGCTTTTTTGGTTGCATTCGAATGCTATCCGTTACCGGCTTTGCTGCTTCACCTAAAACAACATCAAGCGCAAATTTGGGGACGCGGAACAGGGAAGGACGATTCATTATATCGCCTAAGGTATCCGCAAATTCGTTCATGGTTGCTGGATTTGGAGAGCATACATTGTAAGCTCCGGTCAGCTCATCGTTATCTAAAGGAAAGATAAGTGCCTTACATAAATCTGTCCGGTGAACCCAGCTCATATATTGGTTGCCGCTTCCGATTGGTCCCCCAACTAGAAATTGAAATGGAGGAATCATTTTTTCTAAAGCTCCACCACCTTTTTCTAAAACAATCCCAATTCTTGGGTTTACAACCCGGACACCTAAATCAGTAGCTTTTTGTGATTCGGCTTCCCAAGCTTTACAAACTTCAGCTAAGAAATCATCGGCAACTTCAGCACTTTCATCCAACACGTCATTTCCACGATTGCCATAAATACCTGAAGCCGAAGCTGAAACAAATACTTCCGGTTTTTTGTCAGCTTCACGCATAGCATCCACGAGTTTTTTTGTAGTTTGAACGCGGCTATCCATGATCCTCTTCTTTACCTCATCCGTCCAGCGTTGCCCAAAAAGGTTTTCTCCGGCCAGATTGATCACGGCATCTATGTCACCCATTTCTGCAGCTAAGTCTTCATCCCAACTAATAAATCTTAGGTTCTTAGCTGACTCCCCTTCGTATTTCTTTGGACTCCTCGTGATGATAACAAGGTTATGACCTTCTTTTAGAAGAAGCGTTCGAAGTTCATCTCCTATAAATCCTGTTCCGCCGGTAATTAGAATATTCATGTCTATAAGTCTTTATGTTTTTACTATAAACCAGTTATACAGGCAAAACCATTCAGTTCCTGTCTACTCCCAACCCGGGTAGATTAGACAGAATTACTTTCCCATCTTTATTAACCTGAAGTTCAGAGAAAGTATCATTCGATATCAAAAGATGACCATCCAGATCAGCATACTCAGCATCGAGTGCTAATAGCGCCCCGGCAGCATTTGCTAGCGAGCTTTCAATCATGCAGCCAATCATCACTTCTAACCCAAGCTGATGAGCTTCCTTAATCACGTTTCTTGCTTTCACCAAGCTCCCGATTTTCATCAGCTTTATATTAATAATATGAAATGCTTCCGAAATCTGGGCTAGGTTTTCATCTCCAATAAAACTTTCATCTGCAGCAAGTGGCAAAGGAGACCACTTTTTTAACTCTTTCATCTGGTCGAATTCTTTAGCCGGCATGGGTTGCTCAATCAGCTCTACATTTTGGGATGACAGAAACTCGATTTCTTTTCTTGCCTGTTCGAGTGTCGTCCAGCCTTCGTTGGCATCTACCCGCAAAGGCTTATCGGTTACATCCCGAATAGCCTCTATAATCTCTCGATCTCTATCTGTTCCCAGCTTAATTTTGTAAACCGGATATTGGTCAGCTGCCCTAATCTTCTGCTGCATCTTTTCCGGTGTATCCAGCCCAATGGTATAAGAAGTTACAGGACCGACCGGTAAATCATTTCCCCATAATTTCCACAAAGGCTGCTCTTTTGATTTTCCCCACCAATCCATCCAAGCCATTTCTATGGCTGCTTTTGCTGATTGAACATTCGGCGATATTTTTAAAACTTCCAGCTCTGTGGCAATTTCATCGGCAGAAGAAATCGAATCAAAAAATCCTTCAGGAAGTGCTTCGAGATATTGGATTACTTTATCTGCAGTTTCATCATAGCGAGTGTTTGGTCCGGCTTCCCCATATCCTGTAATACCATTTTTTGTAATCGAAAGGAAAACATTCGGAACTTCAGATTTAGACCCGCGGGAAATGGTAAAGACTTCCTTCAGTTTAAGTGGAATGACTTCCCAGTTGATTTCAAAACGCGACATATCCAAATTCCTGGATGAGCTGTAAATAGATATAGACGGCAGGTGCAACTAACAACAGGGCATCAAAGCGATCAAAGAAACCGCCATGCCCGGGCAGTAAGTTAGAGGAGTCTTTAGCTCCGGCTTTTCGCTTGATCTTACTTTCAATAAGGTCTCCAATCGGGCCGAATGTTCCTACTAAAAGAATTAAAGGAAGAGCCATTTTCATAGTGAAATTGGTTTCTAGGGGAATTGCATATAATGCGATCGCTAATCCTACAAAACACCCAAAGTATCCTGAAATAAATCCTTCCCAGGTTTTATTTGGGCTGATGTCCGGAGCCAGTTTTCGTTTACCAAAAGAACGTCCACCGAAATAGGCAAATACGTCACCGCCCCAAACCATAAGGACTGTAGCAATGGTTAGGATAAACCCTGTTTCATTGGTTCCGAGGTCCCTGATCATCATCAGGCATAACAGCCCAACCGGGGCGTAGAAACCGGCGAAAAAAGTGGTGCTCAGCTGAGTTACGCTATCCTCAGCTGTATTAAAAGTTTGAATGGCTATAAATGCCAGCAGTATGCCGAGTCCAATTTCCACTGCAAAAGGGATGGATGGAAATAACATGATCCACAGACCGATGGTGTAAGGAAAGTATTGGTCGGTAGGATTTCCTGAGTTGCTCAACAACCGCATGACTTCTTGCTGAATGAAAAAGCCAATCACAATAATAAAACCTTTGAAGTACCAATCACCCATCCAGGTCAAAAATATAAATAGAATAGCTGCCGGTACCGCAAAAAGAATACGCTTCAGAAGTTCACTCACTTTACACTCCGGTTATTCTGAATCGGGTTTAAACTCTTCGTTTGATTCTTCTAAATCATTTAGGGCTTTTCGGGCTTGTTTCTCATAATCGACGGGCACATATAAATACACCATGGCCATTTCGCTAACATTGAGACTATAGGCTGAGTCTCTTTTCGATAAGATATTTGAAGGAATCTTAAGATTGGAGAGGTAATTCTTTGCCATCTCAATTTCTAAATCTGTACTTCCTTCTAATACACATACCCAGTTTTCAATGTCATTGGGTTTCGGCTTGTCGGAGAAAAAACTCATTCTTCGGCCTCATTTGGTTTCAGCGTTTTCAAGTAGTACAAAATTGCTGCTGTTAAAATCATACTCCCAAAAACTAATAAATAGGGAATATCCATATCCGGTGTGATTTTTTCATCCAGCATTTCAGGATAGAAACTACTGGCGATAACCTGCCCTCCATTATTCACAAAATGAGCAACCATCGCAGGAATTAAACTGTCAGAAATATAGGTGACATAAGCCAGAAAAACTCCAAGCGTTGCCAGGGGTAAAAAATTTGAAATCTGCAGGTGATATGCCCCAAAAATAGCCCCTGAAATCAGAATAGCGGCTACAATGCCCCAGCTTTTTTCGAAAGCTCGCTGCACATACCCCCGATACATAATCTCTTCGCAAACAGCGGGTACAATTCCAATATGGAAAACACCCAGCAGTAGTACATTATCGGACTTGAGAAAGGTGGCTATCATTTCAGCCATTGTTTCCTGCATTTGTGCCATTGCTTCAGGTACAGGAATAAAAGAATTCAACCATCCTAAAAACAAAATAGTAGGCTGGGCTACTACAAAAAGCACAGCTGCTATAACAGTAACTACCCACGTATTTTTAGTGATATTAAGACGAAGGAAATCTTTTCTTTCCCCTTTCACAGCATGAAGACGAACCACTAACAGTGTTGCTAAAGCCATGATGAGAATTTGGCCAGATGAGTTTGCCAGAAACAGAATATCAAAGTTCGTGGAGAGCTCTTCCATCATAACTTCCATATTCAAGTTATCAGAAGTAGCTAAGATACCAATAACTCCAACTATGGCTCCAACCACATTGAATGCTATCAAAGCTACTAACACCCAAGTGAGCGCCATCGCCCAGTGGGCAAAGCCGTTTCGCTCTACCCAGGGACGCGGTTTACTGTTTTCATATACTTCCTGATACTCACTGTGTGACGCTGCTTCTTGCTGATCCATTAACTTCTTTTATTCTTCTGATGCGAAAATTTTAGCACCAACCAATCCTGAAATTACGTTCATTACTCCTAGCCCTACAAAAGTAAAAACCGCCTGTAGACCAATGTTCTTAAGCGAATTTGGATCTTCCATTCCGGCAATAGCTTGTTCTTTAGCTTCTGCAGGCATTTGCATGGCTTCAAAATTTTGAATGTTCCAGTCAACTAAGGCCTGCTGGTAACTTGGATCGATTATATTCCAAATTTGTCCCAGAATGACAGCAACTATAGTAGCGCCTAAACCAACAAACAAACCGATTAGAGCACCCTTTCCGATTTTATAAGTCACATTGTACTCTTTGGTATAATGCCAGTTTGCAATAACTCCACCAATAGCTCCAACTAAGCACCCAATAGTTCCCCATAATTGGGCTGAGCTAAAAAATGAACCTGTTGGTTCAGTCCCTAAAGTCATATAACCCCCAATAAGGGCAAAAGCTGTTACTACAATACCCACCACCAGTGATGCAATAATTACTGAACTCCAATAGCTTGGGTTTTCCTGTGTGTTTTCTTTTTCCATATCCATCATCTACTCCGATTTATTTATTGTGAAAAATTCGTTTGTCAATATTAATATCACAGGCAAGCCTACTATACAGCCTAAGATAAATCTTGAGATCATTGTATTCGTCCAGAATCCAAAATAGTTACCTGATACGTCGGCTAAATTTAAAAGAATAGCGGCAATTAACCAGTTCTTTTCTGTATTAATTGTACTTCCTGAAAGAAGACTGTAAACAGGCATTATCAGTGTACCTACAAGCAATGCTGCGTAGATTCCAAGACATCTGGAACAAACCGCCATTTTAACCCCCGAAACCGAAAATGAGCGAGCCGGGTCTTGATGGCATAAAACTTTAAAAATATTATGCTGCCAGCTGATTAATGTGTTAGATGCGTCTGAGAATAGTCCGGGGCCCATTGCTGCAAGACTTAAAAAAAGGGTGGCGATCAGAAGTCCTGCATACAGGGCTTTATTATGTGATTGAATGCTCCACACTATGCCTTAAGTCTACTTTCCAAACTCTGGATAAAAGAATCTGGTGCTCTGCATGGCTTTCTGGAGTCAGCGTTCATAAAACAGAGACTTACCTCACCGTACACATGTACTTCGTCTGAATTTGGTGTAGTTACCTCATAAAATGTTTGTAGGCGGACGGTAGGTATTTCAAATACCATCACCTTTATAAACATTTCTTCGTCATAGGTGATTGGTGCTTTGTAATCTAACTCGGCATGAGTCACGGGTAATAAAATCCCCGAGTCTTCCATTTCACGGTATGATGTGCCATATGAACGAATCATTTCCGTTCGGGCTACTTCAAAGTACTCAAGATACCTTCCATAATATACATAGCCCATCCGGTCGGTTTCCCCATAGCGACTTCGCAGTGTATGGGTATATTCTATGATGGGAGATTTATCGGGAAAGTTCAAAATAACTATTTAACCACTTGCCATTCGCCCATTGCTGCGTACTTGTCGATTCGTTGCTCAACGAGCTTCTCCGGCTTCAATTTTTTAAGTCGCTTCAGGCTTTGCATAAGTTGCTTTTTAAGAGCTGCTGAAGCTTCATCATAATTGCGATGCGCCCCACCCAAAGGTTCCGGAATTACTCCATCAATTACCTTGAGCTCTTCTAAATCTACAGCAGTTAGCTTCAACACAGCCGCAGCTTGCTCCTTATAATCCCAGGTTTTCCAAAGAATGGAAGAACATGATTCAGGAGAAATAACTGAGTACCAGGTATTTTCCATCATGTACACTTCATTCCCCATGCCAATACCGATGGCTCCGCCACTTGCTCCTTCTCCAATCACAACCGTAACAAATGGCACTTTAAGCATCGCCATCATTTTAAGGTTTTTGGCGATGGCTTCCGCTTGTCCTCTTTCCTCGGCCTCTAGCCCAGGAAAGGCACCAGGTGTATCCAATAATGTTATGATGGGAATATCAAATTTTTCAGCAAGCTTCATTAAGCGATACGCTTTTCGGTATCCTTCGGGATTAGCCATACCAAAATTCCGGTATTTCCGGCTAGTTGTGTCTCTCCCTTTTTGGTGTCCGATTATCATAACGGACTGACCGTCTATTTTACCTACTCCACCAACAATAGCTTTGTCATCAGCATGATAACGGTCCCCATGAAGTTCAATAAATTCTTCGGTAATCTTCTTAATGTAATCCAGCGTATAAGGCCGGTCTGGGTGGCGGGCAAGCTGAACGCGCTGCCAGCGGGTCAGGTTTGAAAAAATAGACTTTCTAAGCTTGTCTACTCTTTTTCTAAGGCTTTCTATTTCCTTATCAAGAACTCCATCACTGACGTTTGAGAGGTCTTTCAGTTCCTCAATTTTGCTTTCAAGTTCAGCTATGGGTTGTTCAAAATCTAAATACTGCATATATGCTTTTTAGTTTTATTCTGAAATAATATAAGAAATACTAACCTGAGGTGAGAGTTTTCTGCGCACCTTTAAAGTGTTCCAAAAAGGCTTCTGAACTTAAGCGCCCAGACTCTCCAAATAGCTTCACGAACAATCGCTTTCGACATCTTCGAAACACCTTCTTCACGCTCCCTAAACACTATTGACACCTCTTGTAGGTTGAATCCTGCTTTCCATGCCCGAAAGTGAAGTTCAATCTGAAAAGCGTAGCCATTCGACTTTATGCGTTCGATTGAAATTTTCTCGAGTACTTTTCGGTGAATGCATTTAAATCCGGCCGTTGTATCAAAAATTGGAAGACCTGTTATTGTTCTTGCATAGATATTTGCACAGTAGGAAAGTATCAACCTGCTTAAAGGCCAATTAATGATACTGATACCGTTCGAGTAGCGGGAACCGACCGCAACGTCAGCATCTCCTGATTTCACCTTATTGATGAGTTTTTCTGCATCGTTCGGGTCGTGAGAAAAATCAGCGTCCATTTCACAAACATATACATACCCATTGTCGAGCGCATACTGAAAACCTTTGACGTAAGCCGTGCCCAGTCCAAGTTTACCTGCTCGTTCAATTAAAGCTACACGATCTGAATATTTTTTTTGAGCTCCCCTTACAAAATCTGCCGTGCCATCTGGCGAGCCATCGTCAATAACAAGTACATCCATTTTGTTCTCTAAGTCCATGAGCCTATCGATGAGTCTAGCAATATTATGAGACTCATTATATGTGGGTACAATAATCAATGTATCTGATGTCATTACTACTGCCCCTTTCCTTTTATGACGGTGATCATAGTATTAATAAGAATTTTGGCATCCATTCTAAGAGATGCGTTCTCAATATAAAAAAGATCAAATTTAGTCTTCTCCTTTACATCATCCAGAGAGGTATCATACTTCCATTTCACTTGAGCCCATCCTGTAATACCGGGACGAACTCTTAAACGACGTGTATAAAGTGGAATTTGTGTACTAAATTGTTCCACGAAATGAGGTCGCTCGGGGCGTGGCCCCACTAAGCTCATATCTCCTTTCAAAACATTGAGGAATTGGGGTACTTCATCAATTCTTAGCTTCCTCAACCAATATCCTAACTTAGTAACACGCGGATCGTCTTTAGTGGCCCAGGTTGGCCCACTATGTTTTTCTGCATTATCAAGCATGGTTCTGAATTTATAAATCGTAAATATTTTGCCATTTCTACCCACTCTTTTTTGCCTGTAGATTGCAGGCCCCGGTGAGCTAAGCCGAATAGCCAGACCAATCAAAATTAAAAAAGGAAGGGTTAAAAGAAGCATCACAAGCGAAACGAGTATATCAAACACTCGCTTAACTGTTTTTTCCCACAACGGCATGGGCTCTGGTGATATTTCCACCAGCGGCATTCCAAAAATCTGATTCGTTTTGCTAAGTCCGCTTACCAATTGATAAAAATCGGGCAGTAATTTTAGAGATACATCAGGTGAATCTACTTTAGAAATAACATCCACCAAATCTTGCCTCCGGTCTGGCTCCAAAGCAACTAGAATATCCTGAACTTGCCGTTCATTCAGAATTTCTTTGATATGATCTAGATTTCCAATTACATCCTCAGGCAGAATACCTGTTTCTGGAGCCGGAGCCTTCCCATTTACCTGAATAAAGCCAAGCACTTCCATACCCAAGGTTTTATTTCGGTTCAGATCATCGTAGGCAGCCTTCGCGGTATGGCCCGTCCCTACGATTACAGTACGGTGAAGACCTTTCCCCTTTTGAGCATAATGCCGCTGAATAGTCCGAACCACAAATCTATTTATTGCGAGAAGTATGAATATGGTTGCCCAATAATTAATGATTATCAGCCGCTGATCATAGATAGAAATATTCTCATTAATATTGATCACAAAATACAAGATCAATGCTCCAAGCAGGCTGGCTTTTAGTACTTTTATAAATTCATCGAGTCGGGATACGAGATAGAGCTTCTTATATGAGCCCATAACTACAAAAATGCTAAGCCAATAAAAGCTTATTATTACCCCCCCTGCTATGAAATTCAGGTTAAAATCCTGAACCAGCATATTCATGGTATTAGGATAGAAGGAATGGAATACAAACCAACTTGCCAGTATAATTAGAAAATCTAATACACTGGTGAAAATAACTTCCCGATATCTTTTTAAATTCAGCACTATGATTTCTATTAGGCCAAGTAAATTTTAAGACTGCCAAAATAAACATTTTTAGACAGGCTGCATAACTTCTAAAACTTAAATTTAGTTAGATTGTACTCACTTAAAAAAACCGCTTCTTCTACAAAAGCACGTCTCGGAGAACTTGAAACTGCTCACGGAACCATTCAAACACCCATTTTTATGCCTGTGGGTACACTTGGCACCGTTAAAGGAGTATCTCAAGATACTTTAGTTGATCAGGTTAAAGCGCAGATTATTCTCGGAAATACCTATCACTTATACCTAAGGCCCGGATGCGATATTATTCAGGAAGCCGGTGGACTGCATAAATTCATGAAGTGGGAACTACCCATTTTGACAGATTCTGGCGGATATCAAATATTTTCGCTTTCTGATATTCGGGACCTTGATGAAGAAGGTGCACATTTCCAAAGCCATATTGACGGCTCAAAGCATTCCTTTACTCCGGAAAATGTTGTTGAAACCCAGCGTATTTTGGGGTCCGATATAATGATGCTCCTCGATGAATGTCCACCCTATCCCAGCAGCTACGACTATGCAAAGAAATCTATGGAGCTAACGCACCGATGGGCTAAACGTGGCAGAAAAGCTTTTTTAGAAACGGAACCGCTATATGGACACAAACAGGCTCAGTTTGGAATTGTTCAGGGAGGAACCTACAAAGACCTCAGAATTGAATCTTCAAAATTCATGGCAGATCAGGATTTTGAAGGAATAGCCATTGGCGGACTGAGCGTAGGCGAGCCCATTGATTTAATGTATGAGTTCACTGACCTGAACACCGATTACCTTCCCAAAGACAAAGCCCGGTACCTGATGGGCGTAGGAACTCCGGCCAATTTACTGGAAGGTGTTGCCCGAGGAGTAGATATGTTTGATTGTGTGATGCCTACTCGAAATGCTCGAAATGGCTCAATATTTACACGGCATGGTAGAGTTAACATCCGCAATGCCCAGTGGAAAGAACATCACGATTATCTCGACCCTGATTTCCCCAGTGATTTATGCAGCAAATACACAATGGCTTACATTCATCACCTCATTCGAAATAATGAGATATTTGGTTTAGTTCTGGCTTCTATTCATAACCTGACATTCTATTTATGGCTAATGGAAGAGGTGAGAGATAGAATTGAAAATGACACTTTTGGAGAATGGTACCCTGGAATGGTGGAACAGCTTGAGCAAAAGATCTAGCCTGTTACTTAAGCGTTTTTTGCCAATAGTTCGAGTGGATATGGCCCATTAAACAAGGTTTTGATGAGTATATCTATATCCATCCACAACGAATAGTTTTGGAGGTAATACAACAAAAAACTCTCGGCTTCTTCCTCTTCCTGAATCCTATTCTGGCTAATTTGCACCAAGCCGGTAATTCCTTTTTTGATGGAACTTGACTGGTTAGATCCAGGATCAGAAATAGGCGCTCCCACCAAGCTTAACTTTCCAGAGATGACGTAGCCTAATAGACGTAATCTATTTTTCCAGGTATGTTTAGGTATGTCAGCATACAATTTCACCCCTTGAATAGATTTAAAATTTCTCTTTTTAAATAGTAAAGCCGGCCATATTACTACAAACAATAACAGATATAATGGAATAGCTACCACTAAATCCATTGCTCGTTTTAGAAATTGGTTAATGGGTTTTGAGAACTCAAACTCTACTTCAACAAGGGGGATGCTCTCTAAATACTCCACGTTCGACTTTCCAAGTATAAAGTCCATTGAATCAGGAATCAGCTTAAAAGTAACTCCTTCACTCTGAAGATTAGATATTTCTTTTAGCATCCTCTTATAGCTGATCGAATTCAATGCAAAGAAAACCTGATCAATTTCATAGGCGTTTATCAAATCTTTAAGTTGGGAAAGGGATCCAAATGCTACTTCTTCTTCTCTCTCTTCGGTTACTGTTACATTTCCAACTACTTCATAACTCCAGTCAGGTCTGGAATGAATTTTCTGAATAATTCGGGATGCCTCTTTTTCTTCTCCAACTATAATCACTCGTAAACTTCGGATTTTACCTCGGTGGTTATTACCGGAGTCAGCACGATTTAGCCTGTATAGTTTATAGCTTACAAAAAGTATCACCCCAAAAATAAATCCTAATATTAATCCAAGCCGGGTATATGCAAGGTTTCTTACAAAAAAGGTGAAAACAACTACTCCAAGGTAGGTGATCGATAATGCTTTTAGAGCAGTAGAAATAGACTCTCTTTCTTGTTTAAACATTCCAAGAAAGCTTCCGCTAATCAAAAATAACGCCGTAGAAAGGAGGTTTATCCAGAGATATTTTATTCCCTCAGGATTTAAAATATTTACGCCTTGTAAACCATATCTCAGTAAAAAACCAAAAGCCACTGACAAATTTAGAATAACTAAGTCGGCCAGAATAGGTTTTAGCTTTTTTAAGTTTGAGGATACGAACGAAAGTAGGGTCTTCAGCCAAATGGCCAGATATATAAAGATCCGGAAAAACCCACTGTATCTTGAACTGTAATGTTTATCAAAAAATTGATACAAAGCCTTATTAAAAATACGAATGTATTTTAAATCTCCTTTCTTGGTACTCTCTCCTTTGTAGTGAATGATAGAAGTGTTAGGAACATAATCGATATGGTAATCTGTATTCTGAATGCGATAACACAGATCAATATCTTCACCATACATAAAAAAGCGTTCATCAAAGCCTCCTAATTTCTGGAGTAAATCAGTTCTCCAAAACATAAACGAACCAGACAACACAGGTACTTTTGAAGCCTCATTTTCATCAAGCCAACTCAAGTAGTATTGACCGAAGAGTTTACTATCACTGAACAAGGAGTTCAGACCAAATACTTTTGCAGATGCTGACCAAATTGTTGGAATAGATCTTCTTGATTCCGGTGCAAAAGTCCCATCGGGATTTAGAATCTTACATCCGGCTGCTCCACATTCAGGGTTTCTTTGCATGTGCTTTACAAGCACTTCTAGAGTATCTTCACTAACAAGGGTATCAGGGTTAATTATTAACGTAAACTCGCCTTTTGCTTGTTGTATGGCTTGATTATTTGCTTTTCCAAAACCCACATTTTCTTTATTCGAAATGTAGGTAACCTCTGGATATCTCTCCCTCAAATATGGTATGGAATCATCGCCGGAATCATTATCAACAACAAAAACCTCGATCTTATAATCATGCTGCGCCTTCCTAATGGAGTTAAGTAGATTTGCTATATACTCCTTAACCTTATAGTTAACGATGACAATCGAGATATGGGGCTGATTACGATCCACAGTTTAAAATCCTTTGCCTAAACCAGCAATTAATGACATCAGTTAAGATTAGGTATGAAGTTTCCATGCTATTTAACAATGACTACTTTTCCTATTCCCGTTTCCCTTCCGCTCTCTTCAAACGCTATCAAAAAATAGATACCGGTTCCTATTCTGTTCCCATTGTAGTCATAACCATCCCAACTTATTCTTCCCCCCTGGGCAGCCAGTTCATTAACTACAATCCCATCTACACCCAATACTTTAATTCGGGTTGATTCACTTAAACCTTCCACTTTAATCTGTGTATGCTTCGAATATTGAAACGGGTTAGGGAACACTTTAAGCTCGTTCATTTTCGAAACCGGCCCTTTCGGAATTTCGAAATAGCTCACCAATCCAAGATCAGTAGCTATAAACACTTCCCCGCTTTCGTCATCAATTGTAATTGAATTAATGTTATTGGAAATTAGATTACTATTCTCGGTCGTAAATCGATTTATAATTCTACTTCCCTCATCATTCAAAACCCAAATCCCCTGATTCACACTACCCACCCATTTTTGGTTGGCTCCATTTACGGCCATTGAAGTAACACTTATATCCCTCAACAAAAACCTGGAAACAGCAGAAGTATCTTCATTTATTAGCCACTGAGCCTGTCTTTCGTCCGGACCACCTTCAATCACTAATTCGGGAAATATAAATCTTGCAATCCCTCTATTTGTGCCAATCCAAATTTCTCCATTTTTATCCTGGACGATAGCATTTACTTTTTCATCCGGCAGATTTCCGTTACCAGCATCTGAGGTTAACTTTACGCTTTCATCGTCGTTAGCGTCTTCAGGATCACCGGTATCTAATATGAATAGTCCCTGGCCAACGTTGCTGCTATTAATAAGCGATATCCACTTTTGGTTAAACGAATCTATAAATATATCAAAGTAGAGATCACTTCCAGCATCAGACCTATAGGGGAGCCAATCATCGCTACCATTTAGTTGCACATTCAAAGGGAAATCTGATAGAAATGAAACGGCCCACATGTTGCCTTGAGTGTCATTATCTAATCCTGAGATAACAACAAAATCTGGACTTTGCCCAATACCTAAAAGGTTTGAGTTCTGCCGATCAAATACGGAAATCTCATTAGAATTCCTGTTGTGCCGTGCGATACCTTGTCCCCAACTGCCAAAGTAGTAGGAAGAGTCGGTCTTCCCGATTGAAAATGCCGTACTGTATTCTGAAAGATCTGTGCTTGTATTCCTATTGTAGTTTTTCCATTGATCATCTTCATATATATAGTAGCCCCTAATTAAATTAAAGGGATCTATTCTAGGAAAAGCTAACGTAGAAGTACCAATTAATACTTCATCTGTAAATAACAGCTTGCTGAAAAAATTCAAATAAGGTCCTGTAGGCAGGTAAAATTCCAACTCAGTATTTCCAGTGTTGGTAGTAACCAATCCTTCGTTTGTTGTGCCTACAAGAATTTGCTCTCCATCCAAATTCAAGTCTAGAATATTACTTTCAAGGTCCAAGGCAAAAGTTATTCTATTTTGATCTGTATCAATTACCGTTATCGCTGAACTTGTTGCTGCTGCCAGGCTTTGCTGATCGTTGTTTTTTTGAAGGCTCTGTATTCCCTCATCCGGAAAGTTGGTGTTTAGTGACCAAACGTCATTCTGTTGTACATAGATGCTTTCATCAACCAGCGCATTTATTTCGCCATTAAAAACACTGATTTCCTGAATGACATTAACAGGCAATCCATCCGCTTCGGTATAGTTGAGCCAATTTCCACTTTCCACAAGGTTACTAGTAAGTTCGCCTACTGCTATTCCCTGAGTTGTAGCTGCATAGATTGTACCCTCAAGAATATCAAGGTCATTCACTGGAGCGCCAATATCTGCACTTCCCAATTTCAAAAAACTGCTTTCGACCAATAAGTTTTCAAGATCATAAACTACGATACCAAAACTGGTAGCTACGTAAAGACGACCTTCAAAAATTTCAAACGCGTTTATACTTTTTGAATTAAACCTAGTAACACGCTTAATGTCCTCAACCCTTTCAATATCTGATGATTCACTTTCTATGACATCAATAGTTCCATCAATATAGCCGGCAAAAAGTCTATTATTCTGTGTATCAAAAATGATCTCCGATGGATTAGAGCGGTATAGCCCATCAAGGGTTGTCATCAGTTTGACGATCTCATTCCCTTCAACTACAAATATTCCACCAAGAGTACCAGCATAAGTGGTATTTCCATCAACTGTTATTGAATTAACGGTAGAAAATGATGGATAAACGTTCCAAGATTCCAAATTCTGAGATGAGACCGAGAGAAAGTAGAGTGAAAATAAAAGAAGAGAACAAAATTTCTTAATCATATCAACCAATTGAATGTCTGTTTACTATCAACCTAACCCATGCTCAGGTCTTTTTAATTTGAATTGGTAGCTGTTGTTCTATTAACTAATAATTTGATTAAGGAATTAATTCAGCCAGAACTTAAGGAAAAAGAACTGGTAGATAAATTATTTCATAATATTTATTTACCAAACAAAAAAAAGCCTCTCTAGCAAAACTAAAGAGGCTTATAAAAAATAAAGAAGGCGACGACCTACTCTACCGCGTGTGCAG
>CERP01019816.1_pt1 | contig 112664 bp, 105 predicted proteins | sample 530801 | NCBI WGS metagenome assembly CERP01 (sample SAMEA2620991, study PRJEB7988) | marine metagenome | biome: marine biome (ENVO:00000447); feature: surface water layer (ENVO:00002042); material: "saline water (ENVO:00002010), including plankton (ENVO:xxxxxxxx)" | depth 5 m | reverse complement strand
AACACCTAAACACCTAAACACCTAAACACCTAAACACCTAAACACTTTACTATTTTACCACCTTACCACCCATCACTAAAATTTCCTATCTTCACAAAAACCACTTAATACCTGCGGGATATGGACATTAAACCACTGGATACAGAGCAAATCGGACTAAAGACGCTTGAGAAACATCTCATTCGGTCAAAAAGTGAGGTCTCCCTGAAAATCGGTTTGCCCAAAGAAATATCCAATGATGAACGTCGCGTAACACTTACTCCCGGCGGAGTGTCTATTCTAAAGGCTAATGGCCACGAGATTTTCATTGAAAAAGGAGCCGGCGAAAACGCCAATTTCTCTGATCGTGAATATGCTGATGCAGGTGCTGAAATTGCTTACTCACCGGATGATGTATTTAAAAAGTCCGATCTGATTTTAAAGATTGCTCCATTGGCACAGGAAGAATTCGAGTTACTGCAACCTGATCAGGCGTTGATTTCTGCATTACATATGGGAAGTCAAACCGAACAGTATTTGGAAGCCGTAACCGAAAAATCAATTACCGGCATTGGGTATGAATTTATTCGGGGTGATGACAAAGAATTCCCCATAGTCCGGATGATGCATGAAATCACCGGTTCCATGTCAGTTCAAATTGCGGCTCACTACCTGGAAAGCATGAGTGGTGGGCAGGGTATTATGCTGGGTGGAATTTCAGGCGTACCTCCTGCTACCGTAGTTATTTTGGGGGCAGGAATCACCGGCGAATATGCAGCACGAACAGCTCTGGGCTATGGAGCTCAGGTATTTGTTATGGATACTGATTTAGCCGCTCTTCGCAGACTCGAAAATGCGTTAGACCGCAGAATTATTACCGCTGTTGCCAATCATCAGTACTTAAATACCGCACTAAAATTTGCAGATATCATTATTGGAGCTGCTATGGCGGAGGGCGAACGATCGCCATGTTGGGTTACCGATGAAATGGTGGCCGGAATGAAGCCCGGAAGTGTAATTGTCGATACAGTCATTGATCAGGGAGGGTGTGTTGCCACTAGCCGACCTACTACTCATTCAGATCCGGTTTACACCAAGCATGATGTGATCCATCATTGTGTCCCCAATATACCCGCTAATGTACCCAGAACTGCCACCTACGCCCTTAACAATGTATTAGTGCCCTACATCCTTGCTATCGGTAATGCAGGCGGTGTAAAGGAATGCTTGTGGGAAAATGTGGCGCTAAGAAATGGAACTTATTCCTATAAAAAGCACATCACCAAGAAATCGCTGGCTAAAATGTTTGATATGCCATACCGCGAAATCGAAATGTTGATCGCTTCCCAGATTTAATTTTAAGTGATAAATGTTAAGTGTTAAATAGACTTTTTCCATTCAACACTTAACATTTAAAAATTCAACATTACCTTGTCCGAACTCAACGAATCCAACTATAAACGCATCGCGGTCATCAACTGGATGCTTACTGTGCCCATGATGGTTCTGTTCGCATGGCCATATTTTTTTGGGGCGGGATTTTTAGGTATCGATGTGATCCTTAAATATATCGGGGCCTTTATATTTGCCATCCCTTTTATGCTCACCATTCTCCACGGGCATGTAACGATGGCTTTGGGATCAGTTCACCGACATCATTATTACGACTGGATGACCGAACAAAAACCCCTCACTTTCGGTCTTTTCTTCCATCCAATGTTTGTGAAAACCCGGTTTCGGTTAATCTTGCTAATTATTAGCCTGATCCTTTTACCGGTTGGGTATTTGATCGGATTATAATTTATACCCGTAGGGACGTATCATGATACGTCCCTACTGAAATTAATACGCGGTTCCGTTCTTAATGTCTTCAACAACACTTGGGTCCAACAGCGTGGAAGTATCTCCCAGATTGTCCATATCCTCAGCGGCAATTTTTCTCAAAATTCGGCGCATGATTTTACCGGATCGGGTTTTTGGCAGTCCGGATACAATTTGAATTTTATCCGGCTTGGCAATGGGACTGATAATTTTCGAAACCAGATCATTCAGCTCTTTCTTAAAAGCTTCGGGATCCGTGATTTCTTTATCACAAATCATAAACGCAAACACGCCCTGTCCTTTGATATCGTGAGGGTAACCCACAACGGCCGTTTCTACCACTTTCTCATGCTCATCCAGTGCATTTTCAATTTCAGCAGTTCCTAAACGGTGACCGGAAACATTCAGCACATCATCTACTCGGCCGGTAATTCGATAATAGCCGTCTTCATCTCTGCGACAGCCATCACCCGTAAAATAATACCCTTCATAGGTACTTAGGTAAGTCTGCTTGTATCGTTCATGATCTCCATACACGGTGCGTGCAATAGAAGGCCAGGGATGTTTAATACAGAGATTTCCCTGCACATCATTGCCTTCAATCTCATTACCATCTTCATCCATTAATACAGGAAATACTCCTGGAAGTGGAAGGGTAGCAAATCCGGGTTTAGTTGGGGTGATTCCAGCCAGAGGCGAAATCATAATTCCGCCAGTCTCTGTCTGCCACCACGTGTCCACAATTGGGCAATTTCCGCCTCCAATATGATCATCATACCAGTGCCACGCTTCTTCGTTAATGGGTTCACCTACTGTTCCTAATACTTTTAGCGAACTGAGATCATACTTCTTCACATAGTCAATATCATACGACATCAATGCACGAATAGCTGTTGGAGCTGTATAAAAGTGAGTGACTTTATACTTCTCAACCACTTCCCAAAGTCGTCCGGCATCTGGGTATGTTGGAGTTCCTTCAAAAATAATTCCTGTGGCTCCATTGAAAAGCGGACCATAGATTATATAACTATGTCCTGTAATCCAGCCGGCATCAGCGGTACACCAATACACATCATCCGCTCCCACCTGAAATACCTGACGGAATGAATAGCTCGTGTACACCATATAACCGCCACAAGTGTGCACCACCCCTTTTGGCTTACCGGTTGACCCTGAGGTGTAAAGAATAAAAAGCGGGTCTTCTGCATCCATCTCAACCGCCTGATGCTTTTTGGAAGCATTCCGAATCAAATTGTGCCACCATTCGTCGCGGCCTTCTTTCCACTCGATGTCGCGGTTCGTACGCTGACAAACGATCACACTTTCTACACACGGGCTGTTCTCAAGTGCTTCATCTGAAATATCTTTAAGAGGAACATGCTTATCTCCGCGACGCAATCCGTCATTCGTAATCAGCATCTTGGCTTCACAGTCATTAATACGTTCTGAAAGTGATTGTGCTGAAAAGCCTGCAAATACAATAGAGTGAACTGCCCCAATTCGTGCACAAGCTAAGGCCGCAATTACCAGTTCAGGAGTCATAGCCATATAGATAACTACGCGATCTCCTTTCTTCACGCCTTTGCTCTCCAATACATTGGAGAACCTGCATACATCTTCATGCAGCTGTTTGTAAGTAATTGTTCGTCGAAAAGAATCCGGGTGATTCGGCTCAAAAATAAATGCAGTTTTATTGCCTATGGTATTCAGGTGACGATCCAGTGCATTTTCTGTGATGTTCAGCTTACCGCCTTCAAACCATTTTACATCGGCCCCTTCAAAACTTCCGGTTTGGGTTTTGTCCCAGCGCTTACGCCAATAGAACGTTCCCGCCTCATGATCCCAAAATTTTAAGCGGTCTTCCCTGCTTTCCTCAAAAGTCTCTGTGTATTCGTCGAACGATTTTAAATTAAGCCACATTTTTAATTCGGTTTGGTTAGTTAATTTTTGCTGATGTTGACGGTTTTTTAGCGGATAATCAAGTAGAAGTCGAAATTTGAGAAGATTTAACCATTTTTTTGAGAGTATTTAACGAATGAGTAAAGGCAAAAAGGTCATAAATGATTGGTTTGAATCCCAAGGATGGGAAACCTTCCCTTTCCAAGAAGAGGTTTGGAATGCTTTCCTGGATGACAAGAATGGACTGCTGAATGCACCCACCGGAAGCGGTAAAACTTTTGCCCTTTGGATGCCTAATCTCATCAAATGGATTAATGAACATCCTGAAACCTATCAGGAAAAAGAAAAGAACGGTCTTAAACTTCTATGGATCACCCCCCTTCGGGCGCTTGCTAAAGACATTCAAAAAGCGCTCCAGAATTCTGTGGATGAAATGGGAATTCCATGGGAAATTGGCAGAAGAACCGGAGATGTTTCTCAATCCATAAAACAGAAGCAAAACCGAAAAATGCCGGAGGTATTGATTACAACCCCGGAAAGTATTCATATCCTGTTAGCTCAAAAAAACTACGAGCGGCATTTCAAAAATCTGGATGCAGTCGTTGTAGATGAGTGGCATGAACTGCTGGGATCAAAGCGTGGTATTCAAACAGAACTTGGTCTTTCCCGTCTCCGCGGACTTCGTCCCAATATATCTGTATGGGGTATTTCTGCGACCATTGGAAATCTTGACGAAGCCATGGATGTATTGTTGGGACCTCAGCAAGATCAAAAACCGGTTATCATCAAAGCAAAGGTTCAGAAGAATATCGAAGCCATCTCAGTTCTTCCTGATGAAATGGAAAACTTTCCCTGGTACGGCCACCTGGGCTTGAAGCTCTTACCCAAAATTCTTCCGATTATAGACGATAGCCGCTCTACACTCATCTTCACAAACACCAGAGCACAATCCGAAATTTGGTTTCAAAACCTCTTAGAAGTTCGACCCGATTTAGCAGGAGCCATTGCGATTCATCACGGTTCTTTGGATCGAAAAGTTCGGGATTGGGTAGAAGAATCTTTACATGAAGGCATCCTTAAAGCTGTCGTTTGCACCTCAAGCTTAGATCTGGGAGTGGATTTCACCCCGGTAGAAACAGTTATTCAGATTGGAAGTCCTAAAGGGGTTGCCCGGTTTATGCAGCGTGCGGGACGGAGCGGACATCAACCCGGCTCAACCAGTAAAATCTATTTTGTACCAACACACGCTCTGGAACTGGTGGAAGCTGCCGCCCTAAAGTCTGCAATTAATTCTGAAGAAATGGAAAGCCGCGATCCAATTCTGAAGCCATATGACGTTTTGGTTCAGTATTTAGTCACGCTGGGAGTTTCGAATGGCTTTTTACCGAATGAACTATTTGAGGAAGTGAAAAAGACCTTTGCCTATCAAACCCTGTCCCGGAAAGAATGGAAAGATATCATGCAGTTCATCACGGTTGGGGGTAAGTCACTGAGCAGATATAACGAATACTCAAAAATCGAAATTGACGAGGATGGACTGTATAAAGTAACCAATCGAAGAATTGCCCGACGGCACCGAATGAGTATTGGTACCATTGCCAGCGATGCAATGCTTCGTGTTAAATATATGAGTGGAAGATCTTTGGGAGCTGTTGAAGAATGGTTTATTGCTCAGCTCAAAATTGGAGATACTTTTTGGTTTGCCGGAAGAAATCTGGAGCTGGTCAAAATGAAAGATATGACGGTGTATGTAAAGAGATCCAAAGGTAAATCGTCCAAAGTACCCAGCTATATGGGCGGTCGTATGTCACTTTCCTCTAACATGACAACCATCCTCCGGAAAAAGATGCGCGAAGCCGTTTCGGGAGATTACGATGATGTTGAACTTAAAAAACTAACCCCTCTTTTTGATATCCAGCGTGACTGGTCCATCCTGCCAGACGATAATCAGTTTCTAATTGAGAAATCAAATTCCAGAGAAGGGTGCCACGTCTTCTTTTTCCCATTTGAAGGGCGCTATGTACATGAAGGAATGTCTGCCTTGATTGCCCACCGGCTTTCCAAAATGACTCCTATTACCTTTTCAATTGCTATGAACGACTATGGCTTTGAATTGCTTTCTGATCAGGATATTCCCATTGAAGACGCTTTGGGAAAAGATCTATTTTCTCCGGATAATCTGGTTGAAGATATTATGGCAAGCATTAACAGTGCCGAATTGGCGAAGCGAAGATTCAGAGAAATCTGTCAGATAGCCGGACTTGTTTTTCAAGGATTTCCGGGACAGGCCAAAACCAATAAGCATCTCCAGATGTCTAGTAGCCTGTTCTTTGATGTGTTTATGGAGCATGAACCGGATCACCTGTTAATTCAACAAGCTTTTGACGAAGTTTTGACGATACAATTAGATGAAGTTCGTTTACGAAAGGCGTTGAAAAAAATATCAAACCAAGAAATTGTAATGAATCATACCGAGCGATTTACTCCCTATGCCTTCCCCATTATGGTTGATCGGCTACGTGAAAAACTAAGTTCAGAAAAACTTACTGATCGAATTAAGAAAATGCAGCTTCAATTGGAAAAGCACGTTAAATGAAATTTAAGAACAGCCAGAATTTTACTTTTAAGGATCAATCACTATTCCTCCTCCCACAAAAAGCACTGTATTGGGAAGAAAAAAAGATGCTGATTATATCTGACGTCCACTTTGGTAAATCAGGGCATTTCAGAAAACATGGCATTGCTGTTCCTGACTCGGTGAATAAATCAAATATCAGCCGTTTGGACGATGTAGTACAGAACTGCGAGCCAGAGAAAATCATCTTTTTAGGTGATTTGTTTCATAGTGAGTCCAATAAAGAAGTAGAACAGTTCAAAGAATGGAGGCAATCTTATGCTTCAACTGAAATGATCCTAACCATTGGAAATCACGACTTACTTACCGGCTTCGAATATGAGAAAATGGGTCTAAATTGTGTGAACCGGTTTGAAGCCACCCCTTTTACTTTTGTGCATGATGAGTCGAATCATAATCAATCCAGTTTTTACCCGATATCCGGACATATTCACCCCGCAATAAAACTCAAAGGAAAAGGACGTCAGCGAATATATATGCCCTGCTTTTATTTTGGGAAAGACGCCGCTCTATTGCCAGCTTTCGGAAGTTTTACCGGAAGTTACCGAATCAATCCCACTCAGAATGAATTTGTTTATGCCATTGTTGAAGGTGAAGTCGTTCGAATTCCAACCAATTATTAGCCTTACCTAAAAATGTGTTACAAAAAAAATCTACCTCTAAAAACCATTCTCTTTGGGTTAATTCTCTTGATAATTCCAGACTTGTTACACGCACAAAATGGTACATTTGATACCCAATTTTACGCACAAAAATCTTTCGAACTCCAAAAAAAGGGTATGATTTTTCTTGGAAGTTGGGCTACTCTCAACATTTTATCTGGAACATCCGGGTATTTTTTGAGCGAGAATAGCTCGAGATATTTTCACCAAATGAATGCCGGCTGGAATTTGGTGAATATTGGAATTGCAGGTTTTGCACTCTACAATATTTCAATGACTGATGTCAGTGCCTTAGGTTATACTCAATCCATAAGTGAGCTTCAAAATCTAGACAAGCTATTGCTCCTTAATGCCGGTCTTGATGTTGGATACATGGCTACCGGAGCCTGGCTTTGGGAGCGCGGTTTACGTAAGAATTCTAATCGTCTTGAAGGCTATGGGAAATCACTGGTCTTACAAGGAGCATTCCTCTTCGCATTCGATCTTGTGCTCTATATGATGCATTCACCCATTACAGGGGAACTGCTTAATCTTTCCGAGAACCTGACCTTAACCACTAACGGGTTTAGAATAGATTTCTAACTTACTGATTCGCTTTTCTTTTATAACAGTGATGCAGTCTGCTAAGAATACGGTGCTTTTTGGTCCTAACGTTAGCATTCGATAAATCAAACTCTTCTACGGCATCATCAGTGCTGGCATCCGGTTTATCCATGAAATACACGATAAATTCCCGAGATTTCTTCCTGAGCTCATTCAGACATTCTTCAAGAATTCGTTGCCTTTCTTTATCTAAGAGGTTTTTAAACTGCTGTTCTGGTTCATATACCTCGTTAAAAGCCTCATCATCGTAGTTAAACTTGTGTTGCCGTTTTACAAAACGAAGATATTCATGACGGCATGACTTAATCAGGTAACTAAAGATATACTTACTGTTTTTGATATTGTTCTTTCGAATCTGTTCAAAAACATCCAAAAAAGCTTGTTGAACGCATTCCTTAGCAGCGTTCGCCTCCGCGCTCATTACCACCTGTAGATAATCTTCCAGCCTTGGAATCAACTCAGACAAAAGCTCGCTGGCCTTTGCTTCGTCTCCTTTCTGAAGTGCTTCTACTAATTCCGAATAATCAACTCTGTGTTGTGCCAAACTAACCAACCGATAATTAAAATTTTCAACACTTACCTGCTTTCAACTGCAAGAACATTCTTTGTTTGCTTACTTCATTACAGTATCTGTTAAAATGTTTACAGCTTCAATAATAAGTCATTTTTTTTGAATTATTAGTGTTTTTTAATCTTTTTGTGGCGGCTACAAATATTAAAAATTACATTATATGTGTAACAAATAGATAGAAAATCACTCTTTTATTGGACTATAGAAATGTCTTTACTCTAAAAAGTAGATAGAAAATAAAATGTAACATTTAGTGCTTTAAGTACTCTTATGCTTAACCCTAAATATAATTTATAAAAATAATACTGTTATGAAATCTCTTAAATCTCTTTTCGCCCTCATCGCTATCGTTTCTCTTTCTTTCGGATGTGCTTCGGTTACCGACGCTTCCCTTTCCGATGAACTCGCCAGCGAGCCAACCATCGAAACCACTTCTGACAACGGCGTATTCTCCGGCGGCAACGACGTGAAGCCTATTGTCGAAAAGCCTTGGTAGTTCCCTCAACCTCAACACCCTTTTATACTCAATCTCTTAACCTATTTACACTATGAAATCTCTTAAATCTCTTTTCGCCCTTATCGCTATCGTTTCTCTTTCTTTCGGATGTGCTTCGGTTACCGATGCTTCCCTTTCCGATGAACTCACCAGCGAGCCAACCATCGAAACCACTTCTGACAACGGCGTATTCTCCGGTGGCAACGACGTGAAGCCTATTGTCGAAAAGCCTTGGTAAAAGTCCAAATTTAGTTAAATTGTTTTTTCATTTATCTACCTGGCTTTGATACTACTTTACTTCATACTTTTTACTTTTTTCTCCTCTGACACAACTTATGTCGATAAAACACATACTCAGGTAAATGAATATGTGGAAAACATTTTGGCAGGCAACAACAAAACCATAAATAGTTGGGCCTTAAATGAAATTGCAACTCTTAATTGCAAAGGACTAAAGATAGTTCAGTCTAACATTCAGGCACTTCCTGAATATGCAGACTATTACCAAAATTTAGATTGTTCCCAACCTACTGATCCGGATGAGAACACACATGGTATTTTATTTTGGGACAAACCTCAGGCAAGCTTATACCAAAATATCATTCAAGTTAAGGATACTGTTGGCGTAGATATTTTAGGGTATGATCAATATCCGCTGATACACTTTTTACTCTTGATGAAAGGTAACCCTACTACCCATTTCTCTACAAACTATCTTTCAAAGGCTCTTGAAGTTTGGATTAAAGATATTCAGTCACCGCAAAGCTTAGGTGAGCTTGAACATGCTCTTATCTTGTCAAATATTATTCGAACTGCATATGTGTTAGATGATTATGAAGTTATTGATCAGAACTATGAACTATTCCTTAATCAGTCTCAGCTGCCAAATTCAACTCATAAACTAAAACTATTCGGAGCATTTGACTATACCTTTTACCTCTATGGGCGGTATGATAAATCATTACAGCTTCAAAGAAATAATTCTCTTCCTCTAGCTGAATTCATTGGATTAAAAAGTGATGTGCAAGCTTTAAAAAATAGGCAGGGTGCTTACTTATTCTCACTAGGCAAATTCCAAGAGTCAAAAACAATTTATGAGGAACTCTATAATGACTCAGAGACTCTTGAGGATCAATATACATTATTCACAAATCTTGGAATAAATTATTTAAAACTTGGGCAATCAAGCAAATATGTCTCTTTCCAGTTACGAGCACTTGAACTTAAAGATGACATAGAAGACTACACTTCTCTATTAAACATTTACCGAAATCTATTTATTTACTACAGCTCTGTAAAAGATATTGGTACAGCCTTGACCTATATAGATGAAGCCAAACAAGTGGCAATTGAGAATCAGGACACTACAGAGTTAGCTTTAATTAATTCTTACTTGGGTTCTTTCTACTGGACAAACTATAAAGATGCCGATAAAGCTTTAGCAAGCCTTAATGCAGCTTATGAGGTATTATCACCTGAGAAAAACTATGATACTTACATCGATTTATTAATTGAAAAAGCGTCGGTACTGAGTAGAATTGATTCACTTGAGTCTGCTAATAAATTATTTACGGAAGTCAAGGAATTAACCTTGTCAAAAGCTGATACTCCCGACTACATCGATGCAATGATCAATCTTACTGCTATCCACTTAAAAAGAGGGGAACTGAGTAAGGCATCAGAAAATTTAGAGGAAATAAAGCTTTACGACCTCAACAATATTGATTTTCCTCTTTCAACAAAATATCAAACCGTTCGGGCAAACTATTTAAGCCTTATTGGAAATAATCGAAAAGCTATCACTAACCTGTTACCGGTCATTGACCTCATTATTGATCGAGCTAAGAATAATACAGATGCACAAGAAGGATATTGGTCGGTAGAGGAAGAGTACCTTGATGCTTTTGAACTTATTGTTGAGTTGCTAATCAACAATAACCGTCAGAATGAAGCATTAGTCATTTTAGACAGGTTAAAAACTATCAACGATGCCTCACTTTATAACAGCCCATTGGTTAAAGCCGCCAAGCTTACAGAAGAAGAACTGGCTGAAGAGAAAAGGCTAAATCAAAAACTTCAATCGCTAAGAAAAGAATATCTAAATGCCAGTGAGGAAAATCGATTTGCCTTACAAACTGAGATTGATCGTATTTCTGCCGTAAGAGACCAAATATTATCTGAGGTCAACCTGGCTAAAGAAAACCCTTTACCGGCTATCTGGTCGATCCAGCGATCTTTAGAAGCAAATGAACTGCTTCTCCACTTTACAGAAGTCGGAAATGAGCTTTATGTAGCCCACCTTACATTAGGTGATATCAGAATCAAGAAGTTTGATTTTGATAAAGAACAGCAGGACTTATTCACTAATATTGGTAATGAACTAGCATCAGGCAGTACAAACCTTGATGACCTTTATCAATTATATCAAGTGCTCGAATTAGAAGATATTCCCGATCACATTTCTCAGATCTCAGTTATTCCAGATAATTACCTTTATAGAATACCTCTTGAAGTGCTTCCTACAAAGAAACCTGATTCACCCATCAGCTACGGAAGCTCCAAGTACCTCATTGAAGACTATAGTTTCAGATATTTTACTTCCTTAAAAGAGTTTGACGGCAACCGAAGAAGTTTCGACAAAAAAACTGAGTATGAATTTTCAGGGTTTGCTATTTCTGATTTCAAGATGTTTACAGGCACAGACCTCCCCTCCCTTCCTTACGCCACCGTTGAAACGAATAATATTTCGAATATCCTTACATCACTAAGTAATAAAAAAGTCTATACAGGAGACGCAGCGACCAAAGCTATTTTTAAGGAAAAAATAAGCTCGTCAAGACTTATCCATGTTGCAACTCACAGTGAGGTAAGTGAACAGGATCCATTATTTTCCACTATTTACCTGAAGAATTCAGACAGCAACGATTCTCTTCAATCAGATCAAGCTCTTTATGCATATGAGCTATTTGATACTCCTCTGAATACTGAGTTTATTATGTTGAATTCATGCAGCTCAGGCTCTGGTAACTACATCCAGGGAAGCGGGATTATGGGTATAAGCCGTGCGTTAAGATATGCCGGAGCAAAAAGTCTGGCTCTAAATTTGTGGTCCGTAAATGATAAAGTAGCCTCTGAATTCGCTACCGATTTCTACGACTACTTGAACAATGGTGAAACCAAAAGTGAAGCAATAAGAATGGCAAAGCTTAATCAACTAAGAAAAGCGAATGCTAACCCGCATTTTTGGGGAGCTTATATGATGATTGGGAACCCGTCGCCCATAACGGACAAATCCTCTAATCCGGTTCTTCTCTTTTCACTACTTGCCCTGACTATTTTATCCACCGGATTAGTAACCTATCGAAAAGAGTTTCAATAAAAAAGACGCTTTTCTTTTCAGAAGAAGCGTCTTAATAGTTTAAAATAGTTAGTTACTTAGCTTATCTACTGCTCAAAACGTTGTCTAAAGCATCCACATAAGTTTTGGCAACACGGCTGTAAGCACCATTCAGCTCATAAGCCTTAGAAAAGGCAACTTCAGCTTCCTGAAGTCGATCTAACTGAAAGTAAGTGTTTCCTAAGAACCAATATCCTTTTTCCAAAGTAAGCACATCAATATCCTCTTGGGCAGTAACAATGCTGAAGTTTTCAATTGAAGAAGAATAATTACCCGAATTGTATTGAATAGAACCTAAACTTAGAGCGATTTCTGCTTTAAGCTGGGGATCCGTTGTTTCTTTAAGTTCGGCTTGAAGTATCGAAGTGGCTTCTGCAACTTCTCCATCTGTAGCCATTCTAATGGCACGTCGAATTACCTCATTCGTAACTGTGGGCGAAATTCCATCATTATTACGCACAACATCTAAGCCGATTTGTGCAACTGGACTCACGGAAAAATCTCCAGAAGTATTCATGTTCATTACACCAACTACTCCAGCTATTAATATCACAGCGGCTGCAGCGGCATATTGAGCCACTTTGCGTAGGGTGTAAACTTTGGAAGTTGGTTTTTCTGCGTGCTTGCGATCAATTACAGCTTTAACGTTGGCCACACTTTTCATGTAGTCCATGTAATATTCATCTTGAATTAGCTCAGCCCATAGCTCATCAGTTTGTTCCGCGTCTAATTCGCCATTCACGTACAGATCAATCTTCCTCTCTAGGTCTTTATTAATCTTACTTTCTATCATTATCGTATTATGTTTATGATTACTAACTGTGATATAAACGTTTAATCATTAATGGCAGATTTTTTTGCTGACATAAATGATAATTTAGCCGTCATTTGTACTACCCATATCAAATTATCTCTGACAAGAGTAAACAATAGATCATTTGTTACAGTTTTATTTCTTTTTTTTGAAAAAATTATCTTTGTACCGTCTTTTCTTATTATCAAGAGTTATTTATGAAATAATGTTACAAAGTATCCCTTTAGAAATTATACTATTAAACGATTCTAATCATTGGTATTTATGCCTCAAAAATTGAACATAACAGCCTTCTTCATTCTTCTATTTCTATTTATTAGCTGTGACAATAATAAAGTAGAGTTAACCGGGAATATTGACTACCTGGGAGAAGCTCATATTATCCTCCAAGAACAACCCATCCACTATAAGTACGCCCCCGTTGTGCGTGACACCTTTTCTGTTTCCGAAACAGGTTCCTTTTCATTTGTAACAACCGGAACTGAACAGATCAAAACACTCATCATTAATGACGAATCATATCCCCTAATTCTTTCTCCCGGTAAACACTTGGACATCAATATTTCACGATCTGACTTTCCTCAGGAGGTAAACATAAAAGGCTATTCGGGAAATTGGGATGAACGATATAACAGTTATCTAAATGAAATAAGCTCCATAGAAACCCAGATTCCAATTGAAGAAGAGAAAATAAAGGCTGGAGAAAAAAATAATCTTTTAGAACTCAGCAAGAACAAGTATCAAATTGCGGAAAGCAAACTTAATGATACTCCCCTTCGTGATTATTACCTCAAAGCCATTGGAGAGTATCTTGTTTTTAAAGTACGCGCAATTGAATATAACCAACGCTTTTTTGAAGATTTTGACGCTGAGGCTGCCCGAAAAGAAGTCTTTGCGGAAGCCGACTCCCTTAACTTTTTCACTATAGAATCACTTGAGGCGCAGAGAGCTGGAATTCGTGATTTCGCTCATTATTTCGCCCGAACATTTGGAGTCTATGACAGTGTTAAAAAAGCCTATGGGCAAGAAGATTTAGCAGAGTATGATATCAAAAGACTGGCCTACGAAGAGCTCAACGAAAAAAGACTTCGGGTTCTGGAACATATTAAAACTCGCGACGCCTTAGCTCATGCCCGCATGTATTTAGTGGCAGAACGAATCGGCGAGCAACCGCTTGAAGTAGCAAAGCCAAGCTATGAGGCATATCTGACAGAATTTTCTGATTACCCTAAGTACACCGAATTTTTGACTTACTTCTTTAATGAGATTAAGTCTGTTTCTCCGGGTCAGCCTGCCATCCCTTTTTCCTTGCCAGATCTTGATGGGGATATCCATACCATGAACGACTACCACGGGAAGTTCGTATTGCTTGATTTCTGGGCGGGCTGGTGCCAGCCTTGTCTGGAGGAGTTTTCTTATATGAAAGACATTTATGCCGAATATTCCCGAGATGAACTCGAGATTATTGGGATTTCTAATGAAGTTGATAGCTTAGTATGGGTACAAGACCTCGAACGCTTCGACCTTCCCTGGGTTCAGCTTTATAGCGGAAAGGGATTTAATGAAGAAACCTTTAAAGCTTATAAAGGCGGCGGGATTCCTTTTTATATTTTAGTAGATCCGGAAGGAAAAATAGCTCGTTATAACGATATTCGACCTTCTTTTAACTTCAATCCTGTTTTGGACAGTTTGCTCTCACAACATAAAAACCAACTCAACTAATGCTTCGACTTTTATTACCTCTCCTGCTCTTACTTTCTGCCATTGGCTGCCAGCAAAAAGGTGCCACACAACCTGAAGAAATCATTGACGCAAAAAGGCTGGGGCAGATGATCCTGATTGGGTTTCGGGGAACTGAACTCTCCTCTGCTGATTCTGTATATAAAGACCTTAAAGAGCGAAACATAGCCGGAGTCGTACTATTTGACCGGGACGTCATTACAGGTAACAGAAGCCGGAATATCGAAAACCCAACTCAGCTTCTGCAACTTTCCAGTGATATCATTTCAAATGCATCAACGCCGCCGATTATAGCAGTAGATCAGGAAGGTGGTTTGGTAAGCAGACTAAAAGAAAGTAAGGGCTTTCCGGAATCGGTGTCCGCAGAATACTTGGGCAATTTGGATAATGAAGATTCTACCCGACACTATGCTCGCATAATGGCCCAGGAATTCATGGTAGTTGGCACCAATACCAACTTTGGCCCTGTGATTGATGTCAATACCAATCCTGACAATCCGGTAATTGGAAGGCTTGAGCGTAGTTTTTCCTCTGATCCCGAAAAGGTGGTTGAGCATGCAGGATATGTTATTGATGAATATTCAAAAGAAGGGGTCTTATCAGTTCTAAAGCATTTTCCGGGACATGGAAGTTCAACTACTGACAGTCACCTTGGCTTTACGGATGTAACAGATACCTGGGACCAAAAAGAACTCATTCCTTACAAAGAATTTTTTGCCAAGAAAGAAATTCATGCCGTGATGACGGCGCACATTTTTAACGCGAATATTGATTCCGTTTGGCCGGCCACCCTTTCTGAAAAAACCATCAATGGACTGCTTCGTGACTCTTTGGGTTTTGAGGGCGTTGTGTTTTCTGATGATATGCAGATGGATGCCATCCGTGCAGAGTATGGTTTGGAAACAGCCATTCAGCAAGCCATAAACGCCGGAGTAGATATTCTAATCTTTGGTAACAATTTGGTTTATGATGAAGACATTGCAGAACGTGCCGTCGAAATTATTCAAAAGCTTTTACGGGAAGGAAAAGTTGAAAAAGAAACGGTAGAAAAATCACTGGCTCGAATCGATTCCCTTAAAACAAATGTAATTGCCGAACTTTGCAGTTGCTTTAATTTTTGATTGATGAGTAAATCTCTGCTGCTATCCAAAACAGAAAATTACGTTCGGAAAAAACTTGAGGGTGAAGGCACTGGTCACGATTGGTGGCATATCCACCGGGTTCGAAATACGGCTTTAAAGCTTGCTATAGAAGAAAAGGCTAATCTTTTTATTGTTGAAATGGCTGCATTATTGCACGACATCGCTGATCATAAATTCCACGATGGGAATGAAGAAATTGGTCCTGCTACCGCAAAAAAATGGCTTCAGGAATTAAAGGTAGAAGAACCTCTTATCATCCATATTTGCGATATTATTCGGGATGTCTCTTTTAAAGGAGCAGATGTAGAAACCCCCATGAAAACCATTGAGGGGAAAATAGTACAAGATGCAGATCGCCTTGATGCTCTGGGTGCTATCGGTATTGCCCGTGCTTTTGCTTACGGCGGATATAAGGGTCGCGAGCTTTATAATCCCGACATCAAACCCGAAGCTCATGATTCGTTTGAGGCCTACAAAAAAAGTACCGGGCCAACCATCAACCACTTCTACGAAAAACTCTTTCTACTCAAAGACCGGATGAACACTGATTCAGGAAAACAAGAAGCCGAAAAAAGACACCAGTTCATGAAAGAGTACGTAGATCAGTTTATGGCCGAATGGGATGGAAATTCTGAATTATAAATTGTGGGTTTTAAACCAGAATTAATTCAAAAATTTCCAAGCCGGCACTTCTAATTTCCTCGGTACGCTTCTCCTTCAATAATCCATTCCGGTTCGCCAACCCCTTTCAGATAGTAATCAAAATACTCTTTCATGCGGATGGCGTAATCCAGCTTGTTACTGAATTTTTGGGGATGATGCGGTTCATCATGATACTGCAAAAACACCACGTCTTTGTTATATCGGCGCATAGCTAAATACATCTCAATACTTTGATACCACGGCACAGCTCCATCTGCATCACCATGCATAATGAGCATCGGGGTTTCGATTCTATCGGCAAAGAATACCGGTGAGTTTTCGATATACTTTTCGGGTGCTTCAATCAAACTTTGTCCAATTCTACTCTGGGTTTTCTCATATTGAAATTGACGTGCAAGTCCTGATGCCCAACGAATTCCACTGTAGGCACTTGTCATATTACTAACCGGTGCACCGGAAACAGCGGCATCAAAAATATCAGTTTGAGTGACCATGAAAGCTGTTTGATAGCCACTCCAGGAGTGTCCGTGGAGCCCCAACTTATCTTCATCTGCTATACCAATTTCAATAAGTTTCTGGATTCCAGGTACTAAACTTTTGGTGGAAGCAAAGCCGGGCTCACCAATTTCAAACCGAATATCCGGCAGAAAAACCACATATTCATCACTTGTATATTGCGCAAAAACCGGGCGGTGATTTGTTTTGGGTTCATTGAAATCGTGCAGACGGTCCGTAAAGAAACGGTAGTAGTAAGTCATGATGGGGTAGCGTTTGTTCGGATCATAATTATCCGGCTTGATAACTACCCCTTGTATAAACTTCCCATCCAGGCTTAACCAATCGATAAGCTCTGCCTTTCCCCAATTCCACTTTTCATGAAGGTCATCATGGAGATTTGTAAGCTTATTGGTTCTTTTAAATTGCCAGTTATTCGACACCCAGATATTCGGAAACTCATCATAGGCTTCTCTTTTATATAGTACTGTGTTGGCATCTTCGGCTTTTTCCACAAAGGTGAATTTCTTGTCCTCTTCAAGCAATCGGCTAACCCCTGATCGATTTGCTTTGGCGGAATAGAATCCGAAGTTTTTGTTCATATCGTGGTAGGAGTTCAGTAATAAATCTTCATTATTTGAATAGGCTTCACCCCAATCTTTATTCATCCGCTCGATCCGAAAAATTCGTTTTGCTTCACGGCCTTCACCATTCGTTATATTCATGGGTTCACCGAAATCTGTAGGGAATCTCCAGATATCGTACTTATCGTAGATCATCACGGCGCGCTCACCTTCAATCCATCCGGCAACACCATAATCTGGCACTCTGGATGGATAATCATGATCTTCATCATAAAAAGGCACATCCATATTTTGTGTAATATTTCGTATTGTGCCTTCTTCAATATCCAGCATATTCCAGTGCTTATTGGTGTAGAAAACTGCAAATTTTCCGCCCGGCGATAGGTTCACTCCTTCCGATAATTTCTTTCCAATAATCGTTCGCTTACCTGTTTCCAAATTCACGTAGTACCAATCGTCGAAGAAACCTTCCCAGGTCATTTCTTTCATATATGGAACTTGCGAGCTCCCCAGTACTACATTCGGATTATGAGCGATATTTATTTCCGGCATTTCATAATCTGCAAGCTGCACCCACTTTTCTTTATCCAAATGATAGACCGCGGTATAAAGATGATTCTTAGTTGAATTCCAGCTTACAATCTCATGGGTTTTAATTCTCGGATCATCTCCATGCCAAACATCCAAGCCCCGATCTTCCACAATGTCATCTACGCTATAGATATCTATTTCCTCGTCGTCATTGTCTTCTTTCTTAGTATCTAAAGCCATCATTTCAGCATCCATGAATCCAAAAAACAGACGATTGCCATCATGTGTAAAAACAAGGTTGTTGTTCGAGCGGAGCACAAATCCTTCATTTCCATCATCAGCATTTAGTATAGTTGAGAGGTCGTCACTATTCCCATCCCAAATATGTATGGAAGCATTGCTTTCCGTGTATGAAGTATCATAAGTGGCTTTGGTGAAGGCCAGTTTTTGCAGGTCGTAATCCCAAGTCAGGTTGGCGTAGTATCCACGTTCAACTGCATTTACTGATCGTGATTCTTCATCATTCAAATCAAAAACATACACCCCATTTTCTTGGTTGGAAGTATCTACTACCGAATACGCCAGGTAATTAGAAAGACTGTCAAATTCCATTTCCCTTACAAAAGAAAGCTCAAATTCAGAACCGGAATTCACATTACGAAGCGTAACAGACGTCCCCAATTTCTTATTCTTCGATTTCAGATCCTCTACTGCTTTCGATTGATAATGCTTAATAGCCAGCCAGTTTCCATCCTCAGAAAACGTAAAGGATTGCACGCTGTCAAAATCGGTTATGGAACCATCGTTTGTAGCAAGTAAAGATAGTCCTTGTTTGGGAGCATTCTTTTTGACTTTCAGTTCTTCTGCAAGCGGCACCTTTCTGTAAGCAGCAACCCACGCACCGTTCGGGGTGATTCTTGGAGAGGCACCTAATACCATCGAGTATGTATTTCTGCCATTAATACTCTTCACTTCAACCCGTCCATCTCCACGGTCCGGCCACACTTCATAGGCGACCCAATTACCATTATCTGACAATTGAATTGAACCAATGTCCTCGAATTTCATAACGTCTTCGAAACTCAAAACGCCCTGAGCCGTACCCAAGCCTGGCACTAATAACGCTGCAATTAAAAAAAGAAATAAACGGGTTTTCAGTAAATGCATGATTCTATACTTTGTTGAAAATGATGATTCAAATTAAATGTATTCGTGCATCAGATGAAATTATATATTGGTTTCTTTAGGATTCTTTTACCTCAATAACTTTACGGCTTATGAAAAACTCAGATTACACCTACGATTATCTCCTTGAAGCTTTTACACAAGCAAAAGAAACGGCAGATCATTTGGTTCAAAATACGGCTGATGATGTCTTTCTTCGAAAACCGGCCGAGGATAAGTGGAGTATGGGAGAAATTCTAAATCACCTGACACAAGCCGGAAACGAATACCTCCCCCAAATAAAAAAAGGCCTTAACAAACCTGACGAAGATTTACCTAAAGGCAGCGATCCTTTCACACCGAATTTTCTATTTCGCTGGTTTATTGGACAAGTAAGCCCGGAAAACCGGCGTAAACTGCCAACCGTTGCCGCTTTTGAACCGGTGGAAGGAAAAGCGATGAATAAAAAAGATGTACTCGATGGATTCCTAAAACTGCAGGACGAAATCATTCACATCCTCAAAAAAGCAAAGCTGGAACAGCTGGACTTAGATCACATCAAAACCCGAAACCCTATTGTGAAATTTGTGCCGATGTCGCTGACGTCATGCTTTGCTATTCAAGAAGCTCACCAAAGAAGGCATTTTGAACAGATGAGAGAATTGAAGGAAAGGTTTGGAGCCTAAAGTCGTCTCACAGCAGTTGCCCGGGATCTGGTTATCCTTCTTCAATCATTCAGCTTTTAACACATCCAGATTCCTGCCTCCGCAGGAATGACTAAATCAGTAACTGATCACCGATCAAATTTTCGCTTTCGCTCAGGGTATTTGTCATAGGGAAACAAAAATAAGCCATAGGGTTCCGCTCCCTCTTTGCCCACATCCTGATGATGTCGCTGATGTGCTCTTCGAACCAGCTTCATAATTTTACTGTCGCTGCTGAAGGGCACAAATCGTTTGTGTGTGAACAGGTCGTGGATTATAAAGTACAGCACTCCGTAGGCGGCGATGCCGGCTCCAATCCCAAATGCCGGGGAACTAAACATGGCTTCCGCCCCATCTACCATCAGCCAGATTGAAACTCCTGCAAAAAATAGTGAGAAAATATCGTTTAGCTCGAACAGTCCATGGTCAGGTTTATGATGTGATTCGTGAATATCCCACAAAATTCCGTGAAACAACCAGCGGTGCACACAATAGGAAACAACTTCCATCCCCACCATTCCTGCTATTGTGAAACCCGCCAAATATAACCAATCCATTCTGCCACTTTGTTTTACTGCAATTTGAAGTCCTGACTTCCGAATAGCAAACTAATTTTTCGAGATAATAGTTTACTCTTTCCATGAATACACATACTTTATACATATAATATATGTAAGCAATTGAGGTACGCATGGAGGGACTCGAAATTTATCAGGGAGGTTCAGCAAAGAAGCAGCGAAATGAGGTCAAGCTTTCCCAAAAAGCTGAGACCGGTTTTGTTTCTCCAGCTGCTGATCACCTCCAAAAACCATTGGATTTGGAAGAGCTGATTGTGCATAGGCCGGCCGCTACTTTTTATGTGCGGGCTGAAGGAAATGCTATGAAAGCATCGGGTGTGCATGACGGTGACATCCTTGTTGTTGATCGTTCCGTACATCCTACTGACGGAGCCATTGTAATAGCCGCGATCGAAGAGGAGCCTGTGATAAGGAGGCTGGTTAAGAGAGGGTCGCGGTTATTTTTAATTTCAGACGATGCCCGGTTCGAGCCCATCTCCATTCACCCCGATACTAACTGGCTAATCTGGGGCGTAGTCACGCATGTTATTCACCGGTACGAGACATGAACTTAAACCTGGAGAATTTTAACAATCGAAGTTCTATCGCTTATGCGATGGTGGATTGTAACAACTTTTACGCATCATGTGAACGGGCTTTCAACCCTTCGCTGGAGGGAAAACCAATCGTTATTCTTTCCAATAATGATGGCTGTGTCATTGCCCGTTCTGAGGAGGCGAAGAAACTTGATATTCCAATGGGAGCTCCGGAATTCAAATACCGAAGAATGTTTAAAGAGAATGGTGTTGTCGTTCGCTCTTCCAACTATCCTTTGTATGGTGATATGTCGCAGCGGGTGATGGAAACACTCCGCCACCTTACCCACGCTATTGAGGTTTACAGCATTGATGAAGCATTCGCTGAGGTATCTACTCAAACATACTCTGATCTTCAGAAATACGGTCAACATATCAAGGATACGGTGTATAAATGGACCGGCTTACCGGTATCAGTCGGAATTGCGCCAAGTAAAACGCTGGCAAAAATTGCGAATGAAACAGCTAAGAGAAACCTCACCTATAACGGTGTATTGAATTTATGTGATAACCCCGGGACGGATCAGATTCTGCAAAGCATGCCCCTTCAAAAAGTGTGGGGAATCGGGCAAAGACTTACGGTTCGGCTGAACCGCTTTGAAATCAAGACGGCTTATGACTTAAAGCAGAAAGTAGATCATAAGCGCTGGGTCAGAAAGCATTTAAATGTGACTGGACTCAGAACTGTGCTGGAGCTCAATGGATTACCTTGTATGAAATTAAGCGATGCACTCGACTCCCGAAAAGGCATCCTTACTTCCCGCATGTTTGGAAAGCCCCTGTATGATTTGAATGAAATTCAGGAAGCTGTTTCTACCTACATAAGCCGGGCTGGGGAAAAATTACGGGCTCAGAAAAGTGTAGCCTCCTGTATGCACGTCACGCTTATTGGCGACAAGTACGATAATCTTAAAGGGAAGTATAAATATGGCGGAGGATATTTCTTTCAAGTGCCTACCGCTAACACACCAACTATGCTTCAGGCCGGAAGGGTTATTACCAGACAAGTTTTTCAGGAAAACACAAAGTATAAGAAAGCTGCTGTGATGCTCACCGGAATTGTACCACACAGCGAAGTCCAAATGGATTTATTTGACCCTGAATTGTACACGCAGCGACAGCATCGATTGATGGATTGTCTGGATAAAATTAATACGCGTCATGGCCGGAATACAGCAGCCTTTGCCTCAACCGGATTACATAGAAAAAACCAGAAAGATGCACCGTGGAAAATGAATCAAAATTTTCTAAGTAAAAGATATACCACCGATTGGAAAGATATTATGGTGGCAAAAACTAAGTGATTGGGTGGAGGGTGATATAGTGATATAGTGATATAGTGAAAATCACCCTATCACTATATCACTATATCACCCAACCGTTCCGCTGCTTCTTTACCAAGCTGCATTCCAAGTGCTACCCCCATACCGCTGAGCCCTGCAACTACGATGGTTTTATCTGAAACTCTTTTCAGAATGGGACTCTTAGTATTTGTAAACCCCATGATTCCCGACCATTCTTTTTCAACTTCCCATCCTTCAGGAAGGTTTAAAACATCATTTGCAAAGGATATGAGATGATTTCGGATTTTTTCATTCGTCCCAAATAAAATTGTTGTCTCAACATCAATGTCTAAACTTCGACCTCCGCCAAGCAACAATTGGTTATCCCCAACACCACGAAAATAATAGTAACCCCGATCATAATGATAGGTGCCCTTCCATTTGAAATCGGGAATTGGCTTAGTAACAAATACGAAACCACGTCCGGGCTTTATTTCTACCTCATCCAATAATTCAGCCGTAAATGAATTGGTAGCAACTGCAAGCTGATCGCCCTTAAACTCAATCTGATTTTCAAGCCTAACAATGCCTTCTTCAGCATGAATTGACTCTACTTTTGATTGCCACCTGAACTCAATTCCCAACTTCAGATTTTGTTCATATAAAGTTTTCATCATTTTGCCGGGGTGAAGACATCCTTCTCCTTTAATACTGATTGCTGAGAAATCATTTACTTCTGTAGCCTGATAAACATCCTCTAAACCTGATGCTTCTTTAAGCCAGCGGTTACACATGTCCAGATGATCTAAAGCTTTTTCATAAACCTCTGAATCAGTAAAAACCTCATACGCTCCCGGTTCCTGATAACCTATAGAGCTGTCTCCCAATGTTTCCCGAAGCAGCTTCAATCCGGTCCACCTTCTGCGAATGCGATCGACAATATTCGATTCCTCTTCAATTTCCATATCAGAGATATGCTCAGTTACAGATCCGAAACAAGCGAAGCCAGCATTTCGGGTACTGGCACCAATCGGGAAAAACCCGCGATCCAAGACAAGCACTTTTTTCTGAGGGTGAGTTTTTTTGTAGAAATGAGCAATCGACTGGCCCGTAAGTCCGGCCCCAACTACAATCAGGTTATACTTCTGATAATATAATTCAGCTTCCCAAAAAGATCGCTCAGTATTTATCATTTGTGATCAAAAACCAATGAAACCATTAAAGGAGTAGCCACTTCAAAAAACCGGTCATCCACATTGTATTTAGGATGATGCCAGGGGTATTTCGAATCGGAATCTTCACTCCCACTTCCTACAAAAAAGAAAGCGCCTGCAAAATGTTGCTGGTAGAATGAGAAATCCTCTCCTGCCATAATTGGTCTTCTCATTTCTATAGCCGAGTCCTCCCCAAATAGCTTCTTCATAGAACCAAGTACGGTTTCCGCTTCAGTCTCCGTATTAATTACTGCCGGATATCCTTTGTTGAAATTGAACGTGTAGCTCCCACCGGCTGACTCGGTAATTCCTTTGGCTAAGGCTTCCAGTCGCTCCTCAACCAACTCAGCAGTTTCAGGGGTTAATGTTCTGGCAGTTCCCCACAGCTTCACTTTTTCCGGGATGATGTTATACGCCGTACCTCCTTCAATTCGGCCAACAGTAACAACTACCGGTTCGGTAGGATCCACACTTCTGCTGGCTACTGTTTGAATAGCATTTATATATTGAGCAGATAACACAACCGGGTCAACGGCCTCATGAGCTCTTGCTGCATGTCCTCCTTTGCCTATAATCTCGACTTCAAATTCATCAGGTGCGGCCATTAAAGGCCCCACTTTTGTGGCAATAGTACCCGGTTTATGCATTGGTGAAGTGTGCAGCCCATAAATTGCCTGAACTCCTTGTTCTTGCAAAAATCCGGTCTCGCTAAGTAATCGCCCCCCACCTGGCAGTTTTTCCTCACCAGGCTGAAAGACTAACAACACCTTACCTTCAATTTCACCCTGAAGCTCTTTAAGTATTTTTGCAGCCGTCAAAAGGTTTGAGGTATGCGCATCATGTCCGCAACAATGAGCAACACCGTCGTTTTTTGACATGAAGGCTTGCTTAGCTTCACCCTCCTCTGTAATTGGAAGAGCATCAATGTCGGCACGAAGTGCAATAACACGATCAGACTTTTTCCCACCTTCCAAAATCCCAACACAACCGGTTTCAAGAGGGCTTTCATAGGGTATTCCGAGTTTGTCGAGTTCAGACTTGATAAACTTGGTGGTTTCAAATTCTTTGTAACTGACTTCAGGATGCTGATGTAAATATCTGCGTGTTTCCACAGCTTCCTGAAAGTGTTGTTTAGCAAGTTCTTTAATTTTGGAATGCATACTTTTTCTTTGAATTAAGTCTTTGCCTGATGATAAGGATATTATAGGATTCAACGTAACCTTTCGCATAGGAAACCGTAGTCGTTTTGCACAGAGAAAAAGAAGGACATATGAAGACTACATCTTGGGAAATTATTTTGGCTGGTTTCTTTTTTGTTGGGATCGCCATTTATCTGGTAGAAAACCACTCCAATAACCAGCAACACACTGAAGCAAAAGCCATTACTATTGATTTAGATAAGAGTTTCAGTACAGATCAATTGAAAGGCCTCGAACTCGAGCACCTAAAGGAACTTGAAAACCTAGAAAATCTATCTGAGCTTGAAGATCTGGAAAAGCTAAAGAGTCTTAAAAGCTTATCGACATTTTTACCAGCAGAAATACAGGCAGATTTTGAAGCTGAAATCAATGAAGTCATTGAAGACCTCAAGAAAGAGCATATTAAAGTGAATTTCAGTGCCGACAAAGAATCTGCAATGGTTAGCAAAGGTGATAAAGATTCACCCGGCAAATGGACTGCTGCCTCTCCCGGTGTGTACACATTTTATCAAGAACTTAGTGCCTCTGCATTTAACGAGGCAGATATAGAACTACCTTTTGGTTCCATAGAAATTATTGGGAGCTCTAACAATGAAGCTACTTTTACTATTCAAGCTTCCGGGCAAGTTTCAACAAAAGCTGATCTCGAATCTAAAATCAGAACCGTTGCAAAAGTTCAAGATGGAGTCGGTGTATTTTCCGTAACACCTGTCGAAAATTCATCAAAAGATCAGAACATACATTTGCAAGCAACCCTATCCATTCCATCCAAAATGATGCTTACTTCTCTTACCAAAGCAGGTCATATAACTTCAAGTAATATGAATGGAGAGCAGACTTATCATACCTTAGGAGGCCATATAAAGCTGAATAACGTAAAAGGCCGGGTACAAGCAAAAACCAATGGCGGACATATAACCGCTGCAGGAGCTGAAGGTGATTTCGAATTGAATTCCCTTGGCGGTCATATCCTGGTCAAAGATTCTAAAGGAGTGATAGCGATGAAAACCTCCGGTGGTAATTTACAAGCTATTGATGTCTCAGGTTCTGTACAGGCCTCAACAAATGGGGGAAACATTGAACTGAAATTTCTGGATATTCAACACTCTTCAAATGCAACAACTGGTGCCGGTACTATTTCTATTTGGGTGCCAACTAATACAAATTCAACTTTCAATCTATCAGGAAGCACTGTAGAAGTTGGTAATGAGCTTAATTTCGTTGGAAACAAATCTTCGGGAAATGCAAAAGGGAGCATTGGAAGTCCTGAAAATAGCGCTTCAGTACATGCAAAAACTAATTATGGTAAAGTTGTTCTAAAGAGTAAGAACTGATTTATTAATCGCTACTTTTCTAAGAGTTTCAATACCACCAAGGATGCTTTATCTTTGTGTATGTCTACTTCAATTCATAAAACAAAAGACGGCTCTTCAACCCTTTATTCAGATACATTTGAACAGTTTTACCATAACCCAAATGGTGCCGCTACTGAAAGCCTATATGTATTTTTTGAAAAATCGGGCTTAATCAATTACTTAAAAACAGCAGACTCTTTAACTATACTGGAAATCGGTTTTGGCACCGGATTAAACTTTCTTCTGTTACTGGATATTCTGAAACAGCACAACATTCAAATCCCGGTTGAGTTCTGGACCATTGAGGCCTTTCCCGTTGACGCTGAAACAGCTGAGGAATTTGATTTCAGAGACCATTTAGTTCATCCTGACTTAAATGATTTACTGCCTTCTTTTTTTTCGGATTTGAATCCGGGACTAAACACCATCAAGCCTTCAGAAGAGCTAAATGTTACTCTGAATATCTATTTCGGGAAGTTTGAAGATTTTACTGTGGAAACACTTCGAGCTGATTTTATTTTTCATGACCCTTTCTCACCGGAAGTCAATGAGGAATTATGGACAGATAAAACATTTAAAAAGCTTGCTCAACTCTCAAGTCCGGGATCAGTGTTAGCTACCTATTGTGCCGCTTCTAAAGCAAGAGGAGCTATGTGCGCAGCTGACTGGAAAGTGGCTCGTACTCGAGGTGCTTTAGGTAAACGGGAAATGACTATTGCTTCCCTTTCTGAAGAAAAGTTAACAGATTTTAAAAGGGTAAATGAAAGCCGATTAGCTAAAAGATATATGACCGGTGATTTTGACTAAAGAATTAGCTCAATAAAACTTCAGAAACCTCTTTTGCTGCAGCCTCTAATCCACTCGGGTGCTGAAGCATGCTGGCTCCCAACAGAAAAACCGTATCGTTGCCATATTCACTTATCCAGTGAGGCAGTGTCTCCCTTTTCATACCGCCACCGGGCATAGGAAGGACTGGTTTAAATGGTGAATTACTATTTCTTGCAGCCTTATTTAATTCTTTACATTCCTCTGGAGTGAATGAAAACCGCCCGCCGGTATTTGGGTAAATCGTAAAATCAGCTCCAAATGCCCGATATAGTTCTCCGTACAAAAAAGCAGGTGTGAATCCATGTTCCGGATCCGTTACAAAAGTTCCTGAAAAAGATGGATGCGCGATAATTGCTAAATCAAGCTTATGCTGAGCAAGTTCATGCATACTTTCATATCCACATAAATCTGGGAGAACCATCACTCCGTCAGCCCCCAGATCAGCAGCAAGTTCGTAATTCTCAATCAGTTTTGATCCGCTTGCGGTGATATTCGGGAAGTAGCGGGTCAGCACTCCGGACTCCTTCATTGCTAATTGTAATGCCTGAGCAACTTTTGAAACCCGTTCTTGAAACGGAGCATATTCTTGATTAGCTAGCCCGTGATCATCTTTAATCATATCAATACCGCCTAAAGCAAATTGGCGAGCCTGACTAGCCATTTCATCTGCGGAGAGCCCCATTGGCTTTAAGACCCCACATGCCATCGGTCGTTCTTTGATCCCAAATTCTTCTCTTATACCTTCTATCCCAAACATTGGGCCTTGAAATAAGTCAGTAAGATTTTCCCAATCGACAGAAGTGACCTTAATTCCCCTTTTCAGTGAAATGTTGCCAAATAGTATATTAAGAAACTGGGTTTGATCGGCTCCAGCATTTTCAATCGGCCAACTGATAGAGGCTTGATAACTATTTTTGCCTAATGGTTTAACATCCAGAACCTGCCCGGCTACTTTATCAAGAATTGCTTGAGATACGACCTCTTCGGGTAATTCAACACCCTGTTCAAGGCATATCCAGCGAAGCTTTTCATCAATGTTTTCGCCATCGTAACAGGTAATCCTATAAAATACGGTGAATCGATTCACGAGCTTCTATGAAAAGTGATTGGTAAGTCTTTTCAACCCTCAGTTTTAGAATGAGTAACAAACTCGGTGATTAGTTCTTTAATTTCAGGAACTCCTTCCCGGGTATCTGAGGAATAGGGAAGTATAGGAATTTCAATATTCATTTCCTTTAGAACTCGCCGGACTTTAGCCTTTGACTGATTTACTTTATTTCTGGAAATCTTATCTGATTTTGACAACACCACCGAAAATGGCTTCTCATTCATTGCCATCCAATAGAAAAAATCTTCGTCAAGCTGACTTGGATCATGGCGACAATCAACCACGTGCAAAATTAAGCTTAGTGATTCCCGGTCCAGTAAATATTCCCGGATATTCTTACCCCAGCGTTCGCGTTCCTTTTTAGGGACTTTGGCATATCCATAGCCTGGCAAATCGACCAAGAAAAACTCACTGCCTACTTGGTAATAGTTCATCTGCTGGGTTTTACCAGGTACATTCGATGTTCGTGCAATGTTTTTCTTATTCAGAAGGGCATTAATCAGCGAAGATTTCCCCACATTTGAACGACCTGCAAAACAGACTTCCGGCAGCGTAGCAGGTGGACATTCTTCGAGCTGAGTGGCACTTGTAATAAATTTTGGCTGAGCGTTAAACATCAAACAAGCTCATTTGCTTCTTTCTCGACACCAAAATTCACCGGAACCGGATAATCGCCGGTAAAGCAAGCGGTGCAATAATCATGGCCCGATGGGTTTGCTTCTTTAACAGCGCTGACGAGTCCTTCAGCTGATAAATACCTAAGGCTATCAACCCCAATTTCTTTTGCCATTCTATCAATGTCTCGATCAAATTTATTAGCGATTAGTTCTTCCGGACTAGGGAAATCCATACCGTAGTAGCATGGACTAATTATAGGCGGTGAGCTAACAATGAAATGAATCTCTGCAGGATTACACTCGCGAATCATATCTACTAGATAGCGGGATGTGGTTCCCCTCACAATGGAATCATCAACAATAATGACAACCCGATCTTCTATAACTCCCCGAACAGGATTAAACTTTGTTCGAACTTTCTGTTCGCGGGACTTTTGCCCCGGAGAGATAAAAGTTCTTCCTACATAATGGTTACGAATCAAGCCAATATCGTATTTACAACGCTGACCTAATTTCTGGCTTTCACTGGCATATCCAAGAGCTGCTGTATTACTGGAATCAGGGACAGAAATAACCACCGGCTTCTTGCCAGTCTTATTGTTCTTTACAATATCATCTATTGGATGCTCTTTGGCGAGTTGCTTACCAAGGTTACGCCTGATTTTGTCCACCATTTCCCCAAAAATCTTACTATCCGGACGAGAAAAGTACACATATTCAAAAATACATTGACTGGTTCCCGTTCCTTCCTTAGGCGGTATAGAGTAGGACTTGGGCTCATTATTCTCATCTGCTTCTCTATCAATAACCACTACTTCACCGGGCTGTACATCCCGAATATATTCAGCATTGTTAATGTCGAAAGCACAGGTTTCACTTGAAACGCAGTATGCGCCGTCAACTTTTCCAAGTGCCAAAGGTCTAAAACCATTGGGGTCCCGAACAGCTATCAATTTGTCATCGGTAAGAATAACCAGACAATATGCCCCTTCAATTTGGTTCAGGGCATCCATAATTTGCTCCATCTGATCTTCTTTATCGCTGTGTGAAATCAGATGAAGGATCAGTTCGGTATCGGATGTACTTTGGAAAAGAACCCCTTCCTTCCTAAACCGGTCACGTATTTGTTTAGCATTCGACAAATTTCCGTTATGCCCGATAGCCAGATTTCCGTTTCTGTAATGGACCCTGAAAGGCTGAATGTTTGCCGGGTTTTTGGAAGAACCGGAGGTTGAATAGCGGTTATGCCCGATGGCATTATTACCCTTCAATATCTTTTTGAAGATTTTAGATTTGCTAAACACATTCAATACCAACCCAAAATCTTTATAAGCGGGCATGGCGTAACGCTCTTTATCATCGTCAAAATAAGATGTTACAATACCTGCTGACTCTTGTCCCCTATGCTGAAGTGCATGCAATCCATAGTAGGTATGAATGGCTGCATCGGGATGATTATAGATACCGTAAATTCCACAATACTCGCGAGGTTTGTCGCTCATATCTAAAGCTCCACAAAATGAGTGATTAATGAACAATTAAAGATAACAAATGATTAGGGCTTTCGGGAATTAGAACTACGAGAAGTTATCTACAGGTTATAAACAGTTTTTCTAAAGTATTCTGAAAAATATTTATGATTTTGGCAGTTCAATATAAAAGGTTGAACCCTCCCCGTCTTCACTCTCAAACCAAATAGTACCGCCCATCCGCTCAACAAACTCCTTACTAAGGCTAAGACCGAAGCCACTTCCTTTCTCATTATTTGTACCATGGCGAGTCCACGACTTGCTGTCAAAGATTTTGTCCGCCGCTTCTTTTGGGATACCAATTCCCGTGTCTTTAATAATTATCTGCGTGGTGTGAGCATTTGGTTTAACTATAACCTCGATTTCGTCACCCTGATTGGTAAACTTGATACTGTTTGAAATCAGATTTCGAACCACCAACTGAAGGGCATTAGTGTCAGCCATTATTATTTCATCTTTTGGAATATCCTGCTTAACAGCTACCCCTTTTCTTTTGGCAATGAATAATTGGCTTGATACAATTTCATCTATGATTTCATGAACATTGACCGGTTTTACATCCATTTTTACACCAGAAAGTTGCTCTTTCGCCCAGTGCAGTAGGTCATCCATGACGTTTACATTTTTCTGAACTGATAATTCTAACTCCGGTATCAAATCTTTAATATCCTCGTTCGAAATCACATTATTTTTTATAAGGTGAAGAACCCCCTGCATAGATGTTAGTGGGGACCGTAAATCGTGTGCTACAATCGCAAAGAGCTTATCTTTTGTTTTATTTACTTCCTCAAGCTCACGCTTTTGTTGCTGAAGCTGAACATTGATTTCCTCTCTTTCTCTTGCAGTTTTTCGCATTATAAATAATAAAATCACCACTAAGATAACGACCACAGTTGCAGCGATGATTAAAAAGAGTTGAAACTGAAGCTGTTGCTCTTGTTGAATCTGCTTTTCTTCTAACAGCCTGTTGAATTCACTTTGCCGGTTCAGTTCCATTCTGCTTTCCAACTCGGCTAACTCTTTCTCCTTTACAATATCAGTAAGACTGTCCGAATAAGTTTTGTATTCGTTAAGAGCTTCATAAGCTTTTTTAAAACGATTCGCCTGAGCAAAAGATTTATGTAAAGCATCTCGAGATGCCTGAGCCTGTTGCATGTTCCCAATTTCCTGAGCTGCATCTACGGCTTTTTCCAGATGAAAAATGGCGTCTTCGCTACGCTCTAGATCAAAATACATGTTGCCCAAAATATGATGATTAAAATAGATCCCTTCTAGAATTCCCATTGCATTTGTCATTCTGAGCGACTCCAGTAACAGCTCCTCTGCTTCTGTATATCTTTTCATGAGGGCCAGCGTAGCGCCCCGGTTATGCAAAATTATTGCAGGAGGAACATTTGGCCTAAGCTCGGTAAATAACTCACCAGCTATTTCATATAAACTTAAAGCCTCATCATAACGATTCATGTTACTCAGAGTATTAGCCATATTTAAACTGGCTCGATATATGTCGATTTGGGAGTTTTTAGCTTTAGCATACTCTAAAGCCTTCTCCAAATAAAAGAGCGATTTTTCAAAGTCTTCAGAACTATTATATGCCTGGCCAATATTGTTATAAGCAATCGTTAAAAACATAGTGTCTTTAGCAGCTTCAGCATATTGAATGGCTGCCAGATAATTTTTAAAGGCTTTTACCCTTTCTCCTTTATTCTGATAAATGGTAGCTATGTTCTGCAGAATTCCGGCATGCAATCTTTCTCTTTCTTCGACTGGAAGCAGTTCAATAAATTGTAAAGCTTTTTCAAAATTTTCTATTGCCTTGTCTGGTTCTAAATTTCCATAATAAGACGAAGCTAAGGTATTGTAGAAATGGGCCTTAAATGTACTTTCGGGGAATTCTTCAATCGCACGCTTCATTAACTCAATAGCCTTTTCATACTGAGCTTTATTATCAAAAACATCAGCCAGATTAAGAGCAGCTTGTTCTTTCCCCCAGTCATAATCAATTGAATACGAAAGGCTGTCAGCTTTTCTTAACAACCGTTCTGCCTTACCTAACTCTCCGACTATATTTGCCTGTTTTCCCTCTTCTATTAAAGACCGAACTTCAACGGTATCACTTTCTATCTGAGCTTGAGGAGCAGAATAGGCAAAAATATTTGACACAGTACAAACTGAAATAATTATAACTAACTGTGCAAATTTCATGCTTAATTTTGCTGCTTTAAGATTTAAACCGCGCGTCTGTTTTCATAAAAACCATAATAATAAAAAAGCTTCCTGAAATTCAGGAAGCTTTCTAAATTTTATAAACTATAATATATATCAGGAGAGACTTGCATCGAGTTGTATATCAACTCCTGCCAGTGCTTTTGATACGGGGCAACCTTTCTTAGCGGCTTCCGCAATTTCCTGGAATTTATCTTCATCAATGTTGGGTACATCACCTTTCGCAGTCAACTTTATCGTTGTAATAGCTCCGGCTTCAGGGTCAAGAGTTACATCAGCTTGTACGTCCATAGAGTTTGGTGTGAATCCAGCTGAGTCAAGCTCATTAGAAAAAGCCATTGCATAACATCCCGCATGGGCAGCACCAATAAGTTCTTCTGGATTTGTACCTTTTCCGTTTTCGAACCGGGAAGCAAAAGTGTAAGACCCTTCAAAGGCTCCACTTCCAAATTTCATTGTTCCCATTCCGGATTTTAAATCTCCGCTCCAAACTGCTTCTGCTTTCTTAGTAGGCATAATTTCTTTTATTTTGAGTTTTAAGTCTATGTCTTTAACAGCTTAAGGCTGAATTACATTCCTGCTATAGTATAGGCAAATAAGATATCTCAGCTGCCTTTATTTCCAATAACTTAAATTTATTATCCCCAAGATTTTTTCAGCCTACTCAGTTGCTAAAATACTGGGAAACTAAAAAAGGGCAGCTAAGTTTAACTTAACTGCCCTTTTGAGCGGGAAACGAGATTTCCCGAAAGTCGGGACGACCTTCTCGTTGGCAACGAGATGCTCTGCCACCGAGCTATTCCTGCTTATATTCATTCTCTTCAGTATTAATTAAGGCCTCAATAAAACTTCTACTTTTCTGACGTTTGATATGGTTCTCTCATTTTAGCGCCTCACTTTTAATTTCAAAACCTTTGATATATACAATCTGCCAGGGAATTCCTGATTTTGTGGAGCGTGACCAACCTGCATTGTGTCGTTCAATACGCTTTACAACCCCAACTGATGTTGACCCCGTATAGTACTGATCCTTAGTTTTACTATAAATTATGTATGTGAAATGCATGATTATCCAAAATAAAAAAGGGTAGTTAAGATTCCTTAACTACCCTTTTGAGCGGGAAACGAGATTCGAACTCGCGACCTTCTCGTTGGCAACGAGATGCTCTACCACTGAGCTATTCCCGCTTAATCAATAAATTCCCTTTTTGAAAGGGCATCAAATATACGAGTGTTCGCAACTACAATTCAAGCTTTTTTTAAATTCATCTTTTTAATTTTTCTTTTACTTCAGGATTCCTGACTTCTGATGCTATGTAATCATCGTCAGGTAAGGTCGGCTTATCCCGATATCGATCTACAATGCATATAAAACCCAGATTCTCTTCCTTATCGGCATGAAATTGATGAAGTGTTTCCGGAGAGATAAATACTACATCGTGTATATTTAGCTCATAAATCTCATCCCCTAAAACCATTGAACCGGAGCCTCTTATAATCACCACTGTGTGTGGATGCCGATGATACTCGAGTGAAGTATAACCTCCTGCATTGACTTCAAAGTATCGGGTTTGAAAATTGAGTTCCTGCTCGTGCTCACCTTCTCCCAAAATTGAATATCTATGTACCCCTTGATAACAAGAGGTATCAGACTTATAGTCTTTCCTTTCTACTCCCTGCCATTCAAAATTTTCACACTTAATAACTTTAGACATGGTGGTTACATTAAATTGATATTTCTTTAACGGACTTCAATAAACGCCCCAAAAACTTATTGCCATATACTTTTTGAACATGCTGCATGTCAGCAATTATCACTAACAGCTCTTTGCTTCTTGAGAAAGCTACATTCAACAGACGCGGTACGCTGAGTCCATTTTTAGTTTCATCAAAGGGACGAACCGAATAGTGTCTCATACTTCCATTTTGCCACTCGCCACTCATAACGGTATCAAAAATAATGACAGATTTTTCACGTCCTTGAAAAGTATGAATAGTCCCTACTTCAATATCTTTAAACCCTAGCTCCCAGAGATGATTCCTGACTTTATACACGCTATTTCTAAATGGAACAATTATTCCAATATTCTCTGGTGCATGATTTCGAGTAAGTCTTTTTAGACTTTCTTCTATCAATTTATGGTGAACTTCATTTATGGGTTTGAATCCCCGTTCGCCAGACTCCTGCTCCAAATACGGGCCATACTTCGCTGTGTCTACCAGTGCTACAGATCCGGCAGACTCGAGACCATTAACCTGATCAGATTTACTTGCTTCAGATTTTAGCCTTCCTTCATAAAAAACCGCGCTGATCACTCTGGCTAAGTCATCTTTCAGACGATATTGAACATCAAAAAAGCAGGTAAACTCAGGGTTCTCATCATGCCAGTTGAATAGTGCTTCTGTAGTATCTGATTTTGAAACGTAGGTGAAGATATCCTGTTCCAAAAACTCACGGGCTTCCTTATCGTTTGTGATTGCAATGGGAGGAAGCTGCATCGGGTCACCGGCGATAATTAAATGCTCTTTACTTTTTGCGGCCATCAACAATAAATAGGGAATTCCAGCCATTGAACCTTCATCAACTACAACAGCATCATAACTGATATTATAGAACAGCTCTGAAGTACAAACTTTAGCCATGGTGGTGGCTACAAGCTGCTTCTTCTTCAGCTCATAGCGCTCGTTCAAATTCATCAGGCGATCAATTTTATCTTCGAGCTGCTCTACTCCGCCATGCTCGTCAACCTTATTGCCTACAAGCTGACATTCCAGGTCCAGCGCTTCAGGGACTTCCTCCCCATTGCGCATCATATCATCAACCTTCTCCTGAAGAGACTCATATTTACTTAGCATATTGCTTAGCTCAACAGCATCAGCTTTGCGGCTATCTATTCTTGTCTTAACCTGATGTTCGAACAGGATATCCTCTAATCTAGGATCATCCAGGGCGGCTTCCCCAAAACGGGTTGTATTTTGAAGGCTAAAACCGGGATCTATTTCATATAAAGCATCTATAGCACTCAATAAACCAACATCCACAGCCCGATTCGTGTTTGATACAAAAAGCACACGTTTACCTTCTTTCAAAAGGTTGGCAATAATAAATCCAAGTGTGGCAGTTTTACCTGTTCCCGGAGGACCCCACACATACAGGATATTATTTTTAAGGGATTTTTCTATCGCTTCTTTTTGTGAAGGATTTCGAAGATCATCAAAAACTGGGTCTATCGAATCTGTATTTGCCTTGAAGTTCTTTTCTGGTTTAAGCAAGGCTTTTAGCTGGGGTACTTTTCCCGACTTTTCCTGAAGAGTGAATAAATGCTCCTGCATTTTTTTGAGCACATAATCATTCTCCCACTCCAGATACACTTCATCAATTTTAGAGCCCTTGTTTTCGGGAAATTCTAAGCGAACTTTTTTGTCCTTAAACTCAACAGCTTGAACTTTAAAATCTTTGCCGTCCATCTTCGCACGGATTTCCTCAGCAAACTTAAGTCCCTGGTTGTGCGAGTCGAAAGTGTAGATATATTCGCCTGATATTTTTTCGAGTTCACCATTCATCAACACATCCGTTGACGGAGTTTCCCGAACGGCTTCAATCTCTTGTGCAATAGCTTCAAGCGCCTGTGTAATGACTTTTTTTATCAAGTAATGTTTAGTTTAAAATGTTGATTTTTAAGCTTAGCACGCTTTAAAAAGCAACATTTCGAAGTTCAAAATTCAATGTTTCTTGTTTGATATTCTACTGATCCCAAAGTTCTGCCCGAATCATTTCAGAACTTTTCTCAGAAAGTAAATATTCCAGTCTGAGTCGGCTTCTCTCGGGTACTTTTTGTTCTACCAACCGGGCGCTTTCAGGAGTGTATAAGATAAGATCTGAGTCCCGAACAAAAAGCGGTAATGATTTTCCATACGTTGTCCCTGCCACAAAAGAACCTTCAAAATTAATAGAACGCTTTAGTTCATTTATAAGCTTCGGAATCGTTTCTTCATTTCCGGCTACTAAACCTATAGTCGCAATTGCTGCTCTTTCCACCATTGAGAGTAAAATATCCGGATCGTAATCATACACAATCGGAATGATTAGCAAACTTTCCCGAAGGCTTCGAAAATTGCTCATCAGGTGGATTGGGACAAAAAGGGCATCGTACTTAGCGGCACTTTCATATTCATCAGCTTCAATAACCTGACTTTTTACCCCAACTTGTTTTTTGATGGCATCCGCAAGCATTTGTCCCAATTCACGGTTCTCGCCAACACTGGCGCAAGTTTGTATCCGGTCGGGCCATTCCATAAAACCCAATTGTTCCTGAAAAAGGAGTTCAATTTCAGACTCATCCAAACCGTAACCAATAAGCTCTTCAACCAGTGCCTGAACTTTCTCACCTCCGACCTCTAATCGGGCAGATTTATCCAAAAGCGGAGTCTGGGTTTTTACCGTGAAGCCTCTCCCTTGTTCACCTAAGATTAACCCTTCATCCTCTAAAATATGATACGCTTTTCGGACCGTATGAAAACTAGCTTCCAGCTGCTGACCCAGTTCACGGGTTGATGGCAACATCTCACCCACCTGAAACTGCTTAGTCGCAATCATCAGTCGAATACGATCAGAGATATGTTTTGCCGAGGTTTTCAAACTGTAGAATTACACCATTTATTTTGATCAGGCATAATCCTCCATAATTTCCATATAGGCTTTAACTGTTTTTTCGAGACCCCAATAAATCGATTTACTTACAAGGGCGTGTCCAATACTAATTTCATTTAAATGAGGAACAGTTTCTAACAAATCAGGCAGGTTTTCAAGGTTCAATCCATGTCCTGCGTTTACTTTCATGCCTAAATCATTGGCAAGGCTTGCAGCTTTTCTCAATCGGGTAAGTTCATGTTGCTGCTTTCTTGAATCAGCATTTGCAAAGGTACCGGTATGAAGTTCAATAGCATCGGCGCCAAGTTCATGTGCCAACTCTATGTCTTCAGTATTGGGATCTAAAAATAAGCTGATCTCAATATTGGTCTTTCTCAAGGCAGGGAACACACGAGTTCTATAGTCATCCATCACTGTAGACATTTTCAGTCCACCTTCTGTAGTTAACTCTTCCCTTCCTTCAGGTACTAATGTGCATAAGTGTGGGTCAACCTCTGTGCAGATTTCAAGCATCTCATCTGAAGCCGCCATTTCAAAATCCAGTGTTCCACGTACTGACTCCTTTAACCTGTAAACATCTTCATCCCTGATATGCCGCCGATCTCCGCGAAGGTGAAATACAATTCCGGCCGCTCCTACTCTTTCACAAACCTCAGCAGCTTCAATCGGGTCTGGGTAACCTTCACCTCTTGCATTTCTTAGCGTTGCTATATGATCGATGTTGACAAGTAAATTCATAGGATTTCAGTGATTTTTTAAAATCTTATCTCAGTGTTTAAAAGTAAGCATATCCCATTATATTTACAGGTGAGAATAAAAATCGTTTGGCTATGAAAAAGGGTGCTATTTTAATTTTGATATTATTCATTACTGCAAGCTGCGGTGTCGCTAAAAGAGGCACTGTTCCGTGGGATAAATCTGCTCCTGAATCCAAAACTGCATTAACTGAGGATGATGAGAAGAATGAAGAGAAGGAAATAGGTTCTTTTGTCGAAAACTCTCAGCCTCCTGCCATTCAGGAAATGCAACAATTTTTACAGCTTGCCTATCAGGATTGGAAAGGAACCCCGTACTTATTAGGCGGTTCCGGTTATAGTGGTATTGATTGTTCGGCTTTTATGCAGGTAGTTTTCGAAGATTATTTTTCCATTCAAATTCCTCGAACAACCAGGGAACAGCTCCTAATTGGAAGAGAAGTTGAAAAAGCTCAAATACAAACAGGTGACTTGGTCTTTTTCAAAACCGGCAGAACAACATTCCATGTGGGGGTAATGATTAACCGAGGTGAGTTTTTACATGCATCCACAAGCAATGGGGTCAAAATTTCAGAGCTCTCTTTTCCGTATTGGAGTGAGAATTATCTCTCCACTAAACGGATCTTTTAACCCTTACGATTTATCTACTTGTTGAAATATGCTGCATCATATTTTTGTAAGCATCTGAAAGATCAACTGTTCTTCTCTTCATCATGGCATGCATTGCTTCGACAGCTTTATCAAACTGATATTCTCCATACTCCTCAGCTCCAACCCACGAAAATGATGGAATATATTTCGGCGGAAATCCAGACATAAAGATATTGGAACTGACCCCACAAATAGTTCCAGTATTCAACATGGTATTAATAGCGGTTTTGGAGTGATCACCCATAATAGTTCCAAGGAACTGGGCTCCTGTCTCTATTTCCTTTTTAGTTTCCCAATCAAAAATGCGTACTGAACTGTAGTTATTCTTCAGGTTTGAGGTATTTGTGTCGGCCCCAAGATTTACCCATTGTCCGAAAATGGAATTCCCAACAAATCCATCATGCCCTTTATTAGAATACGAATGGAAAATACAGTTCGATATTTCACCTCCAACTTTACAAACCGGACCAATAGTTGTCCCTCCATATACCCGGGCGGCCATTTTTATAGTAGCATCTTCACCAACAACAACCGGTCCTTTAACTATGCTACCTGCTTCAATAGTTGCTCCATCCATAATAACAACCGGGCCATCTTTAGCTATTACTATAGCGCCAGGCTCAATACTCACACCCTTTCCAAGAAACGTATTCTCAGGATTGTAAATATTATTTTGAATATCACCATCTTTCTCAGACTCGGTTTTTAAACCAGTTAAAGGAATGTCTTTTTCGATTTCGAAGGCATTTAAGGTCAGCAGGTCCCATAAATTTTCTAGAATAATGGCTTCGCTTATATCAACGGGCTCCAAATCAGATCCAGTGAAAGTTCTTTTTTTAAATAGGAGAATAGATTTTTCTCCATCTATTCTGGCAGCCAGGCACTGGCCTTTGTAGTCTATTTTTTGCCCAGCATTGAGTCCCTCTATTTTGGCTACCATTTTTTCAGAAGGCAGCAACCGGGGATTAATCCATAGAACATCTTCCTTCTCATTCATTTCACCTGATGAAAAGACACCCTCCAAATACACAGGTAATAGCCTGCAGATAAATGTAGCCCCTAATACTCGTCGCCATTTATCTCTTATGCTATAGATCCCCACTCTTAAATCGTCCATTGGGCGAGTCAATGTAAGAGGCTGAAAACTGGAAGCTTTCTCATCATTAAAGAAGCAGATATTCATATTGAAGTGAAGCTTTATATGTAAATTGTAATCGTTATTCTATTTAAACTACATTATATTTAAGGATTATCAGTGCAAAAAGAAATTTATAAAATACCTTTAGGATAGTATGTGTGGAATTGTAGGTTATGTAGGCGATAAACAGGCCAGTCAAATTATCATCAATGGTCTCAAAAGACTAGAATATCGGGGATATGATTCTGCAGGATTAGCCATAGTAAATGGTAAGCTCAGCATAAAAAAGAAGAAAGGAAAAGTGGCCGCACTAGAGGCAATGATTTCTTCATCTGAAAAAGGCACCATTGGAATTGGGCATACAAGGTGGGCAACACATGGAGAACCTAACGATGTAAACTCTCATCCCCATACAAGCCAGAATGAGAAGCTTGCCTTAGTCCATAATGGTATTATTGAAAATTATAATACCCTAAAAAAGAAACTTACTGAGCAGGGTTATTCTTTTTATTCTGAAACCGATACTGAAGTCCTTACTAAACTCATTGAGAGTTTCTTAGAAAAAGACCCTTCAAACCTAAAAAAGGCAATTCAATTGGCTTTGCATCAGGTTAATGGGACTTACGGTATTGCAGTGGTACATTCTGATTTTCCAGACCAAATTATTGTAGCCCGGAAAGGCTCACCCCTTCTCCTTGGTGTTGGTGAAGGCGAAATGCTAATTGCATCAGACGCCTCCGCAGTTGCCGAGTATACAGATAAGGTTGTGTACTTAGATGATGGAGAACTTGCCGTAATTACTAAAAATGATTACACCGTTGAATCTTCAGATCAAATTGAGTTATCGAAAGAAATCCACGAGCTTGCACTGAGTCTTGATGAGATTGAGAAAGGCGGATATGATCATTTTATGCTTAAAGAAATTTTTGAGCAACCAAAAGCAATATCTGATTGCCTTAGAGGGCGCCTAAATGTCGAAGACGGAACTATCACCTTGGGAGGTATTGAAGGCGTCATGGATCAGCTGGTTAATGCCAAAAGGATAATAATTGCGGCATGTGGAACAAGCTGGCACTCAGGTTTAGTCGGTGAATATCTATTCGAATATCTTGCAAAAGTACCTGTTGAAGTTGAATACGCATCTGAATTCCGTTATAAAGAGCCGTTAATTGGCGAAGGAGATGTGATGATTGTTATCTCTCAAAGTGGTGAAACAGCTGATACCCTGGCTGCACTCAGAGAAGCAAAATCACGTGGCGCACTAGTCTTAGGTGTTGTCAACGTAGTTGGTTCTACCATTGCCCGTGAAACTGATGCGGGAGTTTATATTCATGCCGGTCCAGAAATCGGCGTGGCTTCAACAAAAGCATTTACAGCTCAGGTAACTGTGCTTACACTCATGGCTATACGTCTTGCTCAGCAAAAGAATACCATTGACGATAAGGAAGCGAAGAAACTTATTACAGAGCTTGCTCAAATTCCTTCCAAAATAGAAAGTATTCTAGAGGAAACAGATCAGATAAAGCACATATCAAACTTGTTTTCATATGCTCCAAACTTTCTTTACCTGGGAAGATCTTACAGTTTTCCAGTAGCACTTGAAGGTGCCCTAAAACTTAAGGAGATCTCCTATATTCATGCCGAGGGATACCCTGCTGCGGAAATGAAGCATGGACCTATTGCACTTATCGATGAGATGATGCCCGTTGTGGTTATTGCAGCTACCCAGCATACTAATGATAAAATGATTAGTAATATTGAGGAAGTAAGAGCACGAAAAGGAAGAATCATTGCCATTACCACTCCAAATAATGATGAGGTCGGAGAATTGGCTGAATTTAGCTCCATTGTTCCCGAAACCTTAGATGTGTTTTCACCATTACTGACTGTGATACCACTTCAATTGTTATCCTACTATGTGGCTGTTAACAGAGGCTGTAATGTAGACCAGCCCCGTAACCTTGCAAAAAGCGTTACTGTTGAATAAAACATACTGTGGATAACATCCTTTACAAAAAAATTTACCAATAAAAATATGGCTATTTTAGTCATTCACGCACATTTTCTGCAAAGAAGATTTTTTAAAAATGTGGATAACTTGATTTTTATCTAATAATTCCTTTCACTCAGATTCCTCTTGGTTAGTAAAAACAGATTAATGAGAAACTGGAAGGCATTCATTTTTAAAATTGTACTATTGGTGTTGGTTGGTATCGTAATTTTTACGGGCTGATTTAGTCAGACATCTACATCACTTTTCAACTCGGCTCTTTTGGGCGTGACGTTTTTGTGTTTTGGCTCCTGTATTATTTCTAATGTTAACTTCCATCAAATGCCTGTTTTTTCTAATTAATCATAGCTAAATTCTCTTCAACAAATTACGGACAAAGTTGGGTTATGGGTACAATAGATCTTAGTTACTTAGAGAATATCACCGGCGGGGAAAGTGACATAATGATAGAAATGCTTGACTTGATGCTTAACGAAACACCTAAGCATCTTGCCAACCTAAATAAGGCTCTTGAAAAAAAAGACTGGAGGGGACTTGGGGCAGAAGCTCATAAACTCAAACCTATGTTTCTTTACATTGGGCTTACAGAACTAAACGAGGTTACTCAAAAACTGGAATTCTTCGGAAAGAAAGAGCAGAATCTTGAAGAAATACCGAAATTGATTAGAGATCTAGAAGTTGGATTTAGTGAAGTCATCAATGAACTCAAAGAGAGAAAACAAAAGTTAAGTTAGGTCAGGGTCATTTGAATATGATCGATCCCATCTACAACGTAAACTTCTCCTTCTTCAGTAAAACCCAGTTCATTATAATACTTTGTTAAGGCAGCCTGAGCTTCAATCCGTATTGGTTCTCCCTCACTTAACTGTATTCCCTTTTTGATTAGAACAGGGCCTAAACCAATTCCTCTGAACTCCGGATCTACAACTATTCTTCCTAAACTGATTTCGTCATCAAGCTTAGATCCTTTCGGAAACAACCTTAGATAAGCAGCGAGTTTATTCCCTTCATAGAAAAGCAGATGATTGGCCTTTTCGTCAAAGCCGTCGATATCTTCATAAAAGCAGTTCTGCTCAATTATAAAAACATTCTGTCGAAGCCTGAGTACATCTTCCAGCTCTGAAGAACTCAGCTCAGAAAAAGGCTTATAAATTATTTCCATAAAATTCTTTTAAAAGAAATGTAACCATTTTTATTTCTTAATCGTACATAAAGACCACTTCCAACTAAATTCTACCATTATGATCTGGGCCTGGTTACTAAATAGCGTTTCCGTTTACGCAACTTCTTCACTACTGAAAGGTGTAGAAATCAAAAATTTTTGGAGCGCTGTGTTTGTTGCTGCACTTCTTGCAATCGTTAATGTTTTTGTGAAACCTATCCTGGTAATTTTAAGTCTACCCATAACGATTCTGACTTTTGGACTATTTGTTTGGGTAATTAACGCCGGCTTGATCATGTTGGTTGACGCTATGGTTGAGGGATTCAAAGTTAAAAGCTTTGGGTGGGCACTGGCTTTTGGGCTGGTGATGTCAGTAATAAGTTGGGTGCTTTTTAACATTTTTGGATGATTCTCTACAATCTTCCACCCAATAAAAAAGGCTGCATAAAGCAGCCTTTTCTGTTTAACTGAATAAATTTATCACTAAATATTGTCGCAAACTGCTTGCGTAAATGTTGAAGTCGTTCCCTCACCACCTATATCAGGGGTGCAGTAAACTTTTTTCTCAACAAGAGTTTTATAAATAGCCTTTCGAATATTTTCAGCTACCTGTTTTTGGTCGATATGCTCTAACATCATTAGTGAAGAGAAAAGCAGTCCCATTGGGTTTGCAATATTCTTACCAACAATATCTGGGGCAGAACCATGAACAGCTTCAAACATTGCAGCATCATCACCAATATTAGCGGCTCCAGTAACGCCTAAACCACCGACTAATCCTGATGCCAGATCAGATAAAATATCTCCAAAAAGATTCGTCGTCACAACAACATCAAATTGTTGGGGACGCATTACCATTTGCATCGCCATGTTGTCAACAATCAAATCCTGAAATTCAATGTCCTTATATTCTTTAGCGACTCGTTTACCGACTTCAAGAAATAGACCGGTAGTAAGTTTCAGAATATTTGCTTTATGAACTAGTGTCACCTTTTTTCGGTCGTTATGTACTGCATATTCAAATGCAGCTCGTACAATCTTTTCACTGGCTTCTTCAGTGACAACAGCAATTGCTTCAGCATGTCTTTTATTGTCTGCTTCTTCAACCCACTCTTCCTTTCCAATATAAAGTCCCTGAGTATTTTCACGAAACAGCACCATATCTACTCCACGAAATGGACTATCAATGCTGGGGAGTGTTCGGGCCGGACGGATGTTGCTATATAGGTTAAACTTTTGTCTCAGCGCAACATTTACAGACTTGAAACCAGAACCGACAGGTGTTGTCAAAGGTCCTTTCAGAGCAATGCGGTGCTCATCTATAGCTTCAATTGTATCTTCTGGAAGTGGATTACCGTTTTCTTCATGGGCCTTTAACCCGGCAGACTTTTCAATCCAGTCTATTTTTGCACCGGCTTCATCTAGTATAGTAGTGACAGAATTGGTGATCTCTGCCCCGATTCCATCACCGGGGATTAAAACAACATTTTTCATTAACAGTGGGATTTATTCTTCAAAATTCTAGTCTCTTAATATATTGAAATTAACGCCCAATTGTGAGTAATGGTTCGTGTCGAATTCCTATCCTTCGTAGGTAAGTCGGTAAATTTTATTCCCATGATCATCTGAGATTAAAACGGAACCATCCTTAAGCTGTAATAATGCTACGGGTCGTCCCCTCACATCTTCTTCTCCTTGCAACCAGCCAGTCACAAAAGGTTCGTATGAAATTGGGTTACCATTATCATCAAACTTAACCATGGTAATCCGATATCCAATTTTTTCGCTGCGGTTCCAACTCCCGTGTTCGGCTATAAGCGCCTGGTTTTTATATGATTCAGGAAACATCTTTCCTGTGTAAAACATCACTCCCAATCCTGCTACATGAGGCCCTAATTCACGAACCGGGGTTTTAAATTCCTTATCCATGGCTTTTCCAGCTTCACCAAATTCGGGATCCCAAACGTCGTTAGCATGTAAAAAAGGAAAACCAAAATGCTGCCCCTCCTCAGTGAGTTCATTCAATTCTCCGGGAGGTAAATCATCTCCCATCCAGTCTCTGTTGTTATCAGTAAACCAGACATTCCCTGTTTCCGGGTGCCAGGTAAAGCCGACAGTATTTCGAATACCATGCGCAATGATTTCCCTATTTGATCCGTCAGCATTTATTCTGGTGAGCGAGGCAAAAATTGGGTTCTCATCCTCTCTATTGCACACATTACAGGGAGCACCTACGGGAACATACAGCTTATCATCCGGGCCAAAGGCAATATACTTCCAACCATGATGCCCTTCGGTAGGATAATCATCCGTAACTAAAACTGGCTCGGGCGGACTTTGAAGGTTTTCATCAATATTATCAAAACGCCAGATCTTACTCACCTCTGCAACGTATAGGCTTCCATCTTTATAAGCCACTCCATTCGGTAATCTTAAGTCTGAAGCAATGGTGAAAATGGTGTCCGCTTTAAAGTCATTATCCCTATCTACTACTGCATGTACGCGCCCATCTCTACGGGTTCCCACATACAGTATGCCATCCTTACCCATGGCCATTTGCCGGGCATTTGGGACGTTTTCAGCATACACTTCTACTGAGAATCCAGCAGGCGCTTCTAAATATCCTAACGAAATTGCTGTTCCGGATTTATCGCCCTTGGGTTTTTCCGAAGTACATGATGTGAATAAAACCAGACAGCTTAATACTATTGCTAATCTCATAATTTTGAATTGTTTGAATTTTCCTAAAGGAATCATAACTGCTTTATAAACACAACTAGTTTTTGGTAGTGAAGATACTTTTTACAAAGCACATTCGGAATGAAAGCTCCCTCTTTCAGCTTTTACTCTACAAAAAGGTACTATGAAACGATCTCTAACCTGGTTTAGAAATGATCTCAGGATTCACGATAACGAGGCATTAGCTAAAGCTTCCCAAGCTGATGAGATCTTGCCAATCTATATTTTTGATCCCCGACATTTTAGAACTACTTCTTTTGGGTTCCCAAAAACTGATTCATTCAGAGCAAACTTTTTATTGGAGTCTATTCAGAATCTTAAGAACAATCTAAAGTCTGCAGGACTTGATCTAATTATTAGAATGGGGAAACCCGAAAACATTATTCCTGAATTAGTAAAAACCTACGACATTGACTTAGCTTTTACTCATAAAGAAATAACCCGGGAAGAAACTGATGTAGAAGATGCCATCAAAAAGAAGATTAATGGTAAATTGAATTTTGTATGGGGAAGCACACTTTTTCACATTAACGATATTCCATTTTCAAAAGATGAGATCCCTGATGTTTTTACTCAATACCGGAAGAAGACAGAAAAGCAGTCTGAAGTTCGTCAAGAATTGAGTTTCAGAAAAGGAGTCTCACCTATACCTGATGTAGAGAGCAAAAAAATTCCCAGCTTATCTGATTTAGGAATTGCAGAGAAAAAGATCGATGATCGCTCAGTCCTTCATTTCAAAGGAGGTGAAGATGAAGCTTTAAAACGTCTTCAAGATTATATCTGGGATGGTGATCACCTCAAGAATTATAAGTTTACACGCAATGGGTTGCTAGGAGCCGACTATTCCTCCAAATTCTCTCCATGGCTCGCAAATGGCACACTTTCACCCCGAAGAATTTATTGGGAAGTAAAAAAATTCGAGGATGAAAGGAAGAAAAACGTATCAACATATTGGATGATTTTTGAACTTATCTGGCGAGACTATTTTCGATTCTCAGCCTGGAAGCATGGCGACAAAATCTTCTGGCCTTCCGGAATTCAAGGTAAAAAAAGGGCTTGGCGACACGATGAAGAAGAATTTAAAAAATGGGCTGAAGGTAACACTGGAATTCCTTTTATTGATGCTAACATGTGTGAGTTAAACGCCACAGGCTACATGAGTAATAGAGGCCGGCAAAATGTTGCCAGTTTTTTAGCTCAGAACCTGAATATTGATTGGCGCATGGGCGCCGAGTATTTTGAATCGCTACTGCTCGACTATGACCCTTGCAGTAACTATGGTAACTGGGCTTACAATACTACCGTGGGGCACGATCCCCGAAACCGGTATTTTAATATTGTCGGCCAGGCCCAGAAGTATGACACAAAAGGCGAATATGTTCGTCATTGGATACCGGAATTGAAACATGTGCCTCAGGAATTTATTCATGAGCCGCACAAAATGAATCCCGAACAACAAGCGTTATACTCCGTAGAGATTGGAAATACTTATCCAGAGCCGATGATAAACCTTGAGGAAAGTTATGAAGAAATCAAAGCAAGAGATTAAAAATCGTATCCTTTCAATGTCCAAAAAGAGAGGCACTGATAGGCCCATTTCAACCACTGAGGTTACTAAGGACTTATTTTCAAATGTCTGGAAAGAACATGTTGATGAAGTGAGGACGATGGCCGGGAAGCTACAGAGTGAAAAACTTTTCAGTGTTACTCATAAAAGAAAATCCGGTCCTATAGGTCAAAGTAAAAACCCTGTTCGGTTATCCCTTTTTGGAAGTGATGAGTAAAATGCGAAAAAAGTCAGACTTGCCAGAGAAAATCTGTCCGGTTTGTAATCGCCCATTCAAGTGGCGGAAAAAGTGGGAAGACGATTGGGAAAATGTGAAGTATTGCAGCGAGCGATGCCGCAGAAACAAATGACTTTCTTAAAGCCGATCCCAAACCCATTCAGGAACAGCCTTAGCAACCCAAGCTAGTAACTGCCATCTTTTAGTCACATATACATAATTTTTCTTCTTCTCCATGCCACGCACCATTTGCCGAACAGCTTTTTCGACCGGTGCTACCCAAAACATACCTTTTGCGCGTTCTGTCATTTCTGTCCAGACATATCCGGGTCGTACTTCAGTTATCGTGATATCCGAATCCACGCGCTTGGCTTTTTGCCGGAAGCCGGTCATATAATTCGAAATAAAATGCTTTGATGCGGTATAAGAAGTAGCTCTGTGGTGTGCCAATAAAGAAGCCATGGAAGACATCCCCACAATGTGTCCGCTTTTTTGTTTCATGAAATATTGAAAAGCAAAATGACATCCATGTGCAAAAGCCAGAGCATTAACCTCAATGAGTTTTTTGTCAGATTCCCAAACGGGCAGCATTTTTATACGGCCAATTCCCGCATTCAGGATCATCATATCCATGCCTCCCATTTCCTCAATAAGCTCTTTGTATACTTCTTCTGCTTTATCGTGATCAGTAACATCTAATGTTTTGATGTAAGCTAACTCTCCGACCTGTTCCTTAATTTCCTGAAGACGTTCTGTACGGCGGCCCATTAAGCCAACTTTATGTCCCTTGGATGATAATTGCAGAGCTAGCTCTTTACCGATTCCTGATGTTGCTCCGGTGATGAGAATATTCATTCTATAAGACTTAGATCTTTAGAAAGGTAATTTGTTAGCGGCGTTTTTGTTAGCACGTCATAAGTATAAAGAAAATCGATAAACTGTGATAATACTCGATATCGCGATTTTAAAATAACTTCATCTAGTTTTAATATACCCTCTTTTAAATCTAAAATGGTTATGGGATCAAACCCCTCACTGTTAGCAAGGTTGTCTGTCATTGCCAAGAGATTTAACTTTTCTTTTTTCTCCTGAATTAATTCATGATGGGCAATCAGGTTCTTGAGATGCTCGAACTCTCTGATTTTATTTACTGAATCTTGAAATTGCTCTGCATCATATTCACTCCTAAGCTCCAGTTCATCCATCTTCCGTTCAGCAATCTGAGGCTTATTATCTTTAAAAATGGGCAACGTCACACCAACTGAAAATCCATAGTTTGATTTCCGATCGGTGAAGGGATAGTATTCTAACTGGGCAAATCCAATATCGAAATCAGCTTTTTCAACTCGGGTGTCCTGACGGGCTACATCAATCTGCTGAGCTATTAAATCCAACTCTGTTGATAATTCAGATACTGATGCAATGTCTTCTGAAATCTGATTAATCTCAGCAACTTCAATTATGCTGAAATTTTCCCAGTTCAAGCTTTCAATCTCAAGTACAAGTTGTATTTCTGTCTTCGCTTGATTCAATTCTACTACCGCCTCATCCAACTTCTCAATACTTTCAACTTGTTCAAGTTTTGCCTCTGAGTAATCCTTTGCATCAAACAAGTCGCTATCAATATTATCTTCCATGATGGACGCTTTACGGCTAATCAATTGCATCCTCTCATCAATTTGGTCAGCCAGATCACGGTTGTAGAAATATTCCAGTGCTACTTCATATCTCAAAAAAATATTGTCTTTGTATTCCAACTTTTTTTGAAGTTGCAGCTCCTTCTTAGTGGCATTAAAAAAGGCATTATTTCTGCGAATTCTCCAAGGATTTCCCGGCCGAACGCGCAGCGCATACTGTATATCTTCATACGTTTGCTCGTCATTACCCATACGGACTTCTACTTCTTCCAGGACAGGAAACCTGTAATTGCGAGGCTTTAAAAATGCAATTCTAGAGTCATAGTGGGCAAGATTTCGATCTTCAAAAGCGGTGAGAAGAAAATCAGAAACAGAATCTTGAGCTTTTACCTCTTTAGGCAAAAGCTGAAATGCTAAACAGCTAAGTAGTACCAGGCCAATTGTTGACGATAGTTTCATTTAACAATAATTTTTTCGCCAACCGGAAGCTCATTTTCTTCCGGTATTTCTATAAATACTTCAAGTCCAAAAGTTTGGATAGTAGTTGATTGTTGAAGAACATTAGGTAAAAGTACAACCGAGCCAAAACCTATTATAGAACCTGTTGTTTCAATTTCGGAGTGCTCTAAAGACCTGACAATTACTCTTTGACCAAGTCTTTTATCTCGTTCTTTCTTCCCTACCAAATAACCAACTACGGAAGACGGATGAACAGGGTTGATTGAAATTAGTGAAGTGAATTCCTGAACCTGTTCATTGGGTTTCACATATACGTTCTCAATTACTCCTTTAAACGTTGCATACTTATTCAGCTGCTTATCTTCTTCAATCTTCCACTCTAGTTCTTGCTGGGCAAGGTCTATTTGTGCTTGCAGCTGAGACTGATCGAAACTGTGATCCTGGTTCAAATCCGTAATTTGAATATCAACGGCCTCTAGTTCCAGCATCCCTTTTTGTCGGATAGAATTAATTTCAAGCTGAAGTGTACTCAGGCTATCCTGTTGAAGAACACGATTACGGTTCTGGATAATTGAATCAGTAAGTGAGCGATTCAAACTAATTCGCCTTTCAATAATCTTTACTTCATTATCAATTTCACTTTGAATAATCCGTTTCTTGGATTCTAGTAGCTGAAGTTCTGACTCCAGCAGTTTCTGTTGCTCTTGTTTCTGAGATTTATAAATTGCTATCTGCTGCTTAAGGCGCTGAATTTCAAGATTTAATGAAGGGCTTTCCAGCTCCACAAGAAGGTCTCCCGGTTCTACGGTTTGCCCAGGTACTACATAGGTATTTTGAACTATAGCCGGCTTTTCAATTTTTATGTTATACACTTTTGAGTATGTAACACCAAGAAACGAACTGCTTCCTTTAAAGTATCTGTTGTTAATTGCCAGAAGCCCAACGAAGAGAACGGCTATAATTACATAAAACGAGTTAATCCTTTTAAGCATGCTATCTCCGTTAGTTGTTCTCTAAAAACTCTTTAAAAGAAATCCGCACCCTAAGTGTGTGTTCAACAGCCTTCATTTCGTTCATGAATCTGGTATTGGTGTCATCATCTTTGAACTCTACCTGATATTCATAATCATAACGACCACTATCGCGAGCTGTAATTTCTACATCATCATATTCAGTACAATACTTATCCATTATTGCAATTACCTGATCCAGGCCTTTCCCGTCCTGAAGTCTGAATGTTAATGTTCCCCTTACCCCGTCTTTTGTGCTGAAAGGACTCAAGTGTAGAACAAGCGCCATCGTACAGAACAAAATGGTTCCCACAAAAGCTATAGTATATCCGAAAACTCCAATTGCCAAACCTACACTGAGAGAAGCGAAGATGAATAGAATATTTCTAACGTCCTGAATCTTGGTTCTGAAGCGAATCATTGCAAGCGCACCAAAAGCACCTAAACCACGAGCAAGGCTATCTCCGATGGCCATCATAACTAAGGCAGCAACAATGGAACCTAAAGCCAAGCCCTGAAAAAAGTTTTTTGGATATTGGTGCCCCGAAAAGGTGACTCGATGGGTAATTGCGATCAAGGAAGAAAGTACAAACGCCCAGATTAGGGAATAAAATACATTCAGCAGGGTTGGGTAATCGTAGACCGGCTGATCTGGAAATAATTCAAACATGATATAATTGTGTTGCTCTCAATACGAGGAGGCTGATCTGTGTTTTTTAACACAGCAATTATACCGTTCTTATTGACGTGAAAAAAATGAAATAAAATTAACCTTGCTGAAATACAGGCTTTTGACTCTTCACGTATTCAAAAGCTCCAAACATCACACCGGAATAAAACAGATCACCTAAAACAGTGTAGTGGAAGAATGGAATTCCAGCGGCGTAGCTCATGAATAAACCTTCAAGACCCTGTGGATATATGGGACTTCCAAGCCAAACGCCAAAATTGGTAATCAAAAAGAAAATAACGGAGGCGCTAAGACTACCGGCTATTATTCGTGAAGTGTTGACTTTTTTCATAATGAGAAGCCCTGCCACAACAATAAGTGCAATTGCCCCATACATCCAGTAGAAACCGGGAGTGAAAAGAGTAAATCCACCATAGAAACCTAAATAGAGAATGTTATTGACCAGTAGGTCACTAATGAACATTGCAACTAAAGGAACCAGAAAAGAGAACTTTTTGTCAGAAAAATAGGCTGCTCCAAAGATTGCCATTGCTCCCATTGGTGCAAAATTATAAGGATGAGGAATCATTCTTGAGAGTGCGGCAACTAGGATAAATCCGGATAAAACTAAAAATCTTTTCTTATTCATTGATCTCTTCAGGCTTAGTGTGAATCCCTAAAATAAAAAAAGCATCGCCTCAAATGAAACGATGCTTTACAATTATTCAAGATTTCTGAAATTATTCAGAACATCTTAATATCATTTACTTCTCAGCATTCAACTCAAGGTTGAGATCTACGGTTACTTCGTCACCAATAACAGCGTCAGAAGCCCAGTCACCTGTACCTACAGTATAATCTGTTCGGTCAACTTTTGTAGAAGCAGTGATACCTGCTACTATAGTATTTTCTTTCATTGGGTTGTCTTTCATTCCCAATAAAGTAAATGGCAGTGCAATTTCTTTTGATACATCTTTGATAGTGAGTGTACCGTTTGCTACAAATTGGTTCTCGCCTGTCTTTTCAATATTGCTGCTTTTGAACGTAATGTGCGGATACTTTTCAGCGTTAAAAAAGTCTGCTGTTCTTAAGTGACCATCACGGCGTTCGTTCTTGGTGTCAATGCTATTAACCATGATTGTAACATCAATCATGCTTTCTTCGAGATTATTAGGGTCGAAGTTTACTGTAGCTTCGTAATTGTTAAATTGACCATTTACAGGAGTAAAAAAGTGTGTTACTTGGAAATTGACTGCACTGTGTGCTTTGTCAATAGTCCAGTCCATAACTGCGTAACTAGTTAAAGCAATTGATGACAATGCAAATATTCCTACTGCTAATGTTGTCGTTATTTTATTTAATATTTTCATTACTAAAAGAGAGTTTTATGTTTTTTGAATTTTGTGTTGTCCTCATAACACACACAATTCTTAAATAATTTCCTTTAATGTTAAATTAATATTACTTCTTTCTGTGTCGTTTTACCCTGAATTCCCCCCTTTGATGTTACAAACTGTAAAAAGACTATTATTAATGAACAAAATACCGCCTCATTAGTTTGCATTAATACAGAAAAGCACGTTAGTTATTCTTTATTAATTAAATACTTAACAAAATACTTGATATGAAAAATTTTATGCGATCTACTTTGGTAATTATGATGGGTGTTATTTTAAGCACCGGTACCATTTTCGCACAGCAACAACAGATGCCTCCACAACCACAACCATTGAGTCCTGATGAAGTAACGGACGCACAACTTGAAATGGTTTTGAATGTTTCCCAGTCAGTTCAGGGCATGCAACAAGAAGCAGATACAAAGATGAGAGAAGTTATTGCTGAACAGGATATGGAGTATAGTCGCTTTCAGCAGATAATGATGGCACAGCAAAATCCACAAATGGCCGGACAGCTTAATTTAACAGAAGAAGAAAAAACAACTATACAAGAAGTTCAGCCGGAACTTCAAAAAATAACTCAAGAAATTCAGCAGGGTTATATGACGGCTATTCAAGATGAAGGATTAACTCCTCAAAAATTTCAGCAAATAGCACAAGCTATTCAAGCGCATCCTGAAGTTGCAGAACGTTTTGAAGCTATTAAAAGCGAGCAGACTGAAATGGACTCTGGTGACGGAAACGGTTAAATAGCGACCTTTTCATTTATGATTTCAGCCCGATGGTCATATCATCGGGCTTTTTATTTGCTCACATACTTTGAGCCTTTCAGAGTAAATCTCCAGGGAAGTTGTGCATCTTCCTCTGCATAATCGATTCCAATCCGTTCGGAAGCTTGTATCTCATCACCCCCTACCTCAGTTCCCTGATCTTCAATCCAAATGGTATCCCCCAACAAATCAATTCCATAATGATCCCGGTTTATACCGAGTGCCTGAGATATGATTCCCGGTCCATTCCCCACTGAAGGATCTAGCTTTTCCTTATTTCTTCTCTTCAGCATTGCATCGATTCCATCAACTGGCTCAATTGCTCGAATCAGTATAGCATCTGCCAGACCTTCTTGATTGGTTACAATATTGAATAGGTTATGAATTCCATAACATAGATATACATAAGCATGGCCCGGCTTCCCATACATTACTTCAGTTCGCTTAGTTCTTTTGTTAAGGTGGGCGTGGCAGGCTTTGTCATTTCTTCCGTCATAGGCTTCGGTTTCCACAATTCTGCCAGAAGTAAAAACATCATCTACGTTAGTGCACAGGACTTTCCCTATGAGTTCTCTGCTAATTTGAACTACATCATCACGGCTATAAAAAGAGCGGGGCAGCTTTTTGGACATCAGGAAATTGCTGTGTACGGATTCTCCTCTATGGCCGGTCTGTTCCCGAGATATACGTCTTTGTAAGCCCGGCCCATAATTGCACTAATAACAAACAAAAGAGCCGTATAGAAGGTCCATATCCCCAAAAGAATCACAACGGTATATCCTTGGTAGAAGTAGCGGTAAGTAGAAAATGCGTATTCCAGATAAGTACTAAGTCCGTATTTGGCAATTTCAAACATAATGGTGTAACAGATTGTCGCCATAAGTGCTACACGGGGTTTAATCTTACGTTCACTTACAAAACGAAATACCACATACAGCACCAGAAAAGCGATTAAAATTGGAAGTACGATATTCAGGAAATCATAAATCCAGGGTAATTCAATCACTATATCAGTGAACGGAACATCAATCCGGCTCAAATTAAAAAGGGAAATAGTTGAAATAGCCAGGCTAAAGAAAAGAAATACGGTTCCTATTAAACTGAAACCAAAGAAGTTATACACTACATCCATGATCGGGTGCTTGCGTTCTTTAATGTCGAACGTATCAAAGAGTACATGTTTTAGCGAGTGGAGCAGCCCTTGAGTAAAGAACATCAACACAATAATACCTATGATCCCAAAAATCTGCCGTGCTCCCACTAATGGTCGAAGCAAAGTCTCAATGGTTACTGCTCCCTGAAATACATCGTTGTTCTGAGTTTCGTAGGTAAAGCTAGGGAAGAATTCTCGCCCATAACGTACAATTTCATTAAAAGCTTCATCCACTGAGAGCGCATAACCGATGATGGAAATCAGGATAAGAACAAAGGGAATAGCGCAGATAAATAAATTGAAGGTTATCGCCGAGGCATTAAAGAAGATGTCTTTTTTGCCTGCCAGCTTAAAAACCCGCTTCCAAAATTCTTTGTGTTTCTCCACAAGCTGTGTATTGTTTGGTGAAGGGTAAAATTCGCAGGATGTTCAGTTAATTCCAAACAAACATTTCACGCATAGTTTTTCAGCCAATTCATTGGTAAGTTCCAAGCCTTAATTCAGCAATCTATCAGCATAAAAACAGGTATTTCGAGCGCATGAGTGCTAAGAAAAATCAAACTCCGCTAATGCGGCAGTATTTCAAAATTAAAGACGAAAATCCCGGTACAATTCTACTATTTCGGGTTGGGGATTTTTATGAGACTTTTGCCGATGATGCCCAGCTGGTAAGTAAAGAATTGGGAATTACGCTCACCAAACGAAATAATGGTGGCGATCAAACTCCGCTCGCCGGCTTCCCCTACCATGCTTTAGACAACTATTTACCCAAGTTGGTAAAGAAAGGACATAAGGTTGCTGTTTGTGATCAGACCGAAGATCCTGAAGATGCTAAAAAGGCCGGCCGCAAAATTGTTGATCGTGAGGTTACCGAAATCACAACTCCCGGCGTTACCATGTCGGAAAAACTGCTCGATCATAAACGGAATAACTATATCGCTTCATTGCATTGGGATGGCTCTACTGTTGGGGTTGCATTTTCTGATATTTCAACGGGTGAATTTGCGCTTAGTCATGTGGCAGAAAAAAACCTGGACAGCCTGCTCGCCGCCATTCAGCCTTCTGAAATTCTGGTTCAGCAAAAAAGGAAAAACAAGCTGGATGAAAAGCTGACTCACCATAATATCAGCTACATCGAAGATTGGGTTTATGATGGTGATTACGGTTACAACTTGCTCACCGACCATTTTGAAACGCATTCACTAAAGGGTTTTGGAGTTGAGAAGCTGAATGTCGCTCACGTAGCAGCCGGTTCTCTGATGCATTATATGCAGGAAACCCAAAAAGCTTACTTACGCCATCTGCGCCGATTATATGCGTATGAAAGCTCTGAATTCATGAGCCTGGATGGGGCTACAAAACGCAATCTTGAGCTTACCGCCAGTATTCAGGAAGGCGGAACGGATGGCACCTTAATTTCTATTCTTGATGACACTTGTACGGCTATGGGCGGACGCTTACTTCGCCGATGGATTATGCGCCCCCTCAAAAGACTTAAGCCCATACAACAGCGCTTAGATGCTGTAGAAAAAATTTATAAGAACACAGATGTCCGCCAAACACTAAGGGAAGAACTGGAGCAAGTTGGTGATATGGAGCGCCTTATCTCCCGCATTGCGATGGGACGAACAAACGCCCGGGATATCGTTCAGCTTAAGTTATCACTGGCTCAAATTCCCCGACTAAAAAGCCAGTTTTCAAATATTGATGACCCCTTGCTCGAAGATATTTCAAGCCGGCTTAAATTACTGATTGAAGTTCAGGAGCGTATCAATAAAGCTTTGAAAGACGACCCTCCGGCCAGCGTGCGAGATGGTGGAATGATCGAAGATGCTTTTAATGACGAGCTGGATGAACTCCGAGATATCGCCAAGAACGGAAAAAAATACATTGCCGAAATCAAGGATGGCTTAGCTAAAGAGCATAGTATTCCTTCCCTTAAAATTGGGTATAACAAAGTGTTTGGGTACTATATTGAAGTGACCAACACGCATAAAGACAAAGTCCCCGAGACATTCATCCGGAAGCAAACACTGGTTAATTCTGAGCGATATATTACTCCCGAATTGAAGGAAGTTGAGGAGAAAGTTCTTTCGGCAGAAGAACGAAGCAAAACGCTGGAGTATGAACTTTTTGAGGAGCTTCGATTATATGTAGCAGAATTTGCCGATGATGTCCAGCAGGTCTCTCACGCCATCGCTGAGCTGGACTGTATTCAGGGGTTTGCCGAAATCGCCTTCCGAAATAACTATGCTAAGCCCGAAGTAGGCGATCATGAAGAAATTGATATTGAAAAAGGACGTCACCCTGTAGTTGAAAAGTCTTTACCGATGGGTGAGCCATTCATTCCCAACGACATCAAACTGGATAATACAGAGCAGCAAATTCTGATTATAACCGGGCCCAACATGGCGGGTAAAAGTATCATACTTCGCCAAACCGGACTGATTGTATTACTGGCTCAAGTTGGGAGTTTTGTTCCTGCAAAGTCAGCAAATATTGGTTTGGTTGACAAGATCTTTACCCGCGTTGGCGCTTCTGATAATCTTGCAGCAGGAGAAAGTACGTTTCTTGTTGAAATGAACGAGGCCGCCAACATTCTTAATAACGCGACTCCCCGTTCCTTGATTTTACTCGATGAAGTGGGACGTGGAACTTCAACTTTTGATGGATTAAGCATTGCCTGGTCACTTGCAGAATACCTACACAACCATGCTCCGGTAGCAGCTAAAACACTTTTTGCCACTCATTACCATGAACTGAATGAGCTGGAACAAATGTATGAGCGCACCATAAATTTCAACGTACAGGTTAAAGAACATGATGGAAAAGTGGTGTTCTTAAGGAAATTGATTCGGGGTGGAGCAGACCACAGCTACGGAATTCAAGTCGCTGACATGGCCGGGCTTCCTCAAGTGGTCATTGAAAGAGCTAAAGAAATTCTGAAAAACCTCGAAAGCCATAGCCTCGATATTACCAACAAAAATGGATCTATTGAGAAAGAAGCTTCCTCCAAAAAAGAAGCCGCAAAGAATTTATCAGAGAAAGTAGATAGGCAGGAAGAAACGAGTCAGATGACGATGTTTCAAACGCATGTGGATCCAAGGATCGAGACCGTACTGAATAAGCTGGAAGCAACAGATCCAAACCGCATGACTCCTATCGAAGCATTGATGCTGATAACCGAACTGAAAAGACTCGTTGATTGAAAAAGTGCATGTGTGTTAAAGTGTCTACGTTTTTTAAACAAACCCGACGCTTTAACACACATACACTTCCACACTGAAACACAAAAAAACCATGGAAAATAAGCCTCATAAGTCTGGATATGTAGCCATCATCGGAAAGCCGAATGCTGGGAAATCTACGCTGATGAATAATATTCTGGGGAGTAAAATTTCTATTACTACTCATAAAGCTCAGACTACGCGCCATCAGATTGTTGGGATTTTTTCGGATGAGGATACCCAAATTGTTTTCTTGGATACACCCGGAGTTATCAGTCCGAAATATGAGCTCCAAAAAGCCATGATGAAGACAGTAGAACGAGCCCGTTCTGATGCCGATCTCATACTCTTCATCCATGACCCAATGGATACACACCCGCCGGATGATGTGGTAAATCTGATTAAATCCATCAATAAACCCATCTATTTAGTGGTGAATAAAATGGATGCTGCCAATCAGGAAAAAGCGGAAAAATCAGTGGCAGATCTTGAAGCAAAAATGAAAATCCGGTCCGTTCACTATATTTCTGCAACTATGGGAACAGGAGTTGAAGAACTGATGGAAGAGGTAAAAAAAGGCCTGTTGCCCGGACCGCCCTTCTATCCAAAAGAAGACCTAAGCGAGCACCCCGTTCGATTCTTTGTGTCAGAGTTAATAAGAGAGCAAATATTTCTGCAATTTCACCAGGAAATCCCCTACTCCTGTACGGTTGAAGTTATTTCATATGATGAAGATGTGGACATCGATCGCATTCATGCCGACATCATTGTAAACCAGAAATCCCAAAAAGGAATGCTGATTGGAAAAGGCGGATCAGCCATCAAAGAACTCGGTATTGAAGCCCGAAAATCTGTTGAAGGATTTATTGGGAAGCAGGTCTACCTGGAACTCCATGTGAAAGTCCGTGAAAAATGGAGAGAAAAAGAAGGCTGGGTTCGGAATTTGGGATATTGATTAACAGCAGGCACCCATCGCTGAATCTTCTGAAGAACTGGGTGAAGAGGAAGGCTCACAATCGAAGGCTCCAAAATGTGTGTTCCGGTTTCCTGTTACTTTGAAATGCTTCCCGTATCGGGTTTCTTCAACCATTGCAGCTGTATTGCCACAAACCAGCATAGGCTTCCCAGTTTCAAAAAGATGATGATCATCTAACATAAATGCGTGAGGCGATTCTGGTATAGTGCCCTGATATGTTGCTACCTGACCGTAGTCTTCGCAGATATCTTCAACGGCATCCAGTTTAAAAGCTCTAATGGTCAGTGATTCAAAGTTGACCATTCCTACTTTTTGCTCAATTTCGGCGTTCTCGATATCAATTTTATGTCCGGTAACAACTCGATAATCAAGACATCCAACATCTCTAAGCATGCGGCGGAAGTCTTCGATATATAATGCTCCTGACAGGCATTCTCCAAATAGAACGGGATCATCCACTAGGTGCTGAGGCACTCTTCGGTCAGAAAAAACATCTGAAAAATATAATTCCCCACCCGGTTTCAGTACACGAAATATCTCCTCATAAACCCTCCTTTTATCCGGCGATAGATTGATCACACAATTCGAAATCACTACATCAACAGAGTTGTCTTCGATTCCAATTGCTTTCAGATCTTCGATATACCCGTTCTTGAATTCTACATTGGGTTTTTCGAAACCAAACTTTTTCATTTGCTTATCGAGGTTTCGGTTTGCTACATCCAGTTGCTCTTCGGTCATATCAACCCCAATCACATGACCGTCAGGACCTACTAATTTCGAAGCCAAATAAACATCCCTCCCGCTCCCACAGCCAAGATCTAAAACCACTTTCCCTTCCAGCTCAGATGGAATGGGTGATCCGCAACCATAGAATTTCGCCAATACTTCATCTTCTATATCAGCTAGTATTTTTTTGTGATAATCAGGAATATTCTCCGTAGTACAGCAGGCCGTTGTTTTTAAATCATTCGTACTCTTAAGGACCTTACCGTAATATTCTTGTACGCTATTCGTCATGCTTAATTGTTAATTAGTTATTACTATCATTTACGAAGCAACCAAAGATGTTGGATGTAATGATGCCCAACATTCTTACCATTTGAAAGGCTATTTCCAAAAAACAAAAAATAATTTGCGCCTTCCAAAATCTACCCTTAACATTAGTGCAATGAAATTAATCCGACAAAATATCAACAGCTCTTGTGTAATTATGTGTTGCATGTGTATGTGCGTGGCACAGACCTAAGGGCTTGATACAATAAATTTTTAGACAGCCCTTTTGAATGTAACTCACAAGGGCTTTTTTGTTGGATAATATTTCAATCGTTCTTTTACATTAGTTGCATTCTCATTACGAAAGGTGGAGGGATCAGGTCCTTTGAAGCCTTGGCAACCGTCCCGCATATAACTTGTTATGTGCAGGGAAAAGGTGCTACATCCTGTCTCTAATCTGTAAAGGTTTAGGGAAAAGATGAGTTCGAACAGATTTTGGTTTTTGACATAAAGCCTCTTTCGGATTCATCTCTGAAAGAGGCTTTTTTTATGATTTGAAAAAAGTCTTGAGGAGGAGAATCAACAATTTTAAGACTCAAAAACAAACAACACTTACTCAAAAATCAGTTAATCATGAGCAACGAAAAAGAAAAACGCGACTTCAAATTTGAAACCCTGCAGCTACATGCGGGACAAGAACCCGATCCAACAACCGGATCCAGAGCGGTTCCCATTTATCAAACTACTTCTTTCAACTTTGATAATTCGGAGCACGCTGCTAATCTTTTTGCACTTCGTGAATTTGGGAATATTTATACCCGGATCATGAACCCAACCAACGATGTATTTGAAAACCGGCTTGCTGCTTTAGAAGGCGGAACCGCTGCATTAGCAACCTCATCAGGACAAGCTGCACAGTTTTTAGCCATCACCAATTTAGCCGAAGCCGGTGATAACATCGTCTCCACGCAGTTCCTTTATGGTGGAACCTATAATCAGTTTAAAGTGACATTACCCCGATTGGGAATAAAAGTGAACTTTGCTGAAGACGATTCCATTGAAGCTTTTGAAAAGCATATTGATGACAAAACAAAAGCCATCTATGTAGAATCCATTGGAAATCCGCGCGGAAACGTAGCTGATTTCGAAGGGCTTTCTGCTTTAGCTAAAAAGCATGACATCCCTCTCGTAGTTGATAATACCTTTGGCGCCGGCGGAGCTTTGGTCCAGCCATTAAAACATGGCGCTAATGTGGTAACCGCATCAGCCACTAAATGGATTGGCGGACACGGAACTTCCATCGGTGGCGTGATCGTAGATGGTGGAAACTTCAACTGGGGCAACGGTAAATTTCCAGGCTTCAGTGAACCTTCCCCTTCTTATCACGGATTAAAGTTTTGGGAAGTTTTTGGTGAAGACGGTCCGTTTGGAAACATCGCTTTTGCGATCCGTGCAAGGGTAGAAGGACTTCGGGATGTAGGCTCGTCTCAATCCCCTTTCAACAGTTTTCTGCTGCTTCAAGGCTTAGAAACTCTTTCCTTAAGAGTTGAACGACACAGCGAAAACGCACTTAAGCTCGCTAAATTCCTGAAAGGACATGAAGCTATTGAGTGGATCAATTACACCGGACTTCCTGAGCACGACTACCACGAGCGTGCGAAGAAGTATCTGAAGAAAGATCATTTCGGATCAGTCTTTACGTTTGGTGTAAAAGGCGGATATGATGCCGCCCGAGAATTCATTGAAGGTGTGGAGCTTTCAAGTCACCTAGCTAATGTAGGCGATGCAAAAACCCTGGTTATACATCCAGCATCTACAACCCATCAACAGCTAACGGATAAGGAACAACAAGCTAGTGGTGTTAAAGGCGACCTGATCCGTGTATCGGTAGGAATTGAGCATATCGATGACATTATCGAAGACTTCGAGAAGGCCTTTGCCAAAATTAAAGTAACAGCATAATCGTCCAATACCACTCATTGAGAACGGGCTGGATAAGCTCGTTCTCTTTTTCAAAAAAAACCAACATATAGATGACAAAACCTTTAATCCATAGCTTCGAGTCTTCCTTTACTACCGAGTCAGGTGTGGAAATAACAGATCCGGTAATCTCCTACCGAAGCTGGGGAAAACTAAATACCGAAAAGGATAATGTGGTATTCATTTGCCATGCACTTACAGGCAACACCGATGCCGACGTTTGGTTTGGCGGTTTGATTGGGACAGATAAAACCATCAATCCAGATAAACACTTTATCATCTGTACCAATATTCTTGGTAGCTGTTATGGTTCTACCGGGCCTGAATCCATCAACCCGGAAACAGGCAAGGCTTGGCAAGCTGATTTCCCCGATATCACCATCCGTGATATTGTGAGGTTTAATCAAAAGTTGCTGGATGAACTGGGTATCACAGGAATCAAACTGGTAGTTGGAGGATCTTTGGGTGGAATGACTGCCCTGGAGTTTGCCCTTATAGATGACCGGGTGAAAGCAGCGGCTCTTTTTGCCATGGGAAAAGCACATTCCCCTTGGGCCATTGGTATTAGCCAAGCTCAGCGAATGGCCATTTATGCAGACAAGAACTGGAATGGCGGATTTTATTCAAAAAAGAATCCACCTGAGAAAGGGTTAGCCGCAGCCCGGGCTATGGCAATGATCACCTACAGAACACCGGAAAATTATACCAAAAAATTCAGCCGTGAAGTTCATCCCGAAAAAGAAATATATCAGGTTGAATCCTATCTGAATTACCAGGGGCAGAAATTAGTTGGACGATTTGATGCCAACTCTTATGTCACCTTAACTAAAGCTATGGATTCCCATGATGTTTCCCGTAATCGTGGTTCCTTTGAAAGCGTTTTGGCAAAATTAGATAAACCGGTTTTAGTTGTTGGGTTTGAAAGCGACAAGCTTTATCCCATCGGCGAACAACAAGAGCTGGCTGAGCTTATTCCGAACAGCCACTTTGCACAGTTAGATTCTCCTTACGGACACGACGCCTTCCTGATCGAATTCGATCAGCTCAACACTCAATTGCAATCATTTTTTCACTCACTCACCGAAGTAAAATCATGACACTCACATTAAAAAAATCATCTTCTGATTCACAAAAAAACCTCTCCATTAAAAAGAAAAAAATTCGGCTTTTTATTGCCGGAATCGGAGCTGTAGGTGGAACGCTTACCAAACTCATTCAGGAACTCAATCATGATCTCTATGACTTAAGAATTATTGGAGTTTGTAACAGCTCATTCACTAAATGGAACCCTGATGTCGATGCTTTTCTGGAAGACCGGAAACTAAGCCAGGGCGAACCAACTGATTGGAATGTCATTCCTGATCAACTCATCAATCAAAGTGATGGAAATCTGGTTTTTGTTGATGCCACAGGAAGCGAAGTTGTTGCCCATCAATATCAGCATTTATTGACTCATGGAGTTCATATTGCAACACCCAGCAAGCGGGCAAATACGTTTGGGCAGGATTATTTCAATCACCTGATTAAAGCCAATGACTCAGGTCGTGCTCAGTATCGATACGAAACAGCGGTAGGTGCAGGGCTTCCAGTAATAAGCACCATTAAAACATTACTGAACAGCGGTGATGAGGTTACCGAGATATCAGGTGTAGCTTCAGGAACTATGACTTTCCTATTTACCCAGCTTCAAAATGGAGTTCCTTTCAGTGAAGCTGTCCGAAAAGCAAAACAAGACGGATATTCAGAACCTGATCCTCGGGAGGATTTATCCGGAGAAGACGTAGCCCGTAAATTTCTTATCCTGGCCCGAACTTGTGGTTATACTTTTGAGAGAAATCAAATCCGCGTTGATACTTTAGTACCTGAAAAGTTGATCTCGCTTTCTACTGAAGAATTTTTAGATCATCTCCCCGAATTTGATGGCCATTGGAAAAGCCGTAATGCTCAGGCCATGGTTAACAATAAGAAGCTCCGCTATGTCGGTAAGTTCACCCCTGATGGAATACAAGTAGGTGTGCAGGACGTGAAAGGAGAGTCACCGCTCGGTGGATTGAAGGGTACCGATAATTTGATTCAGATTTATACCAAGAGATATTCAACTTCTCCTATTGTAATTCAAGGACCAGGAGCCGGTCGCGACGTTACTGCCGCCGGAGTTTTAGGAGATATTATTGATATAGGAAGTTTTATAGAGTGATAAATCTATTTTTGATTTCGAATCTGATCTGAGTTATTGTAATCTAAATTTCAGATCATGATTTTTATGAAAACACTTTTAGTTTTTCTAGCTCTTACGTTAGCTACAAATACTTCTTATTCCCAAGACCGCCAACGCGCCAGAGACCTTGGTATCAAACCGGGAATCCTAACACCTGGACCTATCAATGCTATCACTGATGCAGATGGGGTAAGTGTGGGGCATGCAACGGTTATAGAAGGCGAAAATATCCGAACCGGTGTAACAATGATTTTCCCTCATCAGGGCGATGTATTTAAAAGCCGGGTACCTGCGGCAGTATATGTAGGTAATGGATATGGAAAAGCATTGGGGTTTACACAGATCAGAGAGTTGGGTGAAATTGAAACACCTATTGGTCTAACCAATACATTGAGTATTCATACCGTAGCCAATGGAATTACTGATTATATCTTAAATCAGGCCGGTAATGAAAATGTGCGATCAGTAAATCCGGTAGTTGGAGAAACCAATGATGGCTGGTTGAATGATATCCGAGGTCGGCACATTACTATGGAGCATGTTTCCGAAGCTATCCAAAATGCTAAAACAGGATCTGTTGAAGAAGGTTCTGTTGGTGCCGGATCTGGAACTTCAGCGCTGGGTTTTAAAGGTGGAATTGGGACTTCTTCTCGGCAGCTCCCTGAAAAGCTGGGAGGGTACACTGTTGGCGTTTTGGTTCAGTCTAATTTTGGAGGAGTGCTAACTATAAACGGAGCGCCGGTTGGGGAAGAACTTGAGAATCACTACCTAGCAAGTGCAGTACCTTATGATGTGGACGGCTCTATCATGATTATTGTGGCTACTGATGCTCCCCTCCTTTCAAGAAATTTAGAACGACTCGCCAAAAGAGCTTTACTTGGAATTGCCCGTGTTGGTGGTTTTGCCTCTAATGGAAGTGGCGATTATGTGATCGCGTTTTCAACGAGTGAAGATGTTAGAATCGAAACCGGAAATTCTGGATCAACTCAAACTTATACCGAACTCGAAAACTCAGCCACCACCCCGCTTTTTCTTGCAGCAGTAGAAGCTACTGAAGAAGCCATTTTAAATTCCCTATTTATGGCAACCACAATAACCGGAGATCGCGGACATACTCAGGAAGCTCTTCCAATTCCTGAAGTTTTAGAAATTATGAAGAAATATAATCTGCTTGAGAACTAATACTATATTTCCTGACCGAGCAAAAGACTGCTAAAGCTGGACCCTAAATCTGTTTGAAATTCGATCAATTTGGCGTGTTTTTCTAGCACCTCTAAAAAGTCTACCACTCTCTCCCACCAGGCTATTTTTTCAGTAATTTCTCCGCACTGACTTTTGAGCTAATCATAAAAAAGCCATTCTGCGCTACATATATGCAAGATATGTTAAGCTAATCAAAAACTTGCCCCAGCTGTCAAAAAACGCACCTACGCTATTTTTAAACTTTCTCAGGGAAACCTCTTGACACAAAGTGGTTCTTTAGGGTACATTGTGGGGTGAAGTGGGAGATAGTGGGGACTTCTCTTTTTCACCTTATATATAAGCAATCTAAAATCACGCAGGGATATCGTGCCAAGTTTTAAAGGACAATACGAGCATAGTATAGATGCCAAAGGCCGCGTGGCCTTCCCTGCCAAGTTACGCAAATCTTTGAGTCCTTCCGCACAAGAACGCTTTACTATTGTACGCGGTCAGGAATCCTGCCTTTATTTATACCCCGAAGATGAGTGGTCTCATGTTGAAGAAAAACTATCCCGCATAAATAACTTCACCAAAAAAGGCCGACTCGCTAAAAGAAATTTTCTGCGCTATGCGGAAGACGTGTCCCTTGACAAGCAAAACCGTATTGCCCTGCCTTCCGACCTCACAGAATATGCTGCCATCAACGGCAAAGCGGTATTCCTTGGAATGGGTGAATATATAGAGGTGTGGGACCCGGCTAAATTAGAGGAAGCTGATGCTGCCCTCGACGACGGAGCCTTTGAAGAAATTTTTGAACAAGTGATGGGAGATAATCCTGAAACCGATGTTGCTTGAGATGACTACATATCACCAACATATCCCGGTTTTATTAAATGAATCCGTTGAGGGCCTCATCACGGACAAGGATGGCATCTATGTAGATGGCACTCTTGGAGGTGGTGGACATTCCAAAGAAATTTTAAAACACCTCGGCGAAGATGGAAGGCTTTATGGTATCGACCAAGACGATGAAGCACTTGAAGCTGCTTCAGCAAATATTGGTAATGACCCTCGCTTTATCCCCATAAAAGGAAATTTCGGCTATCTGGCCACTCTTCTACCTCCCCAAACCCACGGTCAGATAGCCGGAATCCTATTAGATTTAGGTGTTTCAACTCATCAGATTAAGGAAGCGGAACGGGGATTTAGTTTTCAGGAAGATGGTCCGCTCGACATGAGGATGGGAAATCTTTCCGGAGTTTCTGCGTATCAGGTGGTAAATGAATATGAGTACGAAAAGCTGCGTGATGTGATCTTTCACTACGGCGAAGAAAAACAAAGTCGCCCGATTGCCCGCGCAATTATTGAAAACCGCCCTATCGAAACAACTGGTGAATTACAGAAAGTTGTTTCCGAAGTCGTGAACAAGCGATATGAGATAAAATCTCTTGCACGAGTATTTCAGGGAATTCGCATTGAAGTAAATCGCGAACTGGATATGTTGGAACGAGTGATGGAAGAATCGCTCGAAGTTTTGAAGCCCGGCGGACGTATTGTTGCTATTTCGTACCACTCCCTCGAAGACCGCATTGTTAAACGTTTTTTTAAAGCCGGTAACTTTGAAGGCAAAATTGAGAAAGACTTTTACGGAAACCCGATATCCCCAATAACGCCTGTTACTAAACAGGTTATTACCCCCAAAGAAGAAGAGGTTTCCGTAAATCCAGCATCCCGGAGCGCTAAACTCCGGATTGCTGAAAAAGTAGAAGGGGGCGGATCATGATCGTGCAATCCCCACTTAAAAAGCATGACATTCGCCCAAACCTTCGCAAAGTATCTTTGCCCGACAATAAATCTTCCTCCCCAAAAAACAAACGTCAGGCAAAGCATACGGGTAAGGCAAGCACTAAAATTGGCCTCCCCAAGGTCAAACCCTGGAAGGTGATTGTAGGAAGTATCATCATCGGGGCATTAGGTTTGCTCTATCTTACCCACGTATTTGCTACTCAGCAACTTCTCGAAGAAGTACAGACGCTGGAAGCAGAATACAATCGCGCCCGGGCTCAATACGATGAGCTTAAACTTCGCCATGACCGAATGATTGGTCCTGCGGAGATTTACCGTAAAGCCGAAGAACAAGGCTTTGTAAACGGCGGTCCGGCAGATAAAGTCATCATCATAAAGGAGTAATCAGATGGATGAACGCACTGCCATATTAAGCCGAATGTTTATCGTTCTTGGGTTGATACTTCTCATCCCTTGCGCACTGGGTTTCCAGTTAATCCGGATCAATTACTTTGAAGGAGAAGAACTTCGCGCGCTTTGGAGCAAACAAGCGGTCGATCAAATTCCTATTCCTGCCCAGCGTGGAAATATATATGATGCCAATGGCACTCTATTAGCTACTAACGCTGTAGATTATAAGCTCGCTTTTGATCCTAAAGTAACGGTAGATGGGAAAGTTGGTGTCCCTAAAGAACAAGTTGCTTTACTGACTACCAAATTAGCTGCTTTAACAAATAAGCCGGTTTCATTTTATCGATCCAAAATCAATTCCGCTCCTTCTCGATCTCGATACATCGTATTGGAAACAAATCTTTCTGTTGTTGCCAAAGATGAAATCAGAGCTCTTGACTTAGACGGAGTTATCCTTGAAGAGAATTACCGCCGGAAATATACATTTGGGTCTTTAGGAGCCCATGCACTCGGTTTTGTAAATCATGAGACCAATGGCCGAATTGGACTTGAAGCCTATTATAATGATGAGCTAAAGGGTGAAGATGGCGTTCGTCAGGTTCGTCGTGATCCTTTTAACAGAATTTTTGAATATGTCGGTGCTCCTAAAAAACTTCCGCGCAACGGCTACTCACTCCACACCACTATAGATGCCTACTTACAGGCTATTTTGGAAGATGAACTTAAAGCCGGTGTTGATAAACATCTGGCTAATTACGGAACGGGCATCATCATGGATCCCCGAACAGGAGCTATTAAAGCTTTGGCGAATTACCCTACTTATGATCCTAATTACCCGGGAAGCGTTGAAGAAGAAAATCGTCGTAATTTTGCTATTTCTGATATGATTGAACCCGGCTCCACCTTTAAGCTGGTAACTGCAATCGCCGCAGTAGAACAAGGTGTTGTTGATTTTGACGAGATCATCGAAACCCCTGAAAATGGCGAAGTTGTAATTCATGATTTAGTCCTAAGAGATCACGACCCGCTCGGAAATCTGACTTTCCAGGAAGTAATTCAAAAATCTTCGAACGTCGCTACAGCCGAACTGGCTATGAGAATGGACAAAGAAGTGTTCTATCAGTATGCACGCAATATGGGTTTTGGATCGAGCACAAACATTGATCTTACAGGTGAAGTTGAAGGCCGGCTTGCTAAACCCTATGAATGGAGTTTGGTAACGCTGCCCTGGATGTCACACGGTTATGAAATTCAAACCACTCCCCTGCAGATTGCTCAGGCTTATGCGGCATTTGCAAACGATGGCCGGATGATGCGTCCTTATTTGGTTGAGCGCATTGAGGACAAAAATGGAGAAGTAGTTTCAAAGCATGAGCCTGTTGAAATTCGGCGAATTGCCAAAACATCCACTTTGGAGAAATTATATCCTGTATTTGAAAGTGTAGTTACTGATTCTGGAACCGGTGATCTTGCGCAGGTTAATGGGCTCCGAATTGCCGGTAAAACCGGTACGGCTAAAAAAGTAGTTAAGGGGCGCTATACCAATAATTATCGAGGTTCTTTTGTTGGATTTTTTCCTGTAGACGACCCACAATATGTATGCTTTATTCTTCTTGATGAACCTAAGACAAGCGGTTACGGCGGATATACAGCAGCTCCAATTTTCCGAAACATTGCCAAGCGTATTGCAGGGTTAGACAATAATATTCAGCAGAATATGAAAGGAAGTGCAGATGAAGAACCTCTCTTTGCTCAAGTTCCCTTCCTGAAAGGACTTACTCAAAAACAGGCAAAAAATCTCCTCACCAGTTTAAATCTTTCTTATGAAATAGACGGTAAATCAGGATACATCACAGAACAAACTCCTGAAGCCGGAACAGAAATACTCATTGGGCAAGAAATTTCTCTCACTTTGTCGGAAACTTATGCTGCTTCTGATAGTGCAAAAGTAAAAGACGGCTACTCCGAAATCCCAGACCTGATTGGCATGAATATGCGTCAGGCCACAAATTTACTTACCGAACGCGGTCTTGAAACTGAAATCATTGGTTCAGGAACCGTATTTGCGCAGTATCCCAAAAAGGGACAACTGCTTCGAAAGGGATATACCGTAACCGTTCGCGGCAAAGCGAGATCATTGGAATTACTCACTCAAACAGACAAGCGATAATTGACGATAGATAAACTCATAGAAATTTGTAATCCGCTTCACGTCACTAATAAAGAATTTGATGGAGAGATAACTACGTTTGCCATCGACTCTCGTGATGTGAAAGAGGGAACTGTTTTTATCGCAATTCGCGGCACTCAGGTTGATGGGCATATGTTTTTGGAAGATGCTATCGGTCGTGGTGCTAAAGTCATCATTTGTGAAGAATCGTATTACACGGAAGACGATGTCTGCATTATAGAAGTCGAAGACACACAGAAGCTGGCTGGACCTCTTGCTCAGGCTTTCGCTGATTATCCTGCTAAGGATTTAAAAGTGATTGGTATAACCGGTACCAATGGTAAAACAACAACAGCTACTCTTGTTTATCAGGTTTTGAGTGCCTGTGGAGAAAAAGCATCACTACTCGGAACGGTAAGTAAACGAATTTTAGACGACGTTTTCGACAGCAAGCTCACTACTTCTGACCCTATTGAATTGGCCAGAGATATGAAAACTATGGTTGAAGCTGGATCAGAGTATTTAGTGATGGAAGTTTCATCTCATGCCTTAGATCAAGATCGGGTTGCCGGTTTCGATTTTGAAGTAGCTGCTTTCACGAACTTAAGCCAGGATCATCTCGATTATCATGAAACGCTGGATGAATACTCCAAGGCTAAAAAGATATTATTCGATAACCTCCCTGAATCATCAACTGCAGTTGTAAATACAGATGATGCTCAAGGTAATTTCATGATGAAAGACTGCAAAGCAAAGAGATCACTTCTAAGCTTTGGCAATGAATCTTCACATATACTGAAGAATTCTCCCGAAGGAATCACCATTGTTATTGATGGAGAAAAAATTGAAAGTCCTTTAGTAGGAGCCTTTAATGCCTATAATGTAGGTGAAGCCTTTCTGATCTGTAAAGCACTCGGGTTAGCTTCCAAAGATATTGCTACAGCGTTAGGCGAAGCAAAAGGAGCCGCAGGCCGAATGGAGCCTGTTGTTGTTGAAGGAGCGAATCTGCCGGTCGTAATCGTTGATTATGCCCACACACCAGACGCTCTTCAAAATGTTTGCTCTACCCTTTCTTCGGTTAAGGATGAACATCAAAAGCTAACGGTGATTTTTGGAGCCGGTGGCGATCGTGATTCCGGCAAACGACCGAAAATGGCTCAAGCCGCTGCGGCCTTTGCTGACAAAATCATTGTAACCAGTGATAATCCCAGATCTGAAAATCCAGATTTAATTATCGCTGATATTCTAGATGGCTTTGATGATTTAGGAAATGTAAAAAGCATCACTGACCGCAAGGAAGCCATTCAAAAAGCAATTGAAGACGCTTCTGCGGATGAAATTATACTGATTGCCGGAAAAGGTCATGAAGATTATCAGGAAGTAGATGGTGAGCGTCATCACTTTGATGATCGCGAGATTGCACAAGAATTTCTCACGGCCAAAGCTAAGGGAGGGAATTAGTGTTACACGAACTCTTCACATGGCTTGATACCACCTATAATGTTCCTGGAACCGGAGCAGTGGCTTTTATTTCTACCCGTACCGCTCTTGCAGCTGTTACTTCCCTATTGATTAGCCTTTTTGTGGGTAAAAAAATCATTCACTGGCTAAGTAAGCTACAATTGCGTGAAGTAATCCGTGATGACATTGGATTAGACAGCCATCTTGCCAAAGGCGAAACTCCAACCATGGGTGGTGTCATTATTATTTTGGCTATTGTAATTCCAGCACTCCTATGGATGAAAATGGAAAGCGTCTACAGCTGGCTCATTGTATTTGTGGTGCTCTCCCTGGGTATTGTTGGTTTTATTGATGATTACATAAAAGTAGTCAAGAAAGATAAAAGTGGACTCGCCGGTTGGTTTAAGATTGCCGGACAAGTAATAGTCGGCCTCGTTGTTGGAGCCGTACTGTACTTCCACCCTGATTTTGAGACCTTTAATTCACTTTCTACCGTCCCCTTTCTGAAGAATGTAAACATTGATTACGCCTACTTCGGAGATACCTTGGGCTGGATGATTTACCTCGGCGTCGCTGTTTTTGTAATAACCGCAGTAAGTAATGCTACGAATCTTACGGACGGTCTTGATGGGCTTGCCGCCGGAACATCTGCCATTTGTGGAATTGTATTTGCGATTTTTGCTTACGTATCCGGCCGGGTTGATTCCTCTGGATACCTAGACATTATCTATCTCCCCGGAACCGGAGAACTCACCATTTTTGCTGCCTCACTAATTGGGGCTTGTATTGGGTTCTTGTGGTATAACACCAACCCGGCTTCCGTTTTTATGGGCGATACTGGCTCGCTTGCACTTGGGGGAGCTTTTGGTGCCCTGGGCCTGATGCTTCATAAGGAATTATTACTGCCTTTTATTTGCGGCGTGTTCTTTTTCGAAACGCTGTCCGTGATTGTTCAAACAACCTATTTCAAGTACACCAAACGAAAATATGGAGAAGGCCGTCGGGTATTCCTGATGACCCCTATCCATCATCATTATGAAAAGAAAGGGTGGCCTGAACAGAAGATTGTTGTTCGGTTTTGGATTATCACGGTTTTACTGGGAATTCTAAGTCTGTTGACGCTAAAAATCCGATGAGAGAAGTTAAGAACACACATATCGTTGTGATCGGCGCTGCCAAAAGTGGCATTGCTGCTGCTCTCCTCCTTCAGAAAAAAGGAGCGGATATTTTTGTATCTGATTACGGACAGATTTCTGAAGATGGAAAAAAGAAATTGGATCAAGCCAACATTCCTTATGAGGAAAATGGACACACCGAAAAAGCGAAGTCAGCTGATTTTGTAGTTGTGAGCCCTGGCGTACCAACAGAATCACCAATCATCCAGCATTACTTTAATGACGGAAAGGAAGTGTTTTCTGAAATTGAAGCTGCCGGCTGGTTTACTGACCAGGATATTATTGCAGTTACAGGGAGTAACGGTAAAACAACTGTCGCAAACTGGCTTGATCATGTTTGGAGTACGGCTAAACGAGATCATTCCCTTGCCGGAAATATTGGTGTAGCCTTTTCTGATACAATTGAGAACAATAAGGGTGATTTCCTGCTTGAAGTCAGCAGTTTTCAGCTTGATCATATCAAAGATTTTAAACCGTCCGTGAGTATGATTTTGAATATCACTCCGGACCACCTGAACCGCTATCAATATAGTATTGAGGCATATGCCGCGGCTAAATTCAGGATAACAGAAAATCAGACAGCGGATGATCGGTTCATCTTTAATTATGACGACCCGATCATTCAAAAGCATGTTGAACAGCTAAAGCAAAAGCAATCTGCTCCCCAACTTTGGGCTTTTTCAAATACGAATGAAGTCCCTGAAGGAGCGTTTGTTCGCGACAATCATATCATCTTCAAATTCAACGACAAAGAAGAACCACTTATGCCAGTAGAAGAAATAGGATTACGAGGCCGGCACAATTTAAGTAATGGCCTTGCCACAGCATTGGCAGCCCGAGCTGCAGAAATTAAAAATGAAGCCATCCGCGAAAGCCTGAAAAGCTTTACCGGTGTTGAACACAGGCTTGAAATGGCTCGGGAAGTAGATGGCGTGAAATACATCAACGACAGCAAGGCGACCAACGTGAATGCCGTATGGTTTGCACTGGATAGTTTCCATGTCCCTGTTACCCTGATTTTAGGGGGCCGCGACAAAGGAAATGATTACAGCGAGCTGGAATCCCAAATTCGCGAAAAGGTTCATACCGTAATCGCTATTGGTGAATCTAAAGATCGCGTTGAAGAACAACTCGGAAATGTGGCTCCCAACTTTGTACGTGTTGAAACCATGGGCGGAGCTGTACGAGCTGCTCAAAAGGGTGCCAAACGAGGAGAAGTCGTGCTATTAAGTCCGGCTTGTGCTTCTTTCGATATGTTTGACAGTTACGAACACCGCGGGAAAATTTTCAAAGACGAAGTAAACAAATTGTGATAACAATCAGAGTAACATAGTGACAGCGTTACAAAGTGGGTTTTGATCCTACCCACTTTGTAACGCTCTCACTTAGATACTTTGCAACTATAAATATGATATACACCAGTCCACATAGCAATATTAACAACATCATCGGCACTACAGCTGAGGATATCGATACGCGCAACCAAGGCAGCGATCGGTTTCTGCTGATGTCGGTAGTTATCCTGATGACTTTCGGGATGCTCGCGGTGTATTCGTCTATCGCTTTCTTTGCGGAAACAAAATCTACGACGGCCGGGCAGTTAATTATTGGTCACTTGGTGAAATTAGGGATCGCCTTTTTTGTGATGCTAATTGCTTCCAAGATGAATTATCACACCATTGCTAAGTTTAGCCGAATTGGTATGGTTGTCAGTTTATTCCTCCTGCTGGCTGTGCTGGCTTTTGGAACAGAACAGTTTGGCGCTAAACGCTGGCTGAATGTAGGTGGCTTTTCCTTTCAGCCTTCCATGGTTGCTACCGTCTCCCTAATGCTTCACGTGTGTGTGCTTTTGAGTGAAAAGCAGGAGTATATCAAAGACTTTAAAAAGACATTTATGCCCATCATGTTCTGGGTGATCTTAACATGCGGACTTATTGGTATCGAGGATTTCAGTAGTGCAGCTATCCTATTGGGAATCTGCCTTGTTGTGATGTTTATTGGACGTGTAAGTGTGATTCAATTGGGTTCACTAGTTGCGATAGGAATATTAGGTGGCGTTCTGCTGCTTGGTCAGTCAACGAATAGACAGGATCGTATTGAGCAGTATTTGAGCCAGATTAAAGAAATTCCCAGCGACCATATCATCCAGGGTAGCGGATATCAGGCGCAACAGGCTCACATTGCTATTGCTAAAGGTGAACTGATGGGTGTGGGTATTGGTAAGAGCTCACAGCGCGACTTCCTCCCTGCCCCTTATAACGATTTTATCTTTGCGATTATAGCCGAAGAATATGGACTGATTGGAGCAATGTCGCTCATCCTTATTTTTACTTTAATCCTATTCAGGGGCATCGTATTTATTGCCCGAAATGCGGAAGACCACCTGGGATCTTTGCTGGCCGTGGCTTGTACGCTGACGATCGTTTTTTATGGATTTGTAAATGCCGGAGTTGCCAGTGGCATCCTTCCGGTAACGGGGCTTCCCATGCCTTTTGTGAGTTATGGTGGCACAAGTATGCTTTTTGCCGGTTTGATGGCGGGTATCCTTCTCAATATCTCGAAACATAATCGGGACCGGAGGGCCATATTTTATGGATAAGAACCCTCGCATTTTATTAGCTGCCGGAGGCACGGGCGGACATGTATATCCGGCCATCGCTATTGCCGATGCTTTGAAGAAAGAACAGCAAAGTACGGATATCCTTTTTGTAGGAACACGTGACCACATGGAATGGCAAGCTGTCCCCAAAGCCGGATATGATATTCGAAATGTTTGGATTAGCGGATTTCATCGACGGTTCACCCTAAAAAATTTAATGTTTCCGGTGAAACTGGCTACCAGTTTAGTTCAGAGTTTAAGAATTCTTTCCGGATATAAACCGGACGTTGTGGTTTCCTGTGGCGGATACGTAGCAGGCCCCGTTGGATGGGTTGCCGGCAAAAAAGGTATTCCAATTGTAATTCAAGAGCAGAACAGTTTCCCTGGTGTTACCAACCGACTGCTTGCAAAATTTGCCGTTAAGATATTTACAGCTTTCAAAGAGGCGGATCAGTATCTCCCTGAAGGAAAAACGGAAGTCACCGGAAACCCAACCCGTGCTACTTTGACCGGAGCTGATAAATCAAAAGCATTGAAGTCTTTTGGTTTTGATGATAGCAAACCGGTGTTGCTCGTTATGGGCGGAAGTGGTGGAGCAAAAACCATCAATGAGGCTATGAAAGCCAATATTGAGAAGCTCCATGATGACGCCGGTTTACAGATTATTTGGCAATGTGGAGCCCGCTATTATGATGAGCTCTCCACTGAAATCAACGAAAATAAATTAGATAACCTGCGGCTCACAGCCTTTCTCGACAACATGGCAGGCGCATATGCAGCAGCAGATTTGGTAATTAGTCGTGCCGGAGCCAGTTCGTGCTCGGAGTTAATGCTTACGGGAAAACCTAGTGTATTGGTCCCGTCTCCCAACGTTGCCGGAGATCACCAAACACAAAACGCTAAAGCAATGGTGGATGCAGGTGCATCTAAACTGTTGGAGGATAATGCTATGAAAGAAACCATGACCGAATTGGTAGAACAGCTGATCTTTGATCAGGAAAACCTGCAGCGTATGAATCAAGCAGCATTGAATTTAGCGAAACCGGATGCTGCAAAATTGATTGCCAAAGAAATTTTAGAAATCGCAAAATCGAAGTTATAGAACAGTAGTGGAAAAACGCATCGAGACACAACCCGTTTTTGGCCGAACTAAACATATTCACATGGTGGGTATTGGTGGAATTGGTATGAGCGGGATTGCCGAAATCTTATTACAGCGCGGATATAAAATATCCGGCTCTGACGGTGCCGTTACCGAAACTACGAAACGCCTTCAGGAACTTGGAGCAACCGTCTTTAAAGGACACAAAGCTGAAAATATTGAAGGCGCCGATGTTGTGGTCTATACCAGTGCTGTAAAAGCAGATGAAAATGTAGAGACTATAGCCGCCATCGAAGAACGCATTCCCACCATTAAACGAGCCGAAATGCTCGCTGAACTCATGAAGATGAAGTTCGGAATTGGTGTAGCCGGAACGCATGGAAAAACGACTACAACCACTATGGTGGGGCATGTTACCCAAGACGGAAATTATGATCCAACTATAATTGTAGGCGGGAAAGTCCATAGTTTCGACAAAACCAATGCTGTAGTTGGTAAAGGCGATTTAATTGTTGTGGAGGCGGACGAATTCGACCGAACCTTCCTTCGACTCTCTCCTTCTATTGCTATCATAACGAATATTGAAGCAGAGCATCTCGACATCTATGATGACTTGGAGGATGTAAAGCGTGCTTTTATCGATTATGCTAACAAAGTGCCTTTTTATGGAGCTGTGATTGTCTGCCTGGATGACTCAAACGTACGAAGTATCCTTCCGGAATTAGAGAAGCGGGTTATTACTTATGGTCTGACCCCACAAGCCCAACTCCGTGCTACTGATATTAGGTCAGATGCTTTTACCAGCACTTTTTCGGTGGTATGGGAAGGCGAGAAACTTGGGGTGATTACTTTGAAATCACCGGGTGAGCATAACGTTAAAAATGCCCTTGCATCCATAGCAACAGGACTTGAACTCGACATCGATTTCAAACTCATTAAAAAAGGACTGGAGCGATATGAAGGAGTTTTCCGCCGCTTCCAGCTTAAATATGAGAATGGGTGTATGGTTATTGATGATTATGCTCATCACCCCACCGAAGTACAGGCGACGCTACAGGCTGCCCGCAAAGGATGGCCGGACCGTCGAATTGTAGCGGTCTTTCAACCTCATTTATACTCGCGTACTCAGGATTTATATAAGGAATTTGGGCTCTCTTTCTTTGATGCCGAAATGCTGATTGTTACGGATGTATATCCTTCCCGGGAAAAACCTATTGAAGGGGTTACCGGAAAATTAATTACGGATACGGCCGAGCAGTACGGTCACAATAATGTGATTTATGTGGAAGACAAGGTAGAAGTAACCAAAACACTGAAAGAAATTGCAGAACCCGGAGACATCATCATTACGATGGGTGCCGGTGATATTTATCGCTTTGGCGAAGAGTTTGTAGAAGCATTGGAATCAGGAAAATTCAAACCGAAAACAAAATAGTTGAGTAAGCAAGATTCAAATAAAAGCTTAATGCCCTGGATTACCACCGTTTTGATGGTGACTGGAATTGCTGTACTTGCTGCCCTCTACTGGAACAAGAATGTAACGGTTCAGGATGTTCAGGTTAATGATCTGTATTTCACTGAATACGAGCAGGTAAAACTGGCTGCTGACATTCCTTTAGGTGTGAAACCCGATAGCCTGGATTTGAATGCAGTTGTTGATCGTGTTGTAAAATTAGACTACGTGCGATCTGTTAAACCATATATCGAGCCCAGTGGTGATTTGAGATTGACGGTGGCTGAACGGCAACCTATTGCGTTGCTGGTAAATGGTGCAAACCGCATATACGTGGATGCTGAAGGAGTACGATTACCCATTTTGGAAGGCAAGACTCAGGATGTTCCTCTTTTGTATGGGTACAGTGCTGTTTCTGACGACACCATTAAAACAGAAGAATTTACACAAGTACGAGACTTTTTGATGCGAGCCAAAATAGATGGCTTTGGTTGGAATACCATCAGTGAGGTGGTATTTGATGAAACCGATGGCGTGGTGGCTTTGAGCCATGAAAATGGAGTGAAGTTACTTTTTGGGAGAAATGATTTTCAAACCAAACTGGAGAACTGGAAAGCTTTTTACACGGATGTAATCCGGACGAAAGGGATCCAATCGATGCGACAAATCGATCTTCGGTTTACAAACCAGGTGGTGACCCGTGAAATTTAACTTCGACCATTTATCCTATAGCGACATCCAGGGATATTCTATGCTTAAAAAATCATCCTCAAGCCGTTCCGACGCAGAGCGTTCGGAACGAGGGATTCGGGCAGGAAAGTTACTCGATACTTTGCTTGGAGAGCCAAAGGGAGGTTTACGCAAAAAAGATAGTGTCTCTGATTTTTATTCAGCTATTGGAGGTAAGGGCGTATCACAATACGCCCCCACGACTATTGACTCGGCTTCGTCATCAACCCAGAAAATAAATTTAGCAATCAACAAAAACACAGCGGATCGTCATGGAAGAACATGAAAACATCATGGTAGGTCTCGATATCGGGACCACCAAAATTTGCGCAATCGTAGCCTCAATTGATGAGCAGGAACGTATTCACATCCTCGGGGTAGGCAAAGCTCAAAGCGATGGCCTGAACCGTGGAGTTGTGGTTAATATTGACAAAACCGTAAATGCCATTAAAGATGCTATTGCACAAGCCGAATTGGCTTCAGGCATTCAGGTGAACTCTGTAAATGTGGGTATTGCCGGCGATCATATCCGCAGCATGCGCAGTAAGGGTGTAATCACCATCAACAATAAAGACAACGAAATTACCGCTAAGGATGTAGAGCGACTGCTTGAAGATTGCCAGCGTATCATGCTTCCGACCGACCAACAGATTCTGCACGTGATACCACAGGAGTTTGTAGTAGATGGGCAGGATGGAATCAGCGACCCGGTAGGAATGAGTGGTATGCGCATGGAAGCGGAAGTACACATTATTACAGGACTGGTATCAGCGGCAAAAAACATTTATCGCTGTGTAGAAAGGGCCGGATACCAGGTTGCAGACATCATTTTAGAACCATTGGCTTCCTCCTACTCTGTTTTAGACGAAGAGGAGAAAGAAGCCGGTGTAGTATTGGTGGATATCGGAGGTGGAACTACTGATGTAGCCATCTTCCAGGATAATACTATCCGCCATACCGCAGTGATTGCCATTGCCGGACAAAAAGTAACTGACGATATCCGACTTGGACTGAGCGTGCTTGACGATCAGGCCGAAACCCTGAAGCGTAAGCACGGCGAAAGTTATGCTGATCTTATCGAAGAGGATGAAGTCATTACCGTACCCGGCATTGCAGGGAGACCCCCCAAAGAAATCACAAAGAGTATTCTCGCCAAGATTGTTCAGGCTCGGATGGAAGAGATCCTGGAAATCGTGGGAATTGAAATTAAGCGCAGCGGATATGCTGATTCAATGAGTGCAGGCGTCGTCATTACCGGCGGCGGGTCACTTGTGAAGAATGTATGTCCCCTTGCGAATGAAATACTAGGACTGGATGCCAAAGTGGGAATTCCGCTGGGCATTACAGGAGGATTGAAGGAAGAAGTGAACAGCCCTATTTACGCTACCGGCGTAGGTTTGGTGATGCACGCCCTTCGGTCAGGTACAGCCAACAACCAAACGATGATGCCATCATCATCGCAAGGCACCAATGTGGAACAAGTGATGCAGAAAATCACCGACCGCATGAAAAGTTGGTTCAAAGAGCTTTAGAAGTAAAAAATCAGCAATCAAGAACGCTATGGAAACAGAAGTAAATAAAGATTGTCATTGCGAGGAACCAACTTTGGATAAAATTAGGCTTCAAAGTCTTTCGACGACGCAATCTCCCTTTAAAAAAATCCCAAGTGGATCAAGGAGATTGCTTCGGTATTCGCAAAGCTCATTTCTCGCAATGACGAACCGTTTCTATCAGCAATCATCTACAATAACAATCCAGTAAAAATACAACAACTCAAATAGGAGTTAACAATGGCTAACAATTCACGTTTCTTTTTCGACGAACAGAGCCAGGAAAACGCTAAGATCAAAGTGATCGGCGTTGGCGGCGGTGGCGGAAACGCTATAAACAATATGATTAACATGGGCCTCGAAAGTGTGGAGTATATCGCTCTTAACACAGACGCACAGGCACTTAAAAACAGCATGGCAGATATCAAGATCCAGGTAGGTTCTGCACTTACTAATGGACTTGGAGCCGGGGCACGACCTGAAATTGGTCGTGAAGCGGTGGAAGAAAACCGCCATGAAATTGAAGAATCCATCGAGAATGCCGATATGATTTTTGTGACGGCAGGCATGGGTGGCGGAACCGGAACCGGAGGAGCTCCTGTGGTAGCCGGAATCGCCAAACGCCGGGGTATCTTGACGGTGGGTATCATCACTACTCCTTTCGAATGTGAAGGGAAAGTGAGAAAAAAATATGCTCTTGAAGGCATCACTGAACTCAAGAAAAATTGCGATACCGTTATCGTGATTCCCAACGAGCGATTACTCGATATCGCCGACGAAAACACTTCCCTGATGGAAGCTTTCGCGATGGCAAATGAAGTACTTTATAATGCAACGCGCGGTATCAGTGATCTTATTCTGATGCCTGGTCTTATTAACCTTGACTTTGCTGACGTTCGCACTACCATGAGCGACGGTGGTGCTGCCATTATGGGATCAGCTACAGCAGAAGGTGCTGACCGAGCTGAAATGGCCGCTCGTGCAGCCATCAACTCTCCACTGCTTGACGGTGTGAGTATAAGAGGTGCACGTAACGTATTGGTCAACATCTCAGCCGGATCCAATCTTGGAATGCGTGAGACTACAACCGCAACCAGCATCATCCAGCAGGAAGCCGGAGACAACGCAGAGATTATTCTCGGTACAGTCCTGGATGAGGAATTTGGAGATGAAATCCGCGTAACGGTTATTTCTACAGGATTTGATCTTGCCGAAGACCGAACATCTGCAAAAGTAGCACCGAACAAGGAATCACTAAACAAAGCAGCTGAAAATGCTCAGGTAAACATGCAGTCTTCCAATAAGAAGGCCGATGTTCCTAACAAGTTCCAGCGTGGCACTGGTGATTACTATAAAGGCGAAAACAACCTTAAAAAATTAGACACTCCCTCTTATCTGCGACGCGATCTGAATGTTCGAAAGCAGGAAGAAGAGATCGAAGTTCCTAACGAAGAGGAGCAAAAGAATGAAGCGCAGGATAACATTGCGCCATTCCAAAGCCGCACGGAACGTATCCGCAAGGACGATACCGACCAGCCGGCGTTCCTCCGAAAAATCATGGACTAAGGAGTTGTTGAACTACCAATATCGGTTTGAAACCGACAACCATGGGAATGGTACGGCTAAGAACCACTGATTTTACTGGATTATAGCTTTTTCAAAGCTATAGATTGCTAACACACAAAAGAAGCCCTTTGATAGAGGGCTTCTTTTTTTAGTTGGGTTTAATACATCTTTAGATTTCTCCCTGCGGTCGAAATGACAAAGGTGGTAAAAAATAAACAATCAACCTCTTACCGCCCGCCGATCATTACATTCAATTTGAACTTTCGGATGAGCAGAAAAATCAGACTTACAAAAATAAATACGCAAACTAACTGAGCTACAACCAGCAGATATGGGTTTGGTATAAATGCATACAAGATGGGAAATAATACCACAATCACTGGTGAATGATATAGATGTAGTGTATAAGAATATCCCCCTACATCCATAAAACCCACTTTCCAATTAATAAGCAGAATGAAAAAGAGAATGGATAACACGTGTTTTTCAAATGGAATCTGGAACCAGAAACAAACCGCCGCACCTAATACGGTTATCATTACACTCCACCAAAAGTATTCTTGGTGAATGCCATTAACTTTTGAAAGCACCACTCCTGACAGAAACAGAATTAGAATATCATACCGCAAAAGCAGTTCACCAAAAAAAGCTAATCCAATCAAGCCTACAAGCAGATAGTAGTTTCGGCTTCTGAGTACTTCCACAATCATAAAGATGATGAATAAATCCCTGATAAAGTAAGTGGGTGGATTAACTGGTGCAGCTGATATGGAAAACAAACCATTAGTTATCAGCTCAATCCCAACATCCAGACGGTTCAATACGTCAATCCCAAAAAAATGGGCTATCACAACCGGTATAATCACAACGATGTTGGCAATCAAATAGGGAATCAAAAGACTGCGGGTTTTCTTCTTTACCAACCCTCCCTTCTTAGATGTGATTTCTGAATAAAGAAATCCTGAAATAATGGACAGGATCAGTGTACCATAAAGTGGAATTTGTTCCAGCAGCACAAACATGGCACCATCTGTGAAATTATGGCGAATATGCGTGAATGTAATAAGAATGACCGAGATCAGCCGAATAAGTTCAATGGAGTAATACAAGCTTAGTAATCCGTTTTAATGCGATATATAGCCGTTGAGATTGTAAATCATAGAATACCATATATCAGTCGGCCGGCCATTAGAACCGCTAATGCGGCAAATCCCCACTGCAGATATTTACGATTGATTTTGTGATTCAGAAAAGCTCCTCCAAATCCTCCAATTAATCCGCCGACTGAAAGGGGAAGCGCTGCCCCAAAGTCCACATAGCCAACACTAAATTCCGTAATTCCGGAAATAGCACCAGCTTCCATTGCTAACTGCCCCCATCCTGTAAAAACCATGATAGTCATCGCAAGCTGAGAAACACTTACTGCTTTTCTAAAGGGTTGTTTGTAGAAAAGATTCATAATAGGAACCATGATTCCCCCACCGCCAACACCAGCTAAAGCTGCCACAAAGCCACCAAGACCTCCAGCTACCGATGTTTCGCCGAGTTTTAGCTTTGCAAACTTACGCTTATACTCGTCGTCGATGTCATTACCGCGCCGAAACATCATAAAGGCTGCGTAAAGCAGCATCAGGCTAAAGAAAATCACGAATTCAGTCCGGCTGTAATACGGAGAAGTGATTACTAACTTACCCAAAAATACTCCCACTGCACCAAGCGCCCCTAACTTGATTCCCTCCTGCCAAAAAATATTATCCTGAACGTATTGCCTAACAGTACTGCCGAATGCAGCGACAAAGGTGCAAAACAGTCCCGATGCAACCGTCCATATTACAGGATTTTGTACCCCTTCTGCTTCAAATAGAAAAAAGAGAACCGGAGTAAAAATGATTCCTCCTCCAATTCCCATCAACCCCGCTAAAATTCCTGCAGCTAAACCTATCACTAACAATATTAGGATTTCAAGCAAGAGTAATCTCCCCTTTCATATAAGTCACTGCTTCCCCTGAGATTTCGACCCGATCTCCTTTCATCTCACAAATAAGCTCTCCCCCACGTTTTGAAATCTGGCGAGCTGAAAGTTTATCTTTCTTCAACTTCCTGCTCCAGTAGGGAGTTGTTTTGGTGTGAGCCGAACCCGTCACGGGATCTTCATCTATTCCGGCCTGTGGTGCAAAAAATCGGGAGACAAAGTCAACTTCATCACCTGGCGCCGTGACTATAATTCCCCTGGCATCTACTTCATTCAACATCCGAAAGTCAGGATCCAGGTTTGCAACTTCCTGTTCAGAATTTAACACTACCATGTAGTCGTCAGACTTATACACTTCCGATGTTCGCTCTACCCCTAAAGCTTGAAATAAAATGGCTGGTGCTTCATTCTGTAATGGCTCAACGGCGGGGAAGTTCATAACCAGGCGGTCTCCACTTTTTTCTACCGACAAAACACCGCTTAGGGTGTTAAAGTTAATTGTGGGTTGCTCATAGCCTAATTCTTCAAATAAAACGTGTGATGTGGCTAAAGTGGCGTGTCCGCATAAATCCACTTCCACTGCCGGAGTGAACCAGCGTAATCTAAAGCTGTCCCCTTCTTCAACAAAGAAAGCCGTCTCAGAGAGATTATTTTCAGCAGCGATATTTTGCATTACGCCGTCGGGTAGCCACTCCTCAAGCGGAATTACTGCGGCTGGATTTCCGCCAAATAGTTCAGAAGTAAAAGCGTCGGCTTGGTAAATCGGTAATTTCATAAGCTTCTCTTGTTTTGTTGAACTGAAATGTAGGAGCATTTTGGATGGATGTAAAATAAAAAGCTTGCCCTATACACCCCCGCGAGGGATTGAAATCGCCTCGCTTGTGCAAAGGATGACATTATCGCTCATTCAAACAACACCTGCTGCTAACTTGTAACGGGCTTAAATCCGAAAACACGTTAAAAACACCTATCAACGCTACTTGACCTACGTGAGCTGGATTCATTCACAGCTCATTAATACTGACATCTTCGTGTTTTCTTGAGTTTTTGGTTCGTTTTGGGTCAAGCCAAAATGAACAAGTGAATTGGCACGACTTCTAGATCTAGCAAAATACTTCTGGTGATTTATTATGGAGAAGGTGAAGCAGGAGCTTAAAAACTAGGTTTAACCTTGTCTAGATTCAGCCACTCTTTTTCGACATCTTTACGATTCAAAGGGGCTCATTTTCATTACTAAATACACCACGCTAACAGGAAATAACATGGGATTAAAATTTTTTAATCCGGTTTATTTTTTCTCCTAATTTAAATATCGTAGGCGCAACTTATAATAAAAACAATATTATAATGAAGGGTACAGCAATATTATCAATACTAATTTTACTATTCATTTCTTGTTCATCAAATAGCACGGGAGACTCTACAGAAGTCGAAGATGTCCCAGAAGAACTAACTCCAAAGCAACAGCTTGTTGAGAAAGGCAAAACCATGGCCAACGAACTTAAAGCAATGATGGAAGACCAAGATGTCCAGACTGGCGAAATCCCTATCGTTTTTGTTAGTTCAAATTCGAATGCACTCATCTACTATAATCAAATTAGTAATGCGGTTTACGTCCCTTGGTATGACGACCTTTCAAGTGAGATGTTAGTAGTAATGCAGGACTTTGCTGACGCATCTGATATGGATGTTGAAGAATTTTTTGAAACGTTCTTTAACACCTTCTTCTATTATCATGAGTTCGCGCATTGGGCGCAATCTGAAATGGATGGCCAGCTAAGTCCAAATAGATATATGAGCGAAATCGAAGCAAATGAAATTACTATCGCTTATTTAGAAAGTAGTCAGGAAGGGCGTGATTTTTTAGCATCAATTGAGCCTAAATTAAATGCTTTAACCAATTTTTTAGAGAATCCAACACCAGAAGGTGTTTCTGAAGAAGAATATTTTAATGAAAACTATAATGAGTTAGGTTCTAATGCCTACCACTATGGATATTTTCAATTTAAGTTTGTGAAGAACGTACTAGATCAAAGTGAGAGACCAACATTAGATGAAATTATTGATCGAAGATCTGAGTAATACTTCTTCTTTATTTTGAACTCGTCCCCGAGCTCTTCATTGGGGACGAGATTCTTTAAATCAGATATTAAGTACCAATAGTAGATTTTTAATAGCCCTCCTGAAAACACGTAAAAAACTACTATCAACGCTACTTGACTTACGTGAGCTAGATCTATTCATATCTCATTAATCCTGCAATCTTCGTGTTTTCCTGAGTTTTTGGTTTGTTTTGGGTCAAGCCAAAATGAACAAGAGGAAGTAGCTTGAGTTTAGATTTGGAGAAAAAGATCTCCTAATTCATCTTCGAAATACAATCATATTCCCCGTATCTTTGTTGAGCGCATAAATGGCAACTAACTTCCTGAATGAAACTTTACCCTGATACCCTTTTAGATAAACTCGGCTTTGATCAGATTCGAAAAGCAACGCTTGAATTAACACAATCGGTACGCTCTGAAGAGTTTATGGAGTCTCTCTCTCCCTCTTCAAACCCAAAGCGAGTGCAGCTGCTTACGGAACAGACCAAAGAGATGCTCGAAGTCATCATCTCCCCCGATCCTTTTCCGCTGGGCGAGTTTCCAGAAGTGCGCGAATATCTAAGTGCCTCCAAAGCTGAAGGAAGTATTATCCCACTGCCTGCTTTTGTGGATATTTTGAAGGTTTGCTCCATCTCACGAAACGTGAAAAAATTCTTCAAAGCCCGGGCAGACCAACTACCCCGGCTCACTAAAGTTTCCGAAGGACTGATCCCCACAAAGGAGTTGGAGCGAAGTATTAAGGATAAGGTCACTGAGTATGGGGATTTACGGGATGATGCCAGCCCGGAACTGCGAGCCATCCGCAAAAAACTCAACAAGCGTAAAAACGATTTGCGAACTACCATCAACCGCTCAATGAAGGATGCGAATAAAGATGGAATGGCTTCGGATGAAGGCCCAACTATTCGCAATGGACGGATGGTTATTCCCATTCAGTCAGAATTCAAGCGAAAAGTGCAGGGCTTTGTACATGACGTTTCTGCCAGTGGGCAAACGGTATACATAGAACCTGTTGAAGCACTCAATCTGAATAATGAAATACGTCAGTTTGAAGCTGAAGAACAGCGCGAGATTGAACGTATACTCAGAGAGCTCACCCAGCATGTTCGTCAAAATTCAGAATATATAGACCAAAATATCTCGTGTTTGGCTGAAATTGACGTGATTTATGCCAAGGCTAAGCTTACTCAGAAACTGGATGGAGAAATCCCCATCATATCAAAAACCCAATATCTGAGTGTTAAAGAGGCCTACAATCCTATTCTCAGGCTGAAGAATCTGAATATCAAAAAGAAGGAAGACCGGGAAACCATCATCCCGCTTTTTCTGAAACTGGAAGCCGATGAACAATGCCTCATGATCACAGGGCCTAACGCAGGGGGGAAATCAGTTGCTATGAAAACCGTTGGCTTGATGGCACTTATGATTCAATCCGGCTATGGCGTTCCGGCCGACCCAACTTCTGAAATCCCGATTTTCTCCGGTCTGTTTGTTGATCTTGGTGATGACCAGTCCATAGAGAATGACTTGAGTACTTTTTCATCCCGATTAAAATGGATGCGGGAAACCATAGAGGAATTCGAACCTGGAAGTTTAGTGCTTATCGACGAAGCCGCTGCCGGAACCGATCCCGAAGAAGGTGGTGCATTATTTCAGTCTTTTATTGAGAAGCTATTAGATAAAAATGGAAAGATTATTGTTACCACTCACCATGGTTCCTTAAAAGTATTTGCTCACGAGCACCCCAAAGCGGTTAACGGTTCTATGGAGTTTGATCAGGCTTCACTCTCTCCTACCTACAAATTCAAAAAGGGAATTCCCGGCAGTAGCTATGCTTTTGAAATTGCCGAGCGAATGAATCTTGATAAAGGTGTACTCAAAAGATCACGGGTGCTGTTAGGTGAAGCCAAGGACAAGATGGAGTCGCTGATCACCGAACTGGAAACTAAATCCCAGCAAGCAGAAGACCTCAAAGACAAATATTCCAAACTTCAGGCTAAAGCAGAATCAGAACAAAAGAAGTACGAGAATAAGATTCAGGCTATCGAAAAAGACAAGGAGAAAATTCGGGAAAAAGCCCTGAAAGAAGCGAAATCCATCATGGATTCTGCCAATCAGCGGGTTGAACAAGCTGTGCAGAAAATTGTTGAACAGAACCGGGCAGATAAAGACGAGATCAAGGAAATTCGCAAGGAAGTTGATCAGGAGAAAGAAGAGATTGACCGGTCCCTGGAAGAAATTGAAGACAAGAAAGAAGAGCGGGAACAGATCTCCGATGATCCTCCACAGAAGGGTGATCATGTACGATTTAAAGATGGAAATACGACCGGGGAACTGGTTGAAATCAACGGGAAAAATGTGGTGGTTCAGGCCGGTGGACTTCGTCTTAAAACCAAGTTCAAAAACCTGGTGAAAGTTGATAAGCCAAAGCAGAAGAAATCAAAAGCTCGCTCATCCGTCATGGTTGGTGATAATGACTTGACGACCGGACTCGTAAAACCATCTCTCGAAGTTCGGGGAATGAGAACGGAGGATGCTCTTCATGAAGTCACCCAATATATTGATCGGGCGGTGTACCGAAATATGAATCAAGTAGATATTATTCACGGCAAAGGCGATGGCATTCTGCGCAGCCAGATTCAGTCGTACCTAAATACCCGCAGTGATGTGAAAAGTGTAGAGACGGCTCCTATTGAACGGGGCGGTGCTGGTTGTACGGTTGTGGAGTTGAAGTAATACTCTTTATAGGTTCCCCTTCTTTTTCTCCTCAACGGCATAATTAGCAGCACGAGCGGTAAGTGCCATAAAGTGCAGGGTAGGGTTTTGAGTTCCTCCTGAAGTCATGCAGGCGCCATCTGTTACAAACACATTCTTACACTCGTGCAGTTGATTCCATTTATTGAGCAGTGAGGTTTTTGGATCATTACCCATTCGGACGCCCCCCATTTCATGAATATCAGATCCGGGTTTTGTATCACGGTTTGATGCCCGAATGTTCACGTAACCTGCTTTCTCAAACATTTCTTTGCTCTGTTCCACATAGTCATCAGCTTGCTTGATGTCATTCTCCTTCCATTCGCAGGAAAGCACAATCTGAGGAATTCCATACTTGTCTTCCAGGCTTTCATGTAAGCGCATGTGGTTGTCTTCATAAGGAACACATTCTCCCATCATCCAGGTGCTAACATGCCACGTATCATTTAATTTTGGATTTAGAATGCTCTCGGTAAGTTCTGAGCCGATTTTACTTTTATCGCTCCAGCTTCCTCGACCAGCTACAAACCCTATTGCATAGCCTCTCAGGAAGTCCGTCTCCTGTTTCTCTACATTTCTGAAGCGAGGGACATATGCATTGGTAGGTCTGCGACCAGCTTCTTTTTTATGTTCAAATCCTTCCACACTTGCACCTGCATGTCCACGATAGTTGTGCCAGGTTAAGTATTTCCCCATCAGCTCATTGTCATTTCCAAGTCCATTTGGAAACCGGTTCGACCTTGAGTTCAGTAAAATAGCATTGGAGTTTATGGTTGAGGCGTTTACAAAAATAATATCCGCGTAGTATTCTATAGCTTCTTTGGTATTACGGTCAAATATGCGAACACCAGTCGCCTTTCCTTTATCTTCATCATAGATAACAGATTCAACCACTGCATCCGGGCGCATTGTAAGATTACCGGTTCTGAGCGCCCAGGGTATGGTAGATGAGTTACTGCTAAAATAGCCTCCTAAATTACACCCTCTGTTGCACATATCCTGGCTCATACATTGTCCCCGACCTTGCTGCCCATGGATTTCTTTGGGTCGTGTTAAGTGTGCACATCGGGCATAAATTAAATGCCGGCTATCGCCGTAATGTTTTTTCAGGCTTTCCTTGAAATGCTTTTCTACAACATTCAATTCAAACGAGGGCAGAAAATCACCATCGGGAAGCACATCCAATCCATCTTTATCGCCGGAGATACCTGCAAATTTTTCAACATAGGTGTACCAGTCGTCCAGATCTTTATATCGAATGGGCCAGTCAACAGCAAAGCCATCTCGTGCTGGTCCCTCAAAATCATAATCGCTCCAGCGTTGCGTTTGGCGAGCCCATAGTTTGGACTTCCCCCCAACATGATATCCTCTAAACCAGCTAAACGGTTTTTCATATATAACAGGTTGCTCATCTTCAGCCATTGCCCAGTGAATAGTTTGAGCCCGAAGCCATCGACCTCCCTGTAAGCCTGATCTTTTTTCTAAAGGAACACTCCCTCGAAATTCAAATTCCCACGGAGCCTTAGACGCTGTAGGATAATCCTCAATGTGCTTTACATTCCTCCCTCGATCAAGGCACAGGGTTTTTAAGCCTGCATCACAGAGCTCCTTAGCAGCCCAGCCACCGCTTGCACCAGAGCCAATGACAATGGCATCGTACGTTCGTTCTTTCTTCGATTTAATATTTACGTTTGCCATTTCTCAAGCCTCCACATCTACATTTCCATCATAAAAACCGGGCATCATCACATAGTTATGGTAATCGACCATCACTTCTTTCGAGGTTTCAAATCCTCGTATGGTTTGGGATTTAATGAATTCAAAAAACGCTTCCTGATTTTCATTTGCTGACTGCATTTTCAAGAGCAGTTTCTCCCGTTCTGCTGGGCTGCATTTGTTAAAAGAAATTGAGTTCCTCTTTTCGGCTAACTGATTAAGCTTATCAAGATGTTTCTTCAAGTCAGCCTGAAAGTCTTCATCATAGCACTCACTAATTAGTCCGACTAAAAACACATCGACTTTAACAGATAGCGCCCCAATTTCTCCATTTGATGGGATGATGGTATCAGCTATGGATGAGATAAGCTTTATTTCTGTTTCTGTGAAGCTTCCTTTGAATTCTGGCACATCTGCTTCGCTCCAATTAAAAGCCCAGGCAGGCGTCATAAACACACCACCTGAAACCATCATCAAAGTCTTGATGGCATCACGTCGTTTCATATAAGCAAAAATAAGTTAGGCTGGAAAGTACATTATCATACGGCTCACTAATTAGTGAAAAGATGTGACAAAAGGAAGTTCAGAAAGTCACTGATTTCGCTTTCTGTATCTCAGCTCTGGTTAAAATAATTGTCTAGAAAAACTATTTTCCATTCGTAATCTCATATTCAAAAACAGTAGAGATATTCCCTTCCACATCTACTTTTCGAACACGGGGTATAATCACATCTTCTTCCCAAAATTCCCACCACTTTGACGTTCCAAATGTAGACTCAAGAACAAATACTTCACCATTTAAAACATCCACACCATGCGGAGACCATGGGCCTTCGGCTTCCAGAAATACGGATACCTCACCATTCACAGAAACCTTTAGTACTTGCCGATTTCCATAATAGGCCACAAATACATTTCCGGTTTCATCGACTGCAAAATCGAATAAAATATTTGCTCCTGAGAATGGAAGGTTTTCAGGATTATCCTTTTTCAACCCTTCGGCCAGAGTAGTAATAGCTCCCTCGTCGGACATTACTTTTATGCTTTCACGATCCAGGATATAAAGTTTGTTTTCTAGCCCCCAGGCCAAATTGTCAATTCTTGTCGTTTCTCCCTTAAGCTTTACCTCAACAATGGTCCCTTCATTATCTCGCTTAAAAAGCTGATTATTCCTTGCAAAATAGACCTCCCCATTTCCAGCAACTGCATAAGCCTGAATAAAGAAAAGCTCTTCATCTGTAGTTGGTTCTATGATGAGTTCCTTTGCTCCATCACTTAGCTTCCATAGCCGAGCCTGAAGTGCAGTGCCTGCGTTATTTCGTTCAGCTGCATAAATCGCCCGGTCCGGAGATCTAGAAAGGATGATATCACTTGGTGAGTATGCAGACTCCATGAACTCACTGAGTTTCTGGGTATCATCAATTTTCCAGACACACGCATAATGGTCGTCATCTACCAAAGGACAAATAAAAGTAAAGTAAATATTCCCTTGCTGATCTACGACCAATCCACCCCAAGGATGGGCAGATACATATCCAGCAGAAAAAAGTAGTAGCAGCAGAATAATATATGACACGCTTTTCTTCATATAACTCACCGTTAGTTAGTTCGGTTTTTCAAAACGTGTATTCTTTGCTCTAGTTACGTTTTTAGGGCGCTGATTCTGCTTCGCAATAACTTTTTACAGCCAGCATATCTTTCTCAAGAGCTTTGGCCATAAAGCCTTTCATAAAAGGGTTGAAGATTTTGGGGAGTAGTTTATAGGCTTTGGCATCCATAATCAGAGTAAGCTCAGTGCCATATTCTTTTCTTTCAACAGTAAATACGGAGTCCCAAACAGTTCCCATTGTATCAGATACCAGCCTGATATGGGCATTTTCTACCAGTTCGGTCACTTCAAGCTCAGTAGAGACTTCTTTTCCATTCATCTCCCGGGTTTCCCTAAACTTTGTCCCCACTCCATATTCTTGGTCGGACAGGAATTCAACATTTACTATATCCGGGACAACTTTGGAGAAATTTCGAATATCAGCGACGGTTTCAAAAACCAGCTCTTTGGGAGCCTTTACCTGTTTAGTTACAGTGATGGTGCTCATAGCTTTACCGGATTTGTGAATGGATAAAGCTAATTTAGAGAATTAGGGAGAAAGTGCAAGAGTTCTTGATGCTTTAGATCAACTTTTCAATCTCTACTATTCGGTGATTCCGATCTATTGAATAGATATTGCCCTCGGCTTCGATATGCTTATAAATTGAAAGGGAGCGCTTTAGTAACAACTTTGACTGTTCATCAATGTCAGAACCTTCCCGAACTTCTGCAATTGCAAGTGTGTAAAAAAGATCAGCCACACTTTCCAGGTTTTCATGATTCATTGCATCTAAACATTTCAGCGTATGGATCATTTCTTCCGTATCCATTTTCAGTAACGCATCAATATCTAAGTCGAGATATTCGCTGAAAGCCTGGCTGGTCATCTCCATTGCTTCCTGAGAACTTCCTTTGCCTTTTAGTCCGGCAACTGCAGCAATAATTTTAATCAGCACCTGAGTGAGCTGATTAATCTGCTTCATGATATAGTCGTTTTGATTTAGAATAGCAGTAGATTTTAGGAAATTTAATTTGTTCCGACGCAAAGCATGCGGAACAAGGATTTTATGCTATCTATTTTACTTAATTTCTTTAATCGTTTCTTCAAAAGCCGTCAGTACGAAACTAAGGTCTTCTGTAGTCAATGAATTAGAAAGAAAGAATGCCTCAAATGGCGACGGCGGCAAATGAACCCCACGCTTTAACATTCCGTGAAAGATTTTCCCAAACAATTCCTTGTCTGTTTTATTGGCATCATCAAAAGTCTCAACCGGACCTTCACAATAAAAAACCCCAATCATTGACCCCACACGATTCATCGCATGTGGGATATTCTGTTCATCTAAAATCTTAGTAATCCCGGTAGCCAAAATCTGCGACTTCTTTTCCAGCTCTTCATATACGTTTGGATTGTCTTTGAGCTTCTTAAGCAAAGTATACCCTGCCGCCATTGCTAAGGGATTTCCGGATAGCGTTCCCGCCTGATAAACAGGTCCGGTTGGCGCTACATAATCCATGATCTTTTCTTTCCCGCCATAGGCTCCTACAGGAAGTCCGGCTCCAATTATTTTTCCATAGGTTACCATATCTGCGGTAACACCATATACTTTTTGGGCTCCCTGGAAATCAACCCGAAACCCGGTCATTACTTCATCAAAAATGAGGACGATATCCTGCTCATCGCAAAGCTCACGAAGTCCTTCTAAGAAACCTTCCTTGGGAGGAATGCATCCCATATTACCTGCAATCGGCTCCAGAATAATGGCAGCAACATCACCCTTATTGGCTTCTGCCAGCTTTTTCACGGATTCGAGATCATTATAATGGGCATTTAGAGTATCTTTGGCCGTTCCCTCTGTCACTCCGGGACTGCTGGGTTCGCCCATCGTCAATGCCCCACTTCCGGCTTCAATCAGAAAAGAATCGCCATGTCCATGGTAGTTGCCCTTGAACTTAATAATCTTGTTTTTACCGGTATAGCCTCGGGCCACACGAATGGCGCTCATGGTAGCCTCGGTTCCGGAATTCACCATACGTACTTTATCAACACCCGGAACTGAACTTGTAATCAGCTCAGCCATTTCAACTTCTAGTCGGGTTGGTGCTCCAAAAGAGGTGGAGTTTTCTGCTGTTTGTTGAACCGCTTTAATCACATCAGGTTCGGCATGACCTAAAAGCATGGGTCCCCAAGAACTAATCAAATCGATGTAGCGGTTTCCTTCTTCATCCCACAGATAAGAACCCTTCGCTTTGGTGATAAATATGGGGGTTCCTCCCACACTGTTGAAGGCCCGAACCGGAGAATTCACTCCACCCGGAATGACTTTAGATGCTCGTTCGAATAGTTCTTTGCTCTTTGGATAATCCATAATTTTAAATCTCAATTAAAAAAATTCTACCACCGTAGGGGTAATTCATGAATTACCCCTACGGTGATTTTAGAAACGGGGATCAAATTCCCTCTACTGTCTATTTATGATTTTGGCTGCGTCCTTTGCAAAATATGTGGCTATCAAATCAGCACCGGCTCTTTTAAATCCAAGTAGTGCTTCCATCATGGCTTCTTCTTCATTCAGCCAGCCTTTTTCAGCAGCCGCTTTTATCATCGCATACTCACCGGATACGTTATAAACTGAAACCGGAATATTGAAATTCTGCTTTACGGCACGGACTACATCCAGATAAGGAAGTCCGGGTTTCACCATTACGATATCGGCTCCTTCTTCAATATCTAATTCCACTTCTCGCAGAGCTTCTTCTACATTGGCCGGATTCATTTGATAGGTTTTTTTATCCCCAAATCCCGGAGCAGAATCAAGTGCATCCCGGAAAGGCCCATAATAAGATGAAGCATATTTGGCACTGTACGCCATAATACCGGTGTTTTCGAAACCGGCTTTATCAAGAGCTTCTCTCATTGCCCCAATTCTTCCGTCCATCATGTCGGAGGGAGCTACCATATCGGCACCGGCTTTGGCATGACTCACCGCCATCTTCGCAAGAACTTCTACCGATGGATCGTTCACAATCTCGCCATCTTCTACAATTCCATCATGCCCGTAAGACGAATATGGATCCATGGCTACATCCGTCATCACCAATAAATCAGGATAATTCTCTTTGATGAAGCGAACCGATTTCTGCATCAACCCCTGATCATTCAGAGCTTCAGTGCCTTCGTTATCTTTTTTGGAATCCGGTACCTTTACAAACAAAAGAACCGATTGAATACCAACTTCGATTAGTTCGTCTAACTCAACCTTCAATGAATCGAGCGAATAACGATAATATCCAGGCATGCTGGCAATTTCTTCTTTCTGATTCTCCCCTTCTACAATAAAAATCGGGGCAATGAAATCAGAAGGATGAAGGCGATTTTCCTGCACCATACTACGGATAGATTCTGATTGTCGATTTCTTCTAAGTCGGGTAGTAGGGTATTTCATAAATATTCGTCTTTTATGTTCAACCATTGTAGGGGCAATTCATGAATTGCCCCTACAATGGTTAATAATTAATCCAGTCAATCGGTTTCAGGTGTTCCACTAATTCCGCTTCCGGACTTCCCGGTTCCGGATGGTGATCATACACCCATTGTACCTTTGGTGGCAAACTCATCAATATTGATTCAATCCGTCCTTTGGTCTTTAACCCAAACAAAGTACCACGATCGTGAATCAGATTGAACTCTACATATCGGCCACGACGGATTTCCTGCCACTTGCGGTGCTCTTCCGTGTATTCATGATCTTTATGCTTTTTCATGATGGGAACGTAAGCATCGGTAAATGCATATCCGGCCGCTTTGCCGAATTCATATAAATCATTAGCAGAACGATTTTCGTTCGGGCGCTGATAATCAAAAAATAACCCACCTATTCCCCGGCTTTCGTCTCGGTGATGATTGTAGAAATAGGTATCGCACTCGGCCTTAAAAGTACTGTAATATTCGTCATCAAACTGATCACACACTTCCTTATGAACTTTATGAAAGTGCTTAGCGTCCTCAGGAAATAAATAATAAGGCGTTAAATCAGCCCCACCGCCAAACCACTGATCTTTGAGCTCGCCCGATTCTTTATCATACAGTTCAAAATAGCGGTAGTTTGCGTGAACAGTAGGTACAAACGGATTTCGGGGATGAATTACCAGCGAGACTCCCGTGGCAAAAAATTCAGATTCAGGGACTTCAAACTTCTTCTGCATGGCTTCCGGAAGTGGTCCGCCTACAGCTGATACATTCACTCCCCCCTTTTCAATCACATCACCGTCAGCGATAATCCGTGTGCTTCCGCCACCAAACCCTTCACGTTCCCAATCTTCGATTAGAAATTTTTGCGTACCATCCACCGCTTCCAATTCGTCACAGATATGCTGCTGAACATCACTGACGTACTGACTAAATTCTTCTTTTTTGGAGGTCAATAGGTTAGACATAGTCTATTTACGTTATTCCCACATCGTAGGGGTAATTCATGAATTACCCCTACGATGTTTTTTTTAAAAATCAGGTTTGATGCGGACTGCGCAGAAATCCTCTTCTTCTCTGGTTCCGCACGTTCTGCGTCGGAACCTATTTTTAATATCTAAAATTCTTAACGGTATCTACAAATCGTTTGGCATTTTCAACAGGGACGTTTGGTAAAATACCATGCCCTAAATTGGCTACGTAATTTCCTTTTCCGAATCGCTTCAGCATCTCTGTTGCTTCAGCTTCAATTTTATCAGGACTCATCAAAAGCTTAGAGGGATCAAAATTTCCTTGGACGATTTTGTCTCCGGCATACTGTCTGGCATGCTCCGGAGTACATCCCCAACCGACACCAAAGCCGGTCACATTTGTATCTGCAAAATGCGGGTAGCTCCATTCAGCATCTTTACAAAACATGATCAACGGAACACCATAATCTTCTGAAGCTATTCTTTTTAAGTGAGGGAGTGCCAGCGTTCTAAAATCATCCGGCCCTAATGCTGCTGCCCATGATTCAAATACCTGAAGCACTTGTGCGCCGGCTTTCACCTGATTATGTAAATACTGAATCGTTTGATCCGTCATCACTTCCAGCAGCTTTTGTGCGGCCTCCGGTTCAGAAAACAAGAAAGACTTAGCCGTTGAAAAAGTTTTGGATCCCTGACCTTCCACCAAATAACAAAAGAGTGTCCACGGTGCTCCGGCAAAACCAATAAGTGGAACTCGTCCATCCAGTGTTTTACGAGTCAAAGTTAAGGCATCATATACATAGCTGAGCTGTTCTTCAGCAGGAATGATATTTAGATTCTTCACCTGCTCCACGGTTCTGATTGGATCTGGTAAATAAGGACCAAAGCCGGGCTTCAACTGTACTTCAATATCTAAACATTGAATCAAAACCAGAATATCCGAAAATAAAATAGCGGCATCGGTACCCACAATGTCGATAGGCTGAATCGTTATTTCACATGCCAACTCCGGCGTTTCCACCCGCTCAAAAAAGCCGTACTTCTTTTTAATCTCCATATACTCAGGGAGATAACGCCCTGCTTGGCGCATCATCCAAACCGGGGGGCGCTCGGTCTCTTTGCCTTCCAGCGTATCCAGTAATAATCGGTTTTTCAATTCAGGAAATGCCATACTTAGTTAAAATGTGTTTGGATGGATTCCATCAGCGAATCCAGGGTTGAATATTCAGGGGTGACACAGCCTTTAATACCAGCTTCAAGAGCTGCTTCTTCTGTTGTTGGACCTATACAAAAAACTTGTGTTGCTCCATCGATAACGTTCTTTTCAGAAAAGGACTCTACAGCACTGGGGCTCATAAATACGATGCCTTCATATTTTGATACATCCAATTTATGGGGAGCATATTTGGTTCTATAAACTTCGATGGACGTGAGATTCTTATCATCCCCAAGCAGTTTACTTATGTCGGTTGCTTTTAGGTTTCCACAGAAATGAGTCATGTGCTTTAACTTCAGCTCATTCATTTTCTGAACCAACGAAACAGCATTAAACTCGTCTGGCACGGTGACTTTAAGTCCCAATGCCTCAAGTCCTTCCGCTGTTTTAGAACCTACTGCAAAAATGTGCTTTGGAATTTCTAAATCGTCTATGACCGGATTCAGTGCTTTCACTGCTTTTTTACTGGTGAAAATCCAGGCATCCGTTTCATCTGGAAGCTGACTAATCCACATAGCAGGAATCACGTACTCGAAATTAATAAATGGAATATTTTCGATAGAAAAACCGGTTGAATGTAATACTGCCAGTCTTTTCTTTTTGAGCTGCGTGGTAAATAAAATGCGGGGCTTTCTGTGGTTATGCATCGTCACTTCGATGAGTTAACAAGTCAACCGCTCCGTCTTGTTTCAATATTTTAGCCCACTCTTTTCCTTTTGCTGCTGTGGCTTCAGATACCGGGATTTCACGTTCCACATCCATGCGGCGAGATCCATCCAAAGCAAGTACAGCGCCTTCGAAATGCAATACGTCTTTTTTGATGGAAGCATGTGCCCCGACCGGTGAAGAACAACCTGCCTCCAATTCATTCAAAAAGGCACGTTCAATATTTACGCAAATTCGTGTTTCTTTATGATTCAGCCGGTCAAAAATATCCTGATGATCGGTATCCTTCCGGGCAACTATCCCCACGGCTCCCTGCGAGGGTGCCGGAATCATCCAGTCAAGCACTTCACTGATTCGTTGGTCAAGACCAATTCGTTCTAATCCCGCATAGGCAAAAATACCGCCGTGCCAGTCACTTGAATCCACCTTTTGAACACGGGTTGGGACATTCCCTCTCAAGCCAACAACCTCATCACTAGGAAATCGATTTTTCCAAAAGGCTGTCCTTCTGATACTTCCCGTAGCAATTGTTCGAATGTCAGCTTCTTTTTCATCTAAGGGTTTTACAATAACATCACTCGGGTTACCTCTTTCCAGCACAGCTACCAGATGCAGTTCATCTATAAAAACAGTAGGTACGTCTTTCAGGGAATGGACTGCTAGATCTACTTCACCTTTGATTAAGGCTTCGTCCAGAGCTTTTGTGAAAACTCCTTTGTCGCCCAGTTTGTGGATGGGAAGATCCTGCTCCTTATCACCAAAAGATTCAATCTCGACAAGCTCCGTTTCCACACCGAGTTCATTCAGCTTTTTACTGACCAACTCCGCCTGCCATAAGGCTAATTTACTTTTGCGTGTGCCAATTTTAAGCTTCATTCTGGGCCTTTTCGAATTCTTTGTCGATTCGGTCGATATGAATGGCCATTATTTTCTTTTTGATACGACGAGTTACTTCCTCCATTTGGGCGTATGACTTTTTATCCATTTTGTGCTTCATTCGCTCCAATTCCGAATCAGTAATATCACTCAAACGATGATCAATTTCTTTAATTCTTGGCAGCAGATATCGAGAGCGATGCACCGAGTTTAGAAAGTCCTTCTTCTCTTCTTCTATAATTCCCTTAATCTTTGGAATTGCCTTCTCTCTTTTATCCAGTGCTTTTTTATTGGCTTCGTGAATGGAATCCATATCCACCAGTGTAACATTGGCTACTTCGGCTACTTTTGGATCTACATTACGCGGAACGCTTAAATCGAGTACAAGCTGGTGTCTTTCGACCCCTTCAAAATGCTCCGGATGAAGTATGGGTTTTCTTGCGCCTGTTGCAGCTATAACTAAATCTGCTTTTTTAATTTCATCTTCGAGTTCAGAAAATGCATGTGCTTTAATATCAAAAGATGAGGCGAGTTCCTTAGCGCGATCTATTGTCCGGTTCACTACGGAAATATGCTCAGCACCGTTAGAAACAAGGTTTTTGCAGGACACTTTACCCATCTTACCTGCGCCAACCAGTAAAACTTTTATCTCACTCAGATCTTTAAAATGCTCCAGTGCAAGTTGTGTTGCTGCAAACCCAACAGAAGCTGTGCCTCTCCCGAAATCTGTTTCAGTACGGCTCCGTTTGTGTGCCCGGAAAACGGATTGTACTAATTGATGAAATTCTCCGGAAAGGCCTTTCTCTTTGGACTGCTTATAGGCTTTTTTAACCTGCTGTATAACCTGAACGTCACCTAAAACCTGAGAATCGAGTCCAGTTCCTACCTGAAAAAGATGATTGTAAGCTTCGTCTTCTTCATAGATATACCCATGATCTTCAAAAAACTCAGGCTCCGTATTGGTTGCTTTACAAAGTGCGGAAATTAGCACTTCAGGATCACAAAAGGCATATAGTTCAGTACGGTTGCAGGTATCCAGCATCATCACACCTCCTGGAATTTCTTTAGTATGGAAATCCAGCAGCTCTCGTCGATGATTGTCTAAATAAAATAATTCACGAATAGAAACCTCACTTTTCCAGTGAGAAATACCTATTGCACTAAACCTCATAAATTGATCTTAAAAATTTTCCGGCACATTGAACGGCAAATTACTTTCTGAATGTGAAGATTATGTGAAGAGAAATTCATATTCACTTTTTATCGAGTCCTGATGCTATTTACTAAGTGTTTTTCATAGTATTTTAAACAGCATAGAAGATACTGTATCTCTCACTAAATCGTAATTCAAAAATGTTTATTGGTTTAATAAGGTAAGCTTGGGTTCACCCAACGAAACCCTATCTCTGTCTCTTTCCCTAACGGGCAAAGCCCGCCAAGGAAAGAGGACGCGTTGGCTAGATTTATACTGTACTATACTTTCTGCTTCAATGGTAAGAATCTATACCAACCCTTTTTCAAACGTCTCCTTCCTTGCAAGCGAAGCGCAGTAGGGAAGGAACAAGGAAGGGTCCCAGTGATGCTTGGTTTACTTCTTTTGAAAATTTATGCCATTCCTCCTTTCCCTGCTCGATGTTCAACCCATCAATCCCTATATTATTTGAAAACAAAAATTAGCGTATATCATGGATCTTCAGCTTACAGGGAAAGTCACACAAATTTTAGAAGAACAATCAGGACAGGGAAAAAATGGCCCGTGGAGAAAACGAGATTTCATCCTTGAAACCAAAGGTCAGTATCCCAAGCAAGTTTGCATCACCCAGTGGGGCGATAATATTGACCAAAATGCGGTTAATAAAGGCGATGAAGTTACAGCTTCTATCGACATTCAGAGCCGTGAGTATAAAGGAAACTGGTACACCGATGTGAAAGCCTGGAAAGTTGAGAAAGCCCAGGGAGATGTTCAGGCTCCGCCAAGCGCACCAGGTTTAACGATGGATGGAAATCAGGAAATGGACCTTGACGACGATCTTCCTTTCTAAAATTTATCCCATAAAAAAAGCCACCGCCCTCTTAAGCAGTGGCTTTGGGTCAACCTCTTATGAAAAGCTACTTTCACAATTGAATCCCTAACTCAATCGGTTGGTAATTAAATACTATTCTTGAAGTAATTCACCACATGGTTGTGTGGTTTAAGAGCTTCACTTAAAAACGAGTAATGCTTCTTCCTCAAATAAAGGTCCGTTAACCTGTATTTCATGGTCTGACTTTTCCAAAATAGCTGAACTCGGTATATCAATTTGCTTGATCCCGATTTCTTCCATTGCAGAAATAGAAACACCATACACCACTTTGCTTAATCCGGACCACACAATTGCCGAAGCGCACATGGGGCAAGGTTCGGCACTGCTAATCAACGTACAGCCTTTTAGCTTGCCCTTACCCCGGTTGTACTCTGCCTGCTGGATAGCATTGATTTCAGCATGGTAGGTAACTGAATTTTCGCTGTTTGTGGTATTCCCTGCTCTTGCTATAATTTGATCATTTTCGTCCACCACTAAAGCACCAAAAGGCCCGTCTCCGAGCCCTTTAGCTTGCTTCGCCAACTCAAATGTCATCCTTAGATATTTTTCAGACTCCATCTTTTGTAATTATCGTCTCCAGTCAGTTGGTTTTTTAGGCTTGTTGTCGAGGATTTCTTCGATTTTGGTAATGACCTCTTCATCAACTTTATCGATAATGTCCATCGTTTTCATATTCTGTTCTACCTGTTCCACAGAAGAAGCACCCGTAATAACCGTGCTCACGTCCTTATTATTGAGGCACCAAGCTAATGCTAGTTGAGGCATAGGCACTCCGATTTCATCTGAAACAGTAGCCAGTTTTTCTACTTTTCTAAGCTTCTCTTTTCCTTCTTCGGTTTCAAGGAGCTTTTTACGAAGCCAGCTGTATTTCTCGAGATCAAGACGAGAACCCTCGGGAATACCATCGTTGTATTTTCCGGTGAGCAGTCCACTGGCAAGAGGACTCCAAATAGTAGTTCCCAGCCCAATATCTTCATAAAGTGAAGAAAACTCCTGTTCTACTTTGTCTCGCTTAAACATATTGTATTCAGGTTGCTCCATCAGCGGCGGGCGGAGGTGATTTTCTTTTGCAAAATCATAGGCTTTGCGAATTTGATCCGCACTCCATTCGCTGGTTCCCCAGTATAGCGCTTTACCTTCCTGAATCACCTGACTCATGGCCCAAACAGTTTCTTCAATTGGGGTGTATAAATCCGGACGGTGACAAAAAATGAGATCTACATAATCAGTTTGTAGTCTTTTCAGGGAAGCTTCTGTTCCTTCCTTAATGTGCTTGGCCGAAAGTCCTTGATCATTTGGTCCTTCCCCGCCCCAAAATATCTTGGTGGAAAGCACCAGGTCAGATCGTTTCCATTCTGCTTTTTTGATGACTTCCCCCATAATCGTCTCAGACTTTCCCGCTTCATAAGCCTCGGCATTGTCAAAAAAGTTAACCCCGGCGTCGTAAGCTGTTTTCATCTGATTATAAGCAAGGTCGGTGTCAACCTGCTCACCAAAAGTCACCCATGATCCAAAAGATAATGCGGATACTTTAAGTCCTGATCGTCCCAAAAATCGATATTTCATTTCAATACTCCGTTTTATTAATTCCTGATTGCTTTGCGATTCACTTAGCTAACAGGTGTAAGTAGATTGGCGTTCTATTTGTTGGAAGGAATGCTTCTTTCCCTAAATAGTAAAGTACTGCTACCATAACTTCTTTACAGGATTCTTGATTAATATTGTTTTATCTGCATTCTAATTGCGGTGATGAGAAATCTTATCACTCATTGATCTTTTTCCAAATCACCGAAAGTTTTCCCACTCCTTGTCATCTAAGTAAATGAACACTCACATTTACAGGGAGAATTATCATGAAAACTTTATTTAGATCAACCATTTTAACAGCCTTTATTTTGGCCTTTGCAATAAGCGCTACTGCTCAACAGCGAGCCAATAATGCTGAACGACCCCGAGGCGACAGGCAAGAGCAAATGCAGCGGGCTCAACCTAATCAAGGGAAACAACATCTTGCAATGATGAAGCGGTTAGACCTTACCGACGAACAAAAAGAGCAGGTGCAAGAGATTCATTTGAATGGACAGAAAGCAATGTTGCCTATGAGAAATCAGCTTCGTGAAGAAATGGCTCGCTTACGAACACTTACAACTTCAGAGAACTATGATGAGCAAGCTGTTCAGGAAACAATCCAAACCATTGCAGGCCTGAGAGCAGATATGATGCTCGAACAAGTAAGTCATCATCAGGAAATACGGGAATTACTCACCGATGAACAACGCATTAAATTTGACTCATTTCAACACAACAAACAAAATTCGCGGCTACGCCAAGGATTCAAAAAGTAACTCAGACTTCACAAGTGCAGGGACCGTTAAAGTCCCTGCATTTTATATGAATATCCCGATGCTTATTATGAATGAGAAATTCACAACCAAAAATTCTAGAAAAACCTCTAATCAAAGAAGCTGAATTAATAGAGCGGATTACTTTGCAAGACGAGGCAGCTTTTAAAGAGCTGGTGAACACGCATAAAGATCGGGTTTATAACACCTGCCTTGGATTTTTACGAAGTCCACAGGATGCTGAAGATGTAGCGCAGGAAGTATTTATTCAGGTTTTTGATTCCATTAATACATTTAGAGGAGAGTCTTCACTCTCAACTTGGATCTACCGGATTGCAGTTACAAAATCGCTGGAACTCATTCGATACAAAAAACGAGAAAAGCGATCTGGATTTTTTAAGGCTATCAGTTCTGTGTTTTCTGAACCGGATGAGCAGGAAGATGTATCTGCATATATGCATCCCGGCATTCAGCTTGAAAATAAACAGCGTGCAGAAGTTTTATTTGCTGAAATTGAAAAACTAACCGAGAAGCAACGAGTGGCCTTCACCTTACAAAAAGTAGAAGGTCTGAGTTATCAGGAAGTAGCGGACGTGATGGAGCTAAAATTACCGGCAGTAGAATCTTTGATTTATCGAGCTAAAGAAAACCTTAAGAAACAACTGCATTCTTATTATCAACAAAACGAATTGGACTAAGAAATGAGCACAAAAAAGCATATCGACAAAGAAGTTGAAAAAACCATGGAAGCACTGGATGGCATTGAACCTGCCACCACCGATGCCTTCTTTTACAGTCGCGTTTCTGCTAAGCTTGAGCAACGCCAAATGGGGTCAGATGAATCAGGGGAATGGGCGTTTAAATTTTCTGTGGCCGCCGTTTTTCTGGTATTGGCTTTGAACATGGTCCTGATTTCACAATTCAATTTTACTGATGATAATATCACCACCAACCGTGAAGAGGTTATCGAAGAGCTTGCTTATGAATATCAGGTATTTGACCTAAACTATTACGAAACTTATGAGGCAGAATAATGGATACACAAAAAAAGTATAGATGGGCGGTTACAGGATTAATCTTAATGATTATCCTTAATCTTGCCACGCTAACTACCTTATGGATGAACCAACCCAGAGGCGTTGACTGGCGACAACACCGCATGGATGATCGTAGCCGTACAGCTATTCACCAATTCATGAAAAAGGAACTGGGACTGTCCGAACCACAAGTAGAATCAATGGCTTCCCTTCGCCAGGCGCATTTTAAGGAAATGGACTCCTTGAGAAAACAGCTTGAGCAAAGCCGTCGGGCCTATTTTGATTTTATCATGAGCAATGATGCAAGTAACAGCCCAAAAAGGGATTCTCTAATGAATGAACTTTCCAGCCGATATATTGAGGTTGAAGGAGCTCTGTATTCGCATATGTCGGAGATGAAGGAGGTTTTGTCTCCGGAGCAGCAGCAAAAATTCAAGACCCTGATGAAGGATACTTTCCTAAAAGATAGCCGGAAAAGTGGAGGACGTAGAGCCGGTGGCGGAAGATAAAACTCCCATGGGTTGTAGTCGATGTTCGGAGGAATAATCCGTATCTTAATCGTCTATGACAACTACTGAAACCGCCCAAAAAACCGACCTTAAAGCTCTTACTAAAGAGGAACTCAATCATTTCTGTAAAGATCTGGGGCTGCAAAGTTTTCGTGCCGACCAGGTTTTTCAATGGTTATACCAAAAGGGAGCCTCTGATTTTGAAGAGATGACGAACCTCTCCAAAGACTTGAGAGAGAAACTTCGTGAAATCGCCACCATCAACCGGATTAAACTGGTTCAGCAGCAAGAGAGTAAAGACGGAACCATTAAGTTTCTTTTTCAGCTGAATGATCCGGATAAAGAATATAAAGTTGAAGCGGTTTTGATCCCTGACTTCTTTGCGGATGGAGCTGCCCGCCGACTTACGGTTTGTGTTTCATCTCAGGTAGGTTGTGTATTTGGATGTGCTTTTTGCGCCACCGGAAAAATGGGCTTGTTTAGAAATTTAACCCATGGTGAGATTGTAGATCAGGTTCAGTATATCAACGACCTTGCTGAAGAGAAGTACGGAAAGAAAATTACCAATATCGTTTATATGGGGATGGGTGAACCACTTCATAACTATAAAGCGATTGTAAATTCAGCCCATATTATTTCTGATCCTTTAAGTATTGAGCTTTCTCCAAAACGGATAACGGTCTCTACGGTTGGCTTAACTAAACAGATCAAGAAACTGGCGGATGATCAGGAAGAATTCAATCTCGCAATTTCCCTTCACGCCCCTACTGATGAAAAGCGGGACAAGATTATGCCCATCAACAGTTCGATGAATCTGGAGAGCCTCGAGGACGCTGTACGGCATTACTACAAGGCTACAGAACGACCGATCACGTATGAATATTTACTCTTCGATAATTTCAATGATAGTCCTGAAGACGCCCGAAACTTAGCCAAAATTGTGAAGTGGGCTCCCAGTAAGGTGAACATCATTATGTACAATAATGTAGCTGGTGTAGAGCTGAAACGAGCTCGTGAAGAACGACTTGATGACTTCATGCGCACACTCATTCAAAATGATGTCAGGGCAACAGTTCGCAGAAGCCGCGGAGATGATATTGATGCAGGTTGTGGTCAGCTTGCCATTCGGGAAGGAGCTCCCAAAGGCAAAACAATGGCTAAGAATTAGTTCAAGCTTACTCCTATTTGCCACGAAATCTCTAAAGCACGAAAGTATTTTTAAAATTTTGCACTATCAGGTCATACTAAATTGTTGATTCCTTTACTTTTTTAGCACATCTTGAGGTATATGTTTAATCTATCATTATGCTTCAAAAAGCTTCCATATACATTTCTTCAATAGTAGCTGCTTTTCTGCTTTTGAGTTCTATTCCATCTCAAGCCCAAGAGTCAGATAAGGGTTGGGCGGTTGGTGCTAACTTTCACAATATTTCATCCTTTCGAAACTACAATGGAATTAATCTAACTCTTGAAAGAGATCTAAATGATAGGTTCTCAACTACTGTATCCAGTAGCTATTATTTCAAAATTGATGTTAAGGAAACTGGTTTTGGTTATACGGATGTATACGATAAGAGTGGAGCTTATTTAGGTGTTTTTCTAAAGAGTCATTTATTCTCATTCAAGTTTTGCGACTTTTACGGAAAAGCAGGATTAAGCCATTTTTTAACAAACCTCGAAGGTACCTTTACCTTCCGCAATGATGCGCCTCCTTACGATGTCAGGGTAACCGAATACGATAGAACGGAAATAAGAATTGGACCTGACTTTGGCTTTGGATTTGAAGTAGAGTACAAAGTTATCCTTACAGCAGAAGCTTCAATAGTCCCATTTTCAAAAAATGGTGGCTACTTTCATTTTAGCACAGGCTTAAAAGTCCCCTTCTAAAAACCAAGCCCGAAACCAATGATAATTCTTCGGTAATTGAGATCGGTTTCTATTTTTCGGAATCCCTGCATTTGGGTATAGGATAGATTATCGGCTAGATACCCAAAAGTGAAATTGAATGCCAGATTCTGTGCTACATCGAAATGAAGTCCAACGCCAATGTTCGCTATTGTACCGCCGATGTGTTTATCTACTGGTTCTCTTCTGCTATTCTCATCAACTTCTTCATTAATCGTGAAATTGTAACCTGCTTTCAGGTATGCAAAAGGAGTACTGTTGGATTTTAGAATTTTGTATTTCAAATCAATATATGCGGGTATGGCGTCAATTGGAGCATCATCATAGGAAGCATATCCTAACCCAATACCAATTGAAAAGTTGGGATCAATCTGATATCCGTTTACCATTTCAAACCGAAAAGCATTGCCTAATTCCCCAGGAGAAAAAGCTATTGAGGTGGTATTAAAATACCCGGTTTGTTTATAGTATTGAGTTCCAGGAATAGGTTCACGATCAATTCGGTCGATTTTGTCTCTTGGCACTACAATGGTATTGTAGCCAATAATTTGAATTTTGACCGTTCCATCTTCTCCATGTTCAACGATTAATCCGCGAAGCATAGTCCCATCTTTTAGGTAAATCACATCCTGCATATTTCCAGACTGTGCTATTGCCAAGAGTGGTGTCAAAATGATGAACAGCGTAACAAGTACCTGTTTTAAGGTAAATTTGGACATAATCAATACTTCTTATTTATGATTTATGGAGCTTGATTTACGAGTTGTCTTCCTTAACAACAGGTATGGTAGAAAGGAGCTTTATGTCTTGAATGTTGCTATAGTCATACTGAAGAATCCCGGATTTCCCCGTCACCATCAGTACGTTATTAAAAGGAATTACGTCAAAGCTTTTAATATTCTGCACAAAACGAATCTCCGTTATATTTTGCGGATCTGTGGCATCCATAATTTTAATGCCATTATCCCCTTCACTTACAAATAAATAATTCCCATCAATACCTAATCCATGTGGATTTTGCATCTCATAGGTCTTCATTTCTGTTGGGTTTTCAGGGTCTTCTACATCTATAACTTCTAATCTATTCACGTTTCGTTGACAATTAAACTGACCACTTCTAAGCGTTACATAAGCAATATCATTTTGTACCACTACAGGGTCACAAGCGGTAAAGTGGTTATACTGTGCTGTACCTTCAGGACTTGACGGTGTGGTAATATCGAAAATATACATTGCCGTTCTAGAACCTATATAAAGATGATCTCCGTAAGGGAAAATCGTTTCAATTCCCCAGCCTAAAGTCTTCGAATCCGTTGTTACAGGATCAGGATTTGAAATATCGAAAGAGGTGAGGCTTTCATTATCTACTGCGTACAAGAAGTCGCCTGAGATGGTAAATCGAGCCATAGAACCACCCTTTCCTATATTCCCTCCCCCAGCAGCATCAAACTCATTAGATGTGGTAACACCGAGCGTATTGAAAAAGGAACCACCTCCCCAACCCCATCCCCACCTGGGGCCACATTGAGAATCCTCATCACAGACCTCTTTCATTTTTACTTCTTTCCAATCTACAACAATTCCCTTTGATGGATCTATTTGCTGATATGGATAACCAAGATTCAAAGAGCTCATATTATAAACCTCTTCTTCACGATGCAGTAATATCGGGTTTTGAACATCTGAAATATCAAAAACCAAAAGGTCGCTGTGGGAATCAGCATATAACAGCTCATCCTTGATAGCTAAGTCTTTATTTGCCGGAATATTAATAAACCCAAGGTTTACAGGTGCTGCAGGATTGGTATTATCAAAAATATGAATCCCCTCATTGATTTCATTTACAAAAAGGTATTCCTGATAAATATAAATTTTACCGGGTTCTTCCAGATCACGCGGACTCTCGGTTGCCACTGAATTCTTGAACTCTTCTTCTGTCATATAGACCGGCTCAAATTCTGTCCAAGTGCCAACACTCGTTCTTTTTTCATCGCACGACGAAAAGAAAAGAGGAATAAAAACTGAATACAGGAAGAGTTTTTTTATTGAGCTTAAAACAACTTCTTGCTTAGAGTTGGTAGCTGATTTTTCCATGACAACTTGATTTGGTGAAGAACAAACACTTGTAACATAGGTTTTAAGCCTCTGTTACCTAGACATTTACCTCATTATAGTAAGCTTTGATATCACTTCAAAGCTATGAGATGAATTTATAATGTTTAGAACACCAAACAATTGTGTCGGGGCCGGATAAAATTCAAACCTGACCTACCGTTAGTCAATCAGATTAAACACCCGTTCAAAGCGTGGCACCCATCCGTCCAGAGAGAACCAGACAATCGCCGCTTTTCCAATCACGTGATCTTTTGGTACAAATCCCCAGAATCGGGAATCCTGACTATTATCGCGGTTATCTCCCATTGCAAAAAAGTAGTCTTGCTGAATGGTATAGGTGTTGGTCTCTTCACCGTTGATAAAGATTGTGCCGTTTTCTCTGCGAAGGTCATTTTTTTCGTAGCGTTGAATGATGTCTTCGTAAACATACCAATTTTCATCCGTGAGCTGGATCTCTTGACCTTCAAATGGAACTACAATTTCAGGAAGCTGGTCCGGGTTATTAAATCCTCTGGAAAAACTACCTGAACTTTGTACATAATTTCTCTCTGTACTTCCATCAGGTGTTACATTAAGATACATGGTATCAACTTCAGCCCAACCGCCTACCGTTGCAGCTACCTCATCCGACATATTCACCACATAGGTATCTTGGTTGGTGTAACCTATTAATTCTCCACCTACAGATTCCATTTTCGCATTGCTCAACCGGACTCGCTCAGCCATTCTTAAAACGTAATGGCGTTGTACTCCCTCGTGTTGTACCGACTTTTCTCCATTGATATAGAGAATTTTATCTTCAATCGACATCGTATCACCAGGAATGGCAACAGCTCTTTTTATATAATTCGTCTTTTGTGAAATAGGTTTTACTTCCCAAGGCACATTAAAAACAAAGATGTCATTTCGCTCAATATCGCGATAGCCGGGCAAGCGCGTCCACGGTAACTGTACGCCGGGAACACACCATCCTTGTAGAAATGGTACACACAATCCCATCGGGGTTCTTGGCCCATAAGTAATGTTGGAGACGATAAGCAAGTCTCCGGTCATGAGGGTTTTCTCCATCGAAGGAGTTGGGATTTTATAGGAGCCAAATAGAAATGCTCGTAGAATAGCTGCTGCTATAAACGCAAAAACAATGGCATCTATCCACTCGCGGAGCCATGATTTTGCTTTCTTATTTTCTTCGTCCTTTTTAGCCTTACGCTTCTTCCAGTATGAGCTTAGTCCTTGCTCTTCGGGATTCTTATTATCTTCCAAGATTGAGGGTATTAATTATGTTTTGATATGTGAGGGCTTCTTGATTTCTTCTTTTCTGTATTCACCGGCCTCATAAGTAACTTTATACCACTGTCCTCTTTCCGGTGAGAAAAAATAGTCAACGTATTCTTTGGGAGAAGTTTCCCTAAGTTCTTTTGTCAAAGTTCGTTTAACCTGTGGCATTAAATCCACATAGCGACTGGCTCCAACATACACCAATCCGTTATCAAACGGACCTTCCAGATCTAAAACCATCATTGGTATTTCGCCGTCTATCACGAACCAATATTCAAACTGTATAGATTTTCCGTCCCGTAAATATCCATCTTTTTCGATGATGTCTTCTACTTTTTGGGTGGGGTCGCCATAGGCACCTTGCAATACTGCTCGGATTTCGATGGCCGGCATACGATCTAATTCATTAAACCTAAAACCTTGTCCGGTCCATTTAATATCTCCGAATCGGGACTGAAATTCAGCCCGTGCTTCTTTGGTGTTTTCTACCTTTTTAATAACCGGTTCTTCGAACTGTGCTTGTGCAGCTGTAGATATCATTACCATCAGTACGAAAAATAATAGAATTCGTTTAGTCACTTTTTGCATAAAATTTATCTGTCGTCTTCATCCATAGATAGAACGGCAAGGAATGCTTCCTGAGGTATTTCAACCGTACCTACCTGTTTCATTCGTTTTTTACCTTCTTTCTGTTTTTCAAGCAGCTTACGTTTACGGGAGATATCACCACCATAACATTTCGCGGTTACATCTTTACGCATCGCGCGAACGGTATCACGGGCAATAATCCGACTTCCGATAGCCGCCTGTACAGCTACTTCAAACTGCTGCTGAGGAATAAGTTCCTTTAATTTTCCACAAACTTTACGCCCAAGGTAATAAGCCTTGTCACGGTGGGTGATACTAGACAGCGCATCTACCTGATCGCCATTTAGCACTATATCTAAACGGACCAAGTCGCCTTTTCTGAATTCGATGAATTCGTAATCCAAAGAGGCATATCCGCGTGTTCCGGATTTTAAACGGTCGTAGAAATCAAAAACAACCTCAGCCATTGGCAATTCATACGTAATTTCGACGCGATTATTTTGCATGAAGAGCTGATTTACATAAATACCTCTTCGATCCTGGCATAATTTCATTACCGGACCAATATAATCTGCAGGTGTTATAATACTTGCTTTGATGTATGGCTCATAAATAGCATCGATGTCGGCAACTTCCGGCATCTGGCTTGGGTTATCTACTTCAATAATCTTGCCACTATCTTCCAGTTTCACTTCATACTGAACGTTAGGAACCGTGGTGATAATGTCGATATCAAATTCACGGTCGAGACGTTCCTGAACAATTTCCATGTGCAGGAGTCCCAGGAACCCGGCACGGAAACCAAAACCAAGTGCTTTGGAAGTTTCAGGCTCATAACTCAGAGAAGCATCATTCAGCTGAAGTTTTTCAAGCGCTGATCGGAGATCTTCAAAATCGTCAGCATCAGTAGGGAAAATTCCACTAAACACCATCGGCTTTGCTTCTTGATAACCGGGGATAGGTTCGGTAGCCGCGTTTTTTACTTTCGTGATGGTATCACCTACACGGACATCTTGCAGCGACTTCACACTACCAACTACATAACCTACATCACCGGCACGAAGCACTTCTGTAGGCTCCTTCTCGATTTTCAGGTAGCCAATTTCTTCTGCGTTATATTCCTTCTTATTGGCCATAAATTTAAAGAGGTCGCCTTTCGTTAGCGTACCTTCCATCACACGCACGTAAGCGATAGAGCCTCTGTAAGTATTAAAAATAGAGTCAAAAATCAGGGCTCGTAATGGTTTGTCATCTTCTCTCTTAGGGCCTGGCACCCGTTCTACAATTGCTTCGAGAAGTTTATCAACGCCTTCCCCGGTTTTACCTGAAACATGCAAAATATCTTCATGGTCACACCCAATTAAATCTACAATTTGCTGTCCAACTTCTTCTGGTTCTGCACCAGGAAGGTCAATCTTATTCAATACCGGAATGATTTCAAGATCCTGCTCAATAGCCTGATACAAATTTGACAGCGTTTGGGCTTCAATTCCCTGAGCGGCATCAACCACAAGAATGGCTCCTTCACAAGCTTTAAGGGCACGCGAAACTTCATAGGCGAAATCTACGTGGCCCGGAGTATCAATTAAATTGAAGGTGTATTTATCGCCATTGGGACGCTGATAGTCCATGCGTATGGCATGACTTTTTATAGTGATGCCTCGTTCACGTTCCAAATCCATGTCGTCCAAAACCTGCTCTTGCATTTCGCGTTCGCTAATGGAACCCGTTATCTGAAGCAGGCGGTCGGCTAGTGTAGATTTCCCATGGTCAATATGGGCAATGATGCAAAAATTTCGAATATTATTCATGTAGGGGTATAGGTGCGTCTCACTTTAAACAATAAAGATACAAAGAAGGCAGGAGCTGTTAAAATTTCGTTATTTGATTTCGTATTTCGTTAATCGCCATTGGTATTCAACCACTGTCTCATACGATTAACGACATATCAATAACGAATATCATTCACCAATATGCTTATGCGAGCCATGATCATGGCGTTTACGGAGTTTCTTGATCACTTTATGAAGTGGAATCTCTTTCTCGGCTAGAAGGAGCATCAAGTGGAAAATCAGGTCAGCTGCTTCGTTAATCGTCTCTTTATTCTTCTTATTCTTTGATGCGATTACCGTTTCAACAGCTTCTTCTCCTACTTTTTGAGCGATCTTATCGATCCCTTTTTTATACATAGAAGTAGTATACGAACCGGAAGGCATCTCGTTTTTTCGATCGTAAAGCAGTTCTTCCAATTCAATCAGAAACTCGTAATCTTTTTGCGTCAGTGTTTTAATATCAGCCATTTTATATCTGTATGCTTTTTCGGGTATGAAGTTCACCATTTTATGACACCCAAACAATGCGTTTTCAAAAAATTAATGTGTGGTTAATAAAACAACCGTCATTTCGAGGATACCTCCGAAGAATCTTCACAAGCCTGCACTAATGATCTGGTCTTATTCTACATCTTGCAGATCCTTCGCAGTTAGCATCCCAAACT